>Ga0187770_10000097_pt1 | contig 38497 bp, 38 predicted proteins | sample 0116_SJ02_MP02_2_FD_133154 | JGI IMG/M metagenome (GOLD analysis project Ga0187770, IMG submission 133154) | Tropical peat soil microbial communities from peatlands in Department of Meta, Colombia - 0116_SJ02_MP02_20_MG | ecosystem: Environmental > Terrestrial > Soil > Wetlands > Peat | place...
GTCAGGCGAGCAGCATGACCATATCGCGCCGAGGCTAGCACAAGCGAGGAAGGCCACCACCGCCTCAGTTGCGTTCGGCAGGTAAGCAGCGACCCTGTCCCCCTGGACGACGCCCCGCTCCTTCAGGTGGGCCGCGAGCGCGCCAGTCCTCTTCCTGAGCTCCTGCCAGGAAATGGATTTCTGGTTCCTTCTCTCCGATTTCGAGATGATTGCGGTCCCTTCGAAAGTGCCCTCGAGTATTCGATTGGCAAAGTTGACTTCGGAACCTTCGAACCACCGAGCGCCAGGCATCTTTCTGTCTTGCAGGACGGGGTAGTCAGCGTCCGCCACGTCAAAGTACTTCCAGACCGATCCCCAGAATCCTTCAAGATCGTCGACGGACCAACGCCATAGCTCGTCGTAGCCGCGGAAGGGCCTGCCCTTGTGTTCTAGCCATTTCATGAAGGCAGTGATGTTCGTCTTCCTGGCAAAAGCCGGTTCGGGCTCCCAGAGCAGCTTCCCTGCCGGCATGTCCAGGAAGGCAAGCCGGGGCCTGCTATAAGAGAAGTTCTTTCCCTGTATCCCCCTTGCCAGGACGGAGGGTGGGGCGGCTTAGGAGGGCATCGCCCTCATCTAATTGGTCTCAGGATAAAGATGGCGACGTCCCAAACGAAGTGGCTGGTGAAGCTCGACTGCGTCCCCCCGTAGTGGTAGGTCACACCCCAGAGGATGTCCGTCACGAAAGTCGCGCCAACCCACAGGGGATTGAGGGTGGCGACATGAAGAAGCGCGTCGAGTGAGGCCACCATTGGGGCGGCCAAGATGCCAAAACGTGGAGTGAGGCTTCTCTGCAGGACCCCTCTGAAAAAGGACTCGTAGCCAGCCGAGTCGAAGAGAAGGACGAGCGCCTGGAGGTAGACAGGATTGGCTGGGGATGAAATGAGCGAATAGATCGAGGTCTCGGAAGCCGATGTTATGCCGAAGGGATGATAGGTCGAGACGAAGGTTGCTCCCCCGTAGAAAACGCCGTAGAGCAGGACCGCGGTCGCTAGTCCGAGCAAGGCCGACTTCAGGCGCGGCCGCTTCGTCACGAAGGCTCTTTGGGTGTACGCGGCTCCGACCATGAACGAGGTGGAGGCGAATGTCGCTTCAACGAAATAGGAAGGGGGGACCGTGAAGAGGATCAGCATCGAAGCAAATACAATCGCAAGGCCGACTGCAAGGCCCCGTCGTCCCACCAATGTTGCATGGGATCTGCTAACAGGGTTAAAGCCGTATGCCGCCTTCCACTGCTAGGGTTATTACCACAGCAGCATGGGGCCCAGAACGATGGATGCCAAGACCGCCTTCCTGTCGACAAGGCCATGGTCGTTTACGATGACGTTCTCGTCCGTCACCATGGGGGCGTTGCTGGCCGCCATCGCGGGGAGGTTCGATCCTTTGTTCTACGTACTCACCCTCGGGGGGATGATCGCCTTCCACGCAGCGACCAACGTTCTCAACGATTTCTACGACGTGAAGCACGGGGTTGACAGGGAGGGGGCTCCGACCACAAAATACAGGTTGCATCCGGCGGCCTTCGGGCAGGTACCTCTCAGCACGACGCTTGCTTTCTCAGTCGGCCTGTATGCGGTCACTCTCGCAGCGGGGGTCTATCTCGCTTTCGCCAGCAGCGCATCCATTCTGCTCGTTCTCGCTGCCGGGATACTCGGGAGCGTCTTCTACACGGCAGACCCTGTGGACCTGAAAGCCAGGTCGCTGGGAGAGCCTACCGTGTTCATCATGTGGGGGCTCCTTATCCCGCTTGGCGCTTACATGGTGCAGACAGGAACATTCGCCTGGACACCGATATTCGCGTCGGTCCCCATAGGAATCTTTGTGGCATTGGTCCTGTTGGCCAACAACATCCGGGATATCGGCTATGACGGGACCGTCAAGGAGAGGACGCTGGCCGTGGCGCTCGGACCGCGCCTAGCGCAACGATTGTACGTCGTGCTACTAGCGCTCGCCTATGCTCTTGTCGCTGCTGGGATTCTGGTGGAGCAGCTACCGGCATGGTCATTGATTGTGTTCCTCACGGTTCCAGGAGCGACACGGCTCGCGAACATGTTCCATGGAGGTGTCCCGGACGACGCGGATCCCAAGACAGCGGCGCTCGCATTTCAGTTCTCTCTGCTCTACATGGCGTCTCTCGCGCTTTTCATCCTGGCTCCGATTAAGCTGCCATTCTGACGCTGGGCGGCAGGACTCTCAGTTTCCCTTCGAAGGGGCGAGTTCACTCATCGCGTAGGTCACGTTCCCTATTGGCATTGCGATTGGAAGAGTAACGCCTGCCTTCTCGTATTCCCTGAGCCGCTCGGCCGCGTGGTCCCCCGTTCCTGTGACGGTGAGAGACTCGATGGCCTCGTCGGGGATGAGCCTTTTTGCCTCGGGGATGTCTCCCCTCTTCCATGCATTCTTCATGGGGGCAAGGCGCTCCTCACTGACCCCATACGGTGAAAGGACCTCTGGCCTGACGACCTCGGCCAGTTGATATGCGAAGAAGTAGTAGTCTCGGATGACTTGGGCGGCCTTTCGAGGGTCAGGGTCCAGGGAAGTCAGCACGTACGACGCCCTTTCGACGGCCGAGCCCCTCTTAGCCTCGCCCCGTCTGACGTTTTCTATCATGCGCTCGGTCCCCCAGATGCTGTTCAGGGCAGGGGAGAGTATCACTCCGTCGGCCACCGTTGCCGCAAAGGACTGCGTCTTGGGGGAAAGAGATGCGATGTAGAGCGGGATGTTCCCGCTCACTCTGAACCCCATCGTGAGGCCGTGGACCTTGAAGAACTCACCTTCGTATTCGACCCTGCTCCCTTCCCAGACCATCTTCACCACGCTGACGTACTCCCTGATACGCTGCAGTGGCCTGTTCTTTTCGACGGGAAATATCTGGTGTCCGATAAGCGGGATTGTGGGGAAACTACCCAAGCCGAGGCCGAGTCTGACCCTCCCGCCCGAGAGCTCCGAAAGGGTGGCAAAGGTTGTTGCAGCAGTCACCGGGTGCCGAGTGAAGGTGTTAAGCACCCCGGAGCCGAGCCCAATCCGAGCCGTAGCCGACGCCATTGCCGAGAGGTAGGTGACGACGTCGCGCTGAAACAGGCTTTCGTGCATCCAGACAGAGTCGAACCCGAGTCGCTCGGCATCAGCCGCCACGTCCATCGATTCCTTGATTCCAAGGACAGGGTTGAAACCGAGTGCGAGCTTCATGTTTTGCCCTCGCTCCAGAATCGCTTTAAGCCTTCGAACCCCCGTCGACCCTAAGGAGGCCGAGAATACCGGCTAGATCTCTCTCCTTCTCGAGATTCCAGAGTCTCGACAGAGCCTCTCTGGCCCTCACCTCTCCTAGGCGCTTCTTGGTCAGGCGCAGGAACTTTGCCTCTATGTCATCCCTGGTCATGGGATTCAGGGGGTGCCCCTTGGGCACAACTATCTGTGCCCTGATCTCTCTCCCGCCTCGCTCGGTGACCGTCACCCTATTGGCGATCCCAGTCGCAGGGTAAAGCGCCGTGAACTCGGAATCTTCGACGACCCTGATCTTCCTGATAAACCGCAGGTTGTTCGGGTCCGTCAGGCTCTTCGTCGAATATGTGGAGTTGTCCACAGTTCCATGCATCAGAGCCATCCCCACTATGTACGGAAGGCTGTGGTCTGCCGTCTCCCTGGTCTTCGGCTTCCACTTTTCCTTGTCCTTCCCTAGAATGTTCAATCCGGCTTCGTGAGTTTCAACTAGGACCGACCTGACATTTCCGAGGTCCTTCATGTGCCTCCGCACCTCCAGGGCGGCCCATATCGCTGACTGCGCGTGGTACTCGGCTGGCCAATACTTGATGTATGTCTCGTTGACCTTGTAGGCGCCGCCTCTCCCACCGAACGCCTGGATGTCCAGACTGAACCTTCCGGACACCTGCCTGAAGAACCCCATTTCACCTTCGAAGATAGGCGATGGTCCCGTCATGCCTTCCCTGGCCAGAAGCGCACCGAAGACACCGTTTCTTGCAGCGTTGGAGAATGACGCACCCTTCCACATCGAAAGCTCCCCCGTCCTGACCTGCCTCATCGCGATGTGCGCGCCGAGGGCAATGTTGACGGACTCTGCCGCCTTCCTGCCGTCGAGCCCCATCAGCTTGGCCGCCGCCAAGGACGACGAGACCAGGCCGTAGTTCACATGGTCCCACCCCCTGCTCCTGATGTTCGCTGCGTCGCAGAGCCTGCACTGGATCTCGTAGGCAGCGACCGCTGCCGCGATCGTCTCCTTGCCCGGTGTGGCTTCGGACTCGCCCACAGCAAAGCAGGGGGCGAGGTTGTCACTAGGGTGTGCCGGCTCCCTCGACAGGTAGGTGTCGTTGAAGTCGAAGTAACGGATCATGAGGCCGTTTACGAAGGTGGCGAGCTCTGGCGTCGTCTTGGACTTCGTCCCAAGCAGGGTGGACTTCCCGGTACCCCGCAGGCCGGCGACCGCACGCCTCCCAATGGCGACTGGTTCTTCGCCGTAGGCTCCGATGGCACAGCCGAGTGCGTCGACGATTCGAGCCTTCATCTCCTTTGCAGTCCTCAGGTCGAGGCTCTCGTATTGAACCGAGAGCGCGTACTCAGCGAGGCTTCGTGCCAGCTCCACGCCTACGCCACTCGTCCCCTTCACTTAATTCTCATCCTTCTATGAGAACGATTAAATCACTCACGGAGCCGGCGCCGGTCAGTCGAGCACCTTGCCGATTTACAGCGCCGAGCATCGGCGGCTGATGGAGACGTTCTATCCTGACCATCATCAAGAGTATTCCGAGGTCCTCTCCTCGCTTGGAGCCTTCATGGAGAAGGAACTTCTCCCGCTATCTCCAAGGATCGACAGCGGTGAGGTCAAGATGGCCGGGCCTAGGAAGGCGTTACTCAAGCAGGGGATGTGCCAGATACCTTTCCCGGAGGAGTACGGCGGGCTGGGACTCCCTTTTTCGGTCTACGCCGCTGCCATCGAGATGCTGGGGACAGCAGAGGCTTCGACCTGCCTGAGCGTTGAAATTCACAACGCGGTTGCCGAGGGACTGGACAAGTTCGGGACCGATGCCCAGAAACGAGCGTATCTTCCGAAGCTCCTCTCTGGGGAGTTTCTTGCGTCCTTCACACTCACCGAGCCAGCGAGCGGCTCGGACGCGGGGACCATGGCGACCACGGCCGAGAAGAGAGGGGGGGAATACTCGATCAACGGGTCTAAGATGTTCATCACGAACGCGGGAGAAGCGGACCTCTACCTCGTGTTCGCGGAGACGAAGAAGGGTCCTTCTTGTTTCATCGTCGAGGCTCCCAACCCTGGAATGAGCTTCGGAGAGGATCTTAGGAAGCTTGGAATGAGAGGCTCGAGGACATCGGAGGTCGTCTTCTCTAACTGCAGGGTCCCCGAGGGGAACCTCGTGGGGGAGGAGGGCAAGGGAGCCGACTACGCCAAGGAGATACTCCACAGCGCAAGGATCATTGTCGCGGCCCTCAACGTGGGGATAGCGCAGATTGCCTATGAGAAGTCCCTCGCCTACGCAAGGCAGAGGAGGGCCTTTGGAAAGACGATATCAGAATTCCAGCTCATCCGCGAGAAGATAGCAGACATGAAGACGGAGATTGATGCCGCGCGTCTGCTCTACTTCTACGCCTCGAGGATCAAGGAGTCCGGTGGTGATTATTCTTCCGAGGCATCCCAGGCAAAGGTGTTCTCAACGGAGATGTCCCTGCGGGTCTGCGACTCGGCCATTCAGATCCACGGGGGGTATGGCTACACCACCGACGAGGTTCACAGGCACTGGAGGGACGCACGTCTCCTCACAATAGGGGAAGGAACATCGGAGGTGCTCAGGATGTTGATCGCGAGAAGAGAACTGGCGAAATTGCGATGAAAATCGCTGTGTGCGTCAAACACGCCGTCGACGAGACGGAGCTGAAGGTGGACTCGGGGGGGAACCCCCAGCTCAAGGGAGCACCCACCAAGATGAGCACCTTCGACAAGAACGCGGTGGAGGAGGCACTGCGCCTGAAGGCCGCTCATCAGGGGGAAGTGGTCGTAGTGACCGTCGGGACCCCCGAAGCGAAGAAGACAATGAAGGAAGCCCTCGCCATGGGCGCCGACAAAGGAGTCCTTGTCTCTGCCGACCCGATGGCCATGGATACACGCCGCACCTCAGAGCTGCTCGCGGCCGCTCTTAAGAAAGGAGGGCCCTACGACGTGATCCTCTGCTCGGAGGGTTCCTCCGACATGTACAGCGGACTAGTCCCCCCCATGCTAGGCGAGCTTCTCGGTCTGCCCTACGTGGGGTATGCAAAGAAAATTGATGTCAACGGCCAATCGGCGAAGGTCGAGCGAGCATTGGAGGACAGCGTAGAGGTCGTCGAGGCCCCCCTACCGCTTGTAGTCTCGGTGGTGAGCGAAATCAACGAGCCGAGGTACCCCACTCTGATTCAGATCATGCAGGCAGGCAAAAAACCGATGGAGGATCTGACCCCTGAAGCGCTGCTCCCCGGGGCCGGGCCCCCCATGCCGCTGGTGAAGGGCATGAAGGCGCAGGCCATGGCTCGGAAGAGAGTCGTGTTCGAGGGTCCCCCGGAAGAGACAGCGAAGAAGCTTGTCGACGCCCTTGCTGCCGAGGGGGTGCTGCCAAGATGAGCGTCAAGATCTGGGCGTTCTCGGAGGCACCATCTGTGGCCAACGAGCTCGCTTCGGTGGCATCTTCGCTCGCTGCTGGGGCGGGAGGGGGATTCACAGTCGTGGGTCTGGACGACAGCGGGCCCCTTATGGCCGGAGACGAAAAGTTGGTGCTCAGGGCGGACACGCTGCTTTCGGCATCCCCCGAGGCCGCCGCAAACGCACTAGCGGCGGCTGCCAAGGAAGCGAATCCGGACGTCATTCTGGTGGGGTCGACGAGGGACGGGAAAGAGATCGCCTCTCGCCTCGCCGTGAAGATGGTTCGCCCATGCACCAGCGAGGTCTTCGGAGTCTCCCTCGGGAACGGGACTCTCCAGGGAAAGAGAAACGTCTTCGCGGGGAAGCTCATCGCGGAGGTGTCGATTCCCCTTCCGTGCGTCGTTGCCCTCAAGGTTGGGACGAACCCGGCCCTCCCTGCTTCCGCAGCGAAGGCATCTGAGAAGATGGCGGGGGCCATAGCCTCCAGGACCAAACTGGTGGAGAGGCGGGAGAAGCAAAAGGGGACTGTGGACCTCAGGGGTGCGAAGCTCATAGTCTCGGCTGGCAGGGGGATCAAGAAGAAAGAGGACCTCGGCCTCGTAAGTGACCTGGCAACGGCCCTGGGGGGAGCGGTCGGGTGCTCGAGACCACTGTCCGCAGACATGGGATGGCTCCCCGAGGAACACCACATCGGGCTGACGGGCGTAACCGTCCATCCCGACCTCTACATCGCCGTGGGGATATCGGGTCAGCTTCAGCACGTCGCGGGGGTCAAGGACTCGAAGGTGATAGCGGCGGTAAACACCGACAAGAGCGCGCCGATCTTCGAAGCCTCAGACTACGGCGTGGTCGGCGACCTCTACGCCGTTCTTCCAGCGATGCTCAAGGAGATAAGGGCGAGGCACCAATAGCCGAAGTCACGACGGGGCGTCCAGGGACTTCGCCATTATCTCCGCCATGTCAAGGACCTTCATTCTCTCATCACCAAGGGCTTTAATTGCGTCCTCGAACATTGTAATGCAGAACGGACAGGCGACCGCCAACGTCTCTGCCCCGGTCGCCCTGGCCTCCTCCACCCTGATGATCCCTATCTTCTTCTTCTCCTTGACCTCGTACCACACGTTTGCCCCTCCCCCGCCGCAGCAGAAGCTTGCCCCCTTCGTCCTGCTCATCTCCCTCAGGTCGAGTCCCTGCAAAGACTTCAGGGCCTGGCGTGGCTCCTCAATTACGCCATTAATCCTGCCGAGGTTGCAGGGATCGTGGAAGGTGACCGAGCCAGCCATCGCCGTCTTCGGAAGCTTCCCTTCGATGGCGAGCTTTGAAAGCAACTGGGAATGGTGGATGACCTCGAACTCCCCGCCGAACTCGGGGTATTCGTTCTTGAAGGTGTTGAAGCAGTGGGCGCAGTGGACTACTATCTTCTTCACATTGTGCCCCTTCAGTGTCTCCACGTTCTTCATGACCAGCTCCTGAAACCTTCCCTCCTCTCCCATCCTTCTGACGGGCTCTCCTGTGCACACCTCCTCGTTCCCAAGGACGGCGTAGCTGACATTCGCTGCCTCCAGGAGTCTCACCATCGCCTTGGCCACCTCCCTGCTCCTGGGATCGTAGCTCGATTGGCACCCCACCCAGTAAAGGTACTCTGCTCCTGGGTTTTCGGCGATTGTGGGCGCGCCAAGCTGAAGGAGCCAGTCCATTCTTTCGTGCTGCGGGAGCCCGAATGGATTCCCAGACCTGGCGACGTTCTCAAGGAATATCTTCTTCTTCCCGTCTAGCTTGCTTTCTGCTACGAGCGTCCTCCTGAACTCGGTGATGTAATCGACCTGGTCGATGAAGACCGGGCAGACGGACACGCAGGCGTTGCACATCGTGCAAGCCCAGAGCTCCGGCTCGCGGACAGTCCCAAGGGCGAAGGCGTCCCCCGACGGGTGGGTCGAGTTCTGGCTCGCGAGGTCTCTTACAACCAGCCTAGGGGAAAGGTCCCTCCCGCTGGCGTGGGCTGGGCACACCTCCTGGCATCTCCCGCAGTTGGTGCAGGCCTCGAGGGCGAGCCTCTGCAGGGGTAGAAAGTCCTGGGCTCCTCTGACGTTCGGAGGCACGTCGGTGCTTCCGCTCTCCATCATCATTTGCAGGTTGAAAGGAGTCGGGAGCTTCCCCATCGATTTCACGGGAGCTAGGGCGACGTTGGCTCCAGAAGTGAAGACGTGCATGAGCTTCGTGTATGGGACAGCGGCGATGAGGAACATCACGGAGAACATGTGTGCCCACCAGAACGCCTGATAGAGTGTGGGCGCGTTCGAGACGAGTCCTGGAATTGCGCCGATCAGGCTCGAGAGCGCGTCTCCCACGGGGGAGAAGGCGGCCCAGGCGACCGGCTGGATGATCAGGCGAAGCGCCTCGATGAAGAAGCCGGAGATCCCTATCCAGATCAGCATGCAGACCACGAAGTAGTCGTCCAGAACGGTCTCGAGCTTGTCCAGCTTCTTCACGAAGCGTCTATAGACCGCGACCGCCAGCCCGAACACATAGGCAATCCCGAAGGTGTCTCCGAGCAGCTCGAGGGTCAGGTACGTGTTGCCCTGGAGGAAAGTAAAACTTGTGAAGAGAGGCAGCACGTCATCCTGGATGAAGATTATCGTGGTGTAGGCCAGCAGGACCAGGAAACCGTAGAACAGGGACCCGTGCATCAGGCCTCCTCCCGCGTCCTGCAGAACTCTTCTCTGCCCGAGCCCGAACTTCACGAACCGGGACAGTTTCACCCTCAGGTCCTTCAGGACAGCCTTCAGGATGTCGAATAATCCGATTCCAAACCTTTGCAGGTGCCTGTAGACGCCGTAGAGTAGGACGCTGCCGCTGACAAGGAAGGTGGCGTAGAGGACGTCGTAGGCATATGGGAAGTACATCAGAATGAGTACTTCTCTGACTGGTACCGCCAAACGGCCGAGTCCGCGGTTTGAGCGGTATTACGGTTTATCCCGAATGAGGCCCGTGAACTTGCGTCTCACTATCTTCCCTCCGCCTCCCGGGAGGGCCCTCACAACATCGTCGACCGAAGGCGCGGCACCCCCGGACTCGCCTTCCGACAACTCTCTGATGACTTTCTTGGCGGTATCGCTCGCCTTTTCCCGGTGAGGAATCAAGACGAGATATCGGGCGCAAGCCCTCGCGACCGCTGACTCGGGCCCCGACACCACCCTCCCTCTCTCGTCCAGGCCTACAGCGATTTGGATCAGGGCATGTCTTACGAAGTTCTTCCTCCCACGTATTACGAAGCTCCCCCTTGCCAGATACTCTCCGCTCTCTGCCGAAGAGCTGACCTGGTCTTTGTTAACCCAGTAAGCATCTGCGGCGCCCAGGCCCGTTTTCCACCCGCTGCTGAAGCTCACCGTGGCCTGGGCGAGCTCGAGCGCCTCCTCCTCGGACTGGCGGATGCCGTCCTTGAGCACGAAGAACGGCGACCCGAATAGGTCGGCGTGGTACACAACGTCGTCATCTTCGAGGTGACGCTTTACGAGGAGGGTGTTCGACTGCGCGTCCCTCCCACCCACCGCCAACCGGCCGCCGCTGCTCACGAACCACCTGAACTTCTCGTACCACTCACGTGTCCTCCTGGGGAGGGGCTTCGCCCGTGGTCCTTCGACCTGCCTGATTCTATCGAGCCTCTTCTCGAGTCTCCTCGCGGCTTCGAGCGCGTCCGCCGCCTTCCTCTCGAGGTCCTTGGCCCGGTCGAAAAGTGCGGAAGCGATGGCGGAGGGAGACCTCGGCTCTCGGGAGGGCCGGGCTCCGGACTCTCTGAGAAGAAGAAGCGCATCCTCTGCACTGCTCGAGGCAGCCTTGGAAGCTGCGCTCCTGACCTTCGCCGCCCTTTCGGTGAGGGACGAAGCCTCCGCTCTAAGCTTCGCCGCTGTGACTTCGATCTCCTTTCTCTTCTCTGACTCCCGAGAAGGCTTCTCAGCGACCTCCCCTGCCTCCCGTAGGAAGACCCTGTCGCAGAGCTCGGAGACGGTCCCGGCCGACAAGACCAGCTCCCCATTTGTGGGCGGAACGACGAAAATGTCCTCCTCTCCGCCTTCAGTCCTGCATAGGCAGGGTTTCGGATCCTCGTGGGCCTCCCTTACCAGGCCCTGCAGGGCCTCGACCACTTCATCCTCCCGCCCGCCCAGACCAGAGGCGGGGGACTCGCCCTTGAGGCCAATTCTGGCTAGTGTTTCGGCGACGTATTTTTTCGGTAGTGCAATGTGTCTTCCTATGGCCCTTCCCGCGGTGCTCTCTCCCTCCCGCATCCGGGCGACGTCTGCCGCGCTGACGTCCAATGGGCTGATTCTTGTCTGCCTCGGAGGCTGGTATGCCTCTCCCCTTACTAGGCGCCTAGAGGGGGAACGAACCTCTTCCTGCGCGAGCAGAACCTTCCCCTCCTCGTCAGCGACGATTACGTTCCCTGGCGGCATCAGTTCGAGGATGAGCTTTCTCTCTTCCCCCGCATCGAAAGACAGCTGGAAGACCCTGTCAAGGTCTACCTGTTCGACGCCCGCGAACCTCGCTCGCTCAAGCTCCCCCCTGAGTTTCGTAGTGAACTCCGTAGTCTCTGCTCTTTCGGACACGCTGGCTGAGATCCAGGCTCCTTTCTTCGGGGAGACGACGAGCCAGACGTCGGGCGATTCCGACTTCCTCAGCCGGAAAAGTTGAGATTCCCCGAAACTGTAGATATTGTTAATATAGGTTCCCCGAAGTGCGACCCCTATCTCCTTGAGCAAGGCCAAGACCTCGAAGCCAGAGAGTTCGGCCATGAAGCCTCAGCCCATGCCGTCGTTTGATAAGTTATACTGGTCTAGGCTTGGCTTCGCTGTGCTCGGGGGGGCCATCGCCGAAGTACTTACTGGGACTGACTGGACAAGCGGGGTGAGCATAGGAATCCTCTTCTATCTCATCTCGTACTATGTCGCCCGATTCACCTGGTACAAGGGGGTGGGGAAGGAAGGTCAAGGGAAGATATACAGCACAGGCGTCGGCGGCTTCGCCATGATTTTTCTCTTCACGTGGATCCTTTTCTTCACGCTACAGTCTGCTGGGTACTCGCTGTAAGCTTCGCATAGTTGAGCAGGGTCTCGGCGTACCCCATGTCGAACTCGTCAGACAACTGACTGGCCGTTATCGACTTCGCCGCCCGCTCGATTCTCCCCGCGTCCCACGTCCGCATCGTCCCCTCCTTCGCCTTAGCCATACTCGAATAGATGCCTGCTGCGGCCAGGAGTTCGCCTCTCTGCCTGTCCGACTTCACCTCAGGCATCAGGGCTTGAATTTTCTGCTTCGCCTCTTCAAGGTTGGATTGTCTCAAAGAATCTAGTATGGACGCTATTGATTCCTGCACGACCTTGGTCGTTAGCACGCCCGTTACACGGTATATAACTTTCCATATGCTGACGAATCGTCAACTTTAGACTATCGCGTCAAAGAGGAAGCGCTCGGGATGAATCGTGTTTCAGAGCCAGACATAGTGGGCATCCTTTCGTGTCGGAAGTCTCTCGCCCACTCAAGCGGCGAGTTCGTGTGGACTTGCTAGATCAGGATGTTGCGTGGTGACTCTCTTCTTCAGGACATAGACGTTCGCCACCACCCAAGCGATTCCCGCAACGATCGGGACAGGAAACAGGAGGAAGTATGACGACCCAGCCAGGGTAATGCTAAGGATCACGCCCGTCGCCACGAGCACGAGGAAGGGGCCAAGCAGTATCCCCCATAACTTCCCACCAATGCCGACCTGCAAGTCGCTATAGGTCGGGAGTGCTGGGTCGCGACCTATATTCTCTAGGTTGAAGTCACTGAGCTCTTTGCAGATTGGGCATTTGAAAATCGCTCTCTTCCCGCGCTTTATGGAGCTCGGGGATGCGCCCCAGCTCCATTCGAAGTTGAATCTACTGTGGCATTTAGGGCATTCCAGCACTGATACCGTCATTCGTAACAAACCATAAACAGAAGCCCCTCTCTTAAAGCGGTATGGCCGTCCTCCCGCAGTCGCGGTCCTCAGCGCTGAAACTAGCGAAGCGCTATGAAACGGTGAATGCGGTAATATTGACTGTGAAATAGAAAGGCGTTGTCGTCCCATTCGCCGTCGCCGTGCCCCCGATGTTCACATACACTGGGAATTCGAAGGTCGAACCGCTAGGAGTCCCTTCGGAAAGGCTGTAGGCTGTGAGCGTGTCGCTCTCTCCGTTGCAGAGCTGGATGGTCTTTGGGAGCGTGTTGGTGACGTAGTTTGTGACTGAGAACGACTGTGTTCCAATCGTCGCAGTCGAGGTTCCGTTGGAACGGAACAGGTTCGAGTACTGTGACTGCCCCTGCAAGAATCCTTGAATGGAGACGAACTCACCGAAATAGTTCCGGACGTCGCTGCTGGCTTGCGCCTCTGTGTCGTTCACGTTGCCGTTGTACACGCCAAGGCCGTCCCATTCTTCAGAAGCCACGCCGTGTACTGGTGGGTCTCAGTCGCCGTATAGGTGCTCTACCTTGTATGTCGTTGACGTCACATACACGACCGAGTAGGACAGAGTAAAGCTACGATTCGTGGACATGGTGCTCGTCTTACCCGCGAAACTGAGAGTCAAGGATGGGTACGAATTCAGCCATGGGAGGAGTGCCAGAACGGTTGCAGTCACTAATCCCGCTCTCTTGGAGCTTCAAGAGACGCAGCTAACATCCGTGTGAAGTATTAGTCGCTGTTCCCTAGTCTGGTGCCCTCTCCCTCAACGCCGAGTGGCAGCGGAGGCACAACGCTCGCGGCACCTGGAGGGGGATTAGCACGCAACCCGTCATGAGCCTAGCAAGTGGTGCGACAATGCCAACTTCCTCTGGCTCTTGCTGAGAGAGCATCGTGCGATGTGTCTAGTCGACGCCGAATGTTCCGACCTGAGCTGAGGTGCTTCTTCCCCCTGGGAGGAGGGTGGCCCGGATCCTATCTTGGGCCCTCTCCAGCAACACGGACGCGCTCACGAGTTGTGCCACGGTCCTCCCACCTATTCCCACGTCTCGAGTTGAGCCAAAGGTGACCCTGTTGGCGAGGACGTACGCCCTCCCCCCAAGATATGCGTCCCTAGCCATCTCGCTGAGGTGGACATCGAGGGCGTCCTGCCTGCTAGACAGGTTGCCTCTTCCCGGGAGGTCAAGGGAGAAGTTGCGCGTTAACGTGTCGAGTATGACGAGTCTGCATGCGGAGGTGGCGGGGCGCGAATCCATTCTCCTAATGGCTTCCATTTGTTCGGACGCAGAGTCCAATCTGGCGTAGGTTATCCTTTCGAGGACGCCGTCCGTCTCCCACCCCCTTGCCTTTGCAATCTCCTCGACCCTCTCGGGCCGGAAGGCGCCTTCGGTGTCTATGTAGAGTGATTTCATCCCATTGCACGATGCGACTAGAGCGGCCTGCATGGCGAGCTGAGATTTGCCGCTGTTGCTCCTTCCGAAGAGTTCGGTGAGGGTCCCTGCCCTGAAGCCTCCGCCCAACAGTCTGTCGATGGCGGGAGAGCCGGTACTGTGGAAAGGAAAGGAGGAGACGCGTCTTGCCGAGTCTCCAGCCGTCTCCAAAGATTTTGCCATCTCTTGTCCCCCTGCCACAGATTACATCTCCGTTTCATCACCGATGTCTTTTTAACTGTGAGTCGAAGCCCTGCGAAAAAGTTACGAAGTGAACCCTCAACCTCCTCCTCAGACCAAACGACCCCTGAGCGTCCTTCAGAAGGCGACCAACAAGCAGGTGTCCGTGAGGCTGAAGAACGAGATCGAGTACAGGGGGAAGATGTCAAACGTCGACCCGTACATGAACGTCATCCTCGTGGACGCCGAGGAGTCAGAGAATGGCGCGAAGGTCGCCAACTACGGCAAGGTTGTCATCCGGGGCAACAACGTCCTCTACGTGAAGATAGAGGATAGGCTCTAGGGGGCCCCGAGCCAGTGCAGAGGTCGCTCCACGTAGAGGAGATAAGGGGGTACAGCGTTCAGGATTTTGACGTAGAAATAGTCGAGCGCAAGGGGAAGGGGCATCCGGACAGCCTGGTGGACGGAGCCTCCGAGGCCGTCTCGCTCGGTCTCTGCGACTATTACATCAAGAACTTCGGGGCGATACTGCACCACAACGTGGACAAGGGGATTCTCGTGGGGGGCAAGTCAGAGCCGAAGTTCGGCGGGGGCACGGTGATTGCACCCATCTACCTGATGGTGGCAGGGAGGGCGACGGAGCTTGTTCCTTTCAAGGGCAAGAACGTCGAGGTCCCCGTAGGAGAAATTGCACTCCACTCGATCAGGGGCTTCATCAAGGAGACAATGCGCTTCCTCGACCCGGACGAAGACATGATCATAGACACGAAGATCAAACAGGGCTCCCCTGATCTGGTTGCGGTTTTCATGAGGAAGGGAGCAATGCCCGTTTCAAATGATACTTCAATTGGGGTCGGATACGCGCCGCTTACGCCCACGGAGGAAATTGTTCTAGGTGCAGAGAAGCTACTGAACTCTCCCACCTTCAAGAAGAAGTACCCGGAAGTCGGCGAGGACGTCAAGGTGATGGGCATGAGGGTGGGGAAGAAGCTCGAAACAACCGTTGCGGCGGCGATGGTGAGCGGGAAGATTCCAGACGCGGGCCATTACGTCAGTGTAATACAGGAGGTGGGGGGGGAGCTGGAGAAACTTGCCTCGAGTTCCGAGCTCGATGTGAGTTTCAAGCTAAACGCGGCTGACAACCCAAAGCACGGGGAGTTCTACCTGACGGTGACAGGCACGTCCGCAGAGCAGGGGGACGACGGCAACACCGGGAGAGGGAACAGGGTGAACGGTCTGATCTCGCCCATGCGCCAATATTCCATGGAGGCCACGGCAGGGAAGAACCCGGTGAACCACACCGGCAAGATGCTCAATGCCCTGGCTGTGCTCACAGCCCGGGAAGTGGTGAGGAAAGTCCCGACGGTGAGGGAGTCCTACGTACGCATCCTGAGCAGAATCGGGAACCCCATCGACCAGCCCCTCATCGCCAGTGCGGCTGTCGTGATGGAAAAGGGGGCCCGCCTCTCATCGGTGAAAGGAGACGTCGAATCAATAATGGACGACTCGCTAGCGAATATCAGAAGAGTGACGAATCTGATTCTACAGAAGAAGATAGAGCTATTCTAGGATCTCCGTCTGGCCGCTGACGTACTGGAACACCCCGTTGGCGTCCCACTTTTCGTTATAGGCTCGCCCAAAAAAGGTGGTGACTGCCTTCACATCGTGCAAGAGCAGCTCCGGGCTATTTGGGTGTCCGGATCCGACCGCCTGAGGCCAGTCTATCAGCCAAATCGAGGCGCCGTCCGTCAGAATATTGTATTCGCTGAGATCTGCATTGACAAGACCGGCATTGACGTATGCGGTCCGCATCGACTCCACTATCGTTCTCAGGACTCTCTTTGGGTCTCCAAGTTGAGGCCTCTGGGAGAGGCGAACCCCCGACAGCTCCTGCAGTAGCACTGTGCTTCGGCTGTATCCCACTGCCTTCGGGAAAGTCGGCCCGAGGCCCTCCAGCTTACGCAGCGCGTGATACTCTCGTTTCGCTGCGTCGTAGTTTGCCGTCATCCAGCTCCTGAACTCTGCGCTCTCACGGACCCGTTTCTTTCTTATGCTGGTGAAGCTTATTCTCCCAATCTTGTAGAGCTTCAGCGCGTAGACGGTTCCTTCCTCGGTTAGTGCTTCATAGACGTCCGACTCCTTCCCCTTCGCTATGATTGCGCCCAGGGCGAAAATAAGGTCCTTCTTCACGTAGTCCTTTAACGCCATGACCTCCACCCCTTCGCGCGTGAGCACGTACCCCTGGCCTCGTCGTGAGGCCAATCCCTTCCTCTCCAACTCGACCGTGGCGAACTTGACTCTGTCGAGAGGGAGGCGGCTCGTGCGGGAAAGTCTCCCCAGGTCCGGGGTGCCGTAGCCCGCCGTCGTTCTTTCGAGGCCTGCCAGTGTCCGCCACTCCTCGTCCTTCAGGGTCTTAAGCACACGTGCTGCGTTTTCTGTGGTAGACACCGATCCCCCACCGCTCCTGTCCCCTCTTCTGCTTTCTCAATAAGGGAGACTTCGAATCGGCCATTGCCTACCGAAGCCTCCTTCCCAGAGCTCTGCGGTATGCGTCCCAATATTCATCGGCGCCTGGAGCGAAGGCGTGTCTGCGCCCTTGCCGATCCATCATCAACAGGCCCTTGCCCCTTTCCACCGACCCGATTTCAGCGCTCTTCACCCCCGAACGGCTCAACGTCCACCTCAGTGCAGGGACCTTCTCCGGGAGGCAGGTAATCAGCAGTGCACCCTCTCCCATCGTCTTCAACGGGTCGAGACCGAACGCCTCGCAGACAGCCCTGCTTTCTGGCGTAACCGGAATCCCGTCTGTGCGGACGACGAACCTCATCCCTGACGCGATGGCCATCTCCTGGAGGGCGCCCAGGACCCCTCCTTCCGTCGCGTCGTGCATGGATGAGATGCCCCGGGAGCCAAACCCGACGCCCCTCGCGGCTCTTGCATCGGTAACCGTAGAACAAAGCCTCACCTGCGCCCTCGCCCTCTTCGCATGGTCTGCGCCCACCCTGGATTCGACGAAGGCGGGGAACGACTTCGCCAGTGAGCAGGTGGCTTCTATGGCGGCGTGCTTCGTCATCAATATGGCGTCGCCGGCGCGAGCCATGGAGGGCGCAATGTACGCGCCTATGGAAGCGACCCCCAGCATCGAGCCAGACCCGATTACGGTGAGCCCTGAGCCGGGGTAGCTCCCGGTATGCCCCCCCACAATTGCAATTCCGAGGGCGTCGCATTCCATGCCCACAGCCCTGATGTACTCCTCTCTGTCGGCCTCGGACATCTCCGCAGGGAAATTGTAGGTGAACATGGCGTATTCGGGGTCGTTTCCCGACGTGGTGTAGTCCGATGCGATCAGATGGACGCTCAACCATGCGGACAAGCGCATGCCAAAACCAGGAATGGCCGACACCGGGTCGACTGTCAATATCAAGACCCGGCCGTTGCCGATTGATACGACGCCGTTATCCAGACCCATGCCCGGTCCGACCATCACCTTCGTCGACCGCCTCCCCAGGCTTGAGTAGACCACCCGCTGCATGAACTCGGGGTTTTCTTTCCCCGAATTCGACTTTGGTGGTTTCCTACTCGTACCCGAGCCTCCTGAAGGCAGGTGCGGCTCGGCGAATTATCAGGATTGCCACCGGTATGAAAGCGAGGTCTACGAGGGTCCCGAAATCCGGCGCCGCATAGAGGAAGGCGGTGGTGATGTTCGTGGGGGAGCCGTACTGGAAGAGGCCATACAGATAGAACGCCCAATCCGGGAAGAAGAAGGCGAGCGTCTCAAACACCGTTGCCGCAGCCATGGCCAATGCCAGGGTCCTCTCCCCTTTCTTACGCGCCCACGCGACGATGAACACCTCCGGCGCCCGTGCCCAGACCATCCCGAACGGGTAGATTGGGGACCCCCCTCTGAAGCTGATGTTGATCGCTTCCCCCAGGAATCCGCCGATCGCTGTGGCGTCGAAGGCTGTGTAGGAATCCACCATCGCAGCGAGAGCAAGATAGATCGGTGGCGAGAAGGTGATTTCGTACAAGGGGAAGGGGAGCGGAATGGCCACAACGGTGCCTACGGTGATGAGAGCAGAGAATACGGCTATGACGGCGAGAGTGGTCGACCTCTTCGGCCGCCTCTCCGTGTCCGGCCCCTTGCTAGCGTCCCCCACGTTGGAGACTGAGAGCGCCTCCTTATAAGTCAGTAAATAACCGGTTTATACCATGCAACCCCCAGACGAGTTGATGGCCGGATCCTTTCTTCCCGCCATGCGCCATCTCGTCGCCGCGCAGCTGCGCAAAAAGGGGCTTTCCCAGACCAAGATATCATCTCTTCTCGGGGTGACCCAGGCATCCGTTAGCCTCTATCTTGGCTCGGACCTGGACCGGGCCTACGGCGCGCTAGCCAGATTCTCCGTAACCCGTGGCCAGGCCGAAAGGGATTCGGAAGCGCTGGCTGATGCCCTCCAGAAGAACCCCCTAGATGGTGTGACGACCCTCAACGGGATTTGGACGGGGCTACTCGGATCAGGGGGTGTCTGCCCTGCGCATCGAGATATGTACCCCTCGCTCGGAGAGTGCGACTTTTGCATCAAGGAATATGGAAGCCGTAAAGGGAAGATTTCCGAGACCGTTTCTGAGGTGTCAGCTGCTGTCAGGCTGCTGGAAGCGTCCGAGGACTTCGTGGCAGTCATGCCCGAGGTCTCGGTCAACCTGGCCTGCGTTGCAGGAGACGCCACTTCCCCGAGCGAAGTGGTGGCTGTTCCCGGGAGGATCGTTAAAGTAAAGGAGAGGGCGAAGGCGATGCTCCCGCCCGAGGCGGGGGCTTCTGCACACATGTCAAGGATGCTCCTGCTCGCGAGGTCGAAGATGCCCGAACATCGAGCGTGCATTAACATCAGGTACGACAAGAGATTGGACGCGCTGCTCTCCAGGGCAGGACTTCGGCTCCTCACTATCCGAGGACACCCAAGCCGGGGGGTGAAGGATGCGACGGTCGATGCGCTGGGGAAGAAATTGATGTCACAGCCAAGTCCGTTTGATGCCGTGGTGGACGAAGGGGGGAGCGGCATTGAGCCCAACGTCTACCTGTTTGCAAGGGGAGCACAAGAAGTGGTCCGCATCGCGATCAGGATAGCGAAGGCTTACTCAGCGGCTTAGCGCCCTTACCTTCTCGGGCTCCCTTCCGGCGCTCTTGGCTCTTCTGACGCACGCCGCCACGAAAGCCACGTAGATCGGCTCTGGCCTTTCAGGCCTGCTGATGTACTCCGGGTGATACTGAGTCGCCATGTAGAATGGGTGGCCCTCAAGCTCTAGTATCTCCGCTCTCCTGCCATTGTCGCTGAATGCCGTGTACTTCATGCCGCTCTCCTCCAGGCTCTTCAGGTATTCCTGGTTCAGCTCGTATCTGTGCCTGTGTCTTTCCCTGATCTTCTCGGTCTTGTAGATGTCGAACGCCCTGCTTGGTTTCTTGACGAAGACATCATGGCCTCCAAGCCGCATTGTTCCCCCGAGGTCGGTGACAACCCGTTGCTCGGGGAGCATGTCGATCACCGGGTAGCGAGTATCCGGATCTGCTTCGGTCGTGTTGGCACCCTTCAATCCCAGAACGTGCCTTGCGAAGGAGACACTCGCCAGCTGGAAGCCATAGCACAAGCCGAGGAAGGGGATCTCAGCCACCCTCGCCTTGTTGGCGGCGGCTATTTTGCCTTCGACCCCTCTGCTCCCGAATCCCTGGGGTAGTACGACGCCATCATAGGACTCCATAAGGTCAAGCTTCGCTTCGTCCTTCTCTATTTCCTCCGACTCTATCCACGATATGCGCGTGCTCGCGCCATTGACCGCTCCCGCCTGCGACAGCGCTTGGTTGACACTGACATAGCTGTCAGCAAGGTTGGCATATTTCCCCACCATGGCGATGCGGACCATCGTCTGATGGTCGACGAACCTTTCGGCGACTGCGTTCCATGCCCTCATGTCCAGCCTCGTCCTGAGCCTAAGCTGTCTCCGAATGGGCTTGAGCACCCCCTCTCTTTCGAGGAGGCGGGGCACTTGGTATATGCTCTCGACGTCGGGATCGGAGATTACGCTCTCGAGGGGAACGCTGGTGAAAAGGGCGATCTTCTCTTTCGCCTCGGCCGGCAGGGCTCTCGTGCCTCGTATCACGATGACGTCTGGCTGGATACCGATTCTGCGCATCTCCTGGACACTGTGCTGGGTGGGTTTCGTCTTCATCTCACCGACCACGGCGAGCTCAGGCGCGAGGCTTACGTGCAGGAACAGGGACCGGGACGAGCCCTCTTCGATTCTCATCTGACGGAACGCCTCGAGGAAAGGGAGGCTCTCGATGTCCCCCACTGTCCCTCCGCACTCCACAACCAGGACCTCCGCGTTCTCTTTCTCCCCCAGCTCTCTGATCCTTCGTTTGATCTCGTCCGTGATGTGTGGTATTATCTGAACCGACTTGCCTAGGAAGCGGCCTCTTCTCTCGTCGTCAATGACCTTCTTGTATATCTGGCCCGTGGTGATGTTGTTGGCCTTCGTCATGTTCCTGTTCAGGAATCTTTCGTAGTTCCCCAGGTCCATATCGGTCTCGCCGCCATCGTCCGTCACGAACACCTCGCCGTGAGTGTAGGGATTCATGGTGCCTGCGTCGAAATTGATGTAGGGGTCTATCTTCAAGCACGTGGTTTCCACTCCGGAAAGCTGTAGGAGTTTGGCCACAGACGAGGTGATTATGCCCTTGCCGAGCCCCGACATTACTCCGCCGGTCACGAAAAGGTACTTCGGCATATTATGTCAGATGGGCTTCCGTAAATAAGCGTTCCGAGGAGTCGGTCTACTCGGAGATCTGCTGTGTTATCACTGCCAGATCGGATACATCGACCAGCAGCTTGCTCACCCGATCGAGGGCCGCCAGCGTCTCCGCTGTCTGAGCCCCGTCTTCGGTCGGAAGCTTCGCTATAGCGGACAGCCTCTCTGCGATCTCTTGGGCTAGCGCTGCCACCCGCATGTTGATGCTCATCTGCTTCCCGGCCCGCCTCGATATGAACCCCTGCGTGGCCAGGTCGTTCATCGCCGTGAGCTTGGAAACGCAGATCGCGTACTCTCTGGCCAACCGACCAGGGCTTGCCCTGTCGTGGAACTTGTGCGAAAGGTCGGTGACGGCGTCCCCTATGCTCTCCAGGAAGCTGGCCAGCACCCGGTAGTCAAGGAGGTCCACCGGGGAGAGGCCGTATCGCTCGGCGACCTCGGGCCTGACTATGGCCGCCCTGGTCGCGCGGACGAGGAGGAAATAGAGCCTGTCGACTTCGTCGTCCCTCTCTCCCACCAGGCCTAGGAGTTTCTTGTCCCCCTTCGCGAGGCCCTCCGCCATGTCCTTGAGCATCCCATCCAACAGACCTGACATCCTCAGGACAATCTTCTCAGGGATAATGGCCGTTGGTTCGAGAAGGAATTGCATGGTCATGCGCTTGGAGTCCTCATCCATAATCTCCAGCCCGACCAGCCTCCCTATGGTTCCCTTAATAGAAGCCCTGTCCTCTCTTGATATGACTCTGCTCCCGACGACCTTAATGACATCATACCCCAGGAGGTAGGCTCCAGTCACGTCATTGGTGACCTGGCTAAGGTCGTCCCCCGGATACTCTATGGCGATCTGCTTGTGTTCCTCTTCGCCGCCTTCGAGGGGCTTGATCAGCAGCTTACCCCCCGGCAGCTCTTCCACCGACAGGGTATCCCCCTTCCTGACCCCGTTCTTCCTGACCCAATCCTTAGGGAGCGAGACGAGGATGGTTCCCTCTCCCATCTCAATTGCCTTGCGCGCAGGCACGTCTCTATAGAACGGGGGTCTCTCTATAACTCTTGCATCCTACTCTGCAACGTCGACCGGTGCGGCACCCAAGAGCCTGAGGAGGTCAGGCATCCCGATTCCGAAGACAGAGTTTGGCGTGCCTGCGGCGGCCCAGACGCGCTTGAATCTCGTCAACGAAACGTCCGCTAAGACATCGATACCTCTGTCGTGTGGGAAGGGCGGAACTCCTCCGATGGGGAATCCAGTCCTGTCCCTAACCTCATCCGCCCTCGCGACACGTAATCTCGTGCCGACGACCCTTTCGAGCTTAGCGCCGTCCACTTTCTTGTCACCAGAAATGATCACCACGGTGGTCTTCTCACCCACGAACACAACGCTCTTCGCTATCTCCGCCACGCTGCACCCCAGCGTCTCTGCTGCGAGCACGGAGTTCTTCGTGCTTCCATCGAACTCCCTGAGTTCGTACTCTGCCCCGGACTTTGCCAGGTACTCTGAGACGCGCCTCCCGCTCCCCACTGCTCAGACCCTACTGCGCCGGCTTGGCGGACTTGTTCACCTGCTTATTGACCGCGTCGGCTAGATAGTGCCCGCGAAGCGTGACCTTGGCCTCGGTCACGCCGGGAACCGAGAGGAGGCCTGCCTTGATGTCGCTTGCAATCTTAAGGGCGAAAATCGGTGGGCAGAAAGGAGCCGTCAGGTGAAACTCCAGCTCGACCGAGCTCCCTGAGACGGTCATCCTGTCTATCAGCTTGAGGTCGGTTATCGGCCTGCCCAGTTCCGGGTCGATTATCTTCGACATCGCCTCTGTGATTGCGGATTCTTGTACCGCGGACAAGACTTTCAACAAAAAATGTCAACTGCTTATTTATCCGTTTGGAGCCCCGCTCGCCTTGAACATTTGTCACTGCTGTCCTCGTTCTTTGCCTTCGACCCTGCCCTCTTCGCCGGAGCCTTTGCGCTACTTTTTGCAGTCACCGACGCCGTCGGGACAGTCCCGATATTCTTGACACTGACCGCTGGGTTTCCCGATGCCCGCCGGAAAACCCTCGAGCACGCCATTGTCATTTCCACGGCAGTTCTGGTGGTGTTCTCGCTCTTCGGCTGGCTGATATTCGACATCTTCGGCATCACCCTTGACGATTTCCGGATTGCCGGCGGGATCATCCTCTTCGTGGTTGCCGTAGACCAGCTCACGGGAGGGGACGTAAAGTCCAAGGGGTTGCAACCTTCTGACATCGCTGCGTTCCCGCTCGCCACCCCCCTCCTTGCGGGTCCCGGTGCAATCTCGACAGTGATAATCATCTCCGGGCCACCATACAGCCCACTCCTTGCACTGATCGTCATCGTCTGCAATGCGGTCCTCGCCTATGGCATACTCGCCAGCTCAGACGGGGTGAGGAAGTTCTTGGGTGCCAATGGGACGACGGCGCTCTCTAGAATCACGGCACTCCTAATCGCGGCACTTGCAGTATCGTTCGTAGTCAGCGGAATCACCAACATAGTCGCATCTCTCAGGTGAGACACATGCTGACCGCTGTACACATCAGAATCAGAGGCCTCGTCCATGGTGTCTCGTTCCGCTCAAGCATGGCACAGTTGGCCTCAGACCTTGGAGTCAGAGGCTGGGTCAGGAACCTACCGGACGGAACGGTTGAAGCTTTCCTTGAGGGAGATGATAGGAAGGTCAGGAGGGTTATCGATTGGGCTAAGCTCGGTCCACCTCGGGCACGGGTTGACAAGGTCGAGGTTGAGCCGGCGACACCGAGGAACCATAGGGACTTCCGAATTCACGGTTGATGGCGTGGCAGGGGGCAGGCTCACTTGCCCTGATAGGAGCTCCAGTTCGCAGCAAGGCCTGGGTCCGATAGTTCACCGATCACCTGATTTCCGAACTGGCTTGCAGTCGCCCCATCCTGGCGGCCAGTGATCACTGCCTTCCTGTCATAGATGGCGCTTATGTCGAGCGCCATCGCGAGCCTATTGCTCTGCCTAATCATGCCCACGTGTTCGAGCATCATGACCGCCGCCCTCATAAGGCTGAGAGGGTCCGCGTACGCTCCCCTCCCCTCGGTAATCATCCTCGGAGCCGAGCCATGGATAGCCTCGAACATGCCAAACCTCGCTCCGAGATTGGCGCTCCCCGCGGTTCCCACACCTCCTTGGAGCTCCGCGGCTTCGTCCGTCACGATGTCTCCGTATAGGTTGGGGAGAACTACTACTTCGAACTCTCTTCTCCTCTTGGGGTCAATGAGCTTCGCTGTGAAGACGTCGATATACCACCCATCCCACTTGACCTCGGGGAAGTCTTCGGCCACCCTCTTTGCCGTCTCAAGGAACAGACCGTCGGTCGTCTTCACCACGTTTGCCTTGGTAACCACTGTAACCTTCTTCCTCCCGGTCTTCCTGGCGTGCTCGAAAGCCAGGCGGATAATCCTCTCGGCACCCGGCCGTGTTATCACCTTGAAGTCGAGGGCCAAGTCCGGGGTTACCATCATCCCCCTACTACCAAGCATGTACTCCCCCTCAGTGTTCTCCCTGAAGAAGACCCAGTCGATTCCCTCGGAGGGAACCCTAACGGGCCTGACATTGGCGAACAGGTCGAAGGCCCTGCGGATCGCGATATTGGCGCTTTCGATGTTGGGCATGCCGCTCCCCTCCTCGGGAGTGGTTGTCGGGCCCTTCAGCAGCACGTGGCACTTCTTGATTTCTGTCAGCACCTCGTCAGGAAGGGCCTTCATCTGCTTAATCCTGTTCTCTATCGTGAGCCCCTCGATGTGCCTTATCTCGACTTTACCGGACCCTAACTCCTCCTTCAGTAGTGTCTCCAGGACCCGCGACGTTTCCTTGGCGATGATGGGGCCAATTCCATCACCCCCGATCACGCCTATCACTAGCCTGTCCACCTTCGAATAATCTATCCACTCGACTGGCTTGCTTATCCTACTGACCCTTTCCACCTGCTCTGCAAGTATCTTCCGGATATTGTTCACAGCGTCGTCGTAGGCGGCCTCCGAGGACATATCTCGACGAGCCTTTGCTCTAGTCCATTAAAATGTGCCTTCTGCGGAATGTATCGGTCGCTTCGAAGGGGGAGAGCCGCGCCGTTGCGAAAGCGCTCTCAGGACTGGCAGTGAAATAAGCGACCCGACGGCTGTGAAAAACACCCTCTCAATGGGGTAAAGCGGGAAGAATACAGGGACCAGGTTCCGCCAATCCTGGACGGACAGAACGCCGTAGACTCTAACCGCCAGATTCTGCCCTACCTCCGTACCTGTCAGTTGCCCGCACATTAGAGCGGCAAAAGTGACCCCAGTTACGAACGCCGGGTTCAGCTTGGATACTACGCCTCTTCCTTCGAGGAAGAGCAACGGTATCAGAACGGCCAAGGACAGCATGTGTAGCCAAGTGAATGGGATTGACCCGACGAACAACACCGAAAGCGGGTCCAACCAGTAGACGACCAGAATTAGAACCAGGGCGCCGGCAGCTGCGGTCCTCCTTCCGGAGAAGGCGAGACCTGCCGTGACGACCGTTGCCACATCAGCAGCTAGAACCGACAACCCGGTCCCAGAGAGCGAGACATATCCCGCGCCCGAGTCAATAACGTCGCCAACGATTGCCGAGAGCCCTCCGACAAGTGGCCCGAAGAGCATGCCCGCCAGGGGGGCTACGAAGTTGCTCGCCGTCAAGAAGTTCCCCTGCCCCAGCACCAGCCTTGAGATGGGAACCGCTCCGAGGACTGCATACAAGGCGGCAAACACCGAAGCGGCTGCTACCAGGGAACTCCTGCGCTTTAGCCTCAGCAATGGGCCGGGCTGAGAGGTGCCGCGCTTAACACTTTCACTGCCCCGTGGCGAGTCGTTACAGATCCAGGAACATCAGCCGTTCGTCGAAGTATCTTCCACACCTCTTGATGGCCGATGGACGCCTTCCGTACGATCTAAACCCGTACTGCCTGTACAACCGAACTGCCGTCTCGTTGTTGGTTAGAACGGTCAGTTCCAGGGATTCGAACTTCCCTCTGGACTTCGCTATCGCCGCCGCCACGAGTGCCTTGCCAATGCCCCGGCCCCTAAAACCCCTGCGTAGGCATATCCCAAGCGTGCCTCTGTGGTCGTTGTGGGTCCTCGGGGCCACTCTTCGGACATCGCACCAGCCGACGACACGCCCGTCAACCTCTGCCACTATCTTCACGAGATTACCATTCTCGATGTCTTGCAGGGCACCTGTGAACCACTTCCTCTCTTCTTCCATGGTTGGGCGTTCGCGATAAAGACTGAGCCCGAAAGACGGGTCAGCTTCGGCTTCGGGGAAGAATGAGAACCAGGTCTCCACGATATCGTCGAAGTCAGTTGGCCTTACGTCTCGGATTAGAAGGGAGGCATTCGATGGCACAGGCGCGTCCTCAGCTAGGATCGCAATAGAACAACTTTGTGGAACTCATGTTTGCCATCAACCCCGACAGACCACCCTTCAGAAGTCCGGCTAGGCTCCGCCCTGCCCCCAAGGCCCCCTTCTTCACAATCGACGAAAAAACAGGGTTTGCGGGACAGTTTCACGCACAGGCGACATGCACGCGCCTATTGGCACCCAACGTTTTTAGCGCAACTCGGTCGGACGTGCATCAATGGCGGCTCCGGACCAGGACACGAAAAGGGCGGCGGAGTTGAAACTCTGGATTGAGCAGAGGATCGCCCAGCTCGAGGAGGAGTTGGAGCGCCTCAAAGAAACGCTCAGCTACGTTGACAACAGCCTGAGAGCCTCCACATTCAAGCAGGCCACCGAGATGATGTCCGAGTCGAAGGAGGCCCCAGAGGTTAGGGAGCTGAAGCGAGACAAGGGAGGCCAAGTGATTGCCACCGCGTCCATCACTCCAGACGCTGTCGCGATCGAACCAAGCAGCGGCGTGGTGTTGAAGACCTCCACGCCTCCCTTCCGGTCATTTCTGATTGGAAAGATACTCCAAGGAATGAAGACGAAGGACCAGGAGTTGGTTGGTTCGGGGAAGCTCGCAGAAGGGATGGAGCTCCGCTTCGATGCTGACGAGTCGAACGGGGCAATAGTGAAGCTCGTGATAGAGAACTACAGGGATACGGCCAGGCTCAACGAAATCCTGAGCACAGTCTCCTGGACTTTCTCTCGAATGCTCGAGAAATAACCAAGACCCGGTGGCTCGGTTACGCGCCCGTGTCAATGCGAGGCGTAGCTTCCGGGAGATTCTACTTCAGGATCTTTATGCTCTTCACGACCTTCAGTCCGTTCAACTCCTCCATGGCCTGCCCCGTCAGTTGCCCCTCGACCACCAACGTCATCTTGGCATCGGGGACCATCTCCGGGTCCTCTGCTACGGCCTGCCTGACGACCATTCCGTGACGCGACAGGATCTCAGCTACTTCCGCCATGACACCAGGGGACTTCGGATCTGCCTCGACGACCACTCCCGTGTACCCTAGCAGCGATACCAGGTCGACCAAACTCGTCCCCAGGGGCTTGGTCTTGGAGAAAATCGAGTAGAGGTAGGGGCTCTTGCGGATCTGTTCAGCCGTCTGCTTCACCACTCTCCTGTCTACGCCCACTGCCCGAGAAACTGCCAGGTAGTCTACCTCGACGTCTCCGATGTACAGCTTCAGGTCGTCAGATACCCTCATACCACACTCTATCATCTTTCGGACGACGGCCGGCCTGACAACCTGTCTCTCGAACTCGGCTCTTATCCTAGGCCACACAGAATCATGTACCGAAATGAGCTTTTTTGAGCGTTTCTCCACATTTTGTTCGCAAAGTCAATGCACAGAACTGTTCACGATTGCATTTATCTGTCAAAGAACCGACCCCCCCCATGAGCAAGACACAGCTCAAGTCAATACTGTCACAGGACAAACTGCCAGATAACTTCTACAATATACAGCACGACCTACCGGAGCCGCTCCCGCCTCCTCTTGATCCGAGGACCATGCAGCCCATGGCCCCGGAGCCACTGCTCCGCCTCTTCGCAAAGGAGTGCGTAATGCAGGAGGTTTCGACGGAGGAATTCATCCCCATCCCGGAAGAAGTCAAGGAGGCATACCTTCGCTTCGGGCGTCCAACCCCTCTCTACCGGGCGACGAGGCTCGAAGATAAGCTGAAGACACCTGCTAAGATCTTCTACAAGCGAGAGGATCTCAACCCGGCCGGGAGCCACAAACCCAACACTGCCATTGCCCAGGCCTACTACCACAGGAAGGAAGGGACTGAACGGCTCACGACAGAGACGGGCGCAGGACAGTGGGGGAGCGCGCTGGCGCTCGCTGCAGCACTCTTCGACATCGACCTCACAGTCTACATGACCAGGAGCAGTTTCGAACAAAAGCCATACAGGAGAACTCTGATGGAGGTATATGGTGCAAAGGTCCATCCTTCGCCCAGCTCAAGGACGAGCGTCGGGAAGAAGTTCCTCGAAAAGAACTCTGACCACCCCGGGAGCCTCGGCATCGCGATAAGCGAAGCCATCGAAGACTGCGTCACCCATGACAACACGAAGTACGCGTTGGGTAGCGTGCTCAACCACGTCCTCACTCATCAGTCAGTCATAGGCCAGGAGGCCAAGCTCCAAATGGAGGAGTTCGGCGAAGCCCCTGATTACATCGTCGGGTGCATCGGTGGGGGGAGCAACTACGCAGGCTTGGCATACCCCTTCATGAGAGACAAGCTGCGCGGCAGGAGCGAATCAGAGTTCGTCGCCTCTGAACCCAAGGCTGTCCCTTCGACCACTCGCGGCTCCTACAGATACGACTTCGCAGACACTGGCGAGACCACGCCACTTCTGAAGATGCACACAGTCGGCCACTCCTATCAGTGCCCACCCATCCATGCCGGAGGCCTGAGATACCACGGCAAGGCACCATCCATGTGCATGCTCATCGACAAAGGATTCATGCGCAGCGTCGCCTATTCCCAGAATGACGTTATGGAGGCCGGCATCCTGTTCGCTCAGACGGAGGGGATCGTTGCAGCCCCCGAGTCCAATCACGCCATCAAGGCGGCCATCGACATCGCACTTCAGTGCAAACAGAGTAACGAACCGAAGACCATCCTCTTCAACCTAAGCGGCCATGGATTGCTCGACCTGAAGGCCTACGAGGACAAGCTCGGCGACAGGCTCGTAGACTACGAGCCCGACGCTGCCCTCCTCAACCAGGCGCTGGAGACAGTCCCTGTGGTCCGCTAGACGACGATACCCGGCTGCGCTGACGCGCAGCCCTCCCTCCTTATCCATATGCTCTTGTGATTGTCACGCCATCTATCAGCATCCAGGGGCAGAGCGTGGGCGTGTCCACCTCCCACCACTGTATCCACTCTCGCTTCTTCGAGAGTAGGGTGACGGAGGAGAAGATCCGTTCGAGGTCGTCCCCCATCCTCATGCCTTTCAGGGGCTTCACAATCCTGCCCGTTTCAACAAGGTATGCGCCGTCCCTCGGCACCGTCGAGAACTCGCCCGTCCGGTAGTTCTTGAACCGCGTGTACCAGTTGCTGGTCAGTACGATTCCCTTCTTCATCTCCCTCACCATCTCCTCATAAGTGGAGTCCCCGCCCGCTATCTCGAGGTTCCATGCATGAGGCGTAACGAAACCAGCGTTTCCCGTATCCTTGACCTTCCACTTGCTCGCGGTGGTAAGGTTGTGCAGGTAGCCCTTCAGAAGGCCCTTCTCGATTATTTTGTTGGACCTCGTCGGTACACCTTCATCGTCGAATACTCTCCCCCCGAATCCCCCTTCGGTCACTCCGTGATCGGTGAGGCTGAACGACCGAGCAGCTACCTTCTTCCCTAGCTTGTCAGCCAGATACGACGTCCCTGCATCTACAGCGAAAGCAGAGGCGGCAGAGGCCACTGTCTCCACTAGGTTGGAGGCGACGGTAGGGCTAAGAAGGACCGTGTACTTTCCTGCCTCAGGCTCCGAGGCGTTTCGCATGGTCTTCGCCCCCTCGCCCGCCCTCCTCCCGGCCTCCTCTGGGTCGAATCCCGATAGTGAAGATGAGCACGAAAGCCCGTGCCCACTTGATTCCTTCTCTGCGAAGGAGCGGATGTTCAGTGTGATTGCTGTTCGGGAGTCTATACCGCGTGTGCCCGTGGTCGTCAGTATTGCGACCGTGACCTTTCCTGCGTTGATCACCCCCGCGGATCTCTTCCCGCCGGCTTCCGTTGCCGCACTAATTGCAGCCTCTGCCATTCCGGGGAGCTCTTCCTCCAAAGACGCCAACCTCCTGTCGTACCCTGCCTTGCTCGCCGAATATCGCGAAGGCTTGTCGGGAAGTGGGACATAGTTCGACTCTGGGAGGCCCTCCATCGACGAGAAGAGGTCACGAACGAACTTCTTCACGGCGGCGGTTTGGAGGTTCGAGGTAGAAGCGAGCGCCCTCCGCCTTTTACTGGCAAGATAGACAGTGAGTTCTGACTCTTCCACTCTGTTGGCCACAGTTACCGAGTTGTTCGCGAACCTGATCATGCTGTCGGCTCCCCTGGCGCCCAGGGCGACTGCGTCGTCCACTCCCAGTGCCTTGGCAGTGTCGATGGCGGTGTCGTTGAGCTCTCTCAGATCCATGAAGCTCACCTCGACCCCAGTTTGATTCCGGACAGTAGAGTCTCAGGACCGCCAGTCCACACGGGAGCTCCCTGCTGAGGATCCCCCTTTCCGCATGTGGCCGATTCGAACTCCATGTGTTTGCTACGAGCCTTCACACTCCCCCAGAGTTTCGGCGTCGTTATCTCTAGGACGGGAGACTTTACGGGCCCCCTCAGCTCCCCTTGCTCGATCAGGTACGCCTCTAGGGCCACGTACCTCTGGTTGAGTCTCTTGTCGTCTATGTTCCATTCCGTAAACGTCTTGAAGAACACTCCGTGCTTAACCTCCTTGATGATTTCGTCCGTGGAGTAATCCCCTGGCTCGACGAATGTGTTCGACATGCGTATGATGGGCTCCCTGTCGAAGGCTACGCTTCTCGCTGAGCCGTTGCTCCTCAGGCCGAACTCCTTGGCAGTGGTCCGGTTCTGCAGGAATTCCTTGATAATCCCGTTCTGGATAAGAAACCGCTTCTTTCCTTCGACCCCCTCGTCGTCGACGGGCACGTAACCGTTCGAATGTGGCAGGTTCGGGTCGTCGCTTACGTTTGCCTCCAAGCTCCCTATCCTCCTCCCAAGGCTGTCCGCCTTCAGATAGGACTCTCCCGCCTGGGCTCCCTCCCGCCCCAGGACCCTGTCAGCTTCTTGCGGATGTCCGACGGACTCGTGGGCGGCGATGCCCGAGAGCTCAGGACTGAGCAGGACGTCGACGGTATCGGTGGGAGGTCTCGTAGCGCCTTTCAGGATCCTTCCGATGATTCTCGCTTCTTCCTCGACCTTCGCCACGAGTCCGATACGCTTGACGACCTCGAGGCCCCCAGTTTCACCCTGCTGGATGAACCGCTGGGCCGTCTCGCCCCCATCTACCGCGGTGAGTGAGCCGAAGAATCCTACCCTCGGGAGGCGCCCCTCCACCCTGGCTCCGTCACTGTTGACGTAGTACCTTTCCTCAAGCTCTGCCCCCAGGTACAGTAACCGCCCTGGGATTTTCACCCCGGCCCTCCCGTCGGCTATCCGACTTTCAATGTCGAGGAGGATCTCGCGCAGCCAAGCCGAGTCAGCGTTCTCCACCCTCCGAGTCTCGGGGGGAGCCCACCTTCTCCGGACGGGCTTCGAGTCGTCCAGCCCCACTGGTTGCTTCAGGAGTCCTGACGAGGCCCTGGCGAGTTTCACTGCCCTTCTCGCCAACTCCCCCACCGAAGTCGCCCTCAGATCGTTTGTGGCGGCGAATCCGAGCGCCCCTCGGCAAATCACTCTCACGCCGACGCCGTACCCTTCGGCGAAGAAGGATGGCTGGGGCTCCCCATTCTTGAGCACGAACTGCCTTTCCCAGGTCCTCTGCACTCTTGCCTCGGCGTAGGTCGCACCTGCGGCCTGGGCCCTGGTGACCCCGGTTTCGGCGAGGTCCTTGGCCCCCTGGCTCTCCAACGGAGTGCGCCGTCGCTTTACCATATTTCTGCTTGTTGGCTCAAGGCCCAATCGAAACTGCCTTCGCTTTCACGGGGAGTTCAAGGAGCCAACTCCTCTCCCTGTTGAATTGACGGAACAGCTCAGGGAACTCCGTATGGATCGGCACTACCTTACTGGCGGAGATGGTTCGGACAAGCTCCCCCACCTCTTTCCCTGGGGCATGCCCGGACGCGTGTAGCTGTGCGTAGCGAAACCCGACATGTTCGACCCAGTTCCTGATCAGTGTCTCCTCCCTCTCCCCCTCCTCGTTGAACGCTTCGGTGGCTGCGTGAATGTAGGTCCCTCCCCGGTCGGGCTTGATGTCTACGAGCTCCGGGAAGTTCCATGCCTCAAGGTGGAGGAAGACCTCCCTCTGCCTTTTCCTAATGTCTTCCGAAGTCAATCCTTTCTCAATATAGGGCCTCTCCCAGGCGTAGTAGTCCGAGTCATCGAATTTCCCGGTCTTCTTCCTCCGTAGGTAGACGTCCACGTCCCTGCCGACGCGTGGGACCCGGAGCCCCCTGTCTGCCGAAAGCTTCTCCAGGAGAACGGCGACCTTCATAGAGACTACGAGACGCCTCCCGGTCTCCCTGCAGGCGTCGAAAAATGTGTTCACCCTATCGACATCGTTCCCCCTGAAAGTGGAAAAGACGAGAGACTTAGTCCCCCTCACCATCTTCAGCGCTTCCTTCTTCAAGGCCGTCTCGCTCATGTTCGCGGCATCGCCCCCCGGGGTCACCCTCGTCCCCTCCGCAAGGAGCAGCTTGGGCCTCTCCTGTCTGGCGGAATCTACGAAGTCCCCGGTCATGGACCCGGCGGGCCCGTGGAACCGGAAGTCCCCCGTGTAAACCATGGTCCCGTCACTTGTGTGGATAATGAACCCGTACGCCCCCGGTATTGAATGGTCAACGTGGATGGGGCGGAACTCCATTGGGCCGATTGCGAACTTGTCCCCAGTTCTGAACTTTCTAATGGGGTGCCCGCGCAGAGGGGAACCTGTGGTAGCGCTGTACGCGTCGTGAATCAATGATGTTGTTTCGCCGCAGTAAACGGGAATCTTGGGGTCGATGTACCCGATCCTCCCGGTATGGTCCGAGTGATAGTGGCTCAGGACCACGGCATCGAATTCGGGGTCAGTGTATTCGACGTTGGTGTTCTGAAGGGCCTCTTCAGAATAAAGCCCGGGGATCTGGGGGAGCAGGTCGAATTCGAACAGGTCCCCCGCCCCGTTGACCCCCCGGGGGGAGATTAACGAATCAAAATAGTCCGAGCCGTCAGAGAACCCTGTTCCGAAGTCGAGGATTACCTTGACTCCCCTATCCTCGAGGACGAACTTGTTCCCGCCGATTTCTCCGACTCCACCGTAGCATGTTATCCTCGGCGGCACGTAAGCAGAAGGGCGGGGAGTCTACTTAACGGTTCCAGCCAATAGCCGTCCTCAAGGGATAAATACGAAGTAGGGCGGACTGCGCGCAGGTTGTTTCCACACCTGCCAGTGCTTCAGGCGGCGGGGTCGGACACTCTGACTGCCATTGCGATTCTAGTGATTGCCCTGGGATTCGTCGGGGTCGCTATTCTAATCCTGTTCTCGAAAAAGAAGATCTAAACCGCCATGGTCGTCGCAGCCATCTTCGACATAGATGGCACTCTCGTTTCGTTCAAGTTCGACGCCCAAGGAACCCGGACCGCCCTGATTGGGGAACTGAAGGCGAGGGGAGTCGACACGTCCGGCTTGGACCTGTCTAGCCCCACCCAGAAGATCCTCGATGCCGCAAAGGCGAGGATGCTCCCGAAGGATGGGGGGTACGCGGATTACCGGAGCAAGGCCTTTGACATTCTCGATTCCTTCGAGCTGCAGGACATTGCCTCCACCAAGCCGTTTCCTGGAATCAGGGGGACCCTCACCGGCCTGAAGGCAAAGGGCGTCAGGCTTGCGGTGCTTACGAACAGCGGACGGAAGGCTGCAACCAGATCTCTTACAATCGCAGGGTTACAGGACCTCTTCGAGTTCGTGCTCACCCGGAACGACACCGAGACAATGAAACCAAGGCCCGAGGGGCTTCTTCAAGCCTTAGCCCTCCTCTCGCTTCCCAAGGAGAGTGTATACTATGTCGGCGATACTCCGTATGACGTAATGGCCGCGAAGGGGGCCGGTGTGAGGAGCGTTTCGGTTGCGACCGGGAGCTATGCACCGGATCGGCTCGCCTCAGAGGGGCCGGACTTCGTGATATCTTCGATTTCTGAACTAGGCGGCGTACTGGAGATCTAACCGAAGGGGTGCCCGCGGGTAGTTTGAGCGACCGTCAAGTCGGCCCCGCAGGCAGAGAACACTGATTGATACCGATTCTACCAGCGCGGCAGAATCCATAAAGACAGCACCGGTCGGGAGTTGGTCGTTCTCCTATGACTTCCAAGCAGCCAAACCCACCGTTTTACATCGTCGGCCTCCCCGAGGAGCCTGTGGAGGCGGGCGAGGCGAAAATGAAGTTCGAGAAGCTCTCCGAGGAACTGTGCAAGGTCTACCCATTGATCGAGGAAATCAGGGCGGTTGTGAAGTCGAAGAAGCCGGGGAAGACCCACGCGAGGTATGAGGTTTCTGTGGAGGTGTACACGCCGAAGGAGAGGCACGCATTCTCCGAGACAGGGTATGACATCGTAGAGGTGTTCGACTCTATGGGACCAAAGATGAAGCGGCTTCTTTCCTCGAGGCAATCCCGGGTTACATCCACAAGAGGAATCAGCCCGAGAAAGCGCATTGGCTACCGTTAGGCACCCATACAGAACGGCCTTCAGTTTTCTTCCTTGAGCCCTTCGACCTCAGCCCCGCGCTCAGTTATAGGGGCCATTTGATTAGCTCGCCTGGACAACTCGTGAAACATTTCCAGCGCCTCCCTCCTGACGCTAGCATTCCCGTCACTCCTCGAGACTCTTGCCAGGGTGTCCACGAACCTCACGTCAGCAATTTCGCGTAGAAGGCTTTGTACCACGTACAGTCTCACCCTATACTCCTTATCACTGAGCAGTATGTCCTTCAGCAGGATGAATTCGTCGTCTGCGATTCGTCCACGTGCCTTAATGGCCTTGAGGGCTCCGACCCTCATCCTTGTGGGTTTCCCGTAAGCGAGGCTGGTATCGACAATCTCCTTCACCTCCTCGTCCCTGAGCCTCCCCATGGCTTCAAGGCATGCCTCTGCCAACGTCTCGTTAGGTGAATGGACCCCCATGGCCTTCTTGAGGTGGGGGAGGGCCCCCTCGGGCCATGATTTCCCCAAAGATAGGGCCGCTTCGCACCTTACGTAGGGACTCTCGTCGGACTCCAAGAACCCAACGAGCATTTTTCTTGCCTTCTCGTCCCTAAAGTTCCCTAGCGCCTTCGCAAGGGCACGTCGCACCCGTCTGTCGGAGGGGACGCCGATATCTAGGAGCGCCTCCAGGGCCCCATCGGTTCCTATTTCACCTAGCGCACGAAGCGCGCAGGCCCTTACATCCCAGAATTGCTCCTTGTCCGCTGCCGACTTCAGGGCTGGGACGGCTCTTTCCGACGCGGCCTTCCCAAGGGCAGTTGCGGCCTCCGCCCTGCTCCACGCGTCCTGGCTTCGAGCCAGTTGTTTCTCGAGGAGGTCGAAAGTCTTTTCGAACTTCACCTTCTTCAGCAGCCACCTTTCTGGGTCGAACTCCACCACCGAGGGTTTGGCATCGAGAGAGAACACCAGCGACTGTTCTGCAGAATCAAGCATAGTCCTGAACTTCTTCCTGGCGTCTCCTACGTAGAACACCACATCACATGGGAGCTTGAAAATCGGTGTTCCATCTGAAGTGTCTTGCTCCTGCTTCACACGCAGGGTCGCGGTCTTTGCCGCCTCGTCCCATGCGTATTCAACCCGGAACTCCGGAAAGCCGGGTTTCAGGAAGGCCTGCTCGAAGAACTCCTCAAGCTGGAGCCCGCTTACTTCTTCCATTGCTTTCCGCATGTCGTCAGTGTCTGCACACGCCTTCGCGTGCCTCTTCAGGAACTCTGCCACCCCGCGGGAGAATGCATCGTTCCCCATGATGTACCTCAGCTCGTGGAGCATTGAGGCTCCCTTGCGATAGGTCGTGTAGTCGAAGACGTCATGGGCCCACACGTACCCCCTGTCAACTATGGGCCGCCTGTATCTGGTCTCGTCCTCTTCAAAGTACTCTACCTCACGGGCGCGCATCTCCCATCTCATCTGGTCAGCTCCGCGGCTCCTCTCCGTGTAGAGCGTCTCGAGGTAGGTGGCCCAAGCTTCGTTGATCCACGCGTGGCACCAATCGGAACAAGTGACCCAATCGCCGTACCACTGGTGAGCCGCTTCGTGAGCAACTAGACTTACGGCAGAATTGAATGGGGTTGAGTACATTGGCTGAAAGTCCTCCTCGGTGCCTGCCTCCGGGTAATAGTTCATGGAGAGGGTCGTGGCGTTCAGGTTCTCCTCTCCCCCCGCGACGAAGTCCTGGACGGTGGTCTGGTCGTACTTCTCGTATGGATACTTCATGCCGGTCAGCTCTTCCAGCCCCTCGATGATTCTCGGCGTCTCTCCGAAGTACCTTAGCACGTCGGGCCTCTTCGATTCTGGGAAGTTGTATTGGAGCCTGACTCCGTGGACCTCCTGGGTTATCTGGCTGAATTTGCCAGCAACAAAGGATGTCAGATAGCAAGAGTGTGGCGTATCTTCCTTCCAGTGGAAGACTGCTCCCTCGCCTTCCTTTCTCTCCGAGATTAATCTCCCGTTGGAGATCACCCTGAAACCCTTCGGCACTCGAATCACCATCTCGCTGGATGACTTGTCCGAAGGGTGGTCGTGGCAGGGAAACCAGAAACGAGCGGAATCCGGTTCACTGTGAGTCCAGGCCTGGACCTCCTTCTCCGGGCGCTCAGGGTCAGGAGCGGTGAAGTACAATCCCTCCTTCGGGGCGGCCGAGTAGTCCACTCTGATGGATCGGCTGCCGATCCCGGCTGAGAGCGGAATCGACAGGGTAGCGTTGTCGTACTCGAAGTCTGCTTTCGCTCCGTCGACCGTGCATGACTTGACATCGAGCTCGCAGGCGTCGAGGTGCACCTCCCCGAGGTCCTGCCGAATGAGCTCAACATCCACAGTGCACGAGCCTGAAATGCTCTTCTTCTTGAAATCCACGGAGAGCTCTATCTTCCTGTGCAGCGTGCGGAACTCTCTCGGTGGCGCATAGTGAAGTTTCGATTCGGGCAGACGGAAAGACTTGTGGCTCCCTGTTGCCATGGACCATTCGGGACTGTCTTGCTTCAAAAGAGTTTCGACGTTGGCATAATTTGAAATAACGAAGTCAGGTCGGCGCCCACGTTGACATCCGCCGCGAAGGTGATTCAGGCGCTCATACTCTTCTCCGCCATCCTGGGAGTGTTCTTCCTCTGGCAGGCTCAACCCCTTCTCCCCCCGAACGTCTTTGACATCCTTACCCTCGGATGGCTGCTCTTCGTGGTTGACAGCGTCCTCACTTTTGCACGACCCAGGATTTCGTATTACCTCGGCCTGGTGCTCTCCATCGTCGCCCTCAGCGAGACGGTCACCCAGCCGGAGCACTATGCTCTGATAGAGAACGGCAACGTTCCTGCAACCATTATACTCGTCCTGGGCTCCGCGGCTCAGGCGCTGCTTATCGGTTCGGTCCTCTGGTACATCGTCTCGGAACACAGGAAGGACCCATGGGCATGGCCTGGTGCAGAGTCTCCAGCCTGACGGCCGCAGCTTCGAGATCGCTCTTGGGAGCGAACCTCCCTCTTCCCCGTTCTCGGATTCTTCTCATGGTGAATGGTAAGAAACCCGGAGGGATGGGACCTAGCCAATTTCCTCGCGAAGGCGAACAAGAGAAGGAGCTACCATGACCTCGGGAAGTGCTCTCCGACCTGAACGAGTGGATGGAGGAACAGGGGTAGGTGCATCCTTTGTAATTTGTGCGGACGGGTGCTTTCTGCGCATGGGGTTCCTCCGGCTACGCTTCGAGATTGCCTTCCCACATCCGAAGGTAGAGCTGAGCCATGCTCTTTCTGTCGAAGACAAGGGGGCTGTTCGGTCTCGGGTACATCGCTAGACATTCGTCTGCGAGCATATCCAGCTCGGACTCCGCGACCCCAATCTCCTTTAGGGTGGCGGGAATCTTTACATTTGTCGCGATGCCTCTCGCCTTCTCTGCCACCTCCTGCCCCAGAACCTGGGGATCGGCGGATGGCTCTACCCCGTATGCCTCAGCGAGTTTCTTCATCTTAGGGGCGCAGGCTACCGCGTAGTTAGCAATGATGTATGGGAGTGGGAGCCCACAGGAGACGCCGTGCGCGAGCCTGAACCTAGTCGCGATGGTGTAGCCGATCGAATGTCCGTACACCATCTTCGCTTGCAGA
>Ga0187770_10000098_pt1 | contig 38329 bp, 29 predicted proteins | sample 0116_SJ02_MP02_2_FD_133154 | JGI IMG/M metagenome (GOLD analysis project Ga0187770, IMG submission 133154) | Tropical peat soil microbial communities from peatlands in Department of Meta, Colombia - 0116_SJ02_MP02_20_MG | ecosystem: Environmental > Terrestrial > Soil > Wetlands > Peat | place...
GTCGGAAAAATCGCTGTCGTCGAAGTTGAGCTCATCGTGCAGTCCCGACCAGTTGACGCGCTCGAGCTGAGTTGCAATCAGCCCAAAGACCACGACCATGATGATCAGGAACACGCCGCCCGCCCCGATGCCGGGCGCGCGAGTTCCTTCGCGCCGCGCTTGCTGGTGTTCGAGCAGTTTGATCACGCCCCACAGAATCAGTAGCAGCGGCCAGTAGTGGGCAAACCACGTGCCAATGCGGCCCCACGAAAGCATGTGCAGGTTGCCCAACAGAAAAATCACGCCCACCACGATCAGTACAAACGGCCCGGCAAACGAGCGATGCCGCGGCGGTGGAGCTGCGGGCATCGGAGGAATCGGCGGCTGCGGCGGCGCAGGAGGTTGCACAGTGCTAGCCATTTTTCACCTCCCCGGAAGCCGGAGGTTGCGGCGGTGGTGGAGCCGGTGGTGGCGCACTGGGCGGCACTCCCGGAGGCAGCGGGCCAGTATGGCCTTCAGACGACGCGTTACTTTGCAACAACTTGATCACACCAACCACCAGCAAGATCGCGGGCCAGGTTCGGCCAAATCCTATGCGGGTCGTGGTGTCGAGCAGGAAGAGCACGCCAAGGGTCACGAGCATTGCCGGCGCCATCAGCCGGCGAGTACGGCAGCGTTCGCACATACATCGCGGAATGTTGCCGTGGATCAATCCCCATTGTTTGGCAAAAAGCCAGACGCCGAAGACGATCAGAAGTAAGGGCCAGAAGCGATCGAGCCCGAACTCGAAGAATCCGGCCGTGTGCAGCAGAAAGAGAACCCCCAGACCGATCAGCACAACCGCTCCAGCAGGAATCTTGGTTCCCTCGAACTTATCGCCGCCGCTAAAGGCTTGCGCCAGTCCCAGCGGATCGGGCGCAGGCTCGCCCATCTGGATCGCCTTCGCAGTGCGCACCGAATCGATGATCTGGTAGAAGTAGAAAAATCCGATCCCCAGCCCCAGCAGCATGTGCATATACCAGGGCACATCGGAGCTCTCGCCGACGATCAGCAACACCATGATCACCAGGTGCGCCAATCCCTTGGCGTATTGCGAGCAGTAAACAGCCCCCACGCCGAACGGGAAAAATCCGGCGAGGATTCCCGCAACGGCCGGATTCGGACCAGTACTCGGCGCCGGACGCGGCACTCCAACGGGCGCACTGACAGGGGCGTATGGCGGCTGGCCAACCGGTGCGTACGGCGTTTGCCCGAGCGGCGCAAATCCTGCCGCCGGCGCGGTTCCTTCCATGCGGGCGGCCAGACACGACTCGCAGTAAATCACGCCGCGAACGTCGCGGGTGCATTGGTTACAGAGTGGCTTGCCGCAGCTGCGGCAGAAGGCCACTGCAGCAGTATCGCTGTGCGTGGCGCAGTTCATACGAACCTCCTGTACGTGGTCACCGACACTACAGGCAGATCGCAAAAGTTGAGACCTTGACCGGCGTGAGCGCTGGCCAGAATGATACGACTATCGCTCTGGCTATAGTTGCGCTCTTCCTGCTGCTTCTGCTCAGGCTGTTGTGATGTGTCGTTCTTGTTCCCCTTGGGTTTGGCCGGGCTCGTCTCGCCGGGTTCGGCAGGCGCCGTGCGGCGGAATTCGCGCACCCGCGATTCGACCTCGTAGACGATCCGGACGTTTTCGTAATAGCGCACCACCCGCGCCTCGGTGGCGTAGAAGGTGTGCCGCAAGGCAGCGGGCTTCAGGCTGATCTGGCGCAGGTCGGCCGGTTTCACCCCGGCGACCGTCAGGCCTACCGACAGCGCAAAGAATGCCATGCCGAACGACATGGCAAAGCGCGGCTGGCGAACCGTGGCCCAAATCGGAGCCCAAACCGAAACAACGACTGGCTGAAGCACCGTGGCTTCAAAGCGCTCCCACCACGACATGCGCGGCTGGGCAGCGCGTTCCGCTGCCGGCAGGCGCTGGGTGTCAACGCCCGTAGTCGATGCCAGGATTGAATTGACCAGACCGGCTGGAGGCTCCACCTCCGTGAGACCCTTCAGCCAGTTGCGGCCCGCCTCAGCTTCGGCGAGCAGCGGGCCGCACGCCGGACAAACCCGGGCATGCGCCTGGAAGCGGTCGAGCTCGGCCCCGCTCAGGGCGCCGTCAATGGCGTCGGAGAGCAGCAGGTCGAACTCGTGACACTGCATTCCGTTGCTGGTATGGTCTGGCATCACATCACCTGCCTATAGGTACGTTGTAGGAGGCGGGCTAGTTCCGCCCGCCCACGATTTATTCGACTTTTCACAGTTCCCTCCGGCACCTTCAGAACGGTGGCAATTTCGCGATAATCCAAATCCTGTAAGTCCCTTAGAATCACTGCCTCCCGAAGCTCGGGCGAAATCCTGGCGAGAGCGGCGTGAACGGTTTCCGAGACCTCCCGCTGCCGTACATGGGCGTCGGGGGGCGCGGATTGGTCCTGAATTTGCTCACTGAGCGGCTGCGCGTCCTCGTGCTCGGACGCGGCTGTATCCATGGAATCGGTCACACGGTCCTGCTTGGTCTTGCGGAAATGGTCCACCAGCAGGTTGCGCGTGATGGTCGTGACCCAGGTGATGAAAGCTCCCTTGGTGTGGTCGTAACTGGCGAGCGTGCGGTACATCTTGATGAAGACTTCCTGGGTGAGATCTTCGGCGTCGTCGCCCGACCCGGCGAAACGGTAGCAGATGTTATAGATCCTCCGGTTATAGGTGCGCACGATTTCCTCCCAGGCGGCGGCGTCGCCGGCGATACAGCGCCGAACCAGCATGGCGACGACATGGACGTCTTCCACTTGCGCTCCCCGGATCTATAACTTAAAGCTAAAGCGGCTATCTGTCGCCCCTCGACTCTGTCATGCTGAGCGAGGATTGAGCTTCGCGAACGCGAAGCTCAACTGCAGTCGAAGTTGAGGCGTCTGCGCGGCGTTTGAGCCGCGCGCCGAAATCCTGAGCTTGTCGAAGGACCGCATCCCTACTCCAGATAAGCTCCGCCGAGACAACAGTCGTAGCTTGCCCCCACAAGACAGTACGCGAATGTGCAGGGCAAAGTTCTGGCGCGTAAGTTTCTGTGGGACAGGGAATTGTAGCAGCGGAAGGCTTTGGTTCGGCTTAGCGCAGCGGGTGCAGACCTGGGCAGAGTGTCAGATAGGTTGTCATCCTGAGCGAAGAAATGGGCTGCGCACAGCGCCGCGCGTTTCGGAGTCGAAGGACCCCTTACCTGCTCACGGTGAGATGAACCCTGCGAGGCGTTCTCTCTTTGCAGTGTCCCGGGTGAGAACTCCCTGCCAGGCCGGTGACACTGCCGGCAAACACGCGGTCCTTCGCTCAGGATGACAAAACCACGGGCATTCACGGAAGGCAAGCAGAAGACAAAAAAGTGGCGCACCGCAGTGCGCCACTTGAGCTCTTACGACTCGATGCTTCTCAGTTAAACGCACAGCCGGATTGCTCCGGCTGTGCGCGTTGATCTATTTCGCGTGATTCATTTTGATCTGGGCCTTCGAGATGGTGCCCTTCTTGAAGTGAGCGGACCGCAGCGAGCTGCCGCTCTGTTCCTCCAGGGAACCTAGCCAGCAGCTCTCGGCATCCGTGTCAATCCAAAACGCGAATCCACCGTTGGCCTCGTACAGGACCACGTTAAAGTCAGTTGCCGTGGTGTTGGTGCCGACGGGCCCAACCGCAAGCGGAAGCGTATAGCGCCCCGCCGCATCAGGACCGCTGGCCGTTCCCACGAACGCTTGGCCGGTGTACCCTTCCGACGTGCCCGCTACAAAGAATCCGGAGATATCGCCGATGGTTCCGGTTGCTCCAGTCAGATCGAGGGTGGTGTCAAACGGCGCCTGACCCACCAGATCGAACTCGTAACCGGTAAGGGTTGACAGGTCGTTGAAATCCTGCGCTCCGAAGGCGTAACTGTTGCTGTTGAAATCGGTGGCTGCCGTGGTGCCTTGGGGTGTGATGATTCCTGTGCCCGCCACAAGCGCGCCGTCCAGTTCGAGGACAAGAGCCCCGCCTTGGCCAGTGGTTGTGTTGTTGGGATCGTACAGGTTGAGAGTTGGATCGGTCGCGTACACGCCCCAGGTAGTTGAGTTCTCCAGGTTGGCGCTGGTGATGCTCAGGCTCCCGTATCCGTTAGTGCCAATGGTATAGGTGCCTGCGAGCGCGGCGGCGTTTACAACGCTGACGTTTTCGTCGTCAAGGTCGGCCTCGCCCGTGAATGTGCCCGCTGCTACTCCAGCGCTTCCGGTCGGGACCAGATTCCCGGCGACGGAGTAGAGTTCACCCCAGGCGTTGCCGCCGAACCCGAACACGTCGGCGGTTCCCAGGGCCGTGCTGTCGAACGTACCGCTGCCCTGCCCGTAGGCTGTTCCAACCATCGAATCAAGGGTATCCACGTCAATCAGCCGAATGACTTCCGGGCCAGCCACGTAGTACGCCAGACTGACCGCGGTGCCACCGTTGACGCTGATGCTGGCCGTGCCGCGACCATAGACGTCGCCAACGCCGTTGTCGGTACCAGCCAAGGTGTTGCCCGTCGTCGCTACTCCGTCATCATTGACATCAACGGTGCCCGCAATGACGCCGGCGGAATCCGTGAGTATGCCGCCCAAGGCCATCGGGAAGTAGCCGGGGTCAGTTCCGGAAAGCGTGAAGGCAAAGCTCTTAACGCCGCCACCGCCGCCACCACCCCCGACACTCTGCAGATCGAAGCTTCCGCTGGAGGTTGCCGCGCCATCGAACTCCATGATGACCGCATGACTGGCGTTAGCAAACTGGAGAGCGAAGGTTTCGATCCCTGCGTTGCCTACGTTCGGATCTACCGCCGAAACGTCGAGTGTGAGCGTTGCGGTGCCGGTGGTCATATCCACCACCAGGGAGCTGGTGCTGGCGTTGATCGCATCCGGTGTGGTCGGCTCACCTGGTGAGGTGAGGCCGTTTCCATCGTTATAGTCCTGCTCGCCACCCAGGACGTTGCCGCTCAGGTCGAAGGCGACAGCGCCGGCGATGGCGTAGAAGTTCGGCCCTGAGTTGATCAGCTCCATTCCAGTCACATCGAACACGAACACGCTGGGAGCGTCGTTCGTCAGGGCGAAGCTGGTGGACGCCGTCGCGGAAACCGAAGCTGACACATTGTAAGTGCCCGGTGTTGTGTTGGCGGTGCAGGTAACGGATGCGTTGCCGCTGGAGTCAGTCGTGGCTGTGGTGGCCGAGGGTGTGCAGCTCGCACCTGACGACGGTGGCGCGAACGTGACGGTCACGCCGCTGGCGGGCGAGCCGTTGGACGTCACATTCACTCCCAGTGCGACGGCAAATGCCTCACCCACGGTCTGTGCCTGCGGAGTCGATCCGCTCGCCGCCGCGACTGTGTAGGTCTTCGAGCTCGAACTGCAGCCCGTGAGAAGTCCAAACGTCAGACAAACGATGACTACGACAATGCCTGTGTAAATTCTCCGGTTCATAGCGACTCCCCTTTCTCAGCGGCGCGTTTGCGGCTCTGCGGCGAGATCGCCATGCCGTGTGCATCGCGCATCGTATAGACTTTGCCGTTCACCTTCACGCTGCGGGTCACGAAGATCTCTTTGCCTTTGAGAGTCTTCATCATGCCCGTAACTTCAACCTGCTGACCGGGCATGATGGAGGGCGCATTCTTCCCTTCCAACCCCCATCTGCCCAGACTGGCATCCACCCTGCCGGTGGCCGTCTCGATCAGGAGGTGGGAGCCCCAGGTCATTCCGGGAGCCGCCTTCTGCAGCACACTCGCCACGGTGCCGCTCAGTGTGACTTCTTTGCTGATGTCGTAGGCCGGCACGCCTACGGGTTGAGCTAACAGTGGTACTGCTGCGATCGCTAACATCAGGCCGGTCAGCAGCCCAGCGATCAATAGAGTGGGTTTAGAACGACTGCGCCTCATGGTTTCTCTCCTTACTCAGAGTAGTGAAAGTTTTGGGTTAACTTCTAGCCGGCAGATGGTTGCCGCGTTAGCCTGGGATGCGAAAAACAAAGTTGATGCTCGCGCTCCAACCGTCCTGCGGGCTCACTAAATGGTGTTAGTCGGCTCACGAATTATTAATCGATTTGAATGAAACCGGATTATTGCCCTCGGCACTGCTGGATGTCAACGAGAGATTTCGCCGAATCATCCCAGTTTGGTGACTCTCGCTTGCACAACTGCCTGTGGAAATCCCTGCATGTACTTCCGAGTAAAGCCGATCCCCGGATCGAAGTGACGAGCTAGCACGCAGATCGTGGCTGGTGATCACCGTCACACCGGAATTCGCGTAAAACAGACCAGAGGTTTTCGCGGGAACAAAGGTAGTTACTCGGCGCTGAAATAATCGACTGTAACCGGATTCTCGAAGAGCGAGTAGTCACGCGTCACCACGGTGATGCCGCTTTCCGTGACAAAGTAGCGCTGCCGGTCGGCCGCGGCGTCATAGCCGATAGTCGTGCCTTCCGGAATGTGCACATCGCGGTCAAGAATCGCCTTGCGGATGTGGCAGCGGCGCCCCACGCTGACGTGCGAGAACAAAATCGAATCCTCCACTTCGGAGTAGGAGTTCACCCGCACGTCGGGCGAGAGCACGGAATTTTTGACCGTCCCGCCCGAAATGATGCAGCCGTTGGAAACCATGGAGTCGAGGGCGGTGCCGGTGCGTCCGGCCTCGGCAAAGACGAATTTTGCCGGCGGATATTGCCGCTGGTGGGTCCGGATCGGCCAGGCCTCGTCGTAAAGGTTGAAGATGGGCGACACCGAAACAATATCCAGGTTGGCTTCGTAGTAGGCTTCGAGCGTGCCCACGTCGCGCCAGTAGAGCGCTTCTTTCTTGTTTTCGTCGACGAAGTCGTAGGCGAAGACGCGGTAGTCGTCCACCATTTTGGGCAGAATGTCTTTGCCGAAGTCGTGGCTGGATTGCGGATTTTCCGCATCTTTGAGCAGCACCGGAATGAGCACATCGGCGTTGAATAAGTAAACGCCCATCGAGCCGGCGACCTTCGCCGGATTCGCCGGATAGCGCAGTTTGGTTTCTTTTGGCTTTTCCTCGAAGCCGTTGATGCGCCCGTCTTTGTCCACGTCGACGACGCCGAAGCGACAGGTCTCCTCAGGATCGACCTGAATCGTCGCCAGCGTAATGTCGGCGGCCGACTCCTGGTGCTGGGTCAGCATCTTGCCGTAGTCCATCTTGTAGATGTGGTCGCCGGAAAGAATGAGCACGTACTTGGGCTGCTCCGAGCCGATGGAGTAAATGTTCTGATACACCGCATCGGCTGTTCCCTGATACCACTGGTCGCTCACCCGCTTCATTGGGGGCAGCACTTCGATGAACTCTCCGACCTCGCGCCCGAAGATGTTCCAGCCTTCGCGGATGTGCCGGTTGAGCGAGAGCGCCTTGTACTGCGTGAGGATGTAGACGCGGCGCAAGTCGGAGTTGAGGCAGTTGGAAAGCGTGATGTCAATGATGCGGTAGATTCCGCCGAAGGTGACTGCCGGCTTGGCGCGGTCGCGCGTAAGAGGATAGAGGCGCTCCCCGGCGCCGCCTGCCAAAAGAACCCCCAGCGTATCTTTCATCACTGCCCCTGAGATTCCGGCCCTGAGCAGAGCGCAACCATCCGGAATCTTTCTTCCCGCACGGCAGATGCGGCAAGAAAACAGTAGATGGTAGCACAGTCGGTTGGGTTGATTTTGAGGCCGGAGTTGCAGCTGAACAGAAGAGAAAAATTACTTGTCTTTTCCCTTGTCCTGCTTTTCTTCGTCGATCTTGATGCGCAGGGACTTCAGAAATTTCAAGTCCTGGTCGCTGATCTTGAATTCGGGGTTGGTCGAGAGAGTCGTAATGAGGGAAGTCTTGTCGGCCGGCTTTTCGCCCTGCTTGCTGACGCCGATGGTGGCCTCAAGCACCAGAAAAATGTCGTAGCCGCCTTCTTTAATGCGGCCCACGACCTCGGAAATCTGCTCCGAGTCGGACAGGGACTCATTGATGGCGTCGCCGAGTTCTTTCATGAGCTGCTTGAGTTGTGGATCCACGAAATCCCCCGATGCCGCCGACAAACACTTACTTAGATGCCGCCTCCGGCCCTACGGTTCGCCCGTCTGGCGTGGGCTCATTGTAGCGCCGAAGGCTGTTAAAATCGAGGCCGTGAGTAAAGTTTCTGCCTTACGAAAGTTGGGGGTGGCGGCGCGGGTGGCGCGAGATCAGGCCGGTCGCAGCCGCACGCTCAGTGCCATTCTGGCGGGGGTCCGCACCACCGCCCGCTCGTTTGGTCACGCCCTGCATCAGTTGTGGCTTGAGGTCATCGGCACGCTCTTTTTGACCATGGCGGCCTTCGGCGGCGTTGGCTTGGTCCGCGAATATATGAAATACCAGGCTGGCCGCACCACCGCCGGCCGGGTCGCAATTGTGATTTGCTTCACATTGGCGTTCGCCTGGTTCGGGCTAAGCTCGTTCTGGCGAGTCCGGAGAAAAGGCCAGCGCCTGTGACCCGTACTTGCTGAACTCACCCATTCGGGAGAAATCCCCCGATGTCACAAAAGACGATGTCAGAAAAGATAACGACAGAAAAGCCGAGTGGACAAAAGAAGTCCGCCCTTGACGCCAACCTCGACATCGAAACTTCCTCGCACATTCCGGTCAATCCGCTGTACACGCCTGCCGATCTCAAAGGCTCCGACTACGAGAGCGAAGTTGGCTATCCCGGCGAATATCCCTTCACCCGCGGTGTGCAGGCCACCATGTACCGCGGCCGCCTCTGGACCATGCGCCAGTACGCGGGCATGGGCGATGCCGAGGAATCGAACAAGCGCTACAAATATCTGCTGGCCAATGGGACGACGGGATTGTCGGTGGCGTTCGATCTGCCCACGCAGATCGGGATGGACTCAGACCACAGCATGGCAGCCGGTGAGGTCGGCAAGGTTGGCGTGGCGATCGATTCGATCGAAGACATGCAGCGGTTGTTCGACGGTATCGAGCTCACGAAAATTTCGACCTCGATGACCATCAACGCGACGGCGTCGATTCTGCTGGCTCTGTACGTTGCCGTGGCGAAGCGGCAGGGCGGCGACATTCGCAAACTTTCCGGCACGGTGCAGAACGACGTGCTCAAAGAGTACATCGCGCGCGGGACGTATATCTATCCGCCGCAGCAGGCCATGCGCGTCATCACAGACATGTTCGCCTGGGCCAACGATAACGTGCCTGACTGGAACACGATTTCGATCTCCGGCTACCACATGCGCGAAGCGGGATCGACCGCGGTGCAGGAAGTCGCATTTACGCTGGGCAACGGCATGGCGTATGTGGAAGCGGCGATCAAGGCCGGGCTCGATGTCGACAAGTTCGCGCCGCGACTCTCGTTTTTCTTTAACGCCCACAGCAATTTTCTAGAGGAGGTCGCGAAGTTCCGTGCCGCCCGCCGCATGTGGGCACGGATTATGCGCGAGCATTTCAAGGCAAAAAATCCGCGATCGTGGATGCTCCGCTTCCACACCCAAACCGCCGGCTCGACCCTTACTGCGCAACAACCGGAAAACAACATCGTGCGCACGGCGATTCAGGCGCTGGCCGCGGTGATGGGCGGAACGCAGTCGCTGCATACGAATTCTTACGACGAAGCTCTCGCCCTTCCCACCGAGCAGGCCGCGCGCATCGCCCTGCGCACGCAGCAGGTCATTGCTTACGAATCGGGCGCGCCGCAGACCATCGATCCGCTGGCGGGTTCGTATTACGTAGAATCGTTGACCAACGAGATCGAAAAGCGAGCTGCCGAGTATCTTGGCAAGATTGAAGTCCTCGGCGGGATGCTCAAAGCGATCGAGCGCGGCTTTGTGCAGCAGGAAATTCAGAACGCGGCCTACGAATATCAGCGGCAGGTGGATCACGAGGAAGCGATTGTCGTCGGCGTGAACCGGTTTGAAGTGGAAGAAGAAAAAGCGATCCCGATCCAGCGCATCGACCCCGCGCTCGAACCGAAACAGGTTGAGCGCGTGCGCGCGTTGCGGGCCAAGCGCGACGCGGGCCCGTGGAAAGCAGCTCTAACTGGCGTAGAAGACGCGGCGCGCTCCGGCGCGAATGTCATGCCGCGCATCCTCGCTGCGGTTGAGGCCTATGCGACGGTCGGCGAAATCGCTGATGCCATGAGGCGCGTGTTCGGGGAGTACAAGGAGGCTGTGGTGATTTAGGTCGACTCTCGGCGCGTGAAATTTCGAGTGCCATCACAGTTTTCGTGGATTACCGCCGTAATGATGTCAAACCGGGACACGCCGGTATCAAATGTTGGCATGGGTCTCTTGGCAACCAGCATCGCTGTGCTAGTATTCGCGGCCCTGTGCTCATTTTGCGTGTACACACTTCGCAAGGAATCAATATTCAGGGCGCGCCATTCGACTCCCGCTTTGCAGAAAGACAAGCCGCTACTATCGCGACAGATTCGTGCTGTCGCAATCGGGGCCTCATTCTTCTTCCCCGCTTTTTTGTTGTCCCTTCCGGTCACGGTTACATGGGCTAGACACGAGTGGCCAGGAGATGGCCAGGCTGTCTTGGGCGCATTTTGGCCCAGTGTTGCAATCGCTGTTATTTCAGCAATTGGCTGCTGCGTCTATAAGCTGATGAGGGTGAATCGCGAACCGTGACTTTGGTTGGGATTACGCTGGTTGCGCCTGCATCTCCGCGACCGCCGCGTCAAGATGCGCCAGCGTCTCTTCCACGGTCAGGGAATACATCTCGCTGCCGAGGCCTTCGCCCGATTCGAGCGCGCTCTTCAGATAGTGCCCGGCGATCTCCACGCCCAGTGAGTCGGTAATACTGCGGCCGGTGCGCTTTTTGTATTCCACCCACGCCGGATGCGGCAGGGCCACCCAAACCTTTCGTCCGTCGACAAGAAATTTGTAGTCCACGGCATCGGCATGCCGCGTGGCGATGGCGACGATCTGCGCCTGGTAGACGCAGTGCACCTGCTTTTTCGTCCAGCGGTCGGTGGCGGCGAAGTTCTCAAACATAATTCAAAATCATAGCGGACGCGGTGTACGGCGGGCAAACGCCGCGCAGGTTTCGCAGGGAAGCGAGCCAAACGCGCGGGCCGCCTCCGTCACTTGGACGGCGCCATCTCGAGCGCAGCCGCTTTTGGTAGACCCTCGGCTTTAGCCGGGGGCGAGCGAAGCAAAGCGGAGCGAGGGATCTCGCGTGGATCGAAAACAATGCCGCTACTCGCGAGATTCCTCGCCCCGCCGGTGAAAGCGCGGGGCTTCGGAATGACGCAGCTTGATCATGATCGCCTTGACCCCTGCCCGCACCCGCTGCTATACATGGCGCTTTCGCCACGGGGAATTCATACATGACAAAAACGCTTCAGTCCGGGAAACTCCTGACCATAATCGCCGTTCTGTCCTGCCTCGCGCTTGCCTCTGCGGAAACGAAAAAGCCCGCCCAGCCCGCGGGCCTGCGCTTCGAAATCTCGTTCCCCAAGGAGATGAGCGAAACGCCGGTCGACGGCCACATCGTGCTGATGATCTCGAACAACAACGAGAAAGAACCCCGCTTCCAGCTCACGTACGACGCGACCGTCTCGCAGCAAGCCTTCGGCGTCGATGTCGACGGCCTTGCCCCCGACGCGGCCGCCACAATTGACGCCTCAACTCTGGGCTATCCCGCGGAAACCTTGAACGATCTGAAAGCAGGCGATTACTGGGTGCAGGGCGTGCTCAACATTTACGAGACGTTTCATCTCGCCAACGGCCACACCGTAAAGTTGCCGCCGGATCGGGGCGAGGGCCAGCAGTTCGAGAGAAAACCGGGCAATCTTTACAGCAAACCGCGGAAGGTCCATCTCGATCCCAAGGTCGCGCAGACGATCCGCATTTCGCTCGCCGAAAAGATTCCATCGCTCGAGGAGCAGGACAAAGAATCGGCCGCAACCGCCGGCCGCACCTGGTCGCCCGACGAGCACGCCGACAACAAGTGGGTGAAGCACATTCGCATCCAGAGCGATCTGCTCACCAAATTCTACGGTCGGCCCACATATCTCGGCGCGGTGCTTCTCTTGCCCGATGGATCCGATGAACATCCCGACGCGCACTATCCGCTGATCGTGGAGCAGGATCACTTTGCGCGCGATCTGCCGGGAGTCATCGGGTTTCGCACCACTCCTCCTCCGGACGACCTGAAAGGCCGGCAGCTGGACAGAGCCAAGGGCGGCTACAAGCTGTATCAGGACTGGACCGCCGGCCGCCTGCCGCGCGTGATCGTGCTGACCATCCAGCACGCGAATCCCTATTTTGACGATTCCTACGCGGTGAACTCGGAAAATGTCGGCCCCTACGGCGACGCCATCACGCAGGAACTGATTCCCTACGTGGAAAAGCAGTATCGCGCCATCGGCCAGGGATGGGCGCGCGCCGTTTATGGCGGATCGACCGGCGGCTGGGAGAGCCTCGCCTCGCAGGTTTTCTATCCTGATTTTTATAACGGCGCGTGGGTGTTCTGTCCCGACGTGGTTGACTTCCGCGCCTATCCCACCACAAATGTCTACGACGACAAAAACGCCTACTGGATCGAAAGCCCCTGGGCGCGAGTGCCACGGCCTTCCATGCGGCAAGCCGACGGAACCCTGCTCTCAACCATGGAGCAGATGAACCGCTACGAACTCGTCCGCGGCACGCACAGCCGGTCGGGCGAGCAGTTCGACATCTGGGAGGCGGTCTTCAGCCCGGTCGGCGACGACGGCTATCCGCGCCGCATCTTCGACAAGCGCACGGGCGAGATTGATCACGAGACCGCGAAATACTGGAAGGAACACTACGACCTGAGCGCCATCATGCAGCGCGACTGGAAAACGCTCGGGCCCAAGCTTGCGGGCAAGCTGCATTTATACGTAGGCGAGGCCGATACGTTTTATCTGGATCGGGCCGTGCATCTGCTGCAGGATTTTCTCGAGTCCACCACCGACCCGTATTATCACGGCACGTTCGAGTTCGGCATGCGCAAGCCTCATTGCTACACCGGCGACTTCGATCACGACGTAGGCCTGAACCAGCACTACTGGCCGGAGATGGTCAAGCACATGGAGCAGACGGCTCCGCCGGGCGCGGATTTGAAGAGCTGGAAATACTGAGTCTCAGTGCACGCCGCGCGCGTTCAGGAAGGCGCTGTACTGCTTGTCGGTTTTCAGGACGTGCTGCTTCAGCCAGTCTTGCATGAATAACATGAGCGAGACCGGCACGCCGGCTTTGCCGGCCTCGTGATCGTCCAGGAAGTCCGCCATCTTCTGGCGGAATGTTTCGTGCTGCGCCCGATGGGTGGACAGCCCTGGAAAATCGTGTTCTTCCATCAGAGATTCTTCGGCAGCAAAGTGCTCGCTGGCATACTCAGCCAGCTTATCCAGGACAGGAGTCAGCGCCGCTTGGCCTTGTCTGCTGCGCAAGGCCTGGTCCAGTTCATTGACGGTGTCAAACAGCCGCTGGTGCTGCTCGTCTAGAACGGCGATCTTCACACGGTAGGCTTCGGTCCAGCGAAAGGTGCCGGGAGCGACAGGCATTTCTTGCTTACCTTCCCTGCAATCAGGCTCTCCAGGTTCTCCATCGGCAGACGCCCGAAAGTCTGCAGTAGCTTCCTTTATGATGAGAAGGTGCTAATCGCAGTCCGAAAAGCGGCGAAACTCAAGGTCCTTCGCGCGCGGGTTTTGACCAAACTCCCCTGGCTGGTGCACGGCTTTTCCACGCGCGCCGGCGGATTCTCCCGGGTGTATGGAGAGAGCGATCTCAACCTCGGGTTCACAAAGGATGATTCCCGTGTCTCGGTCGAGCGGAACCGGGCAGCATTGCTGCAGGCATTGCTGTCGAGCTTCGCTCGACCGGACCCGTTCGACTCCCCTTCGCAGCGCTCGGGTTCGCTCAGGGCAGGCTCACGAAGGCGGCTGTCCCTACATGGCCCGGTGGCCTGGCCGCTGATCACCCTGCGCCAGATTCATTCCGACATCATTCATCACGTCGATTCGATTTCCGACGCACCCCTGGTTGGTGATGGCCTCGTCACCGCAACTCCCGGCCTGCTACTGGCGGTTCAGACGGCCGATTGTCTTCCCATCATTCTGGCCGACACCAAACACCGGGCTGTCGGCGTTTTTCACGCCGGATGGCGCGGCACAGTGAAGCGCATCGTGGAAAAAGGTGTAGGCGAGATGTTCCGCCATTTCGGCACTCGTGCGCGCGATCTCAAAGCTGCGATCGGCCCGGGAATTCACGGTTGCTGCTACGCAGTGGGAGAAGAGGTACGCACAAAGTTTGAGTCGCAGTTCGCCTACGCAGCCAGCCTGTTTCGCGAAGTGAAGGAATCAGATCCGGTGCGAGAGAAATATCCCTTGCTCTTTCTGACGGCGCGCGCTCCGGGCCACGGCGAGCTGCCCCCGAAGATTTTCCTCGATCTGGTCGAGGCCAACCGCCAGCAGCTTATGGCAGTCGGGGTGCCAGCAAAAAACATCGAAGCGTCTCCGCTCTGCACCAACTGCCATCCGGAAATGCTTTTTTCCTATCGCGCGGAGAAAGGTAAGACCGGGCGCATGATGGGCGTGGCGGGAATCCGCAATTGATTCGCAGTTTACGAGGCTGGTCGATTACCTAAGCCGTCGGTGCCGCCGGCGGCGTTGCAGCAGGGGCCGCCCCTGGCGTCGTTTCGTTCACCAGATCCTTCAACTCCTTGCTGGGCTTGAAGAAAGGAATCTTCTTGGCGGGGACGTCGACGCGCTCACCGGTCTTCGGATTGCGTCCGACGCGGGGCTTGCGCTGGCGAGTGCGAAAGCTGCCGAATCCGCGGATTTCGATCTTGTCGCCGGCACGCAGCGAACGCACCACGCTGTCAAAGATCGTTTCCACGATCACTTCGCTGTCTTTCCGCGTAAGTTCCGCCAAACGCGATACTTCGTCAATCAGATCGGCCTTGGTCATAAGTCCCTTTCTTGCCCGGAATTGGCAGTCCAAAAACCTGGACCGCGCCGCGAAAAACCAACAGCCAGCGGGGTCGCGGCAGACGGAATCCGGCTTAACCCTCCCATAACCTTCTCAAATTTCAGGGGTTGGATGCAAGTTACGGGGCGTATGCGCCCCTACGGGATTTCGCCTGGCAGATTATGCAGGCCCTATTTCCACAGGTAGTAAAAGCCGACCTGCTGCTCCATCAACTTCTCGCGGGTCGGCAGGTATTGGGACACATCTCCCAGCAGCAGATCGAGCAGCGTTTTGTGTTCTTTCTCCGGGCGCACCAGCGTGGGCTCGCCCTTGATGCCGACCGACTTGGCCGTATCGTCCACTGCGCTCTGGAAGTCGCCGATGCTGTCGATCAGCTTCATGTTCTTGGCTTGCTCGCCGGTCCAGACCTTGCCGTTGGCCATGGATTTCACGTCGTCGTACTTCAGGCTGCGTCCGTCGGCCACTGCCTTGACGAACTGGCCGAACATGTTTTCGATCAGCTCTTGCATGTAGGCCTGCTCGGCAGGAGTCAGATCGCGCGCGGGATTGCCCGTGTCCTTGAACTCGCCGGTCTTGATGACCACATCTTTCAGCTTGGCCCACTTCAGCAGGTCGCCGTAGTTCACCCACTGCGCGATCACGCCGATCGAGCCCACAATGCTGCCCTGATCGGCAAAAATCTTGTCCGAGGCCGAGGCCACGTAATACGCGCCGCTGGCGCCGACCGTCTCGATCGAAACCACGATTTTTTTCTTTTTCTCAGTGTGGATGCGCTTGACTTCCCGGTAAATCTCCTCCGACGCGGCCACGCCGCCGCCGGGTGAATTCACATGCAGGATGATCGCTTTAATCGAGGAGTCGTCGCCGAATTTCTTGAGCTGGTCGACGACCGGCTGCGGAGAAAGAATCACGCCGCTGAGATCAACCACGCCGATGCGGTCGCCAAAGCTGGTGATGCTTGTGGTCTCACCCCCACCCGCGTGCAGCGTAAGGTACACCATCGTAAACACCGCCAGCACGAAGAGGAAGAAAGCTCCTCCCCCGATCAGAACCCACAGCCAGGTGCGCGAGCGCCCTTCAGACATGGGGAAAGTTTAGCACCGAACAGAGCCATGTGGGGACGGCCGCCCTCGTGAGCCTGCCCTGAGCGAGCCCGAGGAACGAGGGGGAGTCGAATGGGTCCGGTCGAGTGCCGCGGCAAGAGTTGTGTGGGGACGGGTCTCAGACCCGTCCTGTCGAGCGCAGCTCGACAGTATTACGGCATCACCACCATTAGCGCCGCTCGCTGCACACCAATCTCAACCGGCGTCTGGCAGACATATTCGCCGTCGGCATAGACATCGATCGCATGCTCGGTTTCGACCCGCACGCGCGGAGCGTGAAAGTAGCTGACTTCGCGAATGCCAAGGTGCCGCCCGTAGTACACCGTCGGAAACATGCAGAACAATTTGAACGGGTCGACGCCGCCGACGATGCAAACATCGAGCAGCCCGTCGTCCATCTTCGCCTTCGGCGCAATCTTCATCCCGCCGCCATAAATCGGCGTGTTGGCAAACGCCGCGAGGAGTGTAGGCTGATCGCTCTTCGTGATCCAGTCCGTGGTTTCGGTCTCAGTGGCCGTGAGAATCTTCATCGGCAACGGAGCAAAACTGAAGATCGTCGGGGCCAGGCTGAGCGCATATCCGCCGTGGCCGCGCAGCCAGCGGGGCAGCTGATTCGCGCGCCGCGCCACTTCAGCGTCGAGGCCCACGCCCGCGACGCAAGCAAAATACCTGCTGCGCTGCGCGGGTGTTTCATCTGCGCGGTTTATGGACGCACTGGCCGCCGGGGAAATCACTCCCAGATCGAGCTCGCACACATTGTTCGATCCGCCACAGAATTTCTTCCATGCAGTGAGCGAATCGCGCACACTGCCAAGTCCCAGCGCGCGGGCAAAGTCGTTGCCGCTTCCGGCGGGCACCACCAGAACCGGCAAGCCCAAGCCGACCAGCAGCCCCAGATGGCGATGAACCGTGCCGTCGCCGCCGAACAGGAGAATCACGTCGGCTTCATCGGCCGCGGCCGGCATGCCCATGCGCCATTCGATTTTCTGCAGCTGGTCGTCAACCGCCTGAAAGGGTTTCAGGTCCTTGGGAGAACATCCCAGCCCGAGAATCGCCGCCGCGCGCATGTTCGGGATGAGCGTAGCAGAGCCGCTCAACCACCGCTGAACCATTTCGCAATCCCCTCTAACGCCGCCACCAACAGGACACGGCCCACTGGGCGCGATAGCCAGTGCCCGTTGGTAATCCGATCGTCCTCTCCTCAAAGATCCCCGCGGCTGTCATCATTAAGGCAACGCTTTTCTTTTTGTCCGACTTGGGGGTCGTCATGTCATTTAAGCGCCCGTTCTGCGCCCTGTCTTTTCTTGCACTTACTCTTACGCTCGCTGTGATGACGACCGGCTGCGCGTCCAGCGGTTCGAGCACGAAAAATGCCATGGCCCCGAGCATCCAGACACAGCCCTCGAACCAAACCGTTACTGCCGGCCAGACCGCGACGTTCTCGGTCACAGCCAACGGCACTGGTCCTTTGAGCTATCAGTGGCAGAAGGGCACGACGGCGATCAGCGGCGCAACCTCGGCCAGCTATACGACCCCTGCCACCACGATGGCCGATAACGGCTCGCAGTTCAGCGTTGTGGTCAGCAACACCGAGGGCAATGCTACGAGCAATGCAGCCACGCTTACGGTGAATTCAGCCTCCGGTTCAACCGACGTCCTCACTTACCACAACGACATTGGCCGCACCGGGCAGAACTTGACCGAGACCACCTTGACCACCAGCAACGTCAACACTTCGACCTTCGGGAAGATTAACTTTTTCTCCACCGACGGCCTGATGGACGGCGAACCGCTCTATGCCTCGAGCGTCGCGGTGCCGGGCAATGGGACGCACAACATTCTGATCGCGGCTTCCGAGCACGGCACAGCCTTTGCCTTCGACGCTGACAGCGGAGCCACGATCTGGAGCACATCCACGCTCGGCTCCGGAGAAACAACATCCGACGACCGCGGCTGCGGCCAGGTCACGCCTGAAATCGGCGTGACTTCAACTCCGGTCATTGATCGCTCCATGGGCCCGAACGGCGCGGTGTATGTGGTCGCGATGTCGAAAAACCCAAGCAGCAGCACCTACTACCAGCGGCTGCACGCGCTCGATCTGGCGCTTGGAACCGAATTGTTCGGCGGGCCGGTAACGATTCAGGCCACTTATCCGGGAACCGGCGACAACAGCTCGAACGGTTCTGTCTTCTTCGATCCCGCGCAGTACAAAGAACGCGCCGGATTGCTGCTGCTGAACGGCGTCATCTACACAGGCTGGGCATCGCATTGCGACGATCGTCCGTATACGGGATGGATCATGGGCTACAGCGAATCCAGCTTGGCGCAAACCACAGTTTTGAACGTCACGCCGAATGGCAACGAAGGCGCGATCTGGATGGCCGGCGCAGGATTGGCGGCGGACAGCTCCGGCAACATTTATTTCGTCGACGCCAATGGCATTTTCGATACCACGCTGAACGCCAGCGGATTCCCCAGCGATGGCGATTACGGCAACGCTTTCATGAAACTCTCGACTTCGAGTGGCAAGCTTGCTGTCGCTGATTATTTTGAAATGTACAACGGAGTATCCGAGAGCGACAGCGACACTGATCTCGGTTCCGGCGGAGCGATGGTGCTGCCGGATCTGACCGATGGCTCGGGCCAGACCGTGCACCTGGCCGTGGGCGCGGGCAAGGACGGGAATCTCTACGTCGTAAACCGCGACAACATGGGCAAGTTCAACGCGAACAACAATAACGCCATCTACCAGGAACTTGGCGGCGCCCTGCCGGGCGGCGTGTGGGCGATGCCGGCCTACTTCAACGGCGTGGTTTATTACGGTTCGGTCGGCAGTTCGATTCAGGCCTTCCCGATCACGAACGCAGTGCTCGCGACCAGTTCGACGGCGCAGACCGCGACGAGTTTCGAGTATCCGGGCGCGACGCCCAGCATTTCGGCCAACGGCACCAACAACGGGATCGTGTGGGCGGTGGAGAACAGCAGCCCCGCTATTCTGCATGCCTACGACGCTGCAACTCTGACCGAGCTGTACAACAGCAACCAGGCTTCGGGCGGCCGAGATCAGTTTGGCTCGGGCAACAAATTCATCACGCCGATGATCGTGAACGGGAAAGTCTTCGTGGGCACGCCGAACGGCGTGGCCGTGTTCGGGCTGCTGCCGTAGGGCTTGCGATTCTCCGTTGGTCACCTGCCCCGTCAGGCGTGTCATCCTGAGCGTAGATTTTGCTCCGGCTTGCCGGAGCAAAACCGCAGTCGAAGGATCCCTTTCCTCTTAACGGAGTATGCCGGCCTCGCCGGGAGTTTCCACCAGGAACTTTGCACAGAACGCAGCGTGAGAACTCCTCTCACAGCCGCCGGCGGTGACTCAAGTGAAAGGGATCCTTCGACTCCGCTCAGGATGACAGTGGAAATGGAGTATCAGCGAACTGCGATGACCGAGCGCCGCCCGGACAGCCGGGGGCCTGCCTAGTTCGGGGCAGTGCCGTTAACCACTCGCACCCGTTTCATTCGGCGGCCAACCCGTAGGAAAAAGTAGTGGTTCAGGAGCACATTTGCGATGAAGGTGCTCTCTGCGACGGCCTCTGCCTCGATGGCAACGGCTCCGCTCTTCAAGAGCTTACCTGCCTCGCTGTTGGACACAGCAAGGCCGGTCTGCCGAATCAATTTATCAAGACGAATGATGGACCGTCCGGCGGGACTTGCACCTCGTCCGATAATCAAATCAGGCTCTTTGCCTTGGGAATCGACTTGAACATCCGCAAGGCACACGTCTACAGACTCTATCTCTTCCGGCACCTCGTCCTTCTGGAACTGCTTGGCCCAATCCTCCCCCGCTTTCGCCGCGGCGTCCACCGAGTGAAAATCCGTCACGATGCGCCGCGCCAGATCTTTCTTCGCCTGCATGGGATGCGCCTCGCGCTTCATCTTCCCGATCTCGGCGACCTGTGCGTCCGTGAGCAGTTCGTAATATCTCCACATCATTTCGTCGGAAATCGACATGATTTTGCCGTACATCTCTAGTGGCGCTTCATGAATCCCGATGGCGTTTCCCAGCGACTTCGACATTTTCTGCACGCCGTCGAGGCCTTCGAGAATCGGCGTCGTGAGCACGACCTGCGATTCCTGCCCGTAAGCGCGTTGCAATTCGCGCCCGACCAGCAAGTTGAACCTCTGATCCGTGCCGCCTAACTCAACATCCGCCTCCAAAGCGACCGAGTCGTAGCCCTGCACCAACGGATAAAGCAACTCGTGCACGGAAATCGGTTTCTCCTCCTGAAAGCGCTTGTGAAAATCCTCGCGCTCGAGCAGCTGCGAAACCGTGTACTTCGCCGCCAGCCGCACAAAATCGTCAGTGCTCATCGGGCCGAACCAACGGCGATTGAAATCGATCACGGTTTTCTTGGGATCGAGAATCTTGAACACCTGCTGTTTGTATGTCTCCGCGTTCTGCTCGATCTGTTCACGGCTCAATGGCGGCCGCGTCACCGAGCGCCCGCTGGGGTCGCCGATCATGCCGGTGAAGTCACCGATCAGAAAAATCGCCGTGTGGCCGAGGTCCTGAAAATGTTTGAGCTTGCGCAACACGACCGTGTGGCCGAGGTGCAGGTCGGGAGCGGTCGGGTCCATACCCAGTTTCACGCGCAGCGGTTTGCCCGTGGCGCGCGACTCTTCGAGTTTGGCGCGCAGATCGGCCTCGCGGATAATCTCCGCCGAACCTTTCTTCAGATAGGTGATCTGCTCGTCTACCGGTGCAAACTTTGCCATGGGAACAGTCATTATAAGGAATGACGGCGGAAAGGCCGAATTCGAGATGGAACGAGAATTCCGCCTATTTGCATACAGCAATTGTCATCCTGAGCGGCGTTCTTTGCCGCGAGGGATCTATGCAACTTCCGGACAGCACTGGTGATGCAAGTAGTTGCATAGATCCTTCGCTTCGCTCAGGATGACAAGGGGTAATAAACGCGATGAATCTGTACTTGCGCAAAGCGCTGCCAGCCGACGTGCCTCGATTGAAGGAAGTCATCGAAGCCTCCGTGCGCGGATTGCAGGTGCAGGACTACTCGCCCGCTCAGATCGAAGGCGCGCTGGCGAGCGTGTACGGCGTGGACAGCCAACTGATCGGGGATGGGACGTATTTTGTGGTCGAAGCGGGCGAACCGGGAGCTAAGAAATCAACCATCGTCGCGTGCGGCGGATGGAGCATGCGCCGCACTTTGTACGGCGGAGATCAATTTTCCGGCCGCGAGGATTCGCTGCTCGATCCGGCGTTCGATGCCGCCAAAATTCGCGCGTTCTTCGTTCATCCGGACTGGGCGCGGCGTGGAATTGGAACCATGATTCTGGAAGCCTGCGAGAAGGCCGCCATCGCTGCCGGGTTCACGCGCCTTGAAATGGGCGCGACGCTGAGCGGCGTGCCGTTCTATCGCGCCATGGGCTACACGGAAGTTGAGAAGCAGTCAGCTCCGCTTGGTAATGGAGAATTGTTGCCTATCGTAAAGATGGCCAAGAAAGTCATGTAGGGACAGCCGCCCTCGGCTGTCCGGTCGAGCGAAGCTCGACGGCGAAAGGCTAGATCTTTTGCCGCAAACGGCGGCCGACGATTTCAAATCTTCCCCCCAGCACAACGTTGATCGCCTCCGTATAAGCCGTGTGCTCCTGCTCCAGAATTCGCGCCGCCAGCGTGTGCTCGTCGTCGGTGTCGAGGACAGGCACGGCTTTTTGCACGATAATCGCACCATGATCGAGTTCTTCGTCAACGAAATGCACGGTGCAGCCGGAAATCTTCACGCCGTAGGCAAACGCCTGCTCCTGCGCCTCCAGACCCGGAAACGCCGGCAAGAGCGATGGGTGAATATTCAGAATGCGCCGCGGAAACTGCTGCACGAACCACGGCGAGAGCAGGCGCATGTATCCCGCGAGGCACACGAGATCGACTTTGTGTTGCTTCAAAGCGGCGACAACTTCGCGGTCATGCTCCTCGCGGGCCTTACCTTTCGATTGAATCACGAGCGCGTTCAATCCGCGCTGGCGGGCAGTTGCGATCCCCGGCGCATCAGCCCGGTTTGAGATGACGACGGAGATTCGCGCGCCGGGAATGCGGCCTGCTCCAACGCTGTCGGCAATGGCGACGAAGTTCGAGCCGCGTCCGGAGAGAAGAATGCCCAATGAATGCATGATTGCAGATTGGAGATTTCAGATTGAAGATTTTACGGTCGCGGAGCGCGATGTGGCGGCAAGCCTTGGCAAAAAATCTGCAATCTCAAATCTAAAATCTGAAATTCTAGCTGTAGATGACCTTGCGTTCGCCCTTCACGACGCGGCCGATGGTGCATGCCTTCTCGCCCACGCGATCGAGCACGGTTTGCGCTTTCTTGAACTTCGCCGCCGGAACTATGAGCAACATTCCGAGGCCCATGTTGAAGGTGCCCAGCATCTCGTCCTGTGGAACGTTTCCCAGTTGCTGCAGGTGCTCGAAGATGGGCGGCACGGTCCACGATCCCAGTTCGATGGCTGCCGCTGTGCCGCGCGGCAGCACGCGCGGCAGATTCTCCGTGATACCGCCTCCGGTAATGTGCGCCAGCGCGGCCACGCATTGCGCGTCAATCAGTTTCTTCAAAACCGGCCAGTAGCTCCGATGCGTGCGCATCAGCTCGTTGCCGACCTTGTTCTTGATCTCGTTGACGTAGGTCTCCGGCGAATAATGAGCAACCTCAAATAAAAGCTTGCGGGCGAGGGAATATCCGTTGGTATGCAGGCCGTTCGACGCCAGCCCCAGGATGATGTCGCCAATCTGCACGTCTTTGCCGGTGATGATGCGGTCGCGCTCCACCACGCCCACGATGAATCCCGCCAGATCGTATTCGCCGTCGGGATAGAACCCGGGCATTTCGGCCGTCTCTCCGCCGATCAGAGCGCAGCCGTTGTGCTTGCAGGCGTCGGCAATACCCTCGACAACCTGCTCGGCGACGGCCGGCTCCAACTTGCCCGTGGCCAGGTAATCCATGAAAAACAGCGGCGCAGCGCCTTGCACGGCGATGTCGTTGACGCAGTGGTTCACCAGGTCGGCGCCGACCGTCGAGTGCAGCTTCATCTCGAAAGCGACCTTCAGCTTCGTGCCCACGCCATCCACGCTCGAAACCAGCAGCGGATCGGCATATTTCGTCTTGTCCACGGCAAACACGCCGCCGAAGCCGCCGATCTCGCTCAGCACACCCTTCGTGAAAGTCTTGTGGGCGAGATATTTGATGCGCTGCTTGGTGCGGTTGGCGCGGCTGATGTCCACGCCCGCGTCGGCGTAGGTGACGGGTGTGGGGCTGGATGTGGGGGGCTTGGCCACAGATTCTTCTTTCCTGTGTCGTTAGTCGTTGCGTGGGGACAGCGCGGCGAAGCGACGAACTTCCTTAAGGCCGCTCATTGTAGCACGTTCGCAGCAGGGCTCTACGAACCCGCCGATTTGCTACCAAGCGACTTCGAATTATTTGGCGCGACTCAACTGTTGCCGCAGGCTTTCCAGCACGAGACCGAATAGCGCATAGGTAGCGGCATTGGCAAGAAGAACCCAAAGGAGTTTAATGCCGAAATGAAAGTGAAAGCTGGCAAACACGATTGGGCAAGTTAGGTTGATGAGCGTCCAAACAATCGGTTGGGTGTTCAGAGGATTGGGGAACGTTGAGGCGGCATAAAGCGCCCAGAGACCTGCAACCAGAAAGCCGGCAATTGCCCAGATAACAATTCTGCGTTTCATAACGCTGCTCCCGCTTGGCACCTCTAATAGTCCCACTCCAAACTCCAAATGAACGCGCAGCGATCGCTTTTCACCAGACCAGAAATCCGGATCAAGAACTAAGCGCTCAGTGTTAGCACACGTCTAGAGGGCTTCCGCAGGCGCACAAGCCCGCTCGCCACCGCGCAGCCCGGACTAATGCGCGATGAAGTCCGAGAAGAAGTACGCGAGAACCCCGAACAGCGCCAGACCGCAAATGCCATAGGCGGTGAGTACCCAGGCGCCGCGGCCTTCGAAGTGCTTGGTTGAGGAGGGGGACTGCTCGGTTGGAGAGACGACAGGGGCCCGATCTTCCATGCAAAATACCTCCAGCGGAAGGATCGTGGCGCAAGGTGCGTTATGCGTCACGCCTGCCTCGCGTCGTAGCGTGGCAGGACTATCTGAGGCCGATTCTACCCCGATTTTGAACCTTGGAGAAGAAAAAATGTGATTTCAATCACAAGCCTAACAGCCGTTTTTTGTTGATGTTGCAACAATGAGGTTCAAAAGTTCGAAGAGCTGTGAGCCCCGAGCTCCCAGCATAACCGCCCGAGAAGCCTACAAGCTCGACACTCATCGACCGCGACTCAGAACCACTGCACGCCTGTCGAGCAACGTCTCGGCAATTCCGTCGCATGGGATAATAGGGCATCGGGTTCCCTGTCCAACTTATGCGGAAGGCACTGATTTTCGCCCTCGTTCCCTGCGTCCTCGCATGCAGCGCGGTAGCGCAGCAATCCGGCCCCCAGCAGTCCAACTCGCAGCAACCCAGTTCGGAAACCAGCACCGCCGCCAAAGCCGCGGCGAAGACGCCGGATTATTCCGCCGAGTCTTTTGTCATCGAGCAACTGCACTCGCGCTACCGCTTCGAGTCCGATGGCACTGGCAGCCGCGAGATCACGGCCCGCATCCGCGTGCAGAGCGAGGCAGGCGTACAGCAGTGGGGACAAGTGCAGATCGGCTACAATTCGGCCAACGAGCGCGTCGAGATTCCCTACGTGCGCGTACTCAAAGCCGACGGCAGCGTGGTCAAAGCAGGCGACGATGCCGTTCAGGACCTCACCGCTCCCGTCGAGCGCGAAGCCCCGGTTTATACGGATTACCGCCAGAAGCACATCACGGTGCCGGGACTGCGGCCGGGCGAAGTGCTCGAATACGACACCGTGACCGTCATCCACACTCCTTTGGCTGCCGGCCAATTCTGGACCGAGTACGAATTCGAAAAGAACAGCATTGTGCTCGATGAAAGCATCGATGTCGACGTTCCTGCCGCCCGCGCCGTGAAGCTGAAGACGAAGCCGGGGATGGACCCGCAAGTTACCGAGCAGAATGGTCGCCGCGTTTACCACTGGTCCAGCTCGCATCTTGTGCATGAAGACGAGGCCAAGGTCAAGGCGGAAGAAAAAAAACCGCACCACCCCGATGACGACCGGCCCGATATCCAGCTGACCACTTTCGAGAACTGGGAACAGGTCGGGCGCTGGTACGCGAACCTGGAGAAGGACCGCCGCATCCCTTCACCGGAAGTTCGCGCGAAGGCCGAGGAGTTGACCAAAGGCATCACCACCGACATCGGCAAGACCGAGGCGCTGTACGATTTTGTCGCCAGAAATTTCCGCTACGTGAGCTTGTCGCTCGGCGTCGGCCGCTATCAGCCGCACGCCGCGGCAGATGTGCTTCACAACCAGTATGGGGACTGCAAGGACAAGCACACGCTGCTGGAATCTCTGCTCGAAGCCGAAGGTCTGCGTGCGTCGTCGGTACTGATCAACTCGAGCCGGAAGCTCGATCCCGAGGTCCCTTCGCCCTCGCAATTCGATCACGTCATCACGCTGCTGCCCCTCGAAAAGAACGGCACAAAAGAAGAAGTATGGATGGACACCACGGCCGAAGTCGCGCCCTTCCGCTTGCTGGCTTATACGCTGCGCAAGAAGCAAGCTCTGGTAATTGCGCCGGCCGAACCGCCTTCGCCCACGGCGCCGCACCTGGAAGAAACTCCGCCCGACACTCCCATCCCCGACACTGAAGACTCCGAGATCGAGGGCAAGATCAACGACATCGGCAAACTGGAAGCGCACGTGTGCTACCGCTTTCGCGGCGACGAAGAACTGCTGCTCCGTTCCATTTTTCGCCGCGTTCCGCAAGCCAACTGGCAGCGCGTAGTCGAGAATGTCAATGCGGGACTAGGTGGCGATATCACGAATCTCAAGGTCAGCGACCCCGCGGCCACGCGCGAAGCCTTCACTCTGTCGTATGACGTTTCGAAGGTGAACTTTCTGGACTGGTCAAAGAAAAAAGCGGACATCGTGCTTCCGCTCGTGCAGTTCACGCTGCCCGACGTTGACGCCAACACCAGCGACCCCAATTCCGAGCCTTTGAAGCTGGGGCCCAAAGCCACATATTCTTACACCATCCGTCTCGAGCTGCCCGCCAAGTACACAGCGCACAGTCCGCTGGCTTTCTCGCTGAAGCGCGATTACGCCGAATACGAAGCGACCTACAAGCTCGACGGCCACATATTTACCGCCGGCCGCAAGCTCACGCTTCGTCAGGATGAGATCCCGGCGGCTCGCGCCACGGACTATGAGTCGTTCCGCCGCGCCGTCGGAGCGGATCTGGCGCAGGCGCTCTCGGTGGAAAGCACAACCGCCGGCGCGCCGGTGCCTCCCGCCGACATGAAGGCCGACGATTTAGTCGACAGCGCCCGCGCCGCCACGGAGAATGGTGACCTGCCGGTGGCGGTGGCCCTGCTCAAGCGCGCCACCGAAGTTGATCCCAAGAACAAGTTCGCCTGGAACAATCTGGGCCTCGCGTATTTCGGAATGCGCGACGACCCAAACGCGATCGCTGCGTTTCAGAAGCAGCTCGAAGTCAATCCCTACGACGAATACGCCTGGAACAATCTCGGCCGCGTTTACTGGAACGAGCGCAAGTACGACGATGCCGTGAAGGCGTTCAACAAACAGCTTGAAAACAATCCACTCGACAAGTTCGCCCACGCCAATCTCGGCGCCATGTACTCCGAGTGGCGCAAGTACGACCTAGCTGCGGCGGAACTCGAAAAAGCCGTTGCTCTCACTCCCGATAACGCGGAATTGCAGGTCAGTCTGGGCGATGCCTATCTCAACCTGGGACAGGACGACAAGGCTCTGGCCACCTTCGATCACGCGGTCGAGCTCGCGGCCACGCCGCTGGTCTGGAACAATATCGCCTATCAGCTCTCGCTCAAGAATTCGCATCTCGATCGCGCGCAGCAATACGCCGAGTCGGCCGTATCGGCCACGGCTGCAGCCCTGCGCAATCTCTCGCTCGATCGCCTTACACGCCAGGACCTGCCTCTGACTCCCTCGCTGGTTGCCTACTGGGACACGCTGGGTTGGGTGCACTTTGCCGAGGGCCATCTCGACGAGGCCGAAAAATATGTCGCCGCCGCCTGGGGGCTCGGCCACCACGCCGAAGTCGGCGATCATCTGGGGCAAATTTACGAAAAGCGCGGTGAGAAGGACCAGGCTGTGCGCACGTACGCTCTGTCGCTCGACGGATTGCGCCCCATTCCTGAGACGCGCAGAAGGCTGGCCTCGCTCGCCGGAGGCGACGCAAAAGCCGATGCCGCTGTCGCGCGCTACAAGGGAGAGTTGCAGCATCTCAGCACGGTGGACTTAGGCAAGGCCACGCAAACCGGCAGCGCCGATTTCTTCATCCTACTCAGCCGCGGTACAGGATCGACCGCGCAAGTGGATGCAGTGAAATTTATCAGCGGGGACGAGAAGTTGAGGTCGCTCAGCGGCGCCCTGCGCACCGCCGACTATCATCTAATGTTTCCGGATGACACGCCGGTGAAGATTCTTCGCCGCGGAACGCTCTCCTGTTCCATGACCAGCGGCAAGTGTGAGTTCGTGCTCGTGCTGCCGGAAGATGTGCGAACCGTGGACTAAACTCGGACCGGCGATTGAGGTCGGCCACCAAGCAGGGTTCCCACTCTGTTGATATCACGCGCGATTAATGCGGCCACCAGCTCGTGTGCCGCAGAAATCCGTATTCATTGACGGGGCGGTCGTCCTCCATGGCGGGTGCGTTCCGATCCAGCGAGATCGGGAGGTCGAGCGGAACTTCGTTTTTCAGCACTGCCGCAAATTGTTCTTCGGGGGTGTGGAATGGTCCCCACTCCACCAGGTCCGTGGCTGCACCGGGCGGCAACCGATGCGCCAATTCAGCTGCCGATGGCACGGGGATGGGCTGATTGCTCGCCAGATAATGCACGCCCCAGTTATCGATTGAGACAAACGCGCGGACATACGGGAACGAATCCTTCAGCGCGCGCGCGACGGCGGCGGTCGTGGTCCGATCCCCGCCGGGATACCACTGCGCCAGGATGCCGTCAGGCCGCAGGCGTTTCCTGGCGGCGGAGTAAAACTCGCGCGAGTACAGCAGGCTGGAGCCGGCTGCGCCAATCGGCGGCGGGGGATCGATAACGATCACGTCGTATTGCTCATTCGTCCGCTCCAGGAAACGGCGGCCGTCATCGGCCACGACATGCGAGTGCGGCGAACTTAACACCTGCGCGGCATCGGCATGAAAATACCAGAAAAGTGCGGGGACACTGGGCACCAGATCCACGGCTGTCGAGTCGATTCCCCACGACACCATGGAGCGGTGTGTCGTGCCCATGCCGAAGCAGATGACCAGCGCCTTCTGCGGCGCGTGATTGAGCAGAGCCAGCGGCAGCGACGCCATCACTTTCGTGATCGGCGTCAGCACGGTCATGCTCACGCCGTTCACGTAAAGCTGCTTGTACTCTCCCTGGCCGGCCGCCACGACCGTAGCGGTGCTGTCGCGGCGAACCGCCGCGCCCGGAATCATCTGCACGTAGCTTTTTGTCCGCAGGATTAGAGTCAGTGACGCAGCCAAAATTGCCACCACCGCGATCGCAATCGGAGCGCTGAAACGCTTTGTCGTCCCATTTACCGGCGCGGGCTGCCGGAAGGCAAACCACAATCCTACGATCAGCCAGGGCAGCGCGAGCAACACCAGCGCATAGCGCTCGTCAAGGTAAGGCAACAACCCAAAGCCCGCTATCAGTGGGCCAAGAATGCACCCCGCAACGTTTACCGCATAACCGGCCCCAGCCCGGTTCGGATCGCCTTTCGAAAAGCGATCCACCAGACTCGGAGTGACAAATCCCAGAAGCCCGCTGAATGCCGCGACGCCCACAGGCACGCGCCACCCGCCAGAGATCGCCAGTCGTTTATCGGCCGTGAGCAGCGGCATCAACGCAGCCAGCCACATGAACATCCAGACCAGCGATCCCTCGCTCCCATGCCGCCGGCTCCACCAGCGATACGCGGTCGATCCGAGGAACATCGCAGCTAGGTAGACACCGAGAATCAACGCGAACGAATACACCAGCGTGCCGACATAAATCGTATAAAGCCGGGTCCAGACCACCTCCATGCCCATGCTGGTAAGTCCGGTGGCAAACAGCAGCCAGAGGTTGCCGTTCCCGAGCATCTCCCGCGCCGAAGGCAAAGGTAAAGACGATGCTGCGGGCGATGCGGTCGTTGTCGCCGCCTCTTGCTGTCCGGGCTGTTCGCCCCTAATCACAGGACCGCCCGCAGGATTGTTCGCACGCAATTCTGTGCTTCCTGGAGCATCGGGCTTCTGCCCAACCCGCCTGCTCGCAAGCCAGAAAGCCGTGCCGCAGATGGCCAGATTGAACACCATCCCGATTTGCAGGCTGCGATTGAAGCCGAACAGTTCGATCAGACCTAGCGGGATCAGCGTGCCCGCCACGGCCCCCAGCACGTTCGCGAGATAAAGAAAGCTGAACGACCGCCTGGATTCCAGACTCTTGTCGCTGCGGATCGCGAACATGGCTAGCGGAATTGTCGCGCCCATGCACGCACACCATGGAACCAGCGTGCATGACAGCCAAACGCCCGCCGCCACGTAGTATCCGGCGGACGACAGCGACAAGCTCGCGCCGACATGCTCCAGCACCACGCGTCCCAACAGCAATTCCAGCGGCACCACTACCGCGGAACAGCCAATCAGGAGTTCGGCCACGCCATACAGTTGCAGCGGCGAAGCGGTGAGCCGCTCTGCGTACTTGCGCACCAGCTGCCCGGCAGCCCAGGAACCGACTCCCAGCCCGGCCATAAAGCTCGACAGCACGATCGACACCATGGCCGTCGTGACGCCAAACTGCGCCATGGCCAGGCGAAGCCAGATCAGTTCGTACAGGATGCTGCAGAATCCCGACACGAAGAAGAAGCCGAAATACCAGCTCATGCCGGTGCTCGCCACTTCTTTTGGTCTTTCCATCTGCGGGACGGGGACAATTTCCCGAGCCGGCATGCTCCCAGCGCTCACAGGTTGCTCCTTACCGCTGAACTTGGATTAATCTGCACCGCACAAGGCGGGCTCACTCAAGTCTCGCAGAGTCGGGCAGATTAAAGGCAGAATTCGCCGACCGGGAGAGTAACCAAAGTCACCGGCGCGAAAGGTCGCAGCGACGGTTGTGCCACGCCGTCGCTTGCTCATAGGTATGCGCCAGCCGCAGCACCAGATCCTCGCGCCTCGGCGGCCCGGCAATCTGCAGGCCGATCGGCAGCCCCTTCTCGGTGAATCCGCACGGGATTGAAATCGCCGGCAATCCCCACACATTGAACGGCCGGGTATTGCGTAACAATTTAAGCTCGGCGGGCCGCAGCGCCTCCGGATTCGTCTTCAGCTCTGCAATCGAAGGCGCCGGAATCGGCGTCGTCGGAAAGACGAGAACGTCCACATCCTTAAACACCGCACGAATACTCCGGCGAGCTTGCTCCAACTCGCGCCGGCGCGCGATGTACTCCGCCGCCGATACATTCTCTCCCGTGCGGATGCGACGCAGCGTTTCCGGGTGATACAAGTCAGCTGATTTGGCGACATTCTCCGCGTGATAGGCCCACGACTCCGCCGCTTGCAGTTTGCGGTCGGTGGGAACGTCAAGCCGAACCTCTTTGACCTCCGCAACCAGAGTTTGGATGACCTGCAAAGCCTGTTCCACGGCGGCTGCGACCTCGCCGTCAAGATCATCAAAAAAATAGTGCCGGGGAACTGTGACGCGAAGCTGTTTCGCGTCCTCGAGCAGCGCCCCTGAGTAATCCGCAACCGGAACATCCACCGAAGTCGTGTCGGCCGCATCGTAGCCGGCGATCGCCTGCAGCACGATCGCCGCATCCGCCGCCGAGACAGTCAAGGGTCCAACATGATCCAGCGACCACGACAGCGGAATTACGCCTCGGCTCGACACGCGCCCATACGTCGGTTTCAGGCCCACGCAGCCGCACAGCGCCGCCGGCTCGCGAATTGAACCGGCTGTGTCTGTTCCGATCGCAGCGCAAGCCATCCCCGCAGCCACGGCCGCCGCCGATCCTCCTGACGACCCTCCCGCAATCCGTCCCCGGTCCCAAGGATTGTGAACATCGCCAAAGTAGCTGACCAGCGAACTGCCGCCATAGGCAAACTCGTGCAGATTGGTTTTGCCAATAATCACCGCGCCCGCCTCTCGCAGGCGCCGAACAATCTCAGCGTCTTGTGTGGGAACCCGATCCTTATATAGCGCGCTTGCCGCCGTCGTGCGCACACCCTCGGTGTCGATCAGGTCTTTCAACGCAACCGGTATCCCGTGTAGCGGGCCGCGCCATTGCCCACGGACGATCTCGCTTTCAGCCACGCTCGCCTCGGCCAGCGCAGAGTGAGCCGTCACAGTGATGAACGCGTTCAGGGCAGAGTTGAACTTCTCGATGCGCTCCAGAAAAGCACGGGTCACCTCGACGGGTGAGATTTGCCGCCGCCGCAACCGCTGCGCGAGTTCAGAAATGGTCGAGAGGTCCACGCCAGTTCATTGTAACGGCGGGTGATTTTCCTCTGTGTGACCCTGTGACCTCTGTGGTTCTAGATCTTCACACTTAGACTGCATCACCACACTCCGCCAAAAGTCCTATAATTGGTTCCGGTGGGGGTCCCCGAAACATCATGGCAGAGATGACGATCGCGCCGGTGGCGACGCATGGGTACTTCATAGACGGCCAATGGAGAGAAGATGGCGATCTCGTTGAGATTCGGTCACCCTACGACGGCAGCCTCATCGCCCGCGTCGTTCAGGGGCGCAAGGAGCACGCCGAGGCCGCCATCGCCGCCGCGGTCAAGGCTTTCGGCACCACGCGCCGCCTGCCGGCGTTTGAGCGTCAGCGTGTATTGCGTCGAATCTCCGCCCACATCACAGAGCGCAAGGAAGAATTCTCCCGCACCATCGCACAGGAAGCCGGCAAGCCCCTCAAAGGCGCGCGCACCGAAGTGGAGCGCGCTATCTTCACCTTCAACGTCGCCGCTGAGGAAAGCACGCGCATCTCCGGCGAATATCTCCCGCTCGACTGGCAGGAGTTCACCGCCGGGCGCTGGGGCATCGTGCGCCGTTTCCCGCTCGGCCCGATCGCCGGCATCACGCCGTTCAATTTTCCGATCAATCTGGTCGCCCACAAGGTCGCGCCGGCCATCGCCGCCGGTTGTCCCATGGTGTTGAAGCCGGCGCCCCAAACTCCGCTCTGCTCGCTGCTTCTGGCCGAGTGCGTGCAGCAGGCGGGCTGGCCCGATGGTGGCCTCAACGTCCTGCCGCTTTCCAACGATGACGCCGGCGTTCTGGTCACCGACGACCGCATCAAGCTCATCAGCTTCACCGGCAGCGTGCCGGTCGGCTGGGACATCAAGCGCCGCGCGGGAAAAAAGAAGGTCGTTCTCGAACTCGGCGGCAACGCCGCCGTCATCGTGCACTCGGACGCCGATCTCGCCTACGCCGCCGACCGTTGCGTCACCGGCGGCTTCGCTTACGCGGGCCAGACCTGCATTTCGGTGCAGCGCATTCTGGTGGAGCACTCGGTTTACGGCCGCTTCGTCGATTTGCTCGTTGAGGGGGTAAAGACACTCAAGGTCGGTGACCCCCTCGATGATTCGACCGATGTGGGCCCGCTCATTCGCGAGAGCGACGCCGTTCGCACCATAACTTGGATCGAAGAGGCTATCCGCGGCGGCGCTCGCGTCCTCGTCGGCGGCGGCCGCAGAAATCTCGTCGTGGAGCCCACCGTGCTCACCGGCACCAAGCCCGACATGAAAGTCAATTGCCAGGAAATCTTTGGCCCGGTGGTCACGGTCGAGCCCTACAAGGATTTCGACCAGGCCCTCCGCCAGGTCAACAACTCTGCCTTTGGCATGCAGGCCGGCGTTTTCACCCGCGACGCAAAACTTTTGTTTCAGGCCTACGAAGAACTGGAAGTCGGCGGCGTGATCGCCGGTGACATTCCGTCTTTCCGCATTGACCACATGCCCTACGGCGGCGTGAAAGACTCCGGCCTGGGCCGCGAAGGCCTGCGCTATGCCATCGAAGAAATGACCGAGCCCAAGCTGCTCGTGATGAACCTGCGCTAAGCGGCTCACAGAATTTGGTCTGCCCTCTTGCCCGCAAAGCGGCCCGTAACCCTTTTCTGGTAGCAGGCATCGTCCATTTGGAGAATTTTTCCCACAGAGCGCGACAAAGTGGGGGAGGACTGTTTATAATTTTTGATTTCGCAATCAAGTTGGGAAAACCTGTGGGTGGTTTTCTTTTTCGCCGTAACTAACCAGCATCACTAGCAGCGGACGATCCGCCGGGTCTCTTCATCAAGCAATAAGAGAATGTCGCAGATTTTTCATCGCAGCACGAATACTCTGTCGCGCGCCACAATTTTTGGCGCAGTATTCGTGATTGCAGCCCTGACCTGGGTTGCAATGGAAATCCAGCGCTCGCCCTACGTGACTTATGCGGGCGTGCGCAAGCCGCAGCCCGTGCCGTTCAGTCATCAGCACCACGTCAGCGGGCTCGGCATCGACTGCCGCTATTGCCATACCTCGGTCGAGACTTCCAGCTTCGCAGGCATTCCCCCAACCCGCACCTGCATGAACTGCCACTCGCAGATCTGGACCAACGCGCAACTGCTGGAACCCGTCCGCGCCAGCTACAAGTCGGGCGAATCGCTGCAGTGGACGCGCGTCAACCAGCTCCCCGACTTCGTCTATTTCAATCACAGCATTCACATTAATAAAGGAGTCGGCTGCAACACCTGCCACGGACCGGTCGATCAAATGCCGCTCATGTACCAGCAGGAATCGCTGCAGATGGAGTGGTGCCTGGGCTGCCATCGCGCTCCGGAGAAAAACCTGCGCCCGCGCGACCAGGTGTTCAACATGCGCTACCAGCAGCCCACCAGCGCGAACCCGGTCGTCATCGACGGCAAGAGCTACACCGATCAGATCGAGTTGGGCACGGACTTATTGAAGAGGTACAACGTGCGCAGCGTGCAAGATATTACCGCCTGCAGCACGTGCCATAGGTAGCGTGTCATAGATAGTTTGATGGAATATATGAGCCAAAGTCTTTGTCATCCTGAGGGGAGTATTGGCTTCGCGAAGCGAAGCCAATCGGAGTCGAAGGACCCCGCGTTTTGGGTCGTTCACCACGGCGGATGCGAGGCGTTCTCCCCGTGCTGTCAGAAGAGAATTCCTCGACACGGCATTGTCAGTTTTTAAGCGTAAGGGATCCTTCGACTGCGCGAGACCTCGCTTCGCGAACTCTCGCTTCGCTCAGGATGACAATACATTGAAACGGGGCCAAAGAACTTCTAGATAACTTAATGACGGACGACCAACATAACGCCGGCCTGATCCAGATCAAAAAGACGGACGACGTCTGCCCGTCCAAAAAACTCGATCTGAAATCCGTCCGCGAACGCATCGATTTCGCCGCCGCCGACGACGCCCAGCAAAAAACCGGCCCGCAATACTGGCGCTCGCTCGAAGAGCTCGCCGGTTCCCAGGAATTCCAGGAAGCCCTGCACCGCGAATTCCCCAAAGGCGCTTCCGAATGGATCGACACCGTCTCCCGCCGCGGATTCCTCAAGGTCATGGGCGCATCGCTGGGCCTCGCCGGCATGACGGGGTGCGTCAAACTCCCTCTCGAGCCCATCGTTCCCTATGTGCGCCAGCCCGAAGGCGTCATCCCCGGCCGCCCCATGTACTACGCCACCGCGGTCACGCTCGGCGGATACGCCAGCCCCGTGCTGGTCGAAAGCCATCTCGGCCGCCCGACGAAAATCGAAGGCAACGACCTGCATCCCGCCTCGTTCGGCGGCACCGACATTTTCACGCAGGCCTCGATTCTTGGCCTCTACGACCCTGACCGCTCGCAGACCGTCAACTCCATGGGCGACGTGCGCTCGTGGCAGGCATTCCTCGGCGCCATTCGCGGCCCGCTCGCTGCGCAGAAAAATCTGAAAGGCGCAGGCATTCGCATTCTTACGCCGACAATTTCTTCGCCCACGCTCGCCGACCAGCTGCGCAATTTCCTGAAGACTTATCCCGAAGCCAAGTGGCACGTCTGGGAGCCAATTAATCGCGACAACGTGCTCGAAGGCGCGAAGCTCGCCTTCGGGCAGCCGGTCGAGACGCGCTACGATTTCTCGAAGGCCGACGTCATCGTCTCGCTCGACGCCGATTTTCTCTACGCCGGCTTCCCCGGCAACACGAAATACATCCGCGACTTCGCCGCCCGCCGCAATCCCGACAGCGGCAACATGAACCGCCTGTACGTCATCGAGAGCACGCCCAGTTCAACGGGAGCGAAGGCGGATCACCGTTGGTCGATGCAGGCAGCGATGTTGGACCCGTTTGCGCGTTTCATCGCGACGGCCTTCGGAATTCTCGGGCAAGGCGCACCCGGATCCTGGACGTCAGATTATGTTGGCCAGGTTGTGAGTGACCTCATGGCTCACAAGGGCTCAAGCGTCCTCATCGCAGGCGAGCATCTCCCCGCCTCGATTCACGCGCTTGCGCATTCGATGAACGAAAAACTGGGGAACGTCGGTAAGACCGTCTTCTATACCGACCCCGTCGACGCGAATCCGGTCAATCAAACCGAATCAATCAAAGACCTCGTCGCGGATATGCGCGGCGGGAAAGTCGATCTGCTGATCGTTCTTGGTGGAAATCCCGCCTACGATGCGCCCGCCGATCTCAACTTCGCCGACGCCCTCAAGAACTCGAACGTTCCTCTGCGCGTCCATTACGGCCTCTATCAGAACGAAACTGCCGAACTCTGCCACTGGCACGTCAGCGCCACGCACGAACTCGAAAGTTGGGGCGATGCCCGCGCTTACGACGGAACGGTCAGCATCATTCAGCCGCTGATCGCTCCTCTTTATAACGGCAAGAGCGCCATCGAATTCGTCGCGCTGCTTAACGGCCAGGCCGATGCAACCGGCTACGATCTCGTCCGCGCTTATTGGCAGAAGCAGCACACTCCGGTTGTCGCAGGTGCGTGCCGAGACAACTGCCCCCCGACGTTCGAGCAGTTCTGGCGCAAGTCGCTGCACGATGGTTGGATTGAAGGAACGACTTTTACTGCAAAGCAGGTTGCTCTCAAGGAAAATCAATTCTCAGAGCCGCCGTTCCATGCCGCCGACCCGCCCGAGCTCAACATCCGCCGCGATCCCACCATCTACGACGGACAATTCTCCAACAACGGCTGGCTGCAGGAACTGCCCAAGCCGATGACGAAGCTCACCTGGGACAACGCCGTCCTCATCGGCCCGAAAATGGCGTCGCGGCTGAACATTGCCAGCGGAGACGTCGTCGAACTCGAATTGAACGGAAGAAAAATCCGCGGCCCCGTCTGGATTCAAGCCGGCCATCCCGACAACTCCGTCACCATCACGCTCGGCTACGGACGCACCCACGCCGGCCGCGTCGGCATAGCGCAAGGCTTCAACGCCTACGAACTCCGAACGACGACCTCACCATGGATTGCTTCAGGGGTCAAAATAAATAAGACCGGCGAAACTTACAAACTCGCCTCCACGCAAGGCATGCAATCGATGGATACGCCCGACGGCGGCCATCGCCCGCTGGTCCGCGAGACGACTCTCGCCGAATACAAAAAAGAACCGAATTTCGCCAAGGAAGAAGAAGTCCCGAAAGATCTCACTCTCTACGAGCCTTATCCCTACGACAAGGAAGACTACGCGTGGGGCATGGCCATCGACCTGAACAAATGCGTGGGCTGCAATAACTGCATGCTGGCCTGCCAGTCGGAGAACAACATTGCCGTAGTTGGCAAAGAGCAGACCCACATCGGCCGCCACATGCACTGGATCCGCATCGACACTTACTATGAAGGCGACCGCGACAATCCCCGCGCGTTTTTCCAGCCCGTTCCCTGCATGCAGTGCGAGAACGCGCCGTGCGAAGTCGTTTGCCCCGTCGGCGCTACGAATCACACCACCGAAGGCCTGAACGACATGGTCTACAACCGCTGTGTGGGCACGCGCTACTGTTCGAACAACTGTCCGTATAAAGTGCGCCGCTTCAACTTCCTGCTCTTCCAGGACTGGGACACGCCACAATACAAAATGATGCGTAACCCCGACGTCAGCGTGCGCAGCCGCGGCGTGATGGAAAAATGTACGTACTGCGTGCAGCGCATCAACGAGCGCCGCATCGACGCCGAGCGCGAAGACCGGAAAATTAAAGACGCCGAACTGCAAACCGCGTGCCAGCAGTCGTGCCCAGCGGGAGCGATCGTTTTCGGCAACATCAACGACCCAAACAGCCAAGTTTCGAAGTGGAAAGCGCAGGCACGTAATTACAGCCTGCTGGGCGAACTGAACACTCGCCCGCGGACAACGTATTTGGCGGAAGTTCGTAATCCGAACCCGGAGCTGGAAAGATAAATGTAGGGAAGGAGGCATTCCTCCGTCCCCGCGCGTAGCGCGGTTGGGTTGAGAGTGGTTTTGAAACGCTCACGTCTCGCAAAAACGGCGAGACATGGGCACCCAGTGTGAACCAGCCGCGTAGCGGCGGAATGTGAAAGCCCGGGGCGGAAGCCCCGGGGAGCCAGGAAGAAAGAAGAACAAGTCCCGTAGGGACGGCAGAGTCAATGCCTGAGCAATTCAAATCGTCGACCGAAATCGAACGCGCCCCGGTCATCGAGCCCGGACACACCTTCGGCACGGTCACGGAAAAAATCTCCGCCATCGTCCTCACCCGTCCTGCGTCCAACGGATGGTTCGTTGGCTTCGGCGTCTGCTTCATGGCCACCATGATGCTGCTCTACGCCATCGGCTACCTCTTCCTCAAAGGTACCGGCATCTGGGGTGTGACCATCCCCATCGGGTGGGGGTTCGCCATCGTCAATTTCGTTTGGTGGATCGGTATCGGCCACGCCGGCACGCTCATCTCCGCCATCCTCTTATTGCTGCGTCAATCGTGGCGCAACTCCATCAACCGCTTTGCTGAAGCCATGACGCTCTTTGCCGTCGCCTGTGCCGGCATCTTTCCGGCGATACACGTCGGCCGCCCGTGGCTCGCCTACTGGTTCTTCCCGATTCCCAATACCATGGGCGTGTGGCCGCAATTTCGCAGCCCGCTCATGTGGGA
>Ga0187770_10000100_pt1:0-15000 | contig 37928 bp, 34 predicted proteins | sample 0116_SJ02_MP02_2_FD_133154 | JGI IMG/M metagenome (GOLD analysis project Ga0187770, IMG submission 133154) | Tropical peat soil microbial communities from peatlands in Department of Meta, Colombia - 0116_SJ02_MP02_20_MG | ecosystem: Environmental > Terrestrial > Soil > Wetlands > Peat...
AAAGCCTCTCGATCATAACCCTTTCCTGGGTCCAGCCTGTTGAGTTTGATCAGGAGGTCGATGAGATTCTGATAGGCCTCAATGCGCTTACCGCTTCCGAAGTAACTGGCTTTGAGGTCCTCCAGGACCATTCTCGAGCGTATATCCTCAATAAATGCGATCGCATTTTCATAATTGTGAATTGCTTCGGCATATTTGCCTTGTTCTTTGTAAGAGTTTCCTGCTTCCAAATAAGTTTCCCATATAAAAATCCTATCATCATAGATAGAAGCCAATCTGAGTGCTTCTTGATAATAATGGTCCGATTCATTGAAATTCCCGAGATTCGAATAGGTAGTCCCAATATTGTTATAGATCATACCAAGATAAGAACCGACGCCATTGTTTTTTGCCATAGACGCAGCCAGTTTGAAATACTCTAGAGCTTCAGAGAAATGATTTATAGCAGAATAGGTCGAACCGATATTATTTAACACCTGGATTTCGACGATCGCATCATGAGCTCCTTGCGCCGTTTGCAATGATTGGCGAAAGATCCCTATCGCTTGGTTGAGAGATTCTTCGGATTCTGTCGTTAGCCCTTTCATGCGGAGAGCAACCCCGATATTGTTGAGATCCTTTGCGATATTGGATCGGTCAGGTAGTTTCCTGTCTATTTCTAGAGCCTGTTTTAGGTATTCTAGGGATATTTCATAATTTCCTATATCCGACCATACACTACCGATATTTAGAAGCGAATTTGCCGTCTCTTCGGGATTATCCTCTTCCCTGGCGATCTTGAGGGCAGTCTCATATGAGGAGAGGGCAGATGTGTAGTTATCGATTTTATAATAATAGCTCCCGAGGTTATTTAGGCATCTTCCGATTTCTTTCTTATGATTGATTTCCTTTGCTATCTCTAACGCCTCTTTGTTGAGTTTGTAGAACTCGTCAAAATCGCTTATGTCCCAATAGACAAGACTCAATAGGCGCATGCATTTGAGCTGGTGCTCTGGGCTATGGATTTCCTGCGCTATTGAAATGGCTTTATTGAATGATTGGATTGATTGTTCGTATTGCTCGGAAACACGATAAGACTTACCATCCTGGTAAAGGTGATATATTTCTTGAGCCCTTAAAGCGAACTCTTCCTTTTCTTTTTGTCCAAGATTATTCGATAACTCCGCTGCGGATGCGTAGAGTCCATTTGACTCATTCAAATCTCCGATATCCCAATATAGAATGGCCAAATCAATAAGACCGTTTATCCGTTCATTGCTGTTTTCATTGGCTTCCGATATATATTTCTTCAGAAGGTCAATTGCCCTGAGAAACTGACCGTTGGCCTTTTCTTGCTTAGCTTGCTGATAGAATGCTTGCCATTCTGGATTTTTTGATTTCGTCTCGGAGGCTAGCGAATAGGCAAACAAATGGCTAGCTGCCAGTAAGAAGGAAAGGGATATCTTGAAGGAGCTTAACATCGAAATCTCTGCCCTTTTTTGCGTTTTGGGAGCCCTGTTTATTCCCCATTAATAGGCTATAACCCCTGATCACTTCTGACATTACCCCAAGGGGTGAATACAGGGGTGATTTTAGGGATGAGCGCCCGCAGAATATAAAAGGCTAAGATAATAAAAAGCAGGGAAAACTGCGTTAATCGGCTCTTTAGTCGCCGCCGCTCAGTCTGATTGAGCTAATGGTGCCCGTCGGCTTCACGGTCGTTACGGAATTGGCGGCCGGGGGCTGGGTCGTCTGTGCGGGGTTGCCGGGATTGAGGAAGTTCCGGAGCCAAGGGAAGAGGTGCGCCAAGATCTGTGCGGGGACGTTCAGGATGACCTGAAACGTCGTCCTAGCGGGCGTCCGATCGCCGGCCCACAGGCCGGATGCCGAGAGTCCCAGGAACCCGAAACAGACGATAAGGACTACGGCTTTTTGCAGGTTTCTTCTCCGCATAGCGGCCTCCTTCGAATCAGGCTCGCCTTGGGAAAATGTGCGAAGAAACACCCGAGCAAAAAGTTCGCTTAGCCAGACCCTTTCTTCACGAAATCATCCAAGGCTGATTAAAAAATAGGGGAACGGCGGGGCCTTGTCAAGCCTTAATTTCTCCCCTTCGCCCCTTTCAGGCCATGCGCATCTTGCTCCCCAACGCTTGTCCCCACGATATGGGGGCGGGGCTTTCCAGGGGCTCAAGATTTAGAGGGGGGCGGGAGCTCAGGACGCGAAGAAGTATTTGATTTCCCACTCGGCCGTCTCGGGCGCGTCGGACCCGTGGACGGCGTTCCGCTCGATGGAGAAGCCGTGGGCGCGGCGGAGGGTGCCCGGCTCGGCCAGGGCGGGGTCCGTGGCCCCCATGACCTCCCGCCAGCGGGCGATCGCGCTGTCGGCTTCGAGAACCATGGGAAGGCACGGCCCCGACGACATGAATCCCGTCAGGCTCGCGTAGAATTTCTTGTCCTTGTGGATGATGTAAAAGCCCTTTGCCTCCTCGAGGGTCAGGCGGATGAGCTTGAGGCGGACGATCTCGAAGCCCTCGTCTTCGATGCGCTGGATGATCTTGCCGACGATCTTTTTCTTGAAGGCGTCGGGCTTGATGATGGCCAGGGTCTTCTCGCTCATGGTCGCTCCTCGGCGTCGGATTCGCTCCATCATATACCCCAACCCGGCGGAAAGAGTCAATCCGCGCTGTGGCCGAGCTCCCTTCCTCGGTTTGACAGGGTGGGGGAGGGACGTTACAATGCGGGTACATCATGGACGGCAGATCCGACCGCGAAGCGCTCCGGGAACTCGTAATGGGCTGGGGCTTCGACCTTTTCGGCGTCGCCGACGTCACGCCGCTGCGCGAGAGCTTCTCCCTCGAGCCCGAAACGCGCCGGAGGTTCGACCGGGCCATCTCCCTCGGGAAAAAGCTCAACGACGCGGTCGTGGATGACATCCGCGATCGTCCCACCCAGCTCTATTTCCATCACTACAAGCAGATGAACTATTTCCTCGACCGGGGAGCGTTCCAGCTTGCCGACCACATCGAAAAGCTCGGCTTCGCTTCGCTCGCCGTGGCCGCCTCCCAGCTCATCGACTGGGAGAGGCAGTGCTCGCACGTGTCCCATAAGCACGTCGCGGTCCGGGCGGGTCTCGGCTGGCTCGGCCGGAACAACCTCCTCGTCACGCCCGCGTTCGGGTCGCGCCTGCGCCTCGTCACGGTCCTGACCGACATGCCGCTCGACGCGGACAGGCCGCTCGAGTCCGGATGCGGGACGTGCCGCGCCTGCGTCGCCACCTGCCCGTCCGGGTCCATCAAGGAGAGGCGCGAGGACTTCGACCACCTCGCCTGTTTCCGCATGCTCAAGGATTTCCGGAAGCAGGGCTTGGTGAGCCAGTTCATCTGCGGCGTTTGCGTCAAGGCCTGCTGCGGTCCGAAAGGATAGAGACTTCGATGCCGACAGAGAAATCCCGAAAGGCCGGCCTCGTCCTCCTTGTTTCCCTTCTTGCCCTCGGAAGTTGCTTGTTCGGGATGTCCCGCCCGGACAAGTGGGCCACGCCCGTTCCCTCTAAGACCCTGAAGAACTGGTATCGGGTAAGCGCCGACGTCTATCGCTCCGAGCAGCCGACGCGCGAAGGATTCATGGAGATCCGCGCGAAGGGGATAAAGACGATCGTCAACCTGAGGAGCCATCATTCGGACGCCGCGCTCATTGAGGGTCTGGGGCTCGGACTCGTCGAGGTCCCGATGAACGCGGCCCGCTTCGGCGAGGAAGACATCGTCAAGGCTTTGAGGGCTATCCGGGACGCCCCGAAGCCCGTCCTCGTCCACTGCCAGTTCGGATCCGATAGGACCGGCGTCGTCATCGCCATGTACCGGATCATTTTCGAGGGCTGGACGAAGGAGGAGGCCCTGGCCGAACTCCGGGACGGGGGCTTCGGCTTTCATCCCTACTACACAAACATCCCCCGGTTCGTCCTGGGGGCCGACCCGGCCGCGATCCGGGAGAAGCTGAAGTCCGGCTCCGGCCCCTCCGGCGATACGAACCGTCATCATGAAAGGCCCGGCGTCCTTCCGCTTGCATGGGAACCCGCGGATTGAAATGGAGCTCCGCCTGAGTTACATTCAGGCCTTAGCAACAGGGGAACCGGATTGAAAAGGGCCCATTTTGTCGTGTGGGTTCTCGCGGGGATAGCGGTCGTCGCGGTCAGCCTCTTCGGCTTCGTCAATCTCCTGAGCCGGCCGGCGATGCCGCGGCTCAGGGACGAGCACGGTCGCCCCCGCCAGGTCCTGCGCGTCGAAGCGTATGAGGTCCGCGACGAGAACGACTTCGATTTCATCCTCAGCAACAAGAGGATCGGCGAGCGTGTCGAGGTCGAGGTCAGGGCGGGAGAAGGCCGGGAGATCCTCCGGCCGGCCCTCGTGCGCTACTATGCCGAGGCCCCGACAGCGTTCTTGCTGATCGGGGTGTTCGCGTTCCTGCTCGGGCTCCTGGCTTTTTTCCGCCGGTCCGAGGACAGGCAGGCCCGGATCTTCTACTGCGCGGCGCTGGCCTTCGGGGCGGCCGTCCTCATCAACGGCGACATCTACGGGGTTCATGACCGCAGTTGGACCCTCGTCCCGGGAATCGTGCTCAATTTCGCCTATCCCCTGGCGCCGGCCCTGCTCTGGCGCTTCACCCGGACCTTTTCGCACCTCAAGGAAAAGCGGTGGGTTTACGCCTTTTGGGCCGTTCCCGTCATCATCGGGGGCCTCAACAATTTCGGGTTCCTGTATTCACTGCTCAAGCCATCCCTGGCCGTCTTCCGGACGTACGACCAGGATTTCTTCCTGTTCCGGTGGTACGCCATCCTCGTTTGCCTGGCGGCCATCGCCGAACTCGTTCGGGCCTTCCGGCAATCGACCTCGGACGCTGTGCGGGCGCAGATCAAGTGGATCTCCTTTGGACTGGCCGTGGGCCTTTCCCCGTTCCTGTTCTTGTACGACTTTCCCCTGGTCGTCGGACTGAGGCCGATCCTCTCTGAGGACCTTTCGAGCGCCTTCTTCTTCTTTGTGCCGCTCACGCTGACTATCGCCATCCTGAGGTTCCGGCTGATGAACATCGACCTGGTCATCAACCGGAGCCTCGTATACTCCCTGCTGACGATCTTCACGGTGGGCATCTATCTCATTTCCGTGCAGGTCCTGGAGCGGCTGTTCGCACGAAACGCGCCGGTCCAAAGCCCCTGGATATCCCTGGGCGCGGCCGTGGTGGCCGCCGCCGGGTTCGAGCCCGGAAGGCGGCGCATCCAGCTGGCCGTGGACAGGACTTTCTTCCGTCAGAACTTGGACTACAGGAAGGCCGCGCTGGGCTTCAGCACGCGCGCCCAGAGGATCACGGACCGCGGAGACCTCCTCTCGTTGTTCATGATGACCGTGCGGGAAACCCTCCCCGCGGAGAAGGTCGGCGTTCTGACGCGCAAACCTTCGGACGACGGCCCGGAATTTTTCGTCCTCGAGGGGGTCGACGAGGACACGGCGCGGACCCTTCTCTCTTTCGGGGACCCGAGCGGGGAAGCCTGGGCCAGAGAGGATACGGTCAAGACGACCGACGGCATCGATTTCACGAAGCGGACCCTGCTCAAGACCATGGAGCTTTGGGCTGTGCTGCCGCTGCCCTTCGGCCCGGAGTCGATGGAGGGATGCCTGGCGCTCGGCCGCAAGAAATCGGGCCTGCGCCTCACAAGGGATGATTTCGAGTTCCTCGAGGCCCTGGCCGCCGACCTGGCCGCCGGCCTCGAGCGGATCCGGCTCCAGGAGGAGATCATCTACGAGCGGGCCTCGCGGGAAAAGGCCGTCGAGCTCAACGAGCTGAAGACCCAATTCATCTCGTCGGTATCCCACGAGCTGCGGACGCCGATGAGCTCCATCCAGAGCCTGTCGGAGCTTCTCCGGTCGGGGAAAGTCGGGGACGAGGCCCGCCGGGAACGGCTTCTCCATCTCCTTGCCGGCGAATGCGGCCGGTTGTCGCGGTTTGTCCACAACGTCCTGGACTTCGGCAAGATCGAAAAAGGCGTGGCTGTCTACGACCTTCGGCCCGCTCCCGTCCAGCCGCCCGTTCTCGAGGTCGCCGACATCTTCCGGTCGGCGGCGCCCGAGGGCCTCAACCTGCGGGTCGAGGCGCCCGGGGAGCCGGTCGTGGTGGACATGGACCCGGACGCGGTCCGCCAAGCCCTGTTGAACCTCGTCGATAATGCCATAAAATACAGCAAGGAGGAGAAGATCGTCGCGCTTCGGGTCGTGCCGCGAGAGGACGAGGTCGAGATCCAAGTCGAGGACCGGGGAATCGGGATCGGCCCGGAGATCCGGCAGAAGATCTTCGAGCCTTTCTTCCGCTCCTCCCGGGCGGCAGAGAAGAATCCCCGCGGAGTCGGGCTCGGCCTGTGCATCGTCAAGAACATCATGGACGGCCACGGGGGCCGCGTCGGGCTGAAGAGCGAGCCGGGGAAGGGGAGCACGTTCAGCCTGATTTTCGTAAGGAGGCGGAGGCGATGAAGAGAATCCTGATCGTCGAGGACGACGCGACTTTGCGGGAGTCCCTGGCGGCGGTCCTCGAAGCCGAAGGATATCAAGTTTCGCTGGCCGGCGACGGCGCTGAGGGGCTTGCCAAGGGGCGGGACGGGAAGTTCGACCTGATCGCCCTGGACCTCGTCATGCCTTCCCTCGGGGGCATGGAGGTCTGCCGCAAGCTGAGGGAGGCAGGCGTTCAGACCCCGATCATCATGCTCACGGGCCGGAAGAAGCAGGAGGTCGACAAGGTCTTCGGGCTCGAGCTCGGCGCCGACGATTACATGATCAAGCCGTTCGGCACGGCCGAGTTCGTGGCCCGCGTCCACGCCCTCCTGAGGCGCGGCCGTCCCCGACCGCCCCGGATCGAGGAGTTCTCGTTCGCGGACGTCCGCCTGGACTTCAGGAAGAAAACCGCTTCGAAGGCGGACAGGGTCGTTCACCTCACGGCCAAGGAGTTCGGACTCCTCGGGCTCCTCATCGCTCACGAAGGCGAAGTCGTGACGCGCGAGACCATCCTCAACGAGGTCTGGGAATACGAGAATTTTCCGACGACGCGGACGATCGACACGTTCATGCATAACCTCAGGCGGAAGATCGAGGACGACCCGGCCAATCCGGCGCACCTGATCACGGTGCCGTGGTCGGGGTACAAGTTTCAGAAGTAGCCGGCTTCTTCTCGACGGCGACCCAGATCTCCGTGCGGAGCTCCTCCGGCTTGGCCTCCATGGGGTTGTTCAGGTAGCGCTCGAGCACCGGCCCGCTCGCGACGTAGCCCTGGCCCTTGGCCCAGTCCGTGAGGCGGCGGATCGTCTCCCCGATGTTCGCGTAGGGTCCGGTGTAGAGGGCGGCGGCGACCGTTTTGTGTTCCCAGACCTTTTTGATGAGGGGAGCCTGGGGCGTCGCCTGAGGGGTGACGGTGAACCCGACTTCCCAGGAGAGATCCTGAGACTGGCCCTCGCCGGGGGAGCCGTAGAATACGGAGATCATGGGTCCCTCGATCGTCGAGAAGAGGCTCTGGTCCTGCATCTCCTTCATCAGCAGGCCGATGACGTCGCCCATCTCGGTGAAAGGGCCCTTTTGAGGGATGCAACAGTAGGCGAAGGCGGGGACCTCCTTGATGGAGAATGGGGCTTCCTGTCCGGCGCCCGCCCGCACCGTCGGCCAGCCGAGGAACAGGAGGGCGATCCCGAAAGCTAGGATTTTTCTTTTGACCATCCGGCCTCCTTGTGCTTCCCGACCCTCTCCCGGACGATTATAGCATGTCCGGCCGTCCGCCGCCGGAGGGCACTCCGCTTGGTGCGGTCCTATTTCCAGTCGAGCTTTTCGAGGCCCTTCAGACTCTCGAGCCCGGCCGCGTCCGTCTGGTCCAGGCTCAAGGGTGTTATGGCAATGTATCCGTTCGCCACGGCCCAGGAGTCGGTCCCCTCCGGGCCGGCGGGCAGCGTCTTGTAGGACGGCCAGTAAAATGCCTGTCCGTCGCGCGATTCCCTCTTCTCGTAGAATTCCGCCGTCGGCCGGACGTCCTGGCGGGTGATCCGGATCCCTCTGATCTTTTCCCTGGGCAGGTTGGGGAAGTTGACGTTGAGGAAAATGCCCTTCCCGTGCCCCTGGCGAATGAACTCCCGGACCAGGGCCGCCGTGAAGGCCGCTGCCGGCCCGTAATCCATGCTCGGGCCCTTCTGCAGGTTGACGGAGATCGCGGGGATGCCGAGAAACGCCGCCTCCCTGGCGGCGGCCACGGTGGCCGAGTAGTAGGTCACGAGGCCGACGTTTTCTCCCCTGTTGATGCCCGTGATGACGAAGTCGGGCTTCCCGGGGAGAAGGGCTTCGATCCCCAGGCGGACGCTGGCCGCCGGAGTGGCGTCCGTGCCGTACCATTTCCCGCCGCCGCACGCGCTTTCCCGGACGGCGATGAGCCGGCCCGTGGTCATGGCGTGACTGACCCCGCTCTGGTCGTTGACCGTTGCCACGACGGTCACGGTCCCGACCCGGCTCAGGGACTCGAACAGGGCCAGGAGTCCCGGAGCTCCGATCCCGTCGTCGTTGGAGAGCAGAATCGTTGGCGCAGGGCGGTCGAAGGCCCGGCATTGAAGGGCGGCGGCGATCAGAAATATCAGGACGGCGACCGCCGCACGTGCTCGTTTCGTCTTCATCCTTTTCTCCTGTCTTCCGCGCGCCGTTCTGCACATTATTTGTGCAGATTATGAAAACTGTGTGTCCTTCAATTCGTTATATAGTGCGCCGGGCCGCTTTTCCACAGGCTTATGCACAGCAATTGTGGAAATCGACCCCGATCTATCTTCTGTTTTTGACATAACGGTCGAACCATTCGAACATTTCGGCCAGAACGCCGAGGACCGATTCTCGGGCCGAGTAGCCGTGGCTCTCGTAGGGGAGCATGACCAGGCGAGCCGTCGCGCCGAAGCCCTTGAGCGCGGCGAAGAGCCGCTCGGACTGGATGGGGAACGTGCCCGAGTTGTTGTCGGCCTCCCCGTGGATGAGGAGCAGGGGCGTCTTGATCTTGTCCGCGTACATGAAGGGCGACATTTTGATGTAGGTCTCCGGCGCCTCCCAGAGGGTCCGGCGCTCGCTCTGGAAGCCGAAGGGGGTCAGGGTGCGGTTATAGGCGCCGCTCCGGGCGACGCCGGCGGCGAACAGGTCGCAGTGAGCCAACAGGTTAACGGTCATGAAGGCCCCATAACTGTGCCCTCCGACCCCGACCCGCTTCGGGTCGCCCACGCCCGTTTCGTCGAGCTTGCGGATGGCGGCCGCGGCGTTGGCCACAATCTGCTGGATGAAGGTATCGTTGACGGTCTTGGGGTCGCCGATGACCGGCATGGTGGCGTTGTCGAGGACCGCGTAGCCCTGCGTGACAAAGAAAAGTTCCGACGCTCCCCGGTAAAAGGTGAAGCGGTTGACGGAGCCGCGGATCTGGCCCGCGGTGCCGCGGTCGCTGTACTCGAGAGGATACGCCCAGATAACGACCGGCAGGCGCACTCCCGGCTTGGCGTCGGCAGGCAGGAAGAGCGTGCCCGAGAGTTCGACCCCGTCGTCGCGCTTGTATTTCACGAGCTCTTTCCGGACGGCCGTGAGCTGCGGGGCCGGGTCCTTAAATTCCGTCAAGGCCCGGCGTTTCCCGCTCTTCAGGTCGACGAGGTAATAATTGGGCGGCTCGATCTTCGACTCGCGGGTCGTGATGATCTGTGTCCGCGACGCGCCGGTGAAATCCTCGAAGGTCTCATAGTACGGGTCCCGGCACTGGAATAGCCGTTCCTTCTTCATGGTCCGGATGTTCATCCGGTCGAGGAACGGGTAATCCCCCCGGGGAGAAGCGCCGGCGCCGTCGAGGTAGATCCAGTCCTTGTCCTGAAGGATGACCCGCTCGCCCGTCTTGAGCCGCGTCAGGACCGGGGCGCCGGGGTTGTTGTACTGGTCCTGGACGCTCAGGTCGAAGAGCTTGACGGGCGCCTTCTCGGGGTGATCGAGGTCGACGAGGTAGGTCGTCCGCCACCGCCTCTTCCAGATCAATTCGGTCGCCAGGGCCAGGCCCGGCGTCTGGAAGTACATCAGTCCGGCGGCCCGCTCTTTGAGCTTCAGGGCCTCCCGGGGCGCGCCGTCGAAGGGCGCGGTGAGCGTCACGAAGCGGTCGCGGAAGGCGGACTCCTTCTCGGGGTCGCCCTGGTCGAGGGCCTCGACCCAGATGAGCGTCGCCGGCTTGTGCGTCATCCAGGCGACGTCGCGCGGGCCCACGGGGACGCCGTTGATGGGAACGTTCTCCGCCGGCGGCAGATCGGCGACGAGATGGACGAGGTTCCCGGACATGTCCCAGACCTCGTACGCGTGCGCGAAATCGTAGACTGGGACGGAATAGGAATACGGCCTCTTGACGCGGTTGACCAGCAGGCAGGCCATGTCCGGCGAGGGCGCGACGTTCAGGAAGATGCCCGGCTTTCCGACCGGCCGGGTGGCTCCGGAGGCGAGATCGACGACCGCGAGTTGAGCCGCGGCGTAATAATCGAAAAGGGTTTCGTCGAAGGCGTCCTTGAGGAGGTCCTCGTAGGTCGCCGCCTTGGTGAATTGACCGGAGGTCTCCTGGACGTCCGGGCCGACGGGCACGGGGGGCCTGACGGGGGCCGGCCCGCGCCCTTCGGGCACGAGGGCGACGATCAGGCTCCTGCCGTCCGGCATCCAGTCGAAATCAAAGAGAACGGCGTTGACGGAGGCCGGAGTCAGGACCTTGGCGGCGCCGGTCTTGACGTCGAGCAGCCAGAGCTCCACACCGCCGTCGAGATACCGCAGGAAAGCCGCCGACCGGCCGTCGGGCGACCACGAAAAGCCCGTGAACCGGGCGCCTTCGGGCAGGGCAACCGGGCGCACTGCGCCCGTCTTCACGTCCTTCAGGCTGAGCCCGGTGTCGAACCTCAGAACCTGCCGGCTCGTCGTCGCCGGGGTGATGCGGAGTCCCGCGATCCGCAGCGTGGGCTGGGACAGGTAGGCGATGGTCGGCATCGACTCGTACTCGATGAGGGCCATGATGTCCCGCGCAGGGCTCATGGATACGCGCGGCGTGGGCGGGGCGTCGAGGATGTCGACGACCTCCTTCGGCGGAACTTTGTAGGGCGCCTGGGCGAAGATCGCCGGCGCGGCGGCCAGCAGGACGGCCAGAAAGATCGTCGGGACCGCCCGGACAAGGATGGCGGGACGGATCGAAATTTTTGTCATTGCGGCCCTCCGGAATGCGGGGTGACGGGGATTTCCACGGCGTGGCCAAAGAAAGCCGACCCAGGCCCGGACGGAATCCACGCTCATAGAAGCGTATTCTATAACGCCGGGGCCGAGTTTTTCAACGCCTTCACAGGGCCGGCGCCGCTGGGCAGTGAGCGGGCTGTCCTTGCGGGCCGTCTTCTTTTATAATGAGGCCGCCGCGGCGGGCCTGGACATGACCGATCGAGCCGGACAGGAAACCTTCCTCTCTATCGTCGTCCCTGCCTATAACGAGGAGGAGCGTCTGGGACCGACCCTTTCCGCCTTAGCCCGCTATCTGGCCGGGCAGAGCTTCACTTCCGAGATCATCGTCGTCGACGACGGGAGCACCGACGGGACAGCCGAGGTTGCCCGCGGGGCCTTGGAAGCCGCGCCGGGCGGGCGGCTCATCGGCCGGGCGCGCAATCTCGGGAAGGGTTTTTCGGTCCGGGAAGGGGTCCTCGCCTCACGCGGCCGGTTCGTCCTTTTTTCGGACGCGGACCTGTCCACGCCTATCGAGGAGTTCGGCAAGTTTCTGCCGCGGCTCGAACAGGGGGACGACGTGGTCATCGGGTCGCGGGCCCTGCCGGATTCCGTCATCGAGGTCCGCCAGGCGCGGTTGCGGGAGGGGATGGGGAAAGCCTTCAACCTCCTCGTTCGGCTGTTCGTCCTCAGCGGTTTCCGCGACACCCAGTGCGGTTTCAAGGCCTTCCGAAGGGAGGCGGCTGTGGAGCTTTTCTCGCGGCTCCGGACGAAGGGGTTCGCTTTCGACGTCGAGATCCTGCTTCTCTCGCGCCGGCTGAATTATCGCGTGAGCGAGGTTCCCATCGTCTGGAGAAACTCGCGATCGACCCGCGTCCGCCTGCTTCGGAGCTCGTGGGAGATGCTGCGGGATCTCCGACGGATCCTTTCCCTCTGAAGTCCCTCGCGCTCCCGGGATTCCGGACTAGCCGATTTCACCCTGGGGATCACCCCTAAAGGTGATTACCCGGGCTAAGGCGCGATATCAAAATTGAGGCTATGCCGACCCGGCCGGCTGAGGTATGAAAGATGGAAAAGCGCAGGGAACCGCGATTCAAACAATGGAACAAAACGAGGATCAAGTCCTCCATGGGCGCCCGGGAGTTCTTCGACGCCGCAGGGGTCAATGCCTACACGTACGACATTTCGCTCGGGGGAGCGAAGATCTATTCGGAGGAGGATTTCCCCGTGGGCACGGCCATCCGGATGCAGATCGAGCTCGCCCGCTCGAAAGCTTCCATCCGAGTCGACGGCCTCGTCAAATGGGCCCGGAGAAACGAGCGGGACAAGGTCTGGGAGCTCGGCGTCGAGCTCGCCCATATGACGTCAAAGACCGTCTTTCAGCTCCTGCAGAACCTCTACGACCAGAGCCCCGGCATTCCGACGAAAATCTCCGAGCGTCGCGATGAGTGACGCTCAGGCGACCCTGGCCGCCTTGATCCTCCCGGAGATCGCGATCGTGATCTTATAGGAGCCGGTGGGGTTGGAGACCACGATCGTTGCCAGGTTGGAGACCGTGCCCTCGGGGTAAAAGGCGGGGCTGTTGTTGGCCTCGACCGTGACGCCCTCGAGGAGGCCGGCCCTGTCGAGCCGCCAGCCTTCGGCGCCGGCCTCGTAGATTTCGAGCCGGTAGCGAGCGCCTTCGAAGCGGACCCTGACGGGCGCCCCCTCCCATACGCTCCTGAAGCGGGCCTGATTGAGCGAGCTCCCGATTTCCCAAACGGCCCTTTGCAACCGGAGCTTCGCGACGAGCCGGCCGATCGAGATCGAGCCGGCATGCACGAAGAATGCGGCCAGGGCCATGGCGATCACCGTCTCGAGGAGCGTGAACCCGTTCCGGCGCATTCAAAACTCCCGCCACGCGAGAACCTTCAGCGAATAGACGGCGAACTGCGGCTGAACAGTAAAAGGCGCGTTTTCACCGAAATCCCCAGCGGCGAAACGCCGGTCGGGCGCGATCCGAAGCGAATTCCCGTGCCCCGCGAAGCCGGCGGCGTGGACCGCCCCGAGGACTTCGACAGTCTTCCCGCTTCCCCCGATCTCGAAATCGCCGCCGGATGTGATGGACGCCTGGACCTTTAGGTCATCCGGAGCGTTTTCGGCCACAGAGATCCCGCCTTGCCGCGCCTCGCGGGTGAGCGCATCCCGGCCCGTGGAAAAGATGACCAGTTCGGACCGGGAGTCCTTGAGATAGGGGATGCCGTCCTGCCAGCGCGCACCCTGGAGGATAAGGTGCGACGAGAGGGTGATCCTGTCGGAGGAGACGATCGTAAGGCCGATGCCCGAAAGGATGGCGGGAACCTCCCGGTCCGTGACCATTGCGACGGAACCGTCCGCGGCGGCGACGCCGCCGCCGAGAGAGGCGATCTTTCCGTTGACGATGATGATCCCCAGGGGGACGAGGTCATATGCGAAAACGGCCTCGGGCGTCAGGAACTCGGTCCGGCTCCGCGAGGGGTTGAATTCGAGGCGCCATTCTCCCAAGGCCTGACGGAACACGATCACCTGGGCGTCGCCGCTGATCGCCAGGACCATCTCGTCGATATCCCCCTGGACGAAGACGCCCCCGAGCCCGAGGTCGTCCCTGATGAGATAGACGCCGTCCGGCACGGGGTCCGTCGAAGGCTCGAGACCGAGGACCTCCCTCAGCTTGGCGGGAGCCAGGTCCTGGGGAGAGAAGATATGGATGTCTAGGGCTTTGGCGACGAGGTCGTCGGCGCCTTTGGGAATAAGGCCTTTGCCGGTCGCGGGAATTACAGGCGCCGCAAGGCCGTCCTCGCCGGCCGGGAAGGAAATTCCGTTGGCCTCCAGGAACCCCGCTTTCTCGGCCTCGGTCATCTCCTCGCCTATGAAAAGCGGGATGGAGGGGAGAGGAAGGCGCCCGGCGAGGATGCCGAGCGAGGCCTCAAGACTTGAATCCTTCTTCCGGGAGAGGCGGCCCCAGGTCCCGCTCGAAACAATGTTGAGACCGGCCTTGATCCGAAGGTAGGGGCCGCGATCCTCAAGGCCCATGGGGACGCACGTGGCGAGTGTTTCCCAGCCCATCGAGCCGTCCGACTCGGAGATGCGGCGGGGGAAGCCCGCGTGCAGGCCTTCTTCGAGGAGCGCAGCGAATCCCGATTTCGGGTCGTCCCGGAAATCCCCGAGACGGGTATCGGAAATGGGTGAGAGCGGGCCCGCCGCCTGGATCCAGCTCTCGAGGTCCTCGAGGCCGCGCTTGAGGCCGTTTTCCGAGGCGTAGGCGGCGAGCCGGGAGAACTTGCGGTGCGCGTTCATTTTTATATAAAGCTGGGAAAGCCAGATCGTCCCTAGGCCGAGGCCAGAAAAGACGGCCAGGAGCAAGACGACAGCCAGGCCTGCGGTCCCCCGGCGTCCGCGGCCGGCGGGCTCAGCCCCGTCGGGCCAGGGCCGTGTTCTTGGGGAAAAGATAGAGCTCATATGAATGATCTCCTTGCGAGGGGGCTTTGAGGCGGAAGCGGATGCGGACGATGTTCGCGGGCCGGTCGTACCGGAATTCGGCCGAGAGCGTTTCCTCGAGGAGCGGCTGGGCGGGGCTCAGGTTGACGCCCCGCCGGAGGACGGAGCGGGCCTCGTCAAGAGTCAGGTTGGTCTTTTCGAGGAGCAGGGCCGACGTCTCCGCGGCTGCGTAAGCGGAGCCGAGAGGCAGCGAAACGACGGCTGCCGCGCCCTTGACCGCGGCGACGACGCGGATTTCTCCTTTTTCCCCGTCG
>Ga0187770_10000100_pt1:20000-37928 | contig 37928 bp, 34 predicted proteins | sample 0116_SJ02_MP02_2_FD_133154 | JGI IMG/M metagenome (GOLD analysis project Ga0187770, IMG submission 133154) | Tropical peat soil microbial communities from peatlands in Department of Meta, Colombia - 0116_SJ02_MP02_20_MG | ecosystem: Environmental > Terrestrial > Soil > Wetlands >...
TGGCTCTAGCGACTGTTTAATAAAAACACAGGACTCTGCAAAGACATAAAATCGATGTATAGGGTCTGACGCCTGCCCGGTGCTGGAAGGTTAAGGGGAAGGGTTAGCCGCAAGGCAAAGCTCTGAACCGAAGCCCCAGTAAACGGCGGCCGTAACCATGTTGCGGCTTTCGGGGGGCAACTCCCGAAAACAAACCTGGCTGTATGCTGGAAACACCGCGTATCCACCGGCTACTCCATCATAAAGGGATGATGAGTGAAAAAGCCGTGGTGAAGCGGTCAATCAGCAGGGAAGCTCCCTGCGGATAACGTTTTCCCTTGTTGTCCGCATAGCCCCTCAGAGACCACACGCCGGGCTCCCGGGCCATCCGGGATGATGATATGGCCCACTCCTTATGGCGACATAGGGGCAAAGTGAACTATAACGGTCCTAAGGTTAGAGCCGCTAGCCTTAGTAAAATCTGGCTATATGCTGGGAAATCTGTCCCTTGAATGGGTGAAGAATCCTGCATTACCAATTTCCGGCCAAACGTCTGTATAATGTGAAGGGCCGGGAGGTGGTGAAAAAATGTCAGGTGCAGACAATCAGCAGGAAAGAATGAGAGCCGGATGGATCGTTGGCTTCGTCGACGGGGAAGGCACGTTCTCAGTCGCGATTCAGAAAAACGCAGAGATGTCTTCGGGATGGCAGGTTTTTCCAGAATTCGTGGTTACTCAAGCAATGAAAAGCCTTGAGGCCCTGGAGGAACTCAGAGATTTCTTCGGGTGCGGCGGTATTTATAAGAACCGCCGTTATGATAACCACAATGAAGATATCTTCAGGTATTGCGTAAGACGAATTCGCGACCTTGATGAGAGAATCGTACCCTTCTTCAAGATGAATCCCTTAAAAACGTCAAAGAGGGAAGATTTTGAAAAGTTTGTTCAAGTCATCGAGATGATGAAGGCGAAAAGGCATTTGACGTTCGACGGTCTTACCTCCATCGCAAGGATCGTCCAAGGGATGAACAGCCGGCGGAAATCCAAGTTCTTATTATCCTCAGAGACTGTACGCCAGACGCTCTGCACGGAGTGAAGATACAGTCCGAGCCCCATGGCGACATGGGGAGGCCGGCAGAAATGGCGGCCCACCTGGCGATGAGTCAGGTCCTGCAAGCAACAGATCTGAGCGAAATTCCTTGTCGGGTAAGTTCCGACCCGCACGAAAGGCGTAACGACTTGAGCGCTGTCTCAAAGAGGGGCTCGGCGAAATTGTGGTACCGGTGAAGACGCCGGTTACCTGCCGCTGGACGGAAAGACCCCGGCACCTTAACTGCAACCTAGCATTGGATTTCGGTCCATGATGCGTAGGATAGGTGGGAGGCTTTGAAGCCGCACCTCCGGGTGTGGTGGAGCCAACGGTGAAATACCACTCTTCATGGTCTGAGATTCTAACCTCCTCCCCTGATCGGGGAGAGGGACAGTGTTAGGCGGGTAGTTTGACTGGGGCGGTCGCCTCCCAAAATGTAACGGAGGCGCCCTAAGGTTCCCTCAGGTTGTTTGGAAATCAACCGTAGAGTGTAAAGGCATAAGGGAGCTTGACTGTGAGACCGACGGGTCGAGCAGGTGGGAAACCAGGGCTTAGTGATCCGGTGGTCCTGTATGGAAGGGCCATCGCTCATCGGATAAAAGGTACGCCGGGGATAACAGGCTAATAGTCTCCAAGAGCTCACATCGACGAGACTGTTTGGCACCTCGATGTCGGCTCATCGCATCCTGGGGCTGAAGCGGGTCCCAAGGGTCCGGCTGTTCGCCGGTTAAAGCGGTACGTGAGCTGGGTTTAGAACGTCGCGAGACAGTTCGGTCCCTATCCACGGTAGGCGCAGGAGATTTGAGGGGGGTTGCCCATAGTACGAAAGGACCTGGGTGAACGAACCTCTAGTGTACCAGTTGTGCCGCCAGGCGCAGCGCTGGGTAGCTACGTTCGGAAGTGATAACCGCTGAAAGCATATAAGCGGGAAGCACGCCTCAAGATAAGATCTCCCTCCCGCAAGGGCTAAAGGTCACAGGCAGACGACCTGTTTGATAGGCTGGGTGTGTAAGTCCAGTAATGGATTGAGCTAACCAGTACTAATAGACCGTGAGGCTTGACCATAAAGTTTATCAAGGCAAAAAAAGCGCTGCTTGCTCAGGGACGGTTCCCCGAGGGAGGCCGTCCCGTTAGATATTGAGAAACGAATAAAAATCCCGGTGACCATAACGGCGGGGAAACACCCGTTCCCATTCCGAACACGGAAGTTAAGCCCGCCCGTGCCGATGGTACTGCTCGGGCAGCTGAGTGGGAGAGTAGGTCGTTGCCGGGTTTTTTTATCTCGTGCCGGGGGTTCCTTTCGGGGGACGCCGGGTGCGGGAGTTGGCCGTCTGGGGGAGCCGCCCGTGGCACCGGACGGCGGCAAGGTTCGAATAAAGGACAGAGGGGCGCGGGCCCCGCATCGGTTTCGGTCGGACAGACTCCTCTCCTTTAATTCGGCAGGTCGGGCGCGGGCCCCGTTCATGGGCCGCGGGTGACCAAGGATCCCGAATAAGAGGGTCCGCGTCCAGGGCAAGGGCAACATCAAAGGAGAGGTCGATGAACATCTACGTGGGAAACATTTCCCGGACCGTGACCGAGCAGGACCTCAAGGAGGCCTTCGAGGCCTTCGGCGCGGTGCAGAGCGCGGCAATCATCAAGGACAAGTTCTCCGGTGAGTCGCGCGGCTTCGGCTTCGTCGAGATGCCGAACAAGGAAGAGGCCGACAAGGCTATCGCGTCCCTGAACGGCAAGGACATGAAGGGCCGGAACCTGACGGTCAACGAGGCCCGTCCGCGGACGGACCGTCCCCGCACGGGCGGAGGCGGCGGCCGGGGCGGCTTCGGCGGCGGCCGGGGCCGGTTCTGATCGCTCGGTAATCGGGGACATGTACTCTTTGTACGTGTCCCCCGTTTAAGCGACCTTTTTCGAACGCAAGGGCGGAGGCCCGGGGAAGGGCACTCCGCCCTTTTTTATTTTTGGGCAGATTTCCGATTCGGACCGGAACCTCCTCCATGGAGAAAACGCTCAAAGCCATCGAGGAGATGACCCGCCTAGGGATCATCAGGGCCTATGCCATAGGCGGCGGGATCGCCGCGACGTATTACATCGAGCCTGTCCTGACCTATGATCTGGGCGTCTTTTTCATTCCGGTCAAGCCGGGGCTGGACGAGCTCGCGCCCATCTATGAGTTCGCCCGCGGCCGTGGCTATGTCGAGCAGGCCGAAGCCCTTATCATCGAGGGGTTCCCTGTCCAGTTCATCCCGGTCTTTAACGACCTCGTTCGCGAGGCCGTGGTCAACGCCGCGACCCTGACGTATCGAGGTGTCGAGGGCAAGGTCGTCAAAGCCGAATACCTTGTCGCCATCGCGTTGCAGACGGGACGGACGAAGGACAGGGAACGTGCCGCCCGGCTCCTGGACAGCGAGTCCGTGGATCGGACGGAGCTGGCGAAGATCCTCGAACGGCACGGACTTGTTGACAGGCTCAATCAACTCGAAGGCGAACCCGGTGAAGAGTAATTCCGCGGAGGCCGTTTTTAAAAAGAAGCGCGATCGGCGGCGCCAGCTGGCCAAACTGCCGTTCGAGAAGAAGATCGAGATCGTCCTCGAGCTCCAGAAGGTCGCCGCCGAGATCCGAAAGGATCCCGCTCGGCGGATCCGGCCGAAATAGCTGCCGGCCGTCCACGTCTTTGAGACAATCGCCCCGCCGGAGCTCCGGGCCGCAGGACCTTGGTGGTCTTGACTCCCGGCCGGAGCCGGAATACATTCCATTCGTGGCCGAGAAGCTCGATCCTGAGCGCGGAGAGGTCAGTCTCGAGCGGGCCGAAAAAGAGGATGCACTCTCGCTTCGGAGAAATGCCCATGCAAGCAAGCGCAACGGAATTTCGTCTTCGAATGGCCATTCAAATCGTCATTGTTGTCCTTGGGTTTTGGGCGCCATGGATGGGGCCGTGGAATCTGGGACGGCGGATCGCTACGCTGGAATGGCTGGCGCGTGAGGCGAGCCGGCTGGGCATTGCCAGCTTCCGCGTGGGATTGCCGGTGGTGATCGTGGCCGGTGCGCTGGTGGCTTTGGCGGGCGCGGTGTTGCGCGTGTGGGGCGCGGCTTATCTGGGATACGACATTGTGCACCACGCGCAGATGCAGGGAGGCGCGGTGATGGCCGACGGGCCTTATCGTTATGTGCGCAATCCTCTCTACCTCGGCGGCTGGTGCATGATGGCCGCGATGTCGTTGCTGATGCCGCCCAGCGGAGCGCTGTTCACCATGGTCCTCATGACGGTCTTCTACCTGCGCCTAATTCTGGGCGAAGAAGTGTTCCTCGCCGCGAAGCTCGGCGAGCCGTATCACGAGTATCTCCGCGCGGTGCCGCGGCTCTTGCCGCGCTTGCGGCCGAGCCTGTCGCGTGCCTCGTCGCACCCGCATTGGCCCGTCGCCTTGCTCACGGAAGTGAGCGCGATCGGCGTCTTCGTCACGCTGGCGTTTCTCTCGTGGACTTGCGATGACCTGCTCATGATCAAGGCGGTGGTGATCGGCTTCGGGATTTCGCTCATCGTGCGCGCGTTCATGCCGCGCGGAGAGGCGAAGACCGGCACAGCGTGATCAAGGCTTCCGCTTTTCGGGCCGAGCCGGCCGATGATCGCCTGCTGGAGCTCGCCGCCGAATCTTGTGGTCAGGTGTCGCGGCCTTGACACCTCCATCGGGCCCGATTATGCTCTTCGTTCGGACCGGAAACGTGGTTTCGGGCCCAGGGAAGGAAGTTTCAGGATGGGCGTAAAAAATAGGCTTGCGTCAATAGCCCGCCGAAAAGGGCACCCGGCATATCCCCTGGGTCTCTCAACAGCCCTTGTGATGGCTTCCTCGATGACGGGCTGGGGAGGCGACCTCGCCCAGCTTCTCTCCGGCCGCGAACAGCCTCTGAGCGTGAAGCTCGAGGACCTGGGCGGAGAATGGCGCCGCGTTACTATACACGGCGGCGCCGGCGTCAGCGGGAACGTCGAGGTGAATGTCAGCGGGAGCACGGAAGGCTCGACGTCGCAGAACAATATTTTGGGCATGCTGAGCGGTGGTCAGACCTCCCGCATGAAGCCGAGCCCGCGAAGGCTTCCGAAGGTCGGCGGCCGTGACGTTGACACGCGCCTGCGGCCGGAAAGGGGATGATCACATGAAGAAGCTTCCGTTAAAGCGGGCCTTTATGCTGCTCGAGCCGGGCCCGGTGATTCTGGTGACCACGCGCAGGGGAGGGAAAAACAACATCATGACGATTTCCTGGCATATGGTCGTGGATTTCACCCCGCAGTTTGCCTTGCTGACGGGGCCCTGGAACTTCTCCTACCACGCGCTCGTAGAGAACAGGGAATGCGTGATCGCCGTCCCGACCGTCGATATGGCTAAGAAAGTCGTCGGAATCGGCGCGTGCTCGGGCGCGGATACGGATAAGTTCAAGACGTTCAAACTCACGCCGCTCAAGGCGAAGTCCGTGAAAGCGCCGTTGATCAAGGAGTGCCTCGCGAATATCGAATGCCGCGTGACCGATTATATCGAGAAGCACGGCATCTTTGTGCTTGACGCCATTCACGCATGGATGGATTCCGGCCGAAAGGAGCGGCGCACCATTCACGCCAACGGGGACGGAACGTTCGTGGTCGACGGCCGGACCGTCGATTACCGCGACCTGATGCTCTCGAAACTGCCTCCGGGGGTATAATTCCGCGCTTCGGAAGGAGCAACCGGCAATGGACATTCTCCAGGCGATCGGGAACACATCGATGGTTCGGTTGCGCAAGGTCGTGCCGTCGAGGTCTGCGGACATTTTCGTGAAACTCGAGTGGGAGAATCCTACGGGAAGCGTCAAGGACCGCATGGCCTGCGCCGTGATTTCGCGGGCGGAGCAGGACGGCCGTCTGAAGCCCGGCGACACCGTGATCGAGTACACCGGCGGCAGCACCGGAGCCTCGCTCGCCCTGATATGCGCCGCCAAAGGCTACCGCCTCCGGATCGTCAGCTCCGACGCCTTCAGCCGGGAGAAGCTGGACCAGATGGCGGCCCTGGGCGCTGAGCTCACGCTCGTCCCCAGCGAGGGAGGGCTCACGACCAAGAAGCTGATCCTGGACATGATCGAGGCCGCCAGGAAGTTGAGCCGGGAGCCGCACACCTACTGGACCGACCAGCTCCACAACCGGGACAGCATCGCGGGATATGAACCGCTGGGGGAAGAGATCTGGAGTCAGACCGACGGGAAGATCGACGCCTTCGTTCACTGCGTGGGGACAGCGGCCTCGTTGCGCGGCGTCGCAACCGTGCTGAAACGGCACAGACCGGGGATCAGGATCGTGGCCGTCGAACCCGCCGAATCCTCGGTGCTGCTCGGAGGCCCGCCCGAGCCCCATAAGATCGAAGGTGTCGGTATCGGCTATGTGCCGCCGCTCTGGGAACCGGCGCTCGTCGATGAGATCCTGGCCGTCGGGACCGGCGACGCGAAGGCCATGACCCGGCGCCTGGCGCGGGAAGAGGCCCTCTTCGCCGGGACATCCTCCGGAGCGAACGCCGTCGCCGCGATCCGAGTCGCGGAGCGGCTGGGGCCGCGGGCCAGGGTGGTGACGCTGATGGTCGATTCCGGCCTGAAGTACCTGAACACCGACGTGTACAGGAAGGGATGAGCCGCGGTCCCGGACGGGGCGAGATCGGATCGATGACCATGGCCGTCGGAGCTCAAACAAGGCGCTCGAACTCGTTCTCCTGATTTTCTCCCCGAAACGTTTCCATCCTTGCCCCCGGTCGGGCTCGGGTGCGCCGGCCGTGCGATCCTGTAAATGATGCGGGGCCAATAATCGTATAATCCCATGTGAGAGGAACCGGTCCGATGGAAGACGTTGAAGCCGTCGCCCGCTGCCTCGAAGGCGAAAAGGACGCCTTCGAGTTCCTGGTCAGAAAATACCAGGCTCCTCTCCTGGCCCTGGGCGCCAACATCCTCGGAAATCTCGAGGAGGCGAGGGATGTCGCCCAGGACGTTTTTTTTCAGGCCTTCCTGAAGCTGGGAGATTTCGACCGCGGCCGGAGCTTTAAGAATTGGCTGTATACGATCGCCGTTCATAAATGCATTGACCGGAGGCGCAGACTTCACAATTTCCTGCGCAAGGTCGCCGGGCCTGGCGGAGCCCCGGCCGCATGGACAGGGGCCGTGTCAGGTAGGCAGGGCGCGAACCCGGAGCCGCCGGCGGAGGGGCAGGATGCGGCAAAGACGGACCCGGGCAGAAGCCCGGCCGGGTCGGGCATCCTCGGAGGGAGGGTGGACCGGCTGTTGGGGCGCTTGAGCCTGAAGGAGAGGACGGCCCTCGTCCTGTCGGCCGTCGACGGCTACTCGGCCGCCGAGGCGGGACGGATCATGAACTGCTCGGAGAACACGGTCCGCGTCCATCTCTTTAGGGCCAGGGCGAAATTGAGGGAATATCGGAAGGAGAACGAGGATGCGCTGCGCACGATATAGAGATCTCTATCGCCGGTTTCCCCGGCTCAGGACGTACCTGATCAGGAAGCATTTCATCGGCTGCGATGTCTGCCGCCGGGAAATAGAATCGGAGACGAACGGCGTCCCGTTCTTCCGGGCTGAAGACCTCGACGGCGAGGACCTCTGGCCAGCCCTGCGGGAGAGGCTTTCATCTCTCGGAGAGCCGGAGGCCGGCCCGACGGCCGTAACGCGCAGATCGCGGCCTCATCCCCGGGCAAAAAGGTTCGGCCCGGCATTCGCCCCGGCCCTCATACTGGCCCTGGCGGTCCTGGCCGCGGTCTCGTATCTCGGGATCAGATCGTTGAGAGGCGTCTTGAACTCCGAGCGTCGATCCGGTCTGCGGCCGGCTGAGTCCGAGGCTTTGGCGGCGGCCTCCCCGCCCGGGGCGGTCATCGAACAGGCCTTCATCAGCGGAAAGCGGGCCAGGGTCTTCATTTATGTCGAGCCGAAGAACCCGCGTCTGTCGTTCTTCTGGCTCGAACCTTCGAAGGAGTAAAGCTATGAACAGGGGATCGGGCCGGGAACGGACGGCGATAGAGAACCGATTCGGAAGGAGACTAATAATGAAAAAGAAAGCTATCCTCGCGTTCAGTTTGGGCATTCTGTTTTTGGGCGGCGCACTCTTCGGCGCCCAGACGCACGTCGTTTTTGAACTCTCTCTGTATAAGGCGGTCCCGGCCAACGGGACGAAGGTTTTCATCCGCTGGACGACGGCCGATACTCAAGCCGGGAATCGGAATGCGGCCTATTTCTATACCAGTGAGGCCGTTCACCAGGGGCAGGGAGAGAACGAGATAAAAAGAGTATTCAGGGTTCAGGACCTGGAAAGAACAGCCGCCACCCGGGCCGTGATCCAATACAACCCCGATATGATAGGTGACAGAGAATCGAACGATTACTTTTCCGGCTGGTGGGAAGGTTATTACGGCATGGAGGGGCCGCTCCTCGAGGTCTCCCTTTCTGACGGGAAAAAATACGGCATACGAATCATCCCTCTTGACGTCGCTAACGTGCCTTACAGATTCAGACTCCAAATCCACGAGCCGACATCGAAGCCCCGTTATGAAGGCTCTCACGGAATTTTAGGCGGCAGCACCCCGCAGCATTTCTACGTGGACGTCGAATTTTCCCTTCCCATTGGGGATACCTCGGTCATCGGCTTCGCCGACTCCAAGGACACTCCGTATTTTCTGTCCATCACGCTCGATGCGATCGGGAGCGGAAAGACCAACGCGAAAACAGAAACTCCGATCGGGGGACCCGTCGGCGGCCTCCTTGAGGAGTCCAAAGCCGCGGCGGCTGTGCCGGTCGAGATGAAGTCCGGTGAGATCAAAGCCGGGCAGCCGGAGACCATCCGGACCATCGCCCCGGAATATCCGGAGAGCTGCCGGTCGAAGGGCATAGAGGGCTCTGTTGGCCTGGAAGTCTCCGTGGACGCCGAGGGGCGGCCGACAGACGTCAGGGTCGTCAAAAGTGCTCACCCGGACCTGGATAAGGCGGCGGTCGTCGCGGTCAGGCAATGGCTGTTCAAGCCCTTTATGGTCGCGGGCAAGGCCAAGGCCGTGGTCTATGCCATGACTGTCGATTTCAAGAAGAAGGACGCGGAACGGAAGTGAGGACGGGGCGGGTGCCCGTCGTGGGCATTTCGCACGTGCGTTGTCCTGCCCGTGATTCCGGCCACCGAAAAGCAGAGAGGGCCGGGAACAAGGCTAGGCTGTTCCGCTCCTCTCGGCCCTGATCTCGTAGTGTTGCGACCGGGCGTCGAACCGGGCCAAAACGGCCCGCGCCTTGGCCGGGACCACTGCGGCTTCGTAATCCTCCCCCGCGAACTCGCGCACCGCGTCCAGGCTCTCGAAAATCATGATCGTCACGAACTCGACTTCCCGCCCGGCGTCCCGGCGCAGAAGCTGGATGCCCCTGAAGCCGCGGATGCGGCGGTTCTGGATGCCGACGAAGATCTCCTCTTTCAGCAGGGCTTCGTATGTGTCGGCGTTGCCCGGCGTCATCCACCCGTGCCAGATACGGCTGATCATCTCCTCTTGTCTCCTTCCCGCCGCATCATACTATAAATCCCCGCGGCCGGGAATGCTTTGCCTTGCCGGCATCGAGCGGGGACTAATCCAGGTAGGTCCGGGCGCCCGAGAAATGCTTCCGGAAATAGGCGCTGTCGAGGGAGTCCTCGCGGACCTGCTTTCCCGTCCCGGGGGCGTGGATGAAAGCATTTTTCCCGACGCAGATACCCACGTGGGTCAGCGCGCCGCCCGGCGATGCGGAGAAGAACACGAGATCGCCCACGAGCAGGCGTCCCCTGGATACCGGCCGCCCCGCCTTGTACTGATCCGTCAGGGAGCGGGGCATGCTGAGGCCGTTCAGCCGGTAGACCGCCAGGACAAGGCCGCTGCAGTCGAAGCCCTCGTTCCTCGTCGTGCCGCCCCAGGTGTAATCGACCCCGATGAAGCTTTCCGCCGTGGTCGCCAGCTTTTCCCTCAGGGCTCTTCCGAGCGTGGTCTGGCCGTAAACGGGATAATCCTCCGGGCGGACGATGAAATAATCGCCGATGGCCGCTTCCGCGCGAAGCCTTTTGGCCTCGCGCTCGGCGGCGGTCCTGGTGGGAAAGTCGCCGATCCGGACCTTGTAGAGCCCGGGCCCCTGCGGAAAATAAAAGGCGTCCAGCCCCTTATCGTTCAGGGCCTGGGTCAGCCTCCGGGCGTTGTCGACAACGGCGAAGGCTCCCACCTGGATCGTGTAGCCGGTCCGGGTGACGGCCGTGCGGGTCTCGGCTGGAAGCGACGGCGCGGCCGGCGGGGCGGGAGGAGCCGGGGAAGGGACGGCCTGGACCCCCGCCCGGCATCCCGCGAACCAGGCGACAGCCGCGACCGCGAGCACCAATCCCGCCTTCGCCGCCTGCGTCTTCGTCATTTCTTCACCCGCACCGGCTTTTGTCGGGCCGGGGAGCGAACTGCGGAAAATTCCCCTTCTGTCCCTCCGGGTCGCGCCGCGCCCTCATGCGTTCTTTCAATTTGGATGTGGTTCTATCGGCCTGCCGTCAGCATCCAGCAGACCAGAAGCACGATAAACATGGCCGGACCCGAAACTATGGCCGTATTCTCGAGTCTATTCCTCTCGGCGTCCCTCGAGATCAGAGGCGTCGCTTGGTTTCGTCTGCGCCTCTCAGCGGAGCCGGTAGAGAGAGAAATAGTCGTTCCCCTTCACGAACTGAATTTCCAGCGGATACTGGCTTATGAGCGGGCGCAAGTCCTGGCCTGCATAGGCCTGGTTGTGGCTCAGAACGAGCCACTTCGCGTGGAAGGCGCTCTTGATGATGTCCGGGAGCCGGCCGAGAACGGCGCCTGACTCGATGACCGTCCTCAGCCTGGCGATCTCCGGGTCCTTCACCCGGGCCTCGATGGCCCGGACGAGCGGCAGGGCGTTCTCCTGGACCTGGCCGGAGTCGATGGCGTTCCAGAGGAGATAGAGCCCGGGGTAGGATACCGACATCGTCTGGGGGTCCAGCATCAGCAGGTAATAGACTTTGTCCGTGATATAGAACATGGGCGTCGTCATGGCCCAGTTGTCGGTGAAGACGATGTCGCCCGGGGCGGCTTCCCGGTCCAGGACGTCCATCACCTCCTTGAGAGAGGGATAGGGGAGGACGGGGGCGAGGTTTCCGAGCGCCGCCTTGACCTCCAGGGCCCCGACGGCAAGCAGGGTTCCCAGGCAAGCGATGGCGCCCGCCTTTTTCATCAGGCGTCCGAACAGCGGGGCGGGCACCACGACCTCGCTTGCGGCCGCAGCCACGGCCAGCGTCGCGACGAACGGCCAGTACTCGGCGAAGCGGTAGGCCCGCATGAGGAGGACGAAAAAGATGCCGGCGGTGGCGAATAAGAAGAGACTGCGGGCCGAAAGCTTCTTCGCCGAGACGGATACGGCCAGGATGGCCAGAGCGATGGCCAGGAAGCTCGCCCAGCTGAAGCTCAACAGCTGCCAGCTCGAAAGCGGCATGAGCTCCGCGGGAGGCGCGGACATTCTGAACAGGGCCATCTTGAACGTCAGGAGGTACAGGTGCTTGATGTCGTAGGGGAAATAGGGGTTGAGGATCAGGCCCGCGGCCAGCCCGCCGAGTGAATAGACGAAGGGCCGCCACACCGGCCGCTTGTCGGTCAATGAGAAGACGGCGCTGGCGGCCAGCGCCACGACCGTCAGCAGGTGCGGCGCCGAATAGGAATAGGCGTAGGCGAAGGAGACCGCGGCGAGCAGCCGCCACTTCTTCCTCAGGATCGCCCATATGCCGGCGAGAAGGAGCAGGATCGAGAGGACGTGCGGCCGCACGTATACCAGCCTTTGGTAGGCCCGGCCCGAGGCCATGGCCGCCAGGAGCGCCATCCCCAGCCAGGCCCGTTTCGGGTCGAAAGTCCTGAGGATCCGGAAGACCATAAGGGCGATGAGCCCGATGAGGACGAGCATGGCCAGCTTGGCTGCGACCAGCGGGTCGAGCGGAAGAAGCTTGATCCAGAAGCCGAGGTAGATGTGGAACAGGAGGTAGGGATCGGCGTAATGGTCCCTCTGAAAGGTGAAGAACATCCACGGGAACCGGTGAAGGATGCCCTTTTCGAGGACCATGCGGCCCATCCGGGTGTGGAAGTATCCGTCGAATTCGAGCAGGCCGGGCGTGTGGAAATACAGCAGGGAAAAGACGCCGACGGCGACGAGGAAGACGGCCAGGGAGGCGAGGACGGGTTTTTTCATCCGGAGGTATGATAGCCAAAACCGGGCGTTCCGACAACCCGCGCGCGGGGTTCGGGCCGGTCAGCGCGGGCTGTTCAGGGGGGCGCGGCGGCTCCCGCCGCCCCGGCCTTGGGGCCGTTGACGTCCGGCCCCGGCCGGGAATATCATGGCTTTTGAATGGCAGGCCGCCGTGTCCGGATCTCGGGGAGTGGCTTCCGCAAGGCGCATAACGGGGAGCCCGCGTTCCCGCGCCATTGAAGCCCGGTTCCGTTTCTACGAGGAGCTCAACGACCATCTCCCCGCCGCGTTGCGGAAAAAAGAACTGACCCTCGGTTTCCCCGAACCCGTCACGGTGAAAGAGGCCTTCGTTTCGGTGGGCGTTCCTCCCGGGGAAGTCGACCTCGTGCTCGTCAACGGCGAATCCGCCGGCTTCTCCCGTTGGATCAAAGACGGGGACCGGGTGAGCGTTTATCCGGTTTTCGAGCGGTTCGATATATCGGGCCTCACGCGGGTCCGAACGAAACCCTTGAGAGATGCGGGCTCCGGATCACGGACGGCCGCGCCCGGCGCGAAAAAAGCTATCTGATGCCCAATCCCAGCTCGTGGGCGAAGAATGTCAGGGCTGCGGCCATGTTCCTCACGTGCTGACTGAACGAGGCCGTGACGCCGTGCCGTATTCGCTGATATTGTATTGCCCGTTGGGGAACAGCTCGTGCTGCAGCATGTCGTAGATGCCGACCAGGCTGACGACGGCCCTTGAAGGCCTCGGGATGCTGCGTCAGTTCCGCTCCCATCAGGAGACCGCCGTTCGAGCCGCCCGGGATGCCCAGATGATCCGCATCCGTCCAATGGGCCCGGACCATGGCTTCCGCGGCCGACTTGAGCTTGCTCATCCTCTGGGGACTCTACCAGGGCCGGAGGGTCAAGACCGGCGCCGATTGTGCCATCGCCGGCCGCCGCGATAACGGATCGTCAGGATGAGACGCTTCGCGGGCGCTGCCGGACATAATTCAGCGCCCCTCCGGCCAGAAGCTCGAGCCTTTCCCGGGGCCCCGCGTCGAGCAGGCCCGTGAACAGCCGTCCGCCGGCGGAGAAGGGAATCTCACGGGCCCCGCTCTCCACCAGGCCGCGCAGGTTGGCGAAGCGGAGCGTGTCTCCCTGCCTGATGAGGTCGTAGTCGCGGGGGTCCTTGAACGTCAGCGGCAGGATGCCGAAATTGATGAGATTGGCTTTGTGGATCCGGGCGAATCCCTTGGCGAGCTTGACGCGGATCCCCAGGTATCGGGGAGCCAAGGCCGCGTGCTCCCGCGACGACCCCTGGCCGTAGTTCTCGCCGGCCACGACTGCGCCGTTTCCGGCGGCTCGAGCCCGGCTCGGGAAATCGGGGTCGACCTGCTCGAAGACGAACCTGCTGATGGCCGGGATGTTGCTCCGGAACGGAAGAACCCGGTTGCCGGCCGGCAGAATGTGGTCGGTGCTGAAGTTGTCGCCGATCTTAATGACGACCTGCGCCTCTAAAGCGTCCGGGAGCGGCTCGAATTCCGGGAGGGTGACGATATTCGGGCCGGTGACGATCTCGACCCCGGCCGTGCCCTCCCGGGGCACGATGATGCTCGAATCGTCCAGAATGTATTTTTCCGGGTTCCTGACGTCCGGCCACGGCATGAGGTCCCCCAGCCTGCGCGGGTCGGTGACCGCGCCGAAGATGCCCGCCGCGGCCGCGGTCTCTGGCGAGCAGAGGTAGACGCGGTCGTCCTTGGTCCCGCTCCGGCCGGGGAAGTTCCGGGGGAACGTGCGGAGCGACACCTGGTTGGTCCCCGGCGCCTGTCCCATCCCGATGCAACCCAGGCACCCCGGCTGGTGGATCTGGGCCCCGGCCATGAGGAGCATCAGCACCCCTCCTTGAGCGGCCACATTCTCCAGGACCTGGCGGCTGCCCGGGTTGACGTTGAAGGAGAGATAGGCGGCGACCTTCCGGCCGTCGAGGATCCGGCAGACCGTCATCAGGTCGCGGAAAGAGGAATTCACGGAGCTCCCCACCAGCACCTGGTCGACCTTCGTCCCTTCGACCTGCCGAACGGGGACGACGTTGTCGGGTGACGATGGAAGGGCGATGAGCGGTTCGAGCGCGGAGAGGTCGATCTCGTCGTATTCGTCATAGGATGCGTCCGGGTCCGCCGCGAGCGGCACCCAGCAATCGCCCCGCCCCTGGGAGATGAGGAATTCCCTGGTCCGGTCGTCCGAGGGGAAGACGCTGCTCGTGGCCCCGAGCTCGGCCCCCATGTTGCCGATCGTCCCCCGGTCCGTAGCCGAGAGCGTGGCAACCCCCGGTCCGTAGTATTCGATGACTTTGCCCAGGCCGCCCTTGACGCGGTGGCGCCGGAGCATCTCCAGGATGACGTCCTTGCCCGAGACCCAGGGCGGAAGCTTCCCCGTCAATCGGACTCCAACGACCCTGGGACAGCTGAGATGAAACGGCCGGCCGGCCATGGCCAGGGCCACGTCGAGCCCCCCGGCGCCGATGGCCAGGAGGGTCAGCCCGGCGGCCGTCGGCGTGTGCGAGTCGGCCCCGAGGAGGGTCTTCCCGGGCTTCTCGAACCGCTCGAGGTGGACCTGGTGGGAGACCCCGTTTCCCGCCTTGGAAACATAGAGGCCGAACTTCTCTCCCGCCGTCATGAGAAAGACGTGATCGTCGGAGTTCCTGTTGTCGGTCTGAAGGAGATTGTGGTCGATGTACTGGGCCGCGAGCTCGACCCGGACGCGGTCCACACCCACGGCCATGAATTCGAGCATGGCCAGGGTTCCGGTCGCATCCTGAAGAAGCGTCTGATCGATCCGGATGGCGATCTCCGTTCCCGGGGTGAGATCACCCTCGACGAGGTGAGCGGAGAGGAGTTTCTGCGTCAGATTCTGCCTCATGGCGGACCTCCGGTTTCCCCGATCCGGATTCGGGATCGTTATCTAGTATACACCCGCGGCTCCGGCCGGCACGGCCCCCTCGGCGTTTCGGGCGGCGTCAGCCGCCGATCTTGCCGGAATGGGACCTAACGAAGATTCAGCTCCGCCTTGATCTTCCGCGCCAGCTCGTCCACCGTGGGGATGATCTCGTTCTCGTTCCGGGCTTCGAGCCGGAGAATGCTCGGGGTTCCGTTGGTGCCGGGGCTTTCCAGGGAGGCGGTGATGATGAAGCTCTCTCCGGTCTTGAGGAAGCTGCCTCTCAGGACGTAGGTGGCCTTGACCTGGGCGGCGATTTTTTCGATGTCCAGGGACGTGTATTTCTGCGCTTTGACCAGGCGGAGCTCTTCCAGGGCGGTATACATTTGGTCGTTGGGGACCACCTGGATGCGCTCATATTGGGAGAGAGAGGCGCCCAACAGTTCAGCCAGACCGTCGCGCCAATGGTCGAGCCGGGCGTCTCCGGACTCGTTCTCGAAGGCGAGAACGACGACGATCGGATGTCCCGGGTTGAGGGGCGCGGGACGCGGCTTCGTCGCCCAGGGAGGACGCCACAGGATCGTGGCTGTGAGACTGATGGCCGTGAGGGCGACGATAAGGAGGAGGATTCTTAACGGCGTCAGCTCGACGTTGACCGTCCCCAGGGTCGGGGCGGGCCGGTGACTGCCTTTCGGGCTTTCGGAGACGTTTAGCTTGTCCTCCAACCAGCGGTCGAGCTCGTCCGGATAAGCGTAGATGCGGGCCTTGGGCGACTCGTTCATCCGGTGAACGGGAAGGTCCAGCTCGCTCTGCCATCTCTGGCAAGTCCTGGGATCGCGGCGGAGGTAGGCGCCGATTTCCTTCCAGGAGACGAGGACCTTCCTTTGTTCCATGCCGGGCTCCCACGAAGTCCGTGGCTTCCGATCACAAGCCCATCCGTCGGCCATTTTACAGGTCGCGGGCGCCCCTGTCAAATTTATGGTCGTGGAATGTCGCACTATGCCGCATTGTATCGTTTTTTGGATATTGACAGGCTCCCCTTCAGGGCCGATTTACCTCTGTGACCAATGAAAGGAAAGGCCATGTTTTTCCATGACTGGAATGTCCTCAAAAAGGGACGCCTTTTCAGGCATGCCCTGCCCGCGAATACGGAGGAGAAGCTCCCGGAAAGCCCCCAGGGACAGGAACAGAGCCTGGAGAACGAGTTTTCGACCGAGCTCTTTGAGCTCGTGGCCCGCAACGTCCGCCTCGGCCGGCCGATCTGCCTGAAGGCTGTTACGAGGCAATTCGAGAGAGATATCATCACCTACGTTCTCGGCGTCACGCATTGGAACCAGAAAAGGACGGCCGAAATCCTCGGCATCAAGCAAACGACTCTCAACTATTGGGTCCACCAGTTCGGCCTTGCCCCGGGGCGCAGGGGCGCCGCGCACCTGAGGGCCAGGGATTCCGGGTCCTTCGAGCCCGGCGCTGACACAAAGAGTCGTGCCGCGGCGATCTGAAAATAGCGCGTTCCCGGTCCCTCCTAGGCTGCCGGGTTTGTGGCGCCGGCCCTCCCCAGACGATCTCGCTGCCTGAATTCGAGGCCTGCATGATTTCCGTCCTCTGAACGGGCGCCACTGGCGCGGCCCTCTTCCGTTCCGATTTTTGAATCCAGAAAATCGCCGGTTTTGGATGAGGTATCGGCAGTGAGTGCGTCAATTTGCGACATCGGGCGGTACGCGGCCTTTGCCGCCGGGGGCCATGGCCTCGTCATCGCCGGAGCGGCAAAAAAAAGCCCCTCCCCCGCCGGGGGGAGGGGCTCGAGAATCTGCTTCAGGTGGCGATCAGCTTAGAACTGGAACCGGACTCCGAACCGGGCGATGAAGGGGTTAAGAAGTTCGTTGATGACGTAGTCGAGAGCGTAGGGCTCGAACGTGTACTCCGTAACGTTGCCGGATGCATCCTTCCCGTAGATGTAGAGGTGGCCGAGGTCCTGGTCATAGCGCCGGTTGATGATGGCGGCGTTCGTCACGTTGAAGAAGTCGGCCATGATGTAGACGCGGCCCGTCTCGAACATCTTGACCATCTTCTCGACGCGCAGGTTCAGCTGGTAGAAGGTCGGGAGCTTGAGATTGCCGAAGACGCCCAGGTAGTCCGTGTTGCCGTAGGAAACGGGGTTGACGGTCGTCCATGTGTAGTCGGTGATGTACATGTACTGGGGGATGACGTGGCCGGCGCGGGCGTTGAAGGTGAAGGAGACGTCGAAGCCGAGGGGCAGCTGGTAGAGGCCTTCAAGCTTGACCATCCAGTGGGAGAAGATGTACTGGCTAATCTTGCCGGAGGCGCCGCCGAGATAGGGAGCATAGAGCTGGTCCTGAAGAGCCCAGGCGTTCGTCGGGTCCCAGTTGTAGTCGTCAGCGTAGTGTTCCTTCTGGTCCTGGTAGGTAATCGAGCCGTCGAGCATCCACTTGTTCGAGAGCCGCTTGTTGAAGGTCAGGTCGACGCCATAGTACTGTTCGTAGTTGGAGTTGAGAGTGTGGTAGTAGTAGGGCGTTCCCGTATAGGGGCTGGACAGAAGGTAGTACGTGCGCCCGGCTCCGGCGCCCATGTTGTAGGTGGTGCCGTTCACGCCCACGACGCTCGTCGGGATGATGCCGGCGGGAATATAGTCCCCTACCGTCTGGATCACGTTCTGGCCGGCGATCTGATAGTCGCCGTACGGTCCGTTGG
>Ga0187770_10000102_pt1 | contig 37492 bp, 32 predicted proteins | sample 0116_SJ02_MP02_2_FD_133154 | JGI IMG/M metagenome (GOLD analysis project Ga0187770, IMG submission 133154) | Tropical peat soil microbial communities from peatlands in Department of Meta, Colombia - 0116_SJ02_MP02_20_MG | ecosystem: Environmental > Terrestrial > Soil > Wetlands > Peat | place...
ATCGATCAGGCGAGAAAGGGTGTGCTCACCCCGGCGATCAGGAAAGTCGCCCGGGCCGAAGGCCAGCCTGCCGAGGCCCTGGCCGGGCTTCTCGCCAGGGGGATGGCCGTCATCCCCTTCAATCCCCGGCATTCTCCCTCGCGTCCCGCGGGCATCGGCAGCCGCCTCCGGACGAAGGTCAACGTCAACATCGGCACCTCGCGCGACTTTCCTTTTCTCGCCGAAGAGCTCAAGAAAGTCAGGGTCAGCCTCGACTACGGGACCGACGCCCTGATGGACTTGAGCACCGGCGGAAACCTCAGGAGGATCCGCCGGACGATCCTCGACCGGATTCGGGTCCCCCTAGGGACCGTGCCTGTCTACGGAGCCGCCATCGCGGCCATCGACCGACGGGGCTCCATCGTCGACATGACCGAAGACGACCTCTTCGCGGCCATCGAGTCCCAGGCCGTCGAAGGCGTGGACTTCATGACCGTTCACGCGGGGCTGACGCTGAAAGCCATCGACCGCCTGAAGAAACAGGGGCGAGTCGCCGACATCGTGTCCCGGGGAGGGGCCTTCCAGCTCGCCTGGATGCTCCACAACGGGAAGGAAAATCCCCTCTACTCCCGCTTCGACCGCCTCCTCGAGATCGCGCACCGGTACGACGTCACCCTGAGCCTGGGCGACGGCCTGAGGCCCGGCTCCGTCCTCGACGCCACCGACCGTCCCCAGATCGAGGAGCTCCTGACCCTCGGCGAACTCGTCCAGAGGGCCTGGGAAGCGGGCGTCCAGGTCATGGTGGAAGGACCGGGCCATGTTCCGCTCGACCAGGTGGAGATGAACATCCGCCTCCAGAAGCGGCTCTGCCGTGAGGCCCCGTTCTACGTTCTCGGCCCGCTCGTCACGGACATCGCGCCCGGTTACGACCACATCGTATCGGCCATCGGGGGGGCCCTGGCGGCCGCGGCGGGCGCCGACTTCCTGTGCTATGTCACGCCGGCGGAGCATCTCGGGCTCCCGACCCTCGACGATGTCCGGGAGGGGCTGATGGCCTCGAAGATCGCCGCCCACGCCGCCGATATCGTCAAGAAGATCCCGGGCGCCCTCGAGCGGGACCGCGCGCTCTCCCAGGCCCGGCGGCGCCTCGATTGGGAGGCCCAGAAGGCGCTCGCCCTCGACCCCGTCAAGTTCGAGACGGTCCGCAAGGGAAGGAAATCGAAGACCCAGGCCTGCTCCATGTGCGGCGAATTCTGCGCCATGCGGATTGTCAGCGAGTTCCTCGACGGCGGGAAGGGCGATGCCCGGTGCTCCTAGGCGCCTGCTGTTCGGCACCGCAGGCGTGCCCCTGTCCGCCCCCGACGCCTCGACACTCGGCGCCCTCGACCGCATCAAGGCGCTGGACCTGGACGGCCTGGAGATCGAGTTCGTCCAGGGCGTCAGGATGGGGCGCGACACGGCCCGCCGGATCCGCGACAGGGCCGCGGCGCTGGGCCTCCGGCTCAGCGCCCACGCGCCTTACTTCATCAATTTCAACTCCGAGGACCGCGGCATCCGGCTCCAAAGCCAGGAGCGTCTTCTGAGCGCGGTCCGTCTCGGGGCTGAGTGCGGGGCGGAAAGCATCGTCTTCCACGCCGGCTTCTACGGCCGGGGCACGCCGGAAAAGGCCCTGGCCGCGGTGAGGAGCGGTGTCGCTGCGGTCATGTCCATCGTCCGGACCGAGAGGATTCCCACCGTTGTCCGCATCGAGACCACGGGCAAGGCCTCCCAGTTCGGCACGCTTGATGAGGTCCTCCTCCTCTGCCGCGAGGTCGAAGGGCTCCGACCCTGCCTGGATTTCTCGCACATCTACGCCCGCGAGGGACGGGTGAATTCCTACGCGGAGTTCCACCGCGTCCTCGGCAAGGTCGCTCGGAAGCTGGGTCCGAAAGCCCTCAAGAGCGCCCACATCCATGTCGCCGGCATCCATTTCAACCGGGCGGGCGAGATCATGCATCTGAACCTCGACGAGGCGGACTTCCGTTACGACGAGTGGATCCAGGCGCTCAGGGACCTCACCGTCGAGGGCATGGTCATCTGCGAGAGCCCCAACCTCGAGGCCGACGCGCTGATGCTCAAACATCTCTACCTGGCCCAAAGGGCCAAGAGCTCATAAGGGGCCAAACCTGAATTTCGGATGATATCGGGGTCCGGGGAAGGTTCGAGCCCTTCTTTTTGACCCGGCGGAGGGACCGGGCTTATAATAGCCCTTCATTCATCACCGCAAAGGAGAGGCACATGGTCGAAATCCGTTTTCACGGCCGCGGGGGCCAGGGCACCGTTGTCGCCTCCAAGATCCTCGCCGACGCCATCGCCAAGGAGGGCAACTGGGTTCAAGCCTATCCGGAGTTCGGCGTAGAGCGGCGGGGCTCGCCGGTCGTCGCCTTCATCCGGATCGACAGCAAACCGATTTACGATAAGAGCCGGATCTACGCCCCCGACCACGTCGTCGTCGTGGACCCCACGCTCGTCGAGGCCATCGACGTCACCGAGGGCCTCAAGCCGGGCGGATCGATCATCATCAACAGCGACCGCAAGCCGGAGGATTTCGCGTTCCGGCAGAAATTCACGATTCGGACCATCAACGCCACCGAGATCGCGGTCAATAACAGGCTGGGCACGCTGGCCTCTCCCATCGTCAACACGGCCATCGCCGGCGCGGTTATCAAGATTCTCGGCCTGACGAAGCTCGAGTCTCTGTGCCAAGCCATCCGGGAGGGGATCCCGATCCGGCCGGAAGACAACGTCAAAGCGGCCGAGGAAGCCTACGCGCGGGCCTGAAAGGGAACAGGGCATGAAAGACAAAAAGGCGACGAAGATCGTCTTTAAATCGGCCGACGAGATGCCGGCCATGGTCATCTCCATCGGCTCCCAGACCCACAACAAGACGGGCGCCTGGCGGAACATCCGGCCCGAGGTCGACCGCAGCCGCTGCCTGAAGTGCGGCATCTGCTGGAAGTTCTGCCCGGAGCCGAGCATCGACATCGTCGACGACTGGCCCGTCGTGGACTATGACTTCTGCAAGGGCTGCGGCATCTGCGCGGAAGAGTGCCCGGCGAAGTGCATCGTCATGGTGGAGGAGCAGAAATGAAGAAAGTCATCATGGGCAACCACGCGCTCTCGTACGGCGCCATGCTGTCCCGGACTCGGGTCATCGCCGCCTACCCGATCACGCCCCAAACCCAGGTCGTGGAGCTGCTCTCCGAGATGTGCGCCGACGGCACGTTGGACGCCACGTTCATCAAGGTCGAGTCCGAGCATTCGGCCATGGCTTCCTGCATCGGGGCCTCGGTGGCCGGGGCCCGGACGTTCACCGCGACGTCGGCCCAGGGCCTGGCCCTCATGCACGAGATGCTCCACTGGGCCTCGGGCGGCCGTCACCCCGTCGTCATGGGCAACATCAACCGCTCCATGGCCCCGGGCTGGAGCATCTGGACCGACCAGAACGACAGCCTCTCCGAGCGGGACACCGGCTGGATGCAGTACTACTGCTCCTCGAACCAGGAGGTCCTCGACACGGTCATCCAGGCGTTCAAAGTCTCCGAGGCCTTGATGATCCCGGCCATGGTCGTCCTCGACGCCTTCGCCCTCTCTCACACCTACGAGGTCGTCGACGTCCCGGACCAGAAGGCGGTCGACCGCTACCTGCCGCCCTTCGCGCCGGAAATCCGGCTGACGCCTTCCGATCCACACGCGTTCGGCGGCCTGACGTCGCCGGAGCATTACTTCGAACTTCGCTACAAGCTCCAGAAGGACATGGAAAAGGCCCCGGCCCTGATCGAGGAGACCGGCCGCGACTTCGAGAAGGCCTTCGGGCGGCCGCTCGGCCTCGTCGACGCCTACCGGTGCGATGACGCCGACTTTCTCTTCGTCACCTCGGGAACAGCCGGCTCCACCGCACGGGTCGCGGTGGACGCGCTCCGCAACGAGGGCGTCCGGGCGGGGAACCTGCGCCTCAGGGTCTTCCGCCCCTTCCCTTTCGCCACCGTCCGCAAGATCGTCGCCCGGGCGAAGAAGGTGGCCGTCGTCGACCGAAACATCTCTTACGGCTGCCATGGCATCTTTTTTCAGGAGGTCAAGTCGGCGCTCTACGGGCGGCCCCAGGCCCCCCCGCTTTTCGGCTTCATCACGGGCCTCGGCGGCCGGGACATCACCGTGGAGCATTTCAAGGAGATGGCCGCCCAGACCCTCTCCCATGACAGGCCCGAAGAGGAGATCGGCTGGATAGGAGTCAAGCGATGAAAAAAGAGAAAAAGATGACGCTGACGCTCCCCGTAGAGGAGTTGATGAGCTGCGGACACCTCGCCTGCCAGGGCTGCGGCGCGACGCTGGCCATGAGGTACATGCTCAAGGCTCTGGGCCAGAAGACGGCGGTCTGCATCCCCGCCTGCTGCTGGGCGGTCATCGACGGGCCCTATCCCTACTCGTCCCTCGAGGTCCCGATCTACCACTGCGCCTTCGAGACCGCCGCCTCCACGGCCACCGGCGTCAAGGCCGGGCTCGTGGCGACCGGGGACAACGAAACGACGGTTGTCGCCTGGGCCGGCGACGGCGGGACCTTCGACATCGGCCTCCAGGCCCTCTCCGGTTCCGCCGAGCGCAACGACGACATCATCTATGTCTGCTACGACAATGAGGCCTATATGAACACCGGCATCCAGCGGAGCTCGGCGACGCCGTACGGCGCCTGGACGACAACGACCCCGGTCAAGCATTTCAAGAACAGGCCGAAAAAGGACATCGTGGCCATCATGGCCGCGCACCGGATCCCGTACATCGCTACGGCCAGCATCGCCTATCCCGAGGACTTCGTGAAGAAGATGAAAAAGGCGAAGCAGATCAAGGGGACGCGCTTCTTCCACGTCTTCGCGCCCTGTCCGACGGGCTGGAAGAGCCGCCCCGACGACAGCGTCAAGCTGGCCCGGATGGCCGTGCAGAACGGCATCTTTCCGCTCTATGAAGTCGAGAACGGAGAGAAGACGACGCTCACACTCAAGCTCACGGACAGGAAACCGATCGGCGACTACCTTCGTCTCCAGGGGCGCTTCCGTCACCTGAAGGAGCCGGACATCGCGGTCATGCAGGCCGAGGTCGACGCCCGCTGGGAGCGTCTGCTCAAGGGGTGCGAAGCCGCGTAAGGCGGCCTGCCGAAGCCCTGGCCGGCGGGACGTCCCGGCCGGGAGAGGGCCGGCTTGCGTGATTTCTTATTTAAATTATAATATAAATAGGAAATGAGCGGCGCCGGCCCCGGCACGTCCGCGTTTCGGAAGACGGCGGGCGCCTCCATAAGATAGCGGCATGAAAAAACTCCGGCTAGTCATCCTCTTCGGCGTGGTCGCCCTCGGCGTCGGCCTCTTGACTCTTCCCGGACAGCAGGAAAACTCGGCGGCGCCGGACTTCTCGATCAAGGACCTCCGCGGCAACACCGTCTCTCTGGCCGGCTTCAAGGGCAAGGTCCTCGTCATGAACTTCTGGGCCACCTGGTGCCCGCCCTGCCGGGCCGAGATCCCCGACCTTATCGATGTCTACGGGCGGATGAAAGCGGACGGCCTCGAGATCCTCGGGCTGTCCGTCGACCGCGCGACACCCGACGAGCTCCTGGGCTGGGTCGAGAAAGCTGGCATCAACTACACGGTCGCGATGGCCACGCCGGAGATTGTCGAGGCCTACCGTCCGGGGGATTATATTCCCTCCACGATCATCGTCGACAGGGCCGGACGGATCCGCTACAGGAGTACGGGCGTGATCGACCGGAACACACTCGTCCGTCTGGTCAAGAAATTGGCGAAGTGACCGCGGCCCTCCGCTTTCAGGAGCGGCCGGGGATGATCCCCGACTTTTCGAGGTCCTCGATCTCGCCTTCCGCGTAGCCCAGTTCCCGAAGGAGGGGTCGCGTGTGTTCGCCGTATTCCGGAGGAGTTCCCGCCTCTTCGGCGTCCAGGCGGCGGAGGGGATTGCTCAACTCGATCGGCGGCCCCTCCCCGGCGCGCGCGGCGCGGACGAGGCCCCGATGCCGGACGTGAGGGTCCTGCAACGCGTCCTCGAACGGCAGCACGGACTCGCAACAGAAATCCCCGGACGCGGCGAGCCCGGCCCATTCTTCGCGCGTCCGGCCGGCGAACAGCGTCCGGACCTCGGCCGCCGTCCCGGGATCGTCGGAGAACTGGCGGTCGACGAGATCGGGACGGCCCGCGAGACGGCAAAATTCCGACCAGAACTTCGTTTCCAGCGCAGCCAGGGTGAGCTCGGACCCGTCCTTCGTCCTGTAGACGTTGTAGCAGGGATACTTGCCGGTCAGGGGAAGCCGGCCCCGGACACCCCTTTCACCCGCCGCGAACTCGGCGGCCGTCATGACCAGCCAGGCCATGGCGCTGTCCATCATCCCAATATCCAGATAGCGTCCCCGGCCTGAGCGATCGCTCTCCCGCAGCGCGGCGAGGATGGCGATCGCGGCGTACATGGCCGAGCTCAGGTCGGCGATCTGAACCGGAGGGATGGCCGGCGGTCTCCCTTCCTCGCCCGTCAGTCCCAGGATCCCGGAGCGGGCGATGTAGTTCAGGTCGTGGCCGGCGCGGTCCCGCATGGGCCCGTCCTGACCGTAGCCGGAGATCGAGCAGTAGACCAGGCCGGGATTGACCGCCCGGACGGCCTCGTATCCGATCCCCAGCCGCTCCGCGGTCCCCGGCCGGAACCCCTCCATGATGACGCTGGCGGTCGCGGCCAGCTTCAGGAAAACCTCGCGGCCCCGGGCAGGCTTCAGGTTGACGGCGAAGCTCTTCTTGCCCGCGTTCAGGGCCAGGAAATAGGCGCTTCTGCCGCCGACGAAGGGAGGCCAGGCGCGGATGTAGTCGCCCCCGGCCAGGTCCTCGATTTTGATGACTTCGGCGCCCAAGTCAGCCAGGAGGAGCGTGCAGTAGGGCCCCGGCAACAGCCGGGACAGGTCAAGGATGCGGATGCCTTCCAGGGGTTTTCGGTCCATCAGGATCACCTTTCACGGCTTCGGGCCCGGCCCTGCCGAGTTCTTATCACAGAACAAAAGCAAGGTCAACGCGCGCGTCCGGCGCGGCCCCGGGCCATTTGACATCCGGCGGTTTTCCCTGAATAATGATGGGCTATGAATCGCCGCGAATATCCCGATGGCCGGCCGGAAAGGAAAGAGTGAGGCGATGCACGTGTCCATCGCCGGCATGGGAAAATGCCTCCCCGGAACGGACGTCCCGGGCCGGATCGTGACCAACGAGGAGATCGTCAGGATTCTGCTGGCCCACAAGGCCATCAAACCCGGAAGCGGGAGGCCCTGGACACCTGAGGAGCTGACGCCCTGCAAGATCATCGACCTCGTCGGGATCAGGGAGCGCCGCTGGGTCACCGACGAGGTCAATACCTCCGACATGGCTCTGGTGGCGGCCGAGAGGGCCATGGCCGAGGCCGGAATCGGCTGGGAGGATGTCGGCATCGTGGCCGTCGGCAGCTCGACGCCCGAGGCGATCTACCCGTCGACGGCCTGCATCTTGCTCAACAAAGTCATCAAAAAAAAGACGGACGCCGGAGAATGGGCGGTCGACGAAGCCAGGCGGCTGATGCGAGTGCCGGCCTTCGACCTCCTCGCCGCCTGCACGAGCAGCCTGTACGCGATCGACCTCGTCCGCAAAACCCTCCTGCACGCCGACACCGACTACGACTACGGGCTGGCCATCGGCACGGAGGTCCTCAGCCGAATGCTTGACTTCACCGACAGCAACGCGGATCTGTGGGGCGACGGATCGGCCGCGGCCGTCCTCAAAAGGCTGCCCGGACGGGGCGGGATCCTCTGTTCCATCCTGGGCACGGACAGCTGGGGGGCGGACAACGCGTACAGCGTCGGCCAGGGAAGCAGGAAAGACCAGATGGGACTCGCGCCCAATATCAGCATCAAGGGCCACGAGATCCAGAAATTCGTGCTGAAGATCATCCCCGAGCTGGTGACGAGAACCGTCGACGAGGCGAACCGGGTTCTCCGGGGAACCCGGACGGTCCGCCTCGAGGACCTGTCCCTCGTCGTCTGCCACCAGGCGAACGCCAGGATCTTCGAGTTCCCCGCTAAGAAACTGAACATCCCGATCGACAAGTTCTACGTCAATGTCGACCGGCGTGGGAACTGCTCGTCGACGTCGGTCCTGATGGCGCTCCGCGAGGCCCGGGAGGAAGGTCGGATCCGGAACGGCGACCTAGTCATGGCCATGAGCTTCGGCGGCGGCCTGACCTGGGGGTCGCTTCTCATCGAGTGGGGGTCGTAATGACCGGGGTGCCGGGCCGGCCCGGGCGGCGGGAGGTCCGGCAAAATTGACAAGCCCCCCGAAATGAATTAAAAATGAGGCCGCAGGCCGATCATCGACCATGAAAATCGCCCTCGCGGGAATATCCCATGTCCCGGGCCCTCCCGGCGCCGCGGAAGGGCTGCCCTACTGGATCTTCTGGCTCCTCCTGTGCGTCATCCTGCTCCTCCTGGCGGTCATCTTCCTGCGGGACAAGGACCTCCGGCGGCGGATGAGCTCGTTTCTCTCCGGAGCCCGGAGAAGGATGCTCCGGCTGCGGCTGCAGGCCAAGCTCCGGAGGGAGAAGGAAAAAAAGAAGGCCCTCTGGAAAGAGCTCGGGAAGAAGGCCTGGAGCGAAGATGTCGTCGCGGACTGCGTCGCCTCCCAATGCGAGAGGCTCGCGGCCCTCGAGGAAGAGATGCGGCTGCAACAGATGGCTTGGAACGAGATCTTCTCGAAAATCGAAGCCCTGGGCCGCGAGCACGAAGAGCGGTCCCGCCGCTTCCGGGGCCTGGCCAGCGAGCAGGAAGAGGCCCGCAGGCCCTCCGAGGAGGAACGCAAGTCCTTGAGCGCGAGGCAGTCCGAGATCCTGGACGCGATCGGCGGCGCCGCCTGGGAGATCGACGCAGCGGAGACGCAGATCCGGGCCGTGGACAAGGAAGTGCGGTCGATCGACGAGAATCCCAAGATCCCGGACGCCGAAAAGGCCGCCCGGATCCTTAAGGCCCGGGAGAAGGCGGCGGCGCTCGCCGAGCGGGCCTCGGTCCTCCAGAACAAGCTGCCCCTCCTCCATGACGAGCGCCGGGACATCGAGAAGCGGCAGCGAGAGAACGAGGCCCGGATCGAGGTCTTCAACCAGCGGATTGGCGAGATCGAGCGCGAGCAGGAGGAGGACAACAAGGTCCACGAGCACGAGATCCGGGACTGGATGAGAAAGAAGCAGCGCGCCCAAGACAAGATCGTCGAGCTCCAGCGGCTGATGGAGCCGCTTTTCGAAAGCGCGGGCCTCGAGCTCGACACGGCCCGGGTCGAGCTCGACAGCCTTGCGGTCATCTATTTCCAGATCGACGCCGTGAACCAGAACGTTCGGGACCTCGAGGGCCGCATCGAGCGTCTCCAGTAGGCCGGACCGTCCCCTTTATTAATCACCCCCGGCCGCATACAATAGACCCATGGCGAAAGCCAGGATCCTCGTCCACGTGTGCTGCGCTCCGGACGCCCTGTACGTCCTGCGGCTGCTCGGGGACGAGTTCGACGTGACGGGCTTTTTCTCGAACTCCAACATCCATCCCGCCCCGGAATACGCCCTCAGACTCGAGGAGGCCAGGAGAGTCTCCCGCCTGCTCGGCGTCCCTCTGATCGAAGACGCCTACGACAATCCGCGGTGGATGCGCGTCACGAGGAAATTCCGCGACGAACCCGAAAAAGGCCGCCGCTGCGACGTCTGTTACGCTCTCAGGCTTCAGCGCACGGCCGAGGCCGCGTCCCGGGCGGGCTTCGACGCGTTCACGACGGTCATGAGTCTCAGCCCGTGGAAAAAGGCGGCGGTCATCAACCGGATCGGCCGCCTGTTCGGAAAGAGGCACGGCGTCCGCTTCCTGGAGGCCGATTTCAAGAAGAAGGACGGCTTCAAGAAGAGCGTCGACCTCAGCCGGGCGCACGGACTCTACCGCCAGGACTACTGCGGATGCCAGGCCAGCCGGGACGCCGCGGCGGCGAAACGCCGGGCTGGCGGGACGGGCCGATGAGCGGCGCTAGGCGCGGGAGGGCGGCGCGGATCATCATTTTCGGCGTCGTCCAGGGGGTGGGATTCCGGCCGTTCGTCTATCGCCTCGCCCACCGGCTGGGGCTCACGGGCTGGGTCAAGAACGCCGGTTTCGGCGTCGAGATCCACATTGAAGGAGGGACGGAAGCGTCGCGGAAGCGGTTCCAGTCCGTCCTCCGGAGAAACCCGCCGCCGCTGGCGCGGATCGAAAGGATGGAGGCCGTCCCCGCCGCGCCGCAGGGCTGCCGGACCTTCGAAATCCGCGAGACCCGGCGGGGAGAGAGCTTCGTCTTCATCTCGCCCGACATCGCCACATGCCGCGACTGCCTCAAGGAGGTCCGGACGCCGGGCGAGCGTCGGTACCGCTACCCGTTCACCAACTGCACGAATTGCGGCCCCCGCTACACGATCGTCGAACGGCTCCCCTACGACCGGCCGCAGACGACGATGGCCGGGTTCCCGATGTGCCCGGATTGCGCCAGGGAGTATGGCGACCCGCTCGACCGTCGGCACCACGCCCAGCCCATCGCCTGCCCGGTGTGCGGCCCCCGGGTGACGCTCCGCGAGTCGCGGACGGGCAGGGAGATCCCGGGCGGGATCGCGGAAGCCGCGGCCCTCATCCGGCGGGGGGCGATTCTCGCCGTGAAAGGCCTCGGGGGCTTCCATCTGGTTTGTGATCCCTTCAACCGGACGGCCGTCCGCCGGCTGCGCGCCGTCAAGGCGCGGAAGACCAAACCCCTGGCGCTCATGGCCAAGGACATTGCGACGGTCGAAACGTTCGCCCGAGTGGCGGCCGCTGAGCGGCGGCTCCTCCTGTCTTCGCGGCGCCCGATCGTCCTGCTCAAAAAAAAGAAGGATATCCCCCTCATCGCCCCGAACCTCGACGAGGTCGGCTTCATGCTGCCGTACACGCCGCTCCACCACCTCCTCCTCGAGTCCCTGGACGTCATCGTAGCCACGAGCTCCAACCGCAAGGACGCCCCGATCATGAAGGACGAAAGGGAGGGGATCCGGGGCCTCTCGGATTTCCTCCTGACCCACAACCGCCCGATCGCCATGCGCGCCGACGACTCCGTCGCCAAAATCGCCGCGGGGGAGCCCCTTTTCGTCCGGCGGGCGCGGGGCTACGTCCCATACCCCCAGCCGGTGCCCGAGGGCCTGCGGTGCGGCTGTTCCCTGATCGCGCTCGGCGGCGAGCTCAAGGACACCATTTCCGTCTATAAGAAAGGGTACGTGGTCACGAGCCAGTTTCTGGGTGATCTCGACGACTACCGGAACCTCGGCTATTTCGAGGAGACTCTGGCCCATCTCCGCCGCCTCTTCGGGGTCCGGCCCGACGCCGTCGTCACGGACCTCCATCCGGATTTCCGGACGACGCGCCTCGCCGCCCGGATGGGGATCCCCCACTTCAGGGTCCAGCATCATTTCGCCCACGTCCTCGCGCCCCTTCTCGAACACGGCATCATGCCCGAGCGGAGAATCCTGGGTGTCGCCCTCGACGGCTACGGATACGGCGAGGACGGAGAGGCGTGGGGCGGTGAGTTCCTTCTAGCCGATTACCTGGGCTACGAGCGCTTCGCCCGCTTCAAGCCCGTTCCTCTTCCCGGCGGAGACGTGGCCGCGCGCGAGCCTTGGCGGATGGCCCTGTCGCACCTCATCGACGCCTATGGGCCCGATCTCCCGGATATTGCACCGCTCCGGAAGATCGGCGCGGCCCGGAAGCGGGCCGTCGTCCAGATGATCCGCCGCCGGGTCCGGTCACCGCTCACATCAAGCTGCGGCCGTCTGTTCGACGCTGTGTCCTATCTCTGCGGCACGGCCCCCGAAGCGATGGAATACGAGGCCGAAGCGGCCATGCGCTTCGAGGCCGCTGCCGAACCTCCAGCCGGGAGGATCTATCCCTTCCTCGTCTCCGCTCCTTCTCCGGGATCGCCGGCCGAAATCTCGTTCGCTCCCCTGATCCGGGCTATCGCACAGGATATCGGGCGCGGTGTCTCCGTCGGCCGAGTTTCTTCCGTTTTCCACAGCACCCTGGCCGAGCTCATCCTGAGGATCGCGGAAGACGCCAGGAAAAGCCGCGGAACGGACACGGTCGTCCTCGCCGGCGGGGTCTTTCTCAACAGGAAGCTCCTCGAGAGAGCTTCCCGGCGCCTGGCCGCCCGGGGGTTCCGGATCCTCAGATCGACGCTGTATTCCCCCAACGACGAATCTCTTTCGCTGGGCCAGATCGCCTGGGGCCTGGCCCGCCTCAAAAAATCGGGGATGTGATCCGGAGGATCAGGAATGCTCCCTGTCTTCGGGTGCACGGGCGGCCCTTTCGGCCCGCATCCTGAGACCTCCCACGAGGGAGAAGATCCCGTTCGAGACGGCGGCCCCGACCCAACCTGCGGCCCCTCCGGCCGCGAAGCCGAGAATGCCTCCCAGGACCGTGAACACGACCCCACCGGCCAGCCTGCCCTGGACTTCCGTGAAGAACGAGGGCAGGGCGCCGACAAGGCGGGGGAATAAGCTCGTGACCCCGACCAGGAGGCCCAGGAGGATGCCCGCGAAAAGACCCATGGCCCCGAAGAACCAGAAGAACGAGACCGGCTGAAATCTCCTCACCACGAGGTCGAGACCCCCGGGGGCGGCTCCGGCCTTGACGGCCGGCCGGCCCGCCGCCTCGCGGGCGGCCTTTTCGCAAACGGGACACGCCGCCGAAGCATCCGGGAGGACCATCCCGCAGACCGGGCAGGGATAGCCGCTGCCGGAGCGGGCCATCCGGCCCCCGCAACGCAGGCAGGCCTCGGCCTCGAGGTCATTCTCGAACCCGCAGAAGATGCAGATGGCCCTACGGTCCTGAAGGGAGGGAGGCTTCGCCGGGCGCCAGTCGTCCCCGTCGTAAACATACCATCTCCCCGTCTGGGCGCCGATCATCCAGAAGTGGCCTTCCTCGTCCTTGAGCCGGAGCTGTTTCAGCGAGTCGATAAACTCCCTCTGGGAGATCCTCCCCTCGTTGAACCTTTCCTTCAGCCGACCGAAGGCCGACTCGATTTCACGGAACTGGTCCGACATCGGCTCCGCTCCCCGCCGTCTATCGCCGCCGTTTTCATAACTCATTATTTTTCAATTAGTTATTAACATATTGATAATTCATAATTTAGCCGCAGTGACGAAATTTTGTGCAATCCGCCGTATCTTCAAGAAAGTCCGACGATTGGATTCGGAAAAAGGCCTCTTTTCCACAACTTTTCCACATGAATTGTGAATAATTCCGCTCACTTCCCGAATCATTTTACACCCGCGCCGCCGTGTGTGAGAAGCCCCAGGAGGCCATAACCCTTCACGGGGTCGGGGATGAACGACAGCATGAAGACGAGAACGATCACGACACCCATGATCCGCCGGCCGAGAGAGAGAGGGACATCCTCGTCGAGGATCGGCGGGTGCTTCAGCCGGCGCATGAGGATGAAGAGGAGCCCGATGCCCCCCCAGAGGAACCAGCCGGCAAAGCAAAGGACGCCCATAACGACGAAGGCGGCGAGCACAGCCAGCGAGATGAGGCCGGCCTTCCGCCCGACGAGCGAATAGGTGATATGTCCCCCGTCGAGCTGACCGATCGGGAACAGGTTCAGGGCCGTGACGAGGAGCCCGACCCACCCGGCGAAGGCGACGGGATGAAGAACGACGTCGGCGCCGGGAGGGAAGCGATGCCTGAAGAACAGCGCGGTCAGGAGCTTCAACAACAGGGGCTCGCCTAAGGACAGATTGCCATCTCCCGCGGGGACGGGGGCGATCTTCGAGAAGGCCAGCCCGACGGCGAGCGCCGGAAGCGCCAAGAGAAACCCTGTCAGGGGGCCCGAAACGCCGACATCGAAGAGCTGATGCTTCTGCCGGATGGGGGATTTGATCTTGATGACCGCGCCGAACGTGCCGATCAGGTTCGGCGCCGGGATGAAAAACGGCAGGGTCGCCGCGATCCCGTAGCGCCGGCAGGTCAGGAAGTGAGCCAGCTCATGGCCGAGGAGAATGGCCATGAGCACGGCCGAGTAAAGAAGCCCGAGCAGGAGAACCCGGGGCTCGAGGAAGGCCCGTGCTCCAGGCCCGGGCAGGACATCCAGGCTCTGCGCGCCGGGATGCACGTACGACAGGCTCATGCCCAGGCCGACAAAAAAGGTCGAAAGGAGGGTCAGGCCGAAGAGCAGGGCATTCAGCCAGACCTTCCGAAATCTCCCGGACTCTTCCATGGGCGCACGAAAAAAAAGGGAGTGAAATCCTTCACTCCCGCGGATCCAACCGACCGGCCGGCTACTTGCCCTGGAGCTTGAGGTACTTGGCCTGAAGTTGGTCCTTGGTTTCCTTGTGGTCGGGGTCGGGAACGCAGGCCTCGACCGGGCAGACGGCCGCGCATTGGGATGAATCAAAGTGCCCGACGCACTCCGTGCACTTGTTCGGATCGATCACGTAGCGCTCGTCGCCCGCCGAAATGGCCTGATTCGGGCACTCCGGCTCGCAAGCGCCGCAGTTGATGCATTCTTCCGTGATCTTATAAGCCATCGCTCTCCTCCTCGGAAAAATTAGGATTCATTATACCTTATTCGCCGGCGATGACAAGGTCCCGCTCATTTCTGGAGCCCGAGCCGCCCGGCCTTCGTTGAGGCCTCCTCTCCGTAATAGGTTTGCGGATATTCCGCCCGGATCTCCGCGTAGAGAGCCAGCGCCTCGTCCTTGCGGCCGGCAAGCTCATAGGCCTCGGCAAGTGAGAAGAGGACGGCGTCAAGCGGGTAGACGGAGGGTTTCTCGTCCCGGACCTTGCGGTAGATCGCGATCGCCTTGTCGTATTCCTTATTCTGGACCAACAGCCGAGCCTTGAGGGCCTCCGCCTGGTAGTAGAGCAGATCCCTGGGCGTCGGCGCGATCCGGTCGAGAGATTGCCCGGCCTTGCCCGTATCGTCCTTCCCGGCCCAATAGGCGGCCAGCTCCAGGCAGGCCAGGCGCGCCGCCGGGCCCTGGCCCTTGTTCGCCAGGGCTTCGAGGCGCGTCAGATTCGCGGGCTTGCCCTCGAGGCCCTGTCCGAGGGAGAGGACTTCGCTGACGGCCCGGCTCTGCACCGCCCGGATGTGCGACCGGACGAGCAGAAGCCCCCCGAAAACGGCGGCGGCGAAGAGGAGGACGCCGGCGCCGATCGTGACCTCCCTTTTGTAGTCTTCGTAGAACTGGAGGAACCAGTTCAGCCCCGTGCGGATCTCGTCTTCCTTGAGATGGTGCCTTTCTGTTCTCTTCATCGTTCACTCCGGCAGATCGTTCAAATACCGCCTCCCTTTTTAGCACAATCGGCCGGAATTGCCAAATGCCGCGACGGCCCTTCCTGCCCCCGTGGGCAACGCTGCCCGCAGGAGCGGGTCACGGGAAGAGCTTCTTAGCCAGCGCCGCCAGGTTCCGGGCGTGCCCCTCGCAGCATTCGAGGGCCCGCTTGTCGGGCCGCCCGATGGCGACAGGCCCGTAATGATCGAACCGGTGGTCGCCCCGCACGATCATCCCATGGATGAGCAAAGCCTGCAGGATGTCGAGGATTGTGGTTTCATTGCCGCCGCCGATGTTGGCCGACGACGTGAACGCGCCGCCGACCTTTCCCCGGAGCCGGCCGTGAAACTTGACGCTTTCGTCGAGAAGCCTCTTGACTTCCCAAGCCATCGTCCCGTAGTAGGTCGGCGAGCCGAGGATGATGCAATCGTAACCGACGAGGTCGCCGGCCGCCGTGTCCTCGACCTTTTTCAGGTCCACTTCGAGGCCCTCAGCCTCGAGGGTCTCCGCAATCCGGGCGGCCATTTTCCGCGTGTTCCCCGTCCGCGAATAATATGCAACCAGGGCCTTCGGCATCTCTGTCCTCCGGGAGGAGAAACGATTATGGCAAAGCTGAAAGGCCAAGTCAAACCTTTGGGGGAAGCCGCCCGCGAAGCAGACGTGAACGTCCCGGCGGCGAGGCTCAGAACTCGAAGCTAATCAGGCCGGACTTGTCCCGGAGCTGGCCGCGGATGGCCTCGCGAGTCGTCCGCCCCTCTTTTTCGGCCTTGATCGCCTTGAACAGCTCGTAGGTCGTGAGGAGCCCGTTGCCGTCCTTCGTCCCCTCTTCGATCTGCACGGCCGAGAAGGGAACCTTCCGGGTCCGGGGATCGACGGTGGAAAAATAGTTGCCGATGAGGACGGCCTTCATCTTCGTGTTGTCGAACTCCTGCATCCTCCGGCCTTTGTATTTCTGGAGCAGGGCGCACTCGTCGTCGGTGGCCCAGGCCTTGTTCCCCCGGACGAGGACGAGGATCAGGCTCTCTTTCCGCAGGCTGGCCTCCACGGACGCGCTCTGCGTGTCGATCAGCCAGATGTCCTCCTCCTTGTTCCGGATGACCTTCTTCCAGTAGTCGTCGACGTCGACGACTTTGCCCCAGCCTAGGTAGCGGAGGGCGTGGACGACGGCCTTCTTGAGATCGTCCTCCTCGGCCCGGAGCAGCCTAAGGAAATCCTCCGGCCCACCGGCTTTCATTTCGCCCATCTGCCGCTCGATCTCCGCCAGGGCCGCGGCGTGGCGCGCGTTCTCCTCGTCCCTCCTCACGAGGAGCGCCTTCGTCTCGGGAAAGAGGAATTCATCCTGATCCATCCACTCCGTCCCCGAATCCTTTGCCTCGCCCGCAAGCGGCAGCTTGTCCTTGAGGATGTAATCGGCGATCTCGATATTCTTGGAGCCGAACGAAGGCAGGAGGAGAAGGTAGCCCTTCCCCCTTTTGATCAGCAGGGATACGGGATATCCGTCGGCGCTCTTGGCCAGGATCTCAACCGCGCCTTCCTGGCCCGCAGCCTCCTCCCAGACCCCTTCGGGGGCCGGCTTGTGGAGGAGCTTGTAGGCGCTGGCCAGGAAAGGCCGAAACCTCTCGAAGGGCACGTGGAAGAGGGCCCGCGGATTGAAGACGATCGATTCGGCCCGGGAATCGTCACGGAGATCAAGGCCGGGGACGGTCCCGATGACGTTTGCCAGGGGCCCCATCCCGGCTCCGCCGATGAAGCAGACGACCCGGAGCCCCTCGGGCACGCGGCGCGCGACCTCGTCGCGGAAACCGGCGAGAACGCCGTCCTGCCCGTCTTCCGGTTTTTCGGCCAGCTCATAGAACAGGATGTCGCTGTCGCGCGGGAGATCCAGAGCGGTGCTCTTTCCAGATCTCCGGCCGGTGGATCGGAGCTCGACGTCATAATTCTGGGAGGCCAGGTAGTCCTTCTGGGATTCCTCGAAGTCGAGCAACAACACCTTGGCCATGGGCCCGCTCCTTTCAGGCAAGTTCAGGCGGAATTATATCATCCTTTTTGTCGTCGGATGAGCCGCTTTTTGTCAAGACGATGACTTCCTTCGCCGGCGATGATGACCTCTCTGGCCCCCTATCTTCCGGGGCGGGACAGGGGGCGTCAATCACCCCTTGAGGTGAAAGCCGGGAGGATTTTCCGGCCGTCCTCACCGCGGAAGGGGATGGGGAGCGCTCAAAAGTCACCCCGAAATTCACTCCAGGGGATGATTCCCCTTTCGCCTTAAAGGTCTAGAATCCCTGGACGTGCGTCTCCAGTCCATCATTAAAAAACGCAACGGCGAGGCCGCCGAGAAAAACCGGCCGGACTCCCTCGGCGACATCTCCTCGGAAACCGAAATCGAGATCCGGGAGCTGCGGCAGCGGATGCTCGAATACAAGACGGCCGCGGCGAGAGAAAGCCGGGCGGAGGAGACGCTGCGGGACAGCGAAGAGCGCTTCCGGCGGATCTTCGAAGACAGCCCCCTCGGCATGGCCATCTCCGACCCCTACTACCGCTTCATCAGGGCCAACGATGCCCTGTGCCGGATGCTCGGGTATACGGAAAAAGAGCTGACGGCGCTCACGTTCAAAGAGATCACCCATCCCGATCACGTCGCCGCGGACGCGGAGGCCGTCGGGAAGCTCCTTCACGGGGAGATCCCCTCGTACAGAACGGAGAAGCGCTACATCCGGAAAGACGGCACGGAAGTCTGGGGAGCGGTGACCCTGTCGGCCATCCGGGACAAGAGCGGACGCTTCCTGCACTTCCTGGCCATGGTCGAGGACATCTCGGCCCGTAGGCGGGACCGCGAGGCCCTGCTCCAAAGCGAGCGGAACAGCCGGGAGCTTGCCGATCTCCTGCCCTCGTGCATTTTCGAGACCGACGCGGACGGGCGCCTCGTCTTCGCCAACCGCACGGCCCTCGAAACCTTCGGCCTCTCGGAGGAAGACCTCCGGGCGGGCATCAATTTCACGGCGCTGCTCGCCGGCACGGACCGCGAGCGCGGGCTCGATGGCTTCCGGCGCGTCGCCGCCGACGGCAAGCCCCTGTCGGACCAATTCACCCTCAAAGGAAATAACGGCCGCGCATTTCCGGCGCTCGTCACGGCGCGGGCCCTGATGCGAAACGGCCAGCCGGCCGGAGTTATCGGGGTCGCCACGAACATCACCGCGCCCGGGGAAGTGGCCGGAGCCCTGCGTGAAAGCGAAGAGAAATACCGCATGCTCTTCGAATCGGCCGACGAGGCCATCTTCCTGATGGAGGGAAACCGGTTCGTCGATTGCAACTCGAATACGCTGCTGATGTTCGGCTGTACAAGCAAAGATGACATCCTGGGGCACCCTCCGACGGACTTTTCCCCGGAGACGCAGCCGGACGGCCGGACCTCGATCGAACAAGCCCGGGCCCGCATCACGGCCGCGCTGGACGGAAATCCCCAAAGGTTCACCTGGAAGCACCGCCGGAAGGACGGAACGCTCTTCGACGCGGAAATCTCCCTCAACAAGCTCGTCCTGAGCGGTCCGACCTACCTTCTGGCCATCGTCCGGGACGTCACTGAGAAGCGGCAGGCTGATCTTCTCCAAAACGCCGTCTACCAGATCGCCCGGGCCGCCGACGAGTCGGCCAGCCTGGACGACCTGTACAAGTCAGTCCACAAGGTCATCGGCACCGTCATGCCGGCCGGGAATTTCTATATCGCCCTCTACGACGCCGCAACTGACACGATCAGCTTTCCCTACTTCGTCGACGAGCAAGACGTCGCCCCGAAGCCCAAGAGACCCGGGAAGGGGCTGACGGAGTACGTGATCCGGACAGGCCAGCCCCTCCTCTGCGACGAAGCGACGGACCAGGAGCTGCGCCGGCGCGGCGAGGTCGAGGTCGTGGGCGCGCCCTCGTCGGTGTGGCTGGGGGTCCCCCTGATCGTCGAGAAGAAAACGATCGGCGTCATGACGGTCCAGCACTACTCTGACCCGAACGCCTACGGCCGGCGGGAGTTGCGGATGCTCGAATTCGTCTCCTCCGAGGTCGCCAAGTCCATCGAGAAGAAACAGGCGGAAAAGGCGCTGAAGCGGGAATGGGAAAAGGCCCAACAGTACCTGGCCATCGCCCAGGTCATGCTGCTCGTCCTGGACACGGAGGGCCGGATCGTCATGATCAACCGGAAGGGCTGCCGCATCCTGGGCTACGGGGACAGCGAGCTCATCGGCCGGAACTGGATCGCCACGTGCGTCCGCCCGAAGGAGAGGGATGACGTGCAGAGGGTCTTCACGGAGATCATGGCCGGCCGGGCCGAACAGCAGGAGTATCACGAGAACCACGTCGTCACGAAGTCTGGTGAGGAACGCTTCATCGCCTGGCACAACACGATCGTCAAGGACGAAACGGGGAAGATCCTGGGGACGCTGAGTTCGGGCGAGGACATCACCGAGCACCGTCAGGCGGAACGTGCCCTGGCCGAAAGCGAGGAGCTCTACCGGAAGCTCATCGCCGCCATCCCCGACATGATCATCCGGACCGACCTCAAGGGCAACATTCTCTTCGCCAACGACGTCGCCGTGAAGTCCGGCGGCTTCGCTGGGACGGCCTCCCTGCTGGGCCGGAACATCTTTTCATTCGTCGCCCCTGAGGACGCCGACCGGGCGATCGCCAGCGCGAAGACGATGTTCGCGAAGCGTCTCGGCCCGCAGGAGCTCCAACTCATCCTCAACGGGAGCCCGAAGAGCCTCTTCGAGATCAACGGGGGGGTCCTCCGCGACATCAACGGCGTCCCTTACGGCATGGTGTTCCTGTGCCGCGATATCTCCGAGCGCAAGCAGACCGAGATCGAACTCCACGAGAGCGTCAAGAAGCTGCGCGAGACCCTGAAAGCGTCCATCGATTCGCTGGCCTCGGCCATCGAGATGAGGGACCCCTATACGGCGGGCCACCAGGAGCGCGTCACCCGTCTCGCCTGCGCCATCGCCACCCAGATGGGGCTCGAGGCCGAACGGGTCGAGGCCATCCAGGTCGCGGGCATCATCCACGACATCGGAAAGCTCTACGTGCCGGCCGAGATCCTCAGCAAGCCGACGAAGCTGAACGAGCTCGAGTACGCCCTGATCAAGATGCACGCCCAAGTCGGCTTCACCATCCTCAGCAAGATCGACTTCCCCTGGCCGATCGCCCAGATCGTGCACCAGCACCACGAATACATCAACGGCTCGGGCTATCCCCGCGGGCTCTCGGGCAAGGACATCCTCCTCGAGGCGAAGATCCTCTGCGTCGCCGACGTCGTCGAGGCCATGTCCTCCCACCGTCCCTACCGTCCCGCCCTGGGCATCCAGTCCGCCCTCGACGAAATCTCGCAGAAACGCGGCATCCTCTATGACCGCGAAGTCGTGGACGCCTGCCTGAAGCTGTTCTCCGAGACGGGATTCAAGTTCGATTGAGCGCCGCGGCGCGCCCGCCTACTTGACCGTGACGGACTTCGCCAGGTTCCGCGGTTTGTCAATCGGGCGGCCGAGCTTGTCGGCGGCGTAGTAGGCGATGAGCTGCCCGGCCACCGCCGCCAGGATCCCGAACTTGCCGTCGTTGTCGGTCTGGACGGTGATGGCCCCGGGCCGCCGGCGGAACTCCGGGTTGTTCGTGATGGCGATCGCCTTCGCGCCGCGGGCCTCGACCTCCTTGGTGTTGGAGATGATGTCCGGGTCGCTGTTGTTGATGAGGCTGATGACCGGCGTCCCCTCCTCGATGAGGGCGATCGTGCCGTGCTTGAGCTCCCCGCCCATCATACCCTCGGCGTGGATGTAGCTGATCTCCTTGATTTTGAGCGCGATCTCGCGGGCCACGGGATACGTCAGACCGCGGCCGATGACATAGATGTCCCGGGCTCCCGCGACCGACTCCGCGATCCGGCGGATCGCCTCCCGGCGGCGCAGCAGCCCCCGGATCCTATCCGCCAGGTTGACGAGGTTGACGCGGAAGCCGAACTCCTGCGCCAGCCGCAGCATGAACGCCGACTGGCTGACGAAGGCCTTGGTGCTGGCGACGCAGACCTCCTGCCCGGCCAGCAGGTTCAGGCTGAGCTCGCTCATGCGCTGGATGGTGGAATACGGCACATTGACGAGGCTCGCCACGCGGCCGCCGCACTCGCGGGCGTAGTTCAGGGCGTCGATGACGTCCATCGTCTCGCCGCTCTGGCTGATGGCGATGATGAGCGTGTCGCGGTCGACGTTGGCGAAATGACGGAACTCGGACGCGATCAGCGTCTGGTTCTCCACCCCCACCCTGTGGAGGAAGTAGGCCCCGAGGAGCGAAGCGTGATAGGAAGTGCCGCACGAGGCGAAGATGATCTTATTGGAGCGGCGGACAAGCCGGACGAGCCGGTCGAAGGCCGGCTTCTGCTCGTGAGCCAGGGAAAAGAGCAGCCGGTCGACCGCCTCGGGCTCCTCCAGGATCTCCTTCATCATGAAATGCCGGTAAGCTTTCCGGGATGAGGTCTCCTGCTGCCAGGAGAATTTCCGCAGCGTCTTGTCGACGGCCCGGCCGCGGCGGTCGAAGAACTGGAAGCCGTCGTCCCGGATGACGGCGAATTCGTCGTTTTCGAAGAAGCCGGCCGTCGAGGTCAGGTCCGAGAAGGCGTAGATGTCAGAGGCGACGATATTCATGCCGTTCGCGACACCCAGGACGAGCGGAGAGTCGCGCTTGATGGCGTAGATCTCGTCGCGGCCCTTGAGCATGATGAGGACGGCGAACGTCCCCCGGGCCGCCTTCAGGAAGTCCACGATCACGGACCGGATGGGCGCCGTCTTCAGCCCCTCCTCGAAGTAGTGGCTGATAACCTCAGAGTCGGTCTCGCTCACGAAGCGATGGCCTTTGCGGAGGAGGCTCTTGCGGATCTCCTCGAAGTTTTCGATGATGCCGTTGTGGACGATGACGACGGAGCCGTCGCAGGAGGAATGGGGATGCGCATTCGCCTCGGTGACGCCTCCGTGCGTGGCCCAGCGCGTGTGGGAGATGCCTGTCCGCGTCAGGGCATCCCCGTCGATGGAAATGGAGCCGACGGCTTTCTTGAGATCGCAGCCGTCATAGTAGCCGAAGGAGTCGTAGCCCCGGTATTCCAGACGCTTCAGGCGGCGGAGAAGCAAGGACGTGGGGAATCCCTTCCGGGACACGATGCCGACAATGCCGCACATATAGCCTCCGCTCTCCGGGATTCCCAGCCGCTGAGCTTCTACTATAGGGCAAAACCCTTTTCAGGGTCAAGAATTGGCCATGGAAGGGCTTGGACCTGACCTAAACGTTGTCTTTATTATCAAAGAGTTAGAACAATTTTCCCGAGACGATATTGAGCCGTCGGATCGCTTCCGAGAGCTCCCCGGCATGTTCAAATTTAACACATGTCGCGGCACCGCCCAACCTCGCAACACGGAGTCCCCTTCAGGCGACCGACGACGTGGCACCTTCTTCGTGGCCATACAAGTGCCGGATCAGGGCAAGGACCTTGGGGGACGTCAAGTGAAGGAACTCGATGCCCTGCTCGAAGAGCCCCGAGCCTTCGTTGCGCCTGCGCCACTTGACCTCGCCGTCGAGCGAGACGGCCCGTGGGGTCCCCGCCAAATGGATCCGGATCCGGAGAAGGGTCCCTACCTCGAAGGGCTCCCGCGTCAGGATCCTCGCCCCGCCGGTCGAAAGATCATACGTGCAGCCCTCGGTTTTCAGACCGTCCCCGTTGCGGAAGAAGGGCCGGATGAAGACGTCGTTGCGCTCGACGAAGCGTTTTCTCCTGCGTCTCTCCAGCATCGCTCGTCCCTCCGGGCATCGCCTGTGCCCCTTGCCGAGGGAATTGTCGGAAAGGGACGGCCCGCGCGCCATCGCCCCCGGCGGTGATTCGCGGGATGATTTCCTCCCTCCTCCGGGGTCCCGCCCGGCCCCTCCCCGGTCCCCCTTGACAAACCGGCTGATTCGTCCATACTTCTTGGGGAGGAAGGCGTGGAAACGCCGGGGACGTCCCGGAAAGTTCGTCTGCGGGGATCATCCATGGAAGACAGGGAGCGCTGTGAAACATCCGAGCCCGCTTTGCGGGTAACCCTGATGCCGCGCGACACCAACCGGTACGGCACGATCTTCGGCGGCGTCGTCCTCAGCCACATCGACCTGGCGGGGGCCATCCAGGCGCGGGCCTCCTGCGGCCCGTTCAACTTCGTGACCGTGGCGCTTAAAAACGTCGTTTTTCATAAGCCGGTCTTCGTCGGAGACATCGTCAGCTTCTATACGAAGACGCTCCGGATCGGGCGGACCTCGGTGACGACGCGGGTCACGGTCGAGGCGACGCGGGCGGACACGCGCGAAAAGGTCCGGGTGACGGAAGCCGACGTGGTCTACGTCGCCGTCGACAAGGACTGGACGCCCATTTCGGTCGCGCCGAAAAAATGACTTGGGAAGGACGCGCATGATCGCGAGATTCCGGTTCCTGCATTGGGCCGCCCTGATCGGTTTCCTGGCCGCCGGGCTGCCTGCCTTCGCCCGCGCGCAGACCCGGACTCCGGACGAAAAATACGCGGCCCTGCTGGGAACCTGGGACGCCCAGACGGAGAACGCCGCCTACACGTTTACCTTCGAGTTTCTCCTCAAGGACGGGGTCCTCAAAGGGAAATACACGGGGTCCGCGGGGACTTCCGAAATGGAAAACCTGAAGTTCGAAAACAGCATCGTCAGCTTCTCGGTGAACGTCAGCGGCATGATTCTGGACTACTCCGCCGTCATCGACGGCGACAAGCTCTCCGGCCAGGTCTCCCTGCAGTACGGCCAGGCCGATATCACCGGCAAGAAGAGGAAGGGCGCGTAGCCGCGCCCGCATTCGCGCCCGCGGCGGGCCGCCATGAAGGAAATATTCGGCGTCTGGAAGAGCACCCGGGGCATCGTCCTGACGGCTTTCACGGCGGCCATCTACGCCGGGACCCTGATCCCCTTCAAGCCGATCCAGATCGTGCCCGGCCTAACCGAGCTGCGGCCGGCGAGCGTCATCCCCGTTCTGTTCGGCATCCTCTTCGGGCCCGCAGCGGCCTGGGGGTCGGCCATCGGGAACCTGATCGCCGACTTCTTCGGCATGCTGTCGCCCGTCAGCGCCTTCGGCTTCGTGGCCAACTTCTTCTTCTCATATGTGGCGTTCGGGCTCTGGCGGGCGTTGGTCAAGACCGTCACGCTGAACATCGGCCAGATCGGGCTGTTCGTCGTCTGCGGGATCGCGGCCAGCCTCGTCTGTGCCGCCATCGTCGCGTCGGGCGCCCAGCTCCTCGGGTTCGCCCCGTTCCGGGTCCTGTTCCTCGTCATCTTCATCAACAACGCCCTGATGACGGGCATCCTCGGACCCGTCCTGATGAAACTGCTCTACGCCCGCGTCAGGAAGATAGGCATGCTCTATGAAGGAGCCTGAGCGTCCCGGGGCGGGACCGCCGCCCCGGACGGAGCCCTTGATGATCAGTCTCAGCGGCCTCAATTTCCGCTACACCGCGGACGGCCCGCCGGTCCTTGAGGACGTCCGCCTTCGGATCGCCCCCGGCGAAAGGGTTCTCGTGGCCGGCCGGAACGGGGCCGGAAAAACGACCTTGTCCAAGATCCTGAGCGGCGTCATCCCCCACGTAGAAAAGGGCGTCGTTGAAGGAGAATGCCTGTTCCGGGGCCGAAGGGTTGAGGACATCCCCTACCCGGAAATGGTCAAGGACATTGCCATCCTCTTTCAGGACTTCGAGGCCCAGATCGTCTCGACATCGGTCGGGGAAGAGCTGGTCTTTTACCCGCTGAACACCGGGGTGCCCTACGGCAGAGCCCGGGAGGAGGCCGCGCGGGTCTTGGAGGAGTTCGGGCTGGCCGGGTTCGAGCGGCGGGCGATCCACGAGCTCTCCGGCGGCGAAAAGCAGAAGATCGCCCTGCTGAGCCTGCTGACCGTCGCCCCCTCCTGGCTCATTCTCGACGAGCCGTTCACGGACATCGAGCCGGCCTCGCGGGAATCCATCCTGGAGGCGCTCGGGAGGTCCTCGTTCCGCGGCGGCGTCGTCCTTTTCGACCAGGAACTCGCCCACTACCGGCTCTTCGACCGGCTCCTCATCCTCCACGACGGCCGGGTCCTCTACGACGGCGATCCGGGGCCGGCGGTCTCGGACAAGGGCCTCCTCGACCGGGCGGGACTGGAGGCCCCGGGCATGCTCAGGGTATTTCCCGCGGGCACGACGGTCGATTCCGTCCGAGCCGGCTACGCCTTCGACGAAAAGGCGTTCGCCGGCCTGCACCGCGCCGAGCCCCCGGCGGAAAGGCTCATCGAAGTCCGGAACCTGTCCTTCGGCTACAAGAGCTCGGCCGCCCCCGTCCTGAACGACATCAGCCTCGAAGTCGGGCGCGGGGACTTCGTGGCCGTGGTCGGCCCGAACGGGTCGGGCAAGACAACTCTGATGAAGCTCCTGGCCGGAATCCTGAAGTTCCGGGAGGGGGACATCCTGTGCCGGGGGACGAGCATCCGCCGCCGCGACCTGACGGGCATCGTCGGCTACGTCTATCAGAACCCGGACAACCAGATTTTCGCCGCGACCGTCGAGGACGAGATCGCCTTCATCCTGAAGATGAGAAAAGCCGACGCGCCCGTCATCGAGGAAAAGACGCGGCGGATCATGGACCTCCTGGGACTCGCGGACAAGCGCGGCGTCGATCCCTTCACACTGTCCAAGGGGGACCGGGAGAAGCTGGCCTGCGCCTCGATCCTGGTCGCCGAGCCCGAGATCATCATCCTGGACGAGCCGACGACCGGCCTGGATTTTCCCTCGGTCCAGGAATTGATGGCCCTCATCGAGCGGCTCAACGGACAGGGGCGGACGGTGCTCATGATCACCCACGCCATGGAGGTCGCCGCGGCCTACGGCCGGAAGGTCCTGGCCCTGGAAGGCGGACGGGTCCTCTTCTTCGGCGAGAAACGCGCTTTCTTCGCCGACGGGAATCTGCTCGACCGGGCCCGGGTCCGGCGCACCGAACTCATGGACCTCTCCCTAAATCTGAACGGCCGGCTGCTCCTCGGGCCCGACGAATTCCGCGCCTGCTGGACGAAACGATGAGCGTCTTCTTTTATCGCGACAGCGGCTCGCCCCTGCACGGCTTCGACCCCCGGACGAAGATCGCCGCCCTGCTCGCACTTTTCGCGGCCATCGTGTTCATTGACCGGACGGTCGTCCTGGCCGGCCTGCTGGCCGCGCTCGTCGGCCTCTTCACGCTGGCCCGCAGCCTGGGCAGCCTGAGGCGGATGGCGGTCCTCTTCCTGCTCATCGGCGCGACGACCTTCGTCCTCTGGACGCTGTCCTATCAGGGGCCCGAAAAGGTCCGCCTCATCGCCGGCCTGACCGTGGCCCGGGGGGCGACCGGGCGCGCCGCCCTCCTGAGCCTGCGGTTCCTCGACATGCTCTTAGCCGGGCTTCTCTTCCTGTCCGTCACCTCGCTCGAAGACCTCTCGGCCGGGCTCGTTCTCTTCGGCGTGCCGTACCCGGCCGCCTTCGCCCTGTCGCTTTCGTTCCGGCTCGTGATCGTCTTCGCGGCGACAGGCGCGACGATCGTCGAGGCGCAGAAGGTCCGGGGCAACGACGTCGAGCGGGGCTCGCTGCTCAGGAGGATCAGGGCCTACGCGCCGCTCCTCATCCCCCTGATCCTCAACGGCCTCAGGAGAGTCGAAACCCTTAGGGCGGCCCTGGAGTCGAAGGGATTCTCGCCCCGGAACAGGGTCCGCGTCGGCGAAAAATTCAGGATGCGCCGCCGCGATTGGTTGGCCCTAGCAGGAGCCCTGGCCTTCCTGGCCCTCGTGATCATCCTCAGGGCTGAGCCCCGGTAAGGGCCGCCGTGCCGAACGCCCGGCCGGGAAATCTCAGACCGCGGCCGAAGGGGCGTTCGATTTGACCCGCCGGTACTCCCGGATCACGAGGAGGCAGAGCAAGATCCATATCGCGGTGACGGCGACGTTGACTTTGGCGTAGAACTCCACCGTGGCCGAGCTCAGGAGGAAAACGGTCAAGGCCGCGAAAGCGTCGCCGCTCCGGTAGAAGAACGTGTCGGCCGCCGCCTTGCCCTTGTACTTCTCCTCCCGGGACGTGATGAGGAAGAGGGCGCCTTTGGTCGTATTCATCAGGGAATAGTCGACGCCGTTCTCAAAGCTCTTGACCCATTTGATGGCCATGAGGGAGGCCCCCAAACCGACCAAGCTGTAACCGCCGAGCGAGATGAGGGGAAGGACGAGGACGGCCCCGCTGACGCCGATCCATTGGAAGATGCGGGACACGAGAAAGAGCTGGACGACGAGCGCGATGAGGTTGCAGAGGAAATGATACTGGGCCGTGACGCTGGCCGTGAGCTGCGTCGCATCCAGCCCTCCCGCCGTCCCCATGCGGATGGCCCTCCCCACAGCGTTCTTGAGGGTCAGGCCCCAGATGGTCTCGCCCATGAAATTGACATAGTTGAGGCAGAACAGGAGCAAGGCATAAAAGAGGAGATACCGGCTCCGGAACACGAGGCGGAAGCCGCCCCCCTTCCGGAGGGGCTCTTGCTTGATCTTTCCCTCTTCGAGCGCCGCGACGTCGGCGCGCGAGGGCCTCCCCTGGATCTGCCGGATTTCTCTCCGGTGGATGATGATCGTCAGGGCGATACAGATGCCCAGGATGCCAGCCGTCATCAGCATCAGGATGACATGAAAGTGGGGCCCCAGGGGCTTGATGATGACACCGGCGATCTTGGCCCCGATGACGGCGCCGCAGGTCGAGCCGACGGCGATCATGGGGAAGAGCCGCTTTCCGGCCTCGTCGGTATAGATATCGTTGGCGAAGCTCCAGAACTGGGCGACGGCCATGAGATTGAAGATGCCGACCCAGATGAAGAAGACGATGGCCATGGTCTTCGCCGGCAGGCCCCAGATGAAGAGGAGATAAAAAAGGCCGAGATTGGACATGAAGAAGAGAGTGACCCAGGTGATCAGCAGGTGGCGCGGGACTTTGGAGGCCAGCCGGCTGAACCCCTTGACGATGAAGATGAACAGGATGGCTTGGGCTCCGGCCAGGTAACTCCGGACGCGGGCGTCGTAGGATGTGAGCACCAGGGCCTCGCGCACATCCTTGATGAGATAGTACGCCAGGAGCAGGAGGAAGACGTTGAGCGTCAGGAGAAAAGCGGTCCCCGCCTCCCCGGGCCTGATGTCCGTGAAGACCTTGAGAACGCGGTACAGGCCCCCGGGTGGCTCGCTACTTCTCATACAGCGTGTTCGCTTCCCCGTTCATCTTGATCAGGCGGTCGATCTCCTTGAGGATCAGGTCCCGGCGGAACAGCATGGTGTTGATCTCCTCATTTGTGAGGTAATCGCCGACGGCCGCCTTGATGCTGTCGAACGTCAGGGCCTTGGCCTTATCGATGATGGCCCGCGGAAGCTCGCTCATGAGTTTCGGCCCACCCTGGCTCTTGTCCGTAAAGAGGAGCTTTTTCCAAGTCCGGAAGGTCCGCGAGTGGTCGATGAGGATCATCCTCCAGTCCTTGGTGATCAGGATGTTGCCCTCGCTGCGGTCCTCGTTGCAGATCAGGTTGTCGAAGAAACGTTGCAGATAAGTCGCCCGGTTCCAGTTGAAGACTTTGTAGGACGGCGTCTTGATCTTTTTATCGACCTTGTCCCGAAGCGAGATCGTGTCGTCGATCCAGTACTGGCAGGAGCCCAAGTCCCCCTGGAAGCGGCGCTCGACGGTCGGCGGGACCATGTTCAGGCCGAGCAGCTGGTCCAGGCGGTAGGCGGCGATCTCATACTGCCAGCCCTCGAGATAGCCGTGCAGGCGTCCCCGGGCGTTCTTCCACAGGCCCCGATGGGTGAAATCGCCCAGCTTGAGGGTCAGGACCCAGGGACTCGTCACGGCCTCTTCGCCGCTCATCTGTCTCTGGCCGACGATCTCCGCCGTCTTCAGGAACTCCTCCCACTTCGGGAACTGGGCAATCTCGTCCGGAAGCAGCTGTGCATAGGCTTGAGCGGCCAGGACGAGAAAAAGAATTAGACCCACCCACGACAAACCTTTCCGTTTCATCGAGACACCTCCGAAGAACTAATAAAGAACCTTGCCTTCTCCCTCCTGACGGACCATCGCGTCGATCTCGTCCAGGAGGAGCTTTTTGCGGGCGATGACGGACTCGATCTCCCCGTCGGTCAGATAAGGGCCGACCGCTTCCTTGACGGTCGCGAAATCCAGGTCTTTGATGCTGTCCACGAGCCGGCGGGGAACGCGCCGGAAGAGGACCGGTCTTCCGTCCTCGAACGTCTTGATGCCATGCGCACCGTAGATCAGTCTCTCCGTATATTCCCGGGACCAGCGGAAGGCGCGGGAGTGGTCGATGAGGATCGTCCGCCAGTCCTCCGTGATGAGGATATTCTGCTGGGTCAGGTCGTCGTTGGCCACGAGACAGGTCCACAGACGCGTGACATATTTCATGTCGTTCATCTGCGCCTGCGCAGAAGCGGGGATCGGGATCTTCTTTTCCTCGATGTCCAGGAGGCTGCCGCGGTTTTGGATCCACAGGGAGAGAGAGCCCCTTTTCCCTTTGAATTCCCGCTCGACCGTCGGCGGGACCATGTTCAGGCCGATGAGCCTGTCGATCCGATAGGCGGCGATCTCGTATTTCCAGCTGTCGGCGAAGTAACCGTGCCGTTCGTCGAGGCCTTTCCACGCGCCCTTGTTCTCGACGCCGCCCTGCCTGAGGGTGAGCTTCCAAGGGTTCGTGACGCCTTCGCCGATCCTTGCGAACGCGACGATATCGGCGGTTTTGAGGAACTCCTCCCACTGCGCCCGCCTGGCGATCTCGCCAGGAAGGAATTGGCAGAAAAGGAATTCTCCGCCCAGCGACAGCAACACGACAGGAAGAAGAATCCCCCTTCCGAAACGTCTCATAGAAACCCTCCCGAAACTCCCTTCTGGGCGAATCATGAGCCTCTTTTTTTCGGAAGTCAAGCCCCGGTCCGGCCGGCGCAGGACCCGGTCGAAGCCGAACCGACGGAGGCGGAATCCCGGTCCCGGCTCGAGAGATCCGGGTCTTCTGCCACCTGCGTTCGCGGGGCTTGGACTCGCGGGAACGGCAGCCGGATTCCGAACGCCCGAGACCGGAAAGACGGGCGCTTCTTCGCTGCGCGAGGCCGACACCGCCGCGCGTTTAGATACAGAGGTGACACCTTGACAGCCGTTCGATGGCGGCGATATAGTTTCTCCGAGGCGGGAAGCCCTTGCCGGATCCGCTTCGCCATCCGCTTTGAAACGAAAGAGAGGATGCCCATGAAGATCCGTCCGTACAGGTCCGCGGTCCTGATCGCCGGCCTGCTGGTCTTCGCCCAAATGGCCGTCGGGGCCTCCGTCAAGAAAAAAGAGGAAGCGGTCGCTTCCATCGAAAAGCACAAAGCCGAGATCATCGGCCTGAGCGACGAGATTTGGGGCTTCGCCGAAACCGCCCTGCTCGAGATCCGCTCGTCGAAGGCGCTCGCGGACGACGCCGAGAAGCAGGGCTTCGCGGTCACGCGCGGCGTCGCGGGCCTGCCGACGGCGTTCGTAGCCACCTACGGCCAGGGCCGACCGATCATCGGCGTCCTCGGCGAGTACGACGCCCTGCCGGGCCTGTCCCAGAAAGCCCGGCCCGAGAAGGAGCCCGTGCAGGACGGGGCGCCGGGACACGGCTGCGGGCACAACCTGCTGGGCACGGCGGCCTACGGAGCGGCCCTGGCCGTTAAGGATCTGATGGCCGCGGGACGGCTCAAGGGCACGATCCGGTTTTACGGCACGCCCGCCGAGGAAACAATCGGCGGCAAGGTCTACATGGCCCGCGACGGGCTGTTCAACGACCTCGACGTCTGCGTGACCTGGCACCCCGACGAGAAGACCCGGGTCTCCGTCGACGGGTCGCAGGCGATCGTCGACTTCATCGTCGAGTTCTACGGCAAGGCCGCGCACGCGGCCGCCGACCCCTGGAATGGGCGCAGCGCCGTGGCCGGCTTGGAATTTTTCACGGCGGGCCTCAACCGCATGCGCGAGTTCGTCAAGCCAACCGTCCGCATGCACTACACGATCATGAAGGGCGGCGACGTGCCGAACGTTGTCCCCGCCTACGCCAAGCTCTGGTGCTGGCTGCGCGATTCGAAGGGCGCCGGCGTCGAGCAGCTCCTCGCCAGGGCGCGCAAGATCGCCGAGGGCGCGGCCCTGATGGCCGAGGTCGAATCGAAGCTCACGGTGCAGGGAGGCAACTGGGAAACCCTCGTCAACCTGACCGGGGAGAAGGTGATGTACGAGAACCTCAAGTGGCTCGGCCCGATCCAATTCACCCCGGAGGAGCAGGAATTCGCCAAACAGATCCAGCGCGCGGCGGGCATCAATCCCAAGGGCCTCGACGGTTCGGTCGAGCCGTGGAGGGAACCCAAGTCCGATCCGGAGGGCGGCTCGACGGACGTCGGCGACGTGAGCTGGATCGTCCCCACGCTGAGCATGAACGCCACGACCGCGCCCGTGGACGCGCCCTGGCACGCCTGGCCCGTCGTCGCCTGCGGCGGCATGTCGATCGGACACAAGGGGCTCGTCTACGCGGCCAAGGCCATGGCGGCGACGATGATCGACCTGTTCGAGGAGCCGAAGACGGTCCAGGCCATCCAGAACGAGTTCCGCGAGAAGACGAAGGGCGTCGTCTACAAGCCGTTCATCCCCGAAGGCCCTCCTCCCCTGCCGAAGCGCTGACGCCGCACGGGGCTTTGCCGAGCTCCGGGACGGGCATCGGACGGGAGCGGACGGGGCCCGGGCGGTCCGGCGCGCTCATTCCCCATCCGCCAGGATAAACCACGCCGGTCCGGTTGACACTTGACCTCGGGTTCTTGACTCCCGCCGACGGCTGGCCTATCCTCTCATGCTTGACGGAAATAATGAGATTGCTATCGTTGGATGGTGCCCCCGAAGGGCAGAACCCGAATCTGCGCGGGCCGCAATAGATCCCGCAGCGGACGCAAAGGAGGAAGGCCATGAAAATGAAATTCAGGACACTCGCCCTGATCGGTTTGGCGGCCGTCTTGTGCGCGGCCGGAGCCCCGTCCCGGGGAACCAAGCTCACCCAGGCGAACTTCCTGCAGGTCAACATGGAGACCTCAGTGGACCCGGGCGTGGACTTTTTCAGCTATGCCTTGGGCGGATGGGTCAAGCGGACCCCCATCCCCCCCTCCGAATCCACCTGGGGCATCGGCAACATCCTCCAGGAGCAGATCTACGCCAACATCCGAAAGATCAACGAGCAGGCCGCGGCCAAGCCGGCGCCCGAAGGAACCGATAGCCGGAAGGTGGGGGACTTTTGGGCCACGGCCATGGACACGGCAAAGGCCGACCGTTTCGGCCTGGCGCCGCTCAAGCCTGAGCTCGCTAAGGTGGACGCCGTCCATAACGCCGGGGAGGCCTTCGACCTCGCCCTCGCGTGGGGCCCCTTGGGCGTGGACACCTTCTTTTCCGCCGAAATCAGCCAGGACGAGAAAAACAGCGACGAGGAGGCCGTGCACCTTTGGCAGGGCGGCTTGGGCTTGCCCGAGCGGGATTTCTACTTCAACCCCGAGGAAGGCGTCGCCCATATCCGGAAGGAATACGTCGCCCACATCGCCCGGACCCTGGTCCTGCTGGGACGCGAAGAGGCGTCGGCCGAGGCGGCCGCGCGCCGGGTCATGGCCTTCGAGACTGAGCTCGCTCGCGCCTCCCGCAAGCTCGAGGACCTCAGGGACCCCCAGAAGAACTACAACAAGATGTCCCCGGCAGAGCTCACGGCCAAGTACTCGCCTTCCATCGCCTGGACCGACCGCCTCGCGACCTGGAATCTGAAGCCGGAGACGGTGATCGTCGGCCAGCCGGAGTTCTTTGCGGTGCTGGATGACCTTCTGGCGGTCACGGCGGCTGAGGTGCTTCAGGATTACCTGCGCGTGCATCTGGTCGACCGATACGGAGACTTCTTGAGCCAGGCGTTCCAGGACGAGCACTTCCGCTTCCGAGGCCGGGTGCTGGGGGGTCAGAAGCAGCCCCGAGACCGATGGAAGCGGGTCCTGGACGCCGAGGAGGGGGCCATGGGCATGGTCCTCGGCAAACTCTTCGTGAAGGAATACTTCCCGCCCGCGGCCAAGAAGCGCTATGAGAATCTGGTGGAGGCCATCCGGACGGCCTACAGGCATCGCATCGAGAATCTGGACTGGATGAGTCCCGAGACCAAGGCCAAGGCCCTTGTCAAGCTGGACGCCGTCACCAAGAAGGTCGGCTACCCCGACGTCTGGAAGGACTATTCCACGCTGGCCATCAGCCGCGATTCATACTGCCAGAACATGATGAACGCCGCGCGGTGGCACTTCGCCGACATGATCGGCAAGTTCGGCAAGCCCGTGGACCGCAAGGAATGGGACATGACGCCCCAGACCTACAACGCCTACTACAACCCCTCCAACAACGAGATCGTGCTGCCCGCGGCCGCGTTCATGATCCCGGGCATGGCGGACGCCGGCATCGACGACGCCGTCGTCTACGGCTACTCCGGCGGCTCGACGATCGGACACGAGATGACCCACGGGTTCGACGACGAGGGCCGCCAGTTCGACGCCAAGGGCAACCTGGCCGATTGGTGGACTCCCGAGGACTCAGCCAAGTTCGAGGTCCGCACGAAGGTCATGGTGGACCAGTTCGACGCCTACGAGCCACTCCCCGGCCTCCATATCAACGGCAAGGCCAGCCTGGGGGAGAACATCGCCGACCTGGGCGGCGTCCTCCTGGGCATCGACGCCTTCAAGCAGACGAAGCAATACAAGGAGGGCAAGAAGATCGGCGGCCTCACGCCCATGCAGCGCTACTTCCTGGGCTACACCCTCGGTTGGATGATGCAAGAGCGCGAGGAGCGCCTGCGCACCCAGCTCCTCAGCGACGTCCATTCCCCGGCCAAGTGGCGCGTCCTCGGCCCCTTGTCCAATATCCCCGAGTTCTACAAGGCCTTCGGGGTGAAGGAGGGCCAGCCCATGTGGCGCCCGGATAAGGACAGGGTACATATCTGGTAAGGGACGGTCATCTGGATCGGGGGAAGGGCCCGGGGATTCCGGAGAATCGATCCCGGAGCGCGCCGGGAACGGAGTGGTCAATAGCGCGCGAGCAAGAGTCTGCAGGGTTAGCTCTTCAAGGCCTTCCCTCATGCCGCCGGAACAGATCGAGGTCCTCTCTTCAGAGCTGATATCTTGAGCGGGCAGGCCATCGGAAAGGCTGACGGCGGGCGAAACCGTTCGTATCCGGTCGCGGCTGAAGAGAGGGGGTTTCAACGATGAGAAACCGTGCCAGACCCGCCGCGTGCCGTCTATTTTGCTTCGAGCTCTTCGAATCGGACAAGCTGCACGTCCGCCGTTTTAGAAAGATACGCCTCGAGGAACGGCTTGTGGGCGGCCCCGTAAATGACGAGGATCCGCCCTCCCGGATGCAACGCGGCCACGGCCCTGATGCGCGCGGCGATCTTGAGGTTCCGGTTCTCCCAAAGGCCGAGGCGGCTGCGGTCCGAGCCGCTCGCGAAATGCGTGCGCAGAAAAACGCCCCACTGGGCGTCGACATCCGCCGCCGCGTAGGCGGCGGAGTTGAGGTAGGAAAACTGGGGAAGGAGGTTGCCTCTCCGGATGCAGCCCTCCAGCCGCGCTGCCGCCTCCGCATAAACGGCGGCCTTAGGGACAGCGGCGAGGACCGAACTGCCCTTGATATCCTTATCCAGCTCGGAATCGATCTCGGCATAAGCCTCGAGGTCCTCGAAATCGTCCACCGGATCGAGATTCTCCAAGCCCAGCGTCCGGGCCACACGGATGGCCAGGGCCGGCACTTCGTTGACTCTGGCGAGCTCGGCGTCGAGTTCTCTCGCCAATTCGGGCGGGACCGCTTTCTGGGCCCTCTTGTCCTCCTCATTCAGGTAAGACCACTGGAGCGCAGCCGATTCGGGCTCGTAGGCCGCGAGCATCCATAAGGCCAGCGCCGTCCTTTCTACCGGGGTCATTTTCCTCGGGCTCGCGGCCCGCGCTGCGGCCAGCAGCTCCCGGACCTTCAGCGCCGCCGCTTGCGGAGTCGTCCTCAAGACAGAGCGAGCCGGCTTCCCCATTTTCAGGTGTCTGGCGGCGAAGCTATCCAAGAGATCCGAATACAGCGGCCCGGCGTCCCGCTGGAGATCAAGCTCCCGAACGCGGACGCCGGGCAACGTTTCAACGCAGATAGAGTCCGGATGAAACCCGGCGAGCCTGGCCGCGAGACTATCGAGGAGGGCGGGTTTGAAAGCGTCGGCGATCTGCCTGAGGTGAAAGGTCGCCATGATGAGGACGCGTGCCCGGGAAGAGTCCGGCTGGACGGCCTGGAGACGGGAGATCGTATCGCCCGGCACGGCTCCCGTGCGGTTCCGGCCGGTACCGAACGAAAAACCGATGATCAGCATCCCAAGAAGCGCCGCCGCCCGCGGGGCGAAGGGGATCGAAGGGGATTGTCTCGGATGGAGAAAAAGCATGGATGAATCCTCCGATCGGGATAACGAAAAGATCCGTCGCAAGGTTCCCTCCCCGCCGTTTCCCGGACCTCGGCGAGGCCTTCTTGAGGCTCGGCAAGGCCGGCGTGGAAGGGTTTAGAGTCCCGGCCTACCCGCGAAGCCGCCGATAAACCCCGAAGAAGCTCTCCGGGCCTTCCTCGAGGAGCGAGACGAGAGCCGGCCGTCCCAACTCCTTCTCAATACGGCCGGCCATCCTCGCTCCGACGCGGTACCAGAGACGCTCGCCTGCGGACATCCGGTCGAGCACGGCCCATGCCTCTTTGTCCACCGGCCGATCCCCGCGCTTCTCCAGACCGTCATACTCCTTGAAATAGAGCGCCTCGTCCCGCTGCATCCGTTGCTCATCCTGCAAGGCGACGTAGTCGGCGTCATCCGAAAGAGCGTGCTCCGAACGCCGGCGTTCAGTGGCCGCCAGAACGGCCATGCCCTCGAGTTGGGTCAGATATTGGACGGCCTTGAAGAGATCGCGGCATGTTCTCACATCGGAGAACCGCGGCGGCGGGTGAATCGTCATGAATCCTACGTGATGGAGTTCGTGGATCGCATAATACAGGAGTTCCCGCGGGTGCCCGTTGAAATGAGGCGAGGCGCCGTTCAGAGAGGCATTGGGAGCAAACGAAACACCGAGATCATAACCGAAGGTCAGGAAAAGGGAGCCGTGGAAGCAGAAACCCTTCGGCAGATACCTCAGGACATCATCGAGCCAGTGAGGATGGTCAAGCATGGGCCCCGTGAAAAAGGCCAGACTGCTCTCACATGTTGCGGCTTGCTTCAGCCGCTCATCCCGGGGCTCGAGGAGTGATACGACCAGGGCGCGAACGGAGTCCCTGGGCACGTCGGAGTTTTCGAAATTTCGGGCGTGATTCAGGAGATGCAAGGCGGCGGGCGACCGGGTCAGCCGGTCCAAAAAAAGGGGCTTGCCAGATTTCAGATAGGACAACGCGTCGGCCGCGAAACGCGCGTCGAACCGAAGGTCCTGCTTCGCCAGCGGCTCATCCCTCCCGACCAGGTCCGCCAGGGCCACGACTTGCCGCTGCCCGTGCCGTTCAGTCTGACCGCATAGGGAACCGTTCACGCCGACAGCACGGATAATGCCTCCGGCGCCCAGAATGAGAGCGGCTGTCACGGCGCCGAGAATCTTGGCCGGTTTCAAGAATGAACCCGGCCCGGCAAGTTTGCGAAGCCGCATCGTTTTCTTTCGCAAAATCTTATGCTTAAAAAAAATCGAAGTCAATCCCCGCCGCACATCGCACATGAAGCATTAGACCCGGTGCCGCGATATTCCTCTCATCCAGCCCTGGAGAAGCAATTGGGCCCGACCGCCCGTCAATGGGCCGTTCCTCACTAGGATTTCTCATGCCATGCGAGGGCTGCCCAATGAACTGCCCTTCGCGTGACTTGAACAGGCGATAAACCAATCCAGGATTGGCTCGCGTGACTTCCTCGCCTGAAAATCGGAACACGAAAGACGAGAGAAAACCCGGAAGAAAGGAGCCTCGATGGCCTTCGCACGCGCGTCAGGGCGAAGAGCCGG
>Ga0187770_10000103_pt1 | contig 37328 bp, 41 predicted proteins | sample 0116_SJ02_MP02_2_FD_133154 | JGI IMG/M metagenome (GOLD analysis project Ga0187770, IMG submission 133154) | Tropical peat soil microbial communities from peatlands in Department of Meta, Colombia - 0116_SJ02_MP02_20_MG | ecosystem: Environmental > Terrestrial > Soil > Wetlands > Peat | place...
CAGCTCAGGCATGAGCCTACCAGCAGCCACTCCTGCCCTGGCGCGCTACCCCTTTTTCGGAGGCTGGAGCTTCCTCTCGGGAATCAGGTAAAGCGCAAGTCCAGCGACAAGGAGGATGAAGGAGATGCCCACCCCAACTGCGGTCTCCCTCTTGCCTATCTCGTAGAGCGAGGCTGGAACGAGGAACAGAACTATGGCAGCCAATATCTGCCTCCTGGTGACGCCAGGGAGTTTGTACTGAACGGTTATGAGGTAACTCAACAATACAAGAGTAGCGGGGAAGACGATTCCGTACCTGCCGATTATGAAATCCGTGGCGGCATCCGTGATGTCCGTGAACCCGTTCGCGTAGAGGGCGCCGATGACCACGATCACGAGGGAGGCGATGGCGATAGACTGCAGGGTTCCCCCTAGAGCGGCGACCTTCGCGGGGCGGGCCGCTGGCTCGGTCCCGTTTACCTCGATAATGACGCCCAGCATGACGGCCAGGGATACCCCTATGAAGAGTATCGGATCTCTCGTGACCGTAAGGTAGACGGACGAGGGGAGTATCAGGGAAAACCCGCTCTGAGCCCAGAGGACCAGGGCGTACACGATCGGGACCACGATGGGGACGAGATAGAGCAGCGTAGAGACGTCTTCGTAGCGTCCCCTGATACTCATTGATTCGCCAGCGCGACGGACTTGGGCTTAAAACCGTTTTGGGAACTGTCCGGACGACACAGGTTGGATTCCAGCAGTTCGTCTCTCCCCTCCTCAGGCCAAGTCCATAGGCGCCCACGGTCTCTCGCACCTTCGATTCGCGGCGCTCTAAAGGAAACCTGACTGACGCTTCCCGCGATCCCTCTTACGGCCGATCCAATCCTCTTACGGTCAACGACCATGAGCGACACCAGAGCCACCGCAGGGATGAAGGAGTAGTAGTACAGTGGTGTGTCTAGGCCGGATGTGAAAAGCATCGTGATGAATCCGGAGAGTGTCGGGGGATAGAAAAGAATCGGGTTTGTTATCAGGATAGTCGAGGCCGCGTACGCTGCGGACTTCTTCAGGTCTGTCCCGTAGGCTAGGAAAAGGGGCAGACTCAACAACGCGAAACGTGGGTCGAACGACGCAATGCCCAAAGCTACGCCCGCAAGTCGGGGCCTGCCTGACTTTGCCAGTGCCAAAGAGAAAAGGAGGAGAAATGTTTCGAGCACCTTTGACTGGCCTTCTGCCCACTGCCAGTAGTAACTCGCAGAAAGGGCCAACTGAGGAGTCGCAAATGGCAGTGGCAGGACAAGGACCGCGACCGCTACGCCCGAAGCGACCAGGGTCCCTTTGTCTTTGGCGAGTGCGTAGACCAGGAACGCAATCAGAGGGAGAAGGATGAACTGAACCAAGTCGAATGCAAGGAGGGCTTCGCTGTATGGCAGAGCGAGTAAAGGTGAGATCAGTAGCAGCATGGATGGGAGATACTTGTATCTCTCGGGCTCGGGGAGTATGGAAGGCCCCCCGCCGATCGGGGCTCCGTGATAGTAGATCTCGGAAGGGTTGTTGAAGAGCCTCCAGGCAGCGGTGTAGTACGCTGAGAAGTCTTTGGCTAGTAATTGATTGGGGGCGCAGCACCCACCATCCACTTTGTAGGTCTCAGGGATTGCCGCCACGAAGATGCTGAGGTTTAGAAGTATGAGGACCGCGACAATAACCCCGAAGATCACCTTTCCCCTTCGGTCCAGGGTCCACCCGGACTGAGCCATGGTTGGTTCCCTCAATTTCTTCGGATTGGTCGGCACTTGCAACGGGGAGATTTAGGAGTTCTTAGCTTCCGGGTTTCGAGCCGACGTCCTGCGCCCGAAGGTGAGGTAGGCGGTGTGCCCCACCATGATGTTAGACGGCCTCGTCATTCCCACACGTGCCTCGAGGTGCCTCAAGAGGAGCTCGACAGTCTCGATCCCGACGAACCCCTCCTCCATCATCTTCGCGACGAGCTTCTCAGCCTGGTTTGTGGTCGGTGTTATTGCAGCCATGGGGGCCGAAGGTCTTAGACTCGCCCTCATGCTCCCGATAACGTCCCAGGGGTCTCCGACATCCAGTACGCCAGCATCCATCTCTCGCTCTTCGAACCCGAGCCGGGAGTCCGCGACCCTGAAGCTGACGAACTGCGAGAGCCCGAGCCTTTCAATGTTCTTCCTCGCTACAGCTTGAAAATCGGGGTTGAGATCGTAGGTGAAAACCATGCCCGTCGGCTGCACAAGGTACGCCAGCAGGGCAGTAGTCGCTCCGCTCCCTGTGCCCGTCTCGACGACCCTAGACCCGGCGTGGACGCCGAGCTTTACCGCAATCAGCCCAAGGTCCTTTGGATAGATCACCTGCGTCTTCCTGGCCAGCTTCATCACCATGTCCTCGATGGTCGGTTTCAAGATTACAAGCTCGTCCCCGAGGGTCGTCGTGGCCGTCGTTCCATACTCCTTCCCCACAAGGGCTGAAACGTCTAGGATCCCAAGGTGCGTGTGCAGCTTGGGGGTGTCTCTAGGCCTGATCAGCCACCGTCTTCTTCTGTCTCGATAGACAAGAACGAAGGAGTCCTCTCCGATAACATCCATGGAAACCGCCCCTCAGAGGAGTTCTATATCCTTGTTACAAGCAGCCGTACCGCTACGCTTCCAACCAAATGGGGGTGTTCCCCTTGATCATTATCCTCCCGGGGCGCATATGCCCTGGGACGACGAGCGCCGATTCCCTCGACGCAAGTTCTGCAAACGCGTTCCTGCTCTTGACTAGGGCCTTTGCGTCCGCCCAGGACGCAACAAGGTCAGGATGCTCCGCCTCCTCTTTCAGGTGATACAGGTCCCCGACACAGAAGCATGCAGCGCCTTTCGAGCGTATGCCCACGATCTGGTGACCGGGGCTCTCCCCCGGGAATGGCAGGATTTTGATGCCCCCTCCCATCTCCTCCTCGCCGTCAAGTAAGCTAAGGAGGCCTCGCCCCTCCACAACGCCGAGAGTATCCGCCACGTCTCGGTCGCCCTTCTTCCTGGCTTCTGCAATTTCTGGCATTTCCCAGTCCCTCTTTGGCACGATGTACGTCGCCTTTGGGAAAGAAGGGACCGTGTCCCCTCCTTCTTTCCGCGTCAGTCCAGCAAAATGGTCGTAGTGGAGGTGCGTTACAACCACCCTGTCTATGTCCGGAGGGTTGACCCCGACTTCCTTCAACTGCTCGACAAGCGAAGGGGGAGGTGGCTGAGCAGCTGGGGGCTGAAACCCATAGACAGAAAGTAGGCGCTCCCTGTCCCCCGGATCGACAAGTAGCCTAGTCCCCGGTGTCTCGATAAGCACCGTGTTGTTCGGGTAGAATGAAGGGTTTGCAATTCTTGTTGAATCGAAATAACGTGTCAGGTCGACGTCTTTCCCGAAGACGTCGGTCAGGCCCATCGCAAAGTCACCTATGTTGAAGACCGAGACTTTCGAGTCCCCGATCCTGAAGGTGTTTGCCTTCGGCCTAGGCGCGCCACCAGTCATACCTGAGGAAATCAATTGACTTCTTGTCCTTGTCAGAAATTGCTATTATGAACTGCTTCCTCACAGTGGTGGCCAGCCTCCCGGACCTCACCATGGAAGTGGCGGTCATCTTGGAACTGGGGGAAACAACCTGTACGATATAGGGGGCGTGATCGATGCCCGGGCCGTGCTCGTACACGGCGAAGTCAGACCCGAACTTGATTCCGGGCGTCACTACGAAGCCGTCCTCCCTCAGCTTCTTGTACACCAGGAACTTCTCCTCAAAGTCAGGATAGGAGGCCTCGCATGTCTCGTGGAGCTTCTTTGGAGTAAGCTCCTTGCCTGACTGATCTTCTACATCCAGGACCTTCTTGGTCACAAGGTAGTAACCTTCCATTAGGTCGAGAATGAGCGGAGCGTCGAACTCGAAGTCTTTGGGCTTCGGTATCCCGAGGGGCTTGCCGTAATAACCCTCCTTGAAGAGCCTCCTCGAGGCGTCGATGTTCCAGACGACTATCCTGTTCTCGAAGAGCCTCCCCTTCGCCCCCTGCCTCGGCATGGCTACATACCAAGAGCTAGGATGGTGCTGGCGTCAGAGGCGTCGAGCATAGCGTCTGCGCAGTCCTCGATTGCCTCCACGACTTCCTTTACCGTAATCAATTCTTTCACGTTTGAGGCTGTCTTCATCACGGTCACTACCAAATCTCTGTAGTCGGTGTCGACGGACCTTTCTATCTGCTGTACCTGGCTGGCCATCTGGATGGACTGATCAGGGTTCAGCGATAGCGCCCGGATGCTCTCGTTCAGTTTGGAAATCCCGTCTATGAGGAGGCCAAGGAGAGCGGTGATCGAGTCCCTGTACTTCTTGTTCCGAACAGATGACTTTTGAAGCTGGGACATCTTGAATGCCACGCCATTTATGTATCCGAAGATGTCCTCCACGGCGAACGCGGCCCTGAGCAGGTCCTCCCTGTTGACTAGAAGGGTCCCGACCTGCGAGAGCTCCCGGATGAGGGCGGTCCTGAGTGTCATGACGTCCTCCTCAGCCCTGCGGACCTTTTCGATGGCAGCTGAGACCTGCGTCTTGTCTCCTTTTACTATGCCGTTGAACTCTTCGAGGAGCACCCTGCTAGCATCAAGGACGCGTCTCATTTCATCCTGTAGAACTACTACTGTCCGACGTCTTGCTTGGGTTTCCCCTTCTTGACCCGACACTGGAGCCGCTCGCTCCAACCCTTGAATTCATTTGGATTTAAAACCGAGGCAATAATGAGGATTGTTCTTGGAAATAATTCATACTCAGCCAAGGGTTCCACTAATTCTTCTTGATTCTAGCCCAGACTTCGACTAGCTGCTACATAGCCTAGGCACTGCCTGTCATCGGTACCGGCCTTAGGTTTTACCTTCCAGGGACTGCTGGGCCTGCTTGATCTGGTCTTTCACGCTGGACGCGAAGATGGAAGTGAACTCCATCGGGAAGATGTACTTCGTGGAGGGCGAAGCCCCGAGAGCCTTCAGGGTGTCCAGATACTGGAGTGTCATGGTCTTGGAATCGATGCCCTTTGCGGCAGAGAAGATCTGGTTGAGCGCGCCCGCGTAGCCTTCGGCCCTCAGAACAGCGGCCTGCTTGTCCCCCTCCGCCCTCAGGATGTTGGACTTCTTCTCACCTTCCGCTACGAGTATCGAAGCCTCTCTCTTTCCGTCCGCTTCGGTGACAGTCGCCCTCCTTGTCCTTTCTGCAGACATCTGGCGAACCATCGCCTCCTGGACGTCCTGTGGGGGTCTGATCTCTCTGATCTCGACGTTGGTGACCTTGATGCCCCACCTTTCCGTGACTTCGTCAAGCTTCGTTCTGAGAACCTGGTTAATCTGCTCCCTCTTTGCAAGAAGTTCGTCGAGCGGTATGTCGCCCACGACCGCCCTGAGGGTGGTGGTGGCGATGCCTATGGATGCGCCCTCGAAGTTTTGGACCTGGACAATGCTCTGCGTGGCTTCTATGACCTTATAGTAAATCAGGAAGTCGATGTCTGTCGGGGCGTTGTCTTTCGTGATGCATGTCTGGTGAGGCACTTCGAGGAAGCGCTCTCTGAGGTCCACCTTGTTGATTCTGTTGATGAGCGGGATGATGAAGACAACGCCAGGTCCCCTCGCGCCTATGAGCCTCCCCAGTCGGAATACAACGAGCCTCTCGTACTCGCGTATGATCTTGATTGTCGCGGCGATGAGGCCGATTACTATTATTGCGACTATCGCGTAGATCACGTAATTGATGATATCGGCGGTCGTCTGAAGAGCAACGGGGCCTAGGAGGCTCAAGTCTCTACCCTCTCTACCGTCAGAGTCTGGCCACTCACTCCTTTTACCCTTATCGAATCACCCCTCTGAAGGTCCTGCGATGAGGTAACGCTCCACTCCTCGGACGAAACCATAGCGACCCCCCTCCCCCCTGCCTTCAGGTCGGATTCCATCTTCCCTTCCCTTCCGATCAGGACAGTTGGCTCGTTCACCTTGGGCCTCCTCCTAAGTGCATCTCGTATGGAACGAAGGTAGATGCTCGCCAGTATGATGGCCGCACCCAGCGCGACGATTAGTCCATAGGTTATGTCTGTTGCACCCGTGAAGCTCGCCGGCTGCTGCTGAATCTGGGAAGGAGCGGAGCTGGCAGCCGAGGGAAACTGGAACACTAACAGGAATCCGATGATGAAGATGACCACGCCGACGGTGGCGCTTATCCCGTGGGCAGTCTTCACTTCGAGAAATATAAAAGCCGCTCCAATTATCATTAGAATTACAGCTAGTGGAGAGGCGCCGAAAACGCCGAGTCCGAAGAGCGCGGCCGCGATTATCGCAACCCCGACTACAGAGAGGATTATGGTCGGGTGATAGATGTCAGCGAGGACGGCGAAAACCCCCAGCAGGAACAGTAGGCCCGACACGTTGGGGTTGCTCAGGACGGAGATGAGCGACGATTTTACTCCAGGCGAGTTGATCGGTGTGTTTGCTGGCACTCCGAGATAGGAGAGTGCTCCCTGGACGGTTGTCGAGTTGATAATACCGTTTATCACATTCTCCTTAAGGGCCAGGCCGTCGGGGTAAGACACCCCGTCGGTAACCATCAGTTCAGTTGCCGTGCTGTTCCTCCCATTTGATGTGGTGAGGGTCCCCATGTAGGAGGCGAAAGCATTGATGTCCTTCGTCATGGTCGAGTTCTCCTCTCCTGTGGGGATCCCCGAAACGATTGGCGTGGCGGAGCCTATGGTAGTCCCCGGCTCCATGTAGATGCCATTCGAAGCCTCAGCGATGTAAGAGCCGGCCGAGAAAGCAAACGACCCCTCGGGCGCCACGACAGTGGTGAAGTTTCCTCCCCACTGCTGATAGCTTGCAATGGAGGTGATCATGGACTCCATGCTGGCACCGTCTCCCCCGTTGGTAACGAGGATGAAGACGATGTTACCGGCGCAGTTTGATTCGGCGCTGCTGACAGTCGAACTCATGAAGTCAGCGGTGCCAGGATCAATGTCCGCGTTGAGGGAGGCAACGTAGTATGTGTTCTTGTTGGCACAGCTCGGGGTCTGTGCGTGAGCCGGAGCGAACTGAAGGGCAAAGGCTGCGAGCAGCACCACAGCGAAGAGCAGTCGAATCCTCTTCAATGCTTTCTCATCAACGAATGGGTCTCTCATAAAGAGTATCCCTCAAATTGGACGGGCCGCAATGAAGGACTTACATAGTGTGCATTCAGACCCGTCAATGGTCGGGATGGTTAAGCCAAAGGTCACCGTGATGGACCACCCGATGGTCATGGAGCAGCTCTCCCTCGTCCGAGACAAGCGAACGTCTCAGATCGCTTTCAGGAAGGCCATCTACCGGCTGGGCAGGTTCATGGCCTACGAGTTCTTGAGGACGATGGAGATTCAGGAGTTCACTGTCGAGACTCCCCTGGGGCCGGCGAAGGGAGGGCAGATCAAGGGAAGAGACAGGATCGTGATAATCCTCGTCCTTAGGGCGGCGATACCTTTCGTGGAGGGCATGTACAAGAACTTCCCGATGGCGAGAACCGGTGTCGTAAGCGCGTGGAGGGGGAAGCCTCCAGACTTCCCCATCGAGGTAAACTACGCGAAGATCCCCGAGTTAGGGAAGAACGACGTGGTCGTGATAGCGGACCCGATGCTTGCCACCGGGCACACTCTCAAGGAAGTGGCAAAGAGGGTGATGAAAGAGGGACGCCCGAAGAGGCTGGTCTTCTTCTCCGTTATCGCAACGAAGCAGGGGATAGACTATGTGGCGAAGGATTTTCCCAGGGCTGAGTTCTATACGTGCGCCATCGACCCAGCGCTAAACGACCACGGATACATCGTGCCGGGGCTTGGGGACGCGGGGGACAGGTCCTTCGGGGCGCCTCACTGAACCCCTTCTATCTTCTTCAGCTGCCTGTTGTACATGCTGACGATCTCCTCCACCGTGGTGGCATCCTCCGGCCCCTTGTCGTCCCTGATCCTCCCCGTGAACTTCGGGAAGCGCAGAGATATGCCAGCGCCCGGGCGTATGCGTCCGATTGCGGCGGTGTGAATCGGCGAGAGGGTCAGCTCGGCGGCGATGGTCTCTATGACCATGTGTGGCCTGAACCATACGTCGGGCGCCATGGCCGACTCCACGTTCGCGGGCTTGACGTGGCTCTCGTAGGGCCTGAGAAGTTTGGGGATCTTCTCGAGATCTGCGTCAGAGAATCCAGTGCCTATCTTGGCCACACTGGTGAAAAGCGTACGCTTCTCGTCGTATGCGCCAAGCAGGTACGTCCCGTATGTCCCCGCCCGTCGCCCGCGGCCATGGAAGGCCCCGATTATGACAAGGTCGATGGTGTCTGTCAACTCGCTCCTGTATTCGCGTTTCAGTTTAATCCAAGCGAAGCCCCTCGCCCCTGCCCTGTAATCCGAGGAAAGATCCTTGAGCATTAGGCCTTCACAGCCATTCTCGATGGCTTCCTCCATGAAGTTCTCAATCTTCGCAGGGTCGGAGCTTCTCATGACGGGCACGAGCCTTGTCCTGTCCGTCTCCTCGACCACCTCTTGCAGCTTGTTCCGCCTGAAGGTGTATGGCCTGCCCGTGATGTCGACCTCGGCGTAGAGAATGTCAAAGAAGTTCAGAGCTACCGGGTAATCACGCATGGCCTGCTCCACTCCGTGCTTGCGCCTCCTGTGCATGAGCTCCTGGAAAGGCAGGTATTCCCCCGTGTCTTCGTTGATTGCGACCACTTCCGCCTCGAGGATAGCTTTCTTTGCCTTCACGTCTTTCTTGGCCAGTTCGACCGCGTCCGGGTAGTTACCCGTAATCGATTCGAGCCTCCGAGAGAAGAGTTTGACCGAGTTGCCGTCCTTGTGGATCTGTAGTCTTTCCCCGTCGAGCTTGTACTCCGCTGCCACTACCCTGTCCCCCATCTTCTTGATTATGGCCTCAGCCGAGCTTAGCCTTTCAGCCAGCATTGGCCGGATCGGCACCCCGACCTCGACCTCTATCCCGTGTAACCCTCTGAGCCCTTTCGAAGCGACGCTCGCGACCACGAACCCGAGATCAGGGTGGACGTTGTACGCCCTTTCGACCGCTCCTCTCTCCCCCTTCCCCCCGAGGAAGGCGCTGGCTGCGGCGTCCAGCACGGTGTAGTCTGCCACCCCGAGCCTTAACTCCCCCGTAACGGTCCTCATGACGAATTTCGCCTCCGTGGGGGTCGCGTCGTTGAGGAGTGAGCCTAGCTCCTTCAGTTTGAGCTCTATGGAACCCGAACCGCTCTGCTTCGCGACCCTGAGGAGCGTGTCGTACACTCGCTTGAGAGTAAGCCTTTCGCTGAACAGAGTACCCTGGCCCTTGGTCTTCAGGAGCTCCTCTGCTGCCGTCCCGATGTCGCCGAACTTGATGTAAGTCGTATAGACCTTCTGGGACGACAGCCCCGTTGCCGACGAGACCGCCCTGAGGGCGAGCTTTTCTGCGAGCCCTAGCTCAACCCCTTCGTAGTCGGGACGGAGCTTCCCCTGTGTCAGATATACCAGGAGTGGAAGCTCATCCCTTGGCGTCTCTTTTAGCAACTCTGCGAGGACCCGCGTCATCTCGTTTCGGCCGGAGATGCCCTCTAGCTCCTCGTACTTCTCTGCGACCTCGGAATACTCCAAACGCGATAAGTCCTTGCGGCTGTTTAATTTTCTTTTCCCGTAAGTTGCGTGGGTGGAGTAAGCGATTCCGAACCAAGCAAGCGGCTCTAAATCCCAGAGTATTTGCGACGTGGCGTCTTGGTTACGCTTCCGGTCTAATCAGATGCACAGGGCGAGCCCTTTCAGGGGACTACGCGACCAACGATCCCCCGCAGCGCTTTTATCCAATCGCCAATGGCAACGAATTTCGTGGCAACAGCTGGCGGCCCCGGCCATCCGAAGTACTCCGTGTGCGTGACAACGAAGAACGACCTTCCAACGGTGAAAGCATCAATGGACGCTCTGATTGCGAACACAAACAGGACCAACACGGAGATTGTGGTGGTTGACGCAGAAAGTACAGACGGCCAACTCCCCATCCTCCGGGGATACGCGTCGTTAGGGCTCATCAAATTGATCGTGAAAAAATGCAACAGGGGAGAGGGGAGGCAGATTGCCTATGTCGAGTCCAGGGGGGATTACGTCATCGCCGGCATTGACACTGACGACGTGGTGGGGCCCGGGCTGCAGCAACTCCTTGCCCTCTATGACACCGAGTACGAAGGCTTGGTCTTGCAGGCAATCGGTGTAACCATCGCCCCGAGGGGTGTGATCGAGTCCCTGGGAGGATGGAAGCCCCTAGCCAGAGCGGAGGACTTCGATTTCTGGAAACGTGCGGAGAGCCGGGGTCTTCTCCGCCGGGTCTCATTCAGCCCCTATGTCGTCAGAGTAAGAAGGCGCCACAGCGTAACGCACACGGTACGTCAGCTCTGGATGTACGCCGAGCAGGGCCGGACACCCGTCCTCTCCCGAAAATGGGAACCTGCATGGGCGGTAATACGCTTCGTTCATCATCTTACGAAACTCGGAAGAAGTAACCCCGGCCGAAACAATCCAGGAAACCCTTAATTGCCGACCCAAAGCTCGTTCGGCGAAAGCCTTGGGCGGAGTGAAGAAGAAATCTCTGGCTTCGATGGAGAAGTCGCAGGAGTCCACAGAAGCCGGGGCGGACCAGGGGGCTCCCTCCAAGGGGAAGAAGACGAAGGATGCGAAGGTTGCGCCCCAGCAGAAACGGCAGCTGGCTTTCCTCCCTCCAAAGATGAGCGACGCTGAGATGTTGAAGAGTCTCGCTCCTCTGAAAGCCATAACGGTCTACAGCGCCTCGAGGGCTCTGGGAGTGAACGCTTCCGTCGCCTCAACACTCCTCAAGGAACTCGAAGCGAAGACGATGATCACCAGGGCGGGCGGGTTCAGCGGCCACGGCGTCTGGTTCGTAAAGAACTAGCTCGAGCTCTCAGCTCTGCGGAGGACCAGCTGGGGCAAGATGGACTACGTCTCCTCGCACTATCGAGTCGAACATCTCCATCCCGGATTCGACCTTCCCGACCGGATTCAGGGGTCGATCGCTCTTCGCAACGCCAAGGAACACGCAGATCAGTCCCCCGGAAGGCAGGTAGGCGACGTCCCCCCTCGCGAATTGCATCCTCGGCTTCTCAACCCCCACCTTGAGATCGGTGAAGAGGCAGACCATCGAAGGCTGGAGGTTCACCCTGCTGTCGTTCGGGAGACTCCGCAAGATCGCATTGACGGTCACGGGCGCGAGATGGCGGAATAACGCCAAGGTTCCCTTCCCCTTCCCTCCCACGGTCGCCACGCACTCAATTTTGGAAACCGAACCCGCGGCAGGAGGAGTCTGGGCCGACAACTGGCGGCCCTCTCCCCTGTCCCTTAATCTGTTTTAGGGTGGTAATGTCACTTCCACAAAACTGCACAGCCAAATACAATACCTGCGTGTGTCGTGCTTAAGCGCCCAAATTGGAAAAGGCTAAGGCCTCTCTTCAGACCACGCAAAGCATGGACAGCAGTGAAAGAGATTCCGAAAGATCAGGGCGGCGGCGTGGATTGGAAGCTGCCCAAAAAAAGAACCTGGCCTCACTCGTTTCGTATCAGTCGGGTACTGTCGTGAGCCGGACGATAATCAACCGCAGGGCTGGGACAATCACGCTTTTCGCGTTTGATGAAGAAGAGGGCCTGAGCGAACATACCGCTCCGTATGACGCTCTCTTGCACGTCCTAGAGGGCATGGCCGAGGTGACTGTCTCGGGCGAAAGGAGCGACCTGAAGGAAGGTGAGGCCATAATCCTCCCCGCGGGAAGTCCTCACGCGGTCAGGGGGACCAAAAGATTCAAGATGCTTCTCACCATGATTAGGGAGTAGCAACCACTATCGACCGTCAGGCATCCCTTAGCTTTGCGGGGTCAGACTTAAGACATTCATCGCCGCTTCGAATAACAAATGACAATGACCTTGGATTACAACGAACCGTTGCGAAAGGTCGTGGAGAGGCTGAAGAATGAACACCGCGAACTCATTCCAAAACTTCGTCGAATCGAGAAATTGGCAGAAGGTGGAGACATGAAAGTCGCCATTACCGAGTTGAATGTTATCAAACCACTAATCCTTAGACACGCCGTTGAAGAGGAGGCAAGACTTATGCGGCCGATCATGTGGGAACACAAGGACGAGTCTGAGGAGTCTATCATCATATTGAGGTATCATAGACCCCTCGTCGATTTCTTCGACCACAGGTTGCCTAACTTGGACAAACTACCCGAACAAGTGGCCCGAAGAGAAGTCGGGATCTTCGTGAAGGAGCTGAGGAAGCATCACCTGGAAGAGGAGAAGACAGTCTTCCCGTTGGCGCTGAAAGCAAACTCTCAGTACGAGAAAGGCAGCCAAACCTTGTCCACACGAAGGCCTGTCCGGGCTTGAGCCATCGTTGAAACCCCAATGCTCCCTCCTGCGCTCTAGCGTGCTGGGGGAGTGGCCAAATTCGGGCTTTAGAAAGCGTCCCTTGAACGCGGCTGTACGCCGCCAATTCTCTCATTACTGGAAGGGCTATAGGTTCTTCAGAACTTCGACCCACTCGTCTGCGGTCAGCACCGAGGTGTACTCGAACTCATAGTAGGGCACGTACATCTGTGCCATCGTAGCTCCCACCGTCTCTGTCCCTTCAAAGATCGCGTACCCCCTCATGCCATCTCCGGCGATTCCGTAGTCCTTTATGACGCCCGATTTCAGGGCCTCTTGTACCATCTCCACGAATTTCAGGTTTTGCTTGACTCTGGCCTCCATGTTCTCGGGTTGTCTGGCGTTCACAGCCTTCCAGGTGACTAGATACTTCGTCATGATGTTCTTCGCGGCTTCAGGGACAGGCAGGAAGCTATACGAGTATGCCCCGTCTCTGAGTGTGGTTTAGTTTTCCCAACCCGGTTTGACAAGGCATGAACCGGAGCCGACAATGCGCCCGAAGTGCCATAAGCAGGCCTGGGCTCCCTATGTCATAGAGATTTGGGGGGAAGTATGGTCAGACCTACCGTTATCAGGTATTCCGGCACCCTGAAGGAAGGCGCCATACTCCGAAGAAATGTAGGTTCAAGATCGCTTGGGCAGCCGGCGCCACCAGCATATTCTCGGCTAGTTTCTTGATTTGGTAAGCTTCAGGCATCCCTATGTTGGGAGTTAGAAGCAGTAAAGCCCACGTTACCGTAGATGCAGGAACGCATAGGTTATCTGGCTGACCCAAAAAGACTTATCTTCCGACTCAGTCGGGCGAAGCCGACCCCGAGGCCCCCTGATGTCCCCTGCAAAGACTGTAAAGAAGGCTAAGCAACCGTCTCTAGCCGACTTTGAGGTCAAGATCGGACCTCCGAAGCTTACCCGCTTCGAAAGGGCGCGAATTGTAGGTGCGAGGTCGCTTCAGATCGCGATGGGAGCTCCTGCGTTTGTCCCAATGGAAGGGCCTTACAAAGGGCCAATCGATACCGCAATGCTGGAGCTGGAGGCGGACGCTCTACCCATCTCAATAAGAAGGTCGCTTCCGAACGGGGTAACCCAAGATATTCCCATAAGGGCTCTCGCGAAATAGCGCAAGTTCCACGATGGCACCCACTAAGGTATTCGTTACTGACGTGTTCCCAGTGGAAGCCAGACAGATACTTTCGGGGTTCGAGATCTACGAAAAGGAGGCAGACGACAGTACCCTTGGCGAGTGCCAGGCCCTGGTCTGTTGGCCATCCCGGGCGAGGCCGGAACTCCTGAAGAAGATGAGTATGCTGAGAATGGTACAGACGATGTCCGCGGGAGTGGATGGCTTCGATTTCACATCTCTTCCTCCCGGAGTGCAAGTGTTTTCGAACGCTGGGGCCTTCAGCGACACTGTCGCGGAGCACGCCTGGGGGCTTCTGCTTGGCATAGCGAAAGGCATCCACCTTCGAAACGTAAGGTCGACTCCAAGAGCGCTCAGGGGCAAGACATTGCTCATAGTTGGCGCCGGAGGCATTGGGACGGAAGTCGCGAGACTTTCGAAGTCACTGGGGATGAGAACCATTGGCTCATCGAGGTCGTTCAAGGCGACCGATCTTTTCGACGAAGCACATTCCATCTCCTCGCTGGAGGCTGACGTAGCGGCGGCTGACGCCATAGTCATCACACTTCCGCTCACGAAGGTCACAAGGGGGATAGTCAATTACGAACTACTCAGCAAAGCGAAGGAGAACGTCATCGTGGTGAACGTCGGAAGGGGAGAGACGGTCGATGAAAATGGGCTGCTGAGATGGCTCAAAGAGAGGCCTGAGAGCAGGTTTGCGACGGACGTCTTCTGGAAGGATGGGGGGAAGGAGGTTTTTGCTACAAGTGCCTGGGCCCTGCCAAACTTCGCCGGCTCACTCCACAACTCGGGCACGCCCATCGGTGATGACCTAAAGGTACCAAAGATCGCGGCCGCGAAGAACGTCCGGAGGTTCTTCGAATCAGGAGTAGCTCTGAACCGCGTTGAAGTCAGCGAGTATGTGTGAACGACCGACACACAGCGGTTAAATACGCGTCGAGGCGGCCGTGCCGAGCAAGGTCAGACATATGCCAAGAAAGAAATCCGACACAAACGAGTCAGAGGGACAAAAGGCCGCTGAACAGGCCACAGCACCAGCACAGCAGAGCGCACCACCCCAGAGGTCAGCACCGTACAACCACATATTCGTAGGCCAGAAGCCAGTGATGAACTACGCGATGAGCGCACTCATCCAGCTTACTCAGGCCGGCGAAGTGGTCGTAAAGGCCAGAGGGATGGCAATCAGCAGAGCCGTCGACGTGGCAGAGATCGTCACAAAAAGGCTGGGCAATGGCCAGTTCAAGGTCAAGGACATCGGGATAAACACCGAGGTCGTTGGCGAGGGCCCAGAAACAAGGAACATCTCCTCGATCGAAATAGTCGTCGGGAAGTAGTATCGAAACTCTACCATCCCTTTAGCACAGAAGGGTCGATTCGCCTAGCGCGAGCTGTGCCCGGGACAATCAATCGACCAGTGATCAGGGTATTTGTTGCTAAGATGAACCGACCAGACGCGGCGCTCGAAACCCGGCTCTCTTTCAAAGGACATCTCACATGCACGTGAAAAAAGGAGCATCAGGCCAATGTGCGCCTTTCTGTGTGGTGCCTCAGAAGGTAAGTCCCTGACAGACCACTCGACTGGCACCTTCGGAAGCCCGGGCGCTGATGCACCGCGTCGCTCGGATGCTGCCGTTCCAGCCGCCGCTGCCGTGCTTACGACTTGATGACTGGCGCTGCCGGAACTTGCTCTGGTACTGCAGGCTCGACCGCCATGTGAGTCGAGCTCAATTCCTTCATGATGTCGATGCAGACGCTACAGAGTGGGACAGGTGGGTACCCCTTCACGAGCAGGACTCCCACGCCCCTCCTCGGCTTGCTGGCGATTTCCTTTCTCCTGGCCATGTCGAGAACCTGTGCCTGTACTTCGTAGTACAGTGTGCCCTCTGCGATCATGAATTCGAGCCCGTCGAACAGCTTCAGTCCCTCGTACCCCTGCTTGTATCCGCCGTGGCCGGCTCCTCTTCCCCCATCGCCTGCGATGCGCCTGCGCCACTTCGCCTCGAAGTCGTCCAGCATCTTGCTCAGCAAGTCCCGATCCGCCTTCTCGAAATGCGAAAGGGGGCCGAAGCCCGGTATTTCCCCGTCTCCCTTTCGGAGAGCCACGGCCAAGGTTTCGAGCCAGTCAACCGTCTGCTTCTTGGCGTCGCCGATCTCTCCTAGCAGTTTGTTAGGAGCTGTGATCTCTCCAAGCAGTCCGTTCCCGATCCGAATGGGCTTGAACTGGTCGGCGTTGGACGTCACGAATTTGAAGTCAAATTCCTTGAGTTCCTTGGGAAGCCCCTTCCGCCACACATCGGCCGATTGGGCGAAATCCGCCTTGTACTGTGTGACCTGGGACATCTGCTGTAGAATCTCTTTCTCTTTTGGTGTCTCCACGTCCGCGAAGGCCGAGACCTCGGCATCGGACCTGTGGCAGAACCAGCAGCGTGAGTCTTCTTGCATAGTTCAAGCGTAGCCTCCAGTGTTGATTAAAGGATAATTTCCGTTTTGGTGGGGAATAGCACGTATCCTTCTTCCATATCGGCGATAGCTATTCCAATTCAACTAGCTTTCAGCCTGGTGGGGGGGTTGAGACAGGAACGGGGGTAGCAAGCCTTCGGTTCAGGGAGACTAGGGGATACTTTGTTTCTGCGTCGCTTCATAGGCCCTGCAGAGCGAGATTTTCTCTCTCCTTGTGAGCTTCTTTATCTGAGCTTCACGCCTTAAGGCACCCCCTCTGCTGGCTGCCTTCTCGGTGTGGGCAAGTGTAACAGGGAGCCTGGAGCGTGTGTACTTCGACGCACTTCCTGCCTGGTGGGCTCTCAATCGGCGAGCCAGGTCGCTGGTGTAACCAGTATAGAGCGACCCGTCGGAACATCGCAAGATGTAGACCCAGTACGATTCCAACGCCATCCCCCCGAAACGCAACGATAGAACGATTTCTGGATTTGGTATCGATTTTTCGCATTGCCTGCCCACATCGATGCTCGATGGTGCTGGCGCCCTGATCGGATCGAACCGGAACCACCGGGCCGACCCAAGCTTCCGACGACCCCAAGTGCGGGCGGGAAGCCCCTCGCCCACCTCGGAAAAATTAGGACGATAATTCTGGTTTTGGTGGGGATACATTTTTAAGCGAAATTCAGCGGACATACGTTAACAAAAAGTTGGTCGACACTCGCACGCAGCCCGTTACACGCGCGGGCGTTGCGGCGCCGAGGTTTTCGGATAGAGAATTATACAGCCTAGCGGAAAAGTATGGCACCCCGTACTTTCTGATAGACGAAGCCACGCTGAGGAAGAAGGTTTCTGACCTGGAGCAGGCTTTCGCGGATTTCAAGGGGAGATACCGAGTCGCCTACTCCGTCAAGGCGAACTTCAATCCCTCCGTGATTAGGACGTTCGCCAGCGAAGGGATACTGTTTGACCTGACGGCGCCCGGGGAGCTCGTCTTCATCGTCAAGTCTGGAGCTACTGCTGAGAACGTGATGTACACGAGCATCACAGAGACCTCCGCTGAATACGAAGAGGTTCTCAGAATGGGGGTACGGAAGATTGTAGTGGCCAGCTACAACGGCCTACTCAATCTTGCTGAGGCAGCCGCCAAGGTCAACGTCGCTGTGAAGACCATGATCAGGGTCAACCCCGAGGTACACGTCCACGCTGAGCTAAGGGGGTCCATGGGGCATGGGAAGTTCGGACTGCAGTTCAACGGAGTTAGCCAGGACAGCGCCCTAAGCGTGCTGAGGAAGCTCCTCTGCATTCCTCTTCTTCAGTTCGAGGGCTTCCACTTCCACCTCGGCAGCCAAATCGAAGACCCGGCGTGTTTTGCCGAGGCTATCGAGAAGCTTGAGGCGTTCATCCTTGATGCGAGGAGGCAGGTGGGCGAGTTCCATGTAAAGACAATCGATATAGGCGGGGGGCTCCCCGCGCCCTACGGAAGAAAGGTCCAGACCCCGAAGGACCTAGCCCAGAAAATTGTTGGGCAACTGAACAGCCTCATAGAGAGCATAGGAGACAGGTTCGCCCTGGTTTCAGAAAGCGGGAGGTACTTGACGGCCGAGTCCACAGTCCTCGTTTCCAGAATCGTGAATACGAAAGAGTTCGGGGAGAACAGGTACGTCTACCTGGACGCCGGCTACAACGTGCTACTCGACTCGGCGCTTCTCAGACACGAGTATCCGGTGGAAGTGATCCCTGGAGGCAAACCGTCGACAGAGAAGGTGGTCCTAGTCGGGAGGTTGTGCGACCCGCTGGACGTCTTCCCCACCTCGGGCAGGTCAAAGCTCGGAGGGGCGGAGGCAGGAAAGCTGGTGATATTCCGGGACGTGGGGGCTTACTCCATCGTGATGAACATGCCATTCCACAGCCAACCAAAGCCGTATGTTCTGATCCGGAATGGTCAGGGCGGTACTTCCATCGCCCGCAAGGGACAGGATGTCAATCACCTTTTCCTCGACGAAGGCGGGGACTGCCTGGCCAGCTAGAAACACCCAAGAACCAATCCTGGGAAGACTCGACGATGCAGGCAGCGCGTATCGAGTTCCTGTCCGTAGACGGACGACGAATAGTCCTCCGAGCCCTCAGGAGTAACGATATCAGGGCCGCGACGAGATTCGCCAATACTCTGGCCAAGGAGAAGAAGACCAATCCGGATCTTGGCATCGTCTCATTGGAAAGGAGAGTCACGGTGAAGGAGGAACGAAAGTTCCTGAATCGAATCATCGCAGGTAGGAGGACGAAGGACGAAATCAGCCTCGCAGCCTTCGAGGGCGACAGAATGGTTGGTCATTGTCACGTGTCCAGGCGGAGGCAGGGGGACGTCAGACACACAGGCGTCTACGGAATCTCGATAATAGACGGGTACAGGGGTGTAGGAATTGGAAGAAGGCTTACGGAAGAGGTTCTTCGGGAGGCCTACAAGATAGGAGTGTGGCTGGTCGAACTCGAGGTGATGGGGATAAACGCAGCCGCCATCGGGCTTTACGAGAAAGTGGGGTTTCGAAGGGCAGGCGTAGTTCCAAACAAGATCCTGAGAAAAGGGAGGCACATCGACATCGTGGTCATGTACGCTGACCTGAGGAACCAATAAATTCTCCCGGCTACGGCGCCGCAAAAGTTGACCCTCGAAGTAATCATAGGACCCATGTTCTCCGGGAAGACATCGGAGCTAATCAGACTCGTTGAAAGGGAGGTCTACGCCAAGAGGAAGGGTGCCATCTTCAAGATTGCCTTCGACAAGCGGTACAGCGCAAGGCAGGTGGTCACCCACAACGGGCTCAAGTACGACGCATACACCGTGGCCTCTTCATCGGAGGGGTTGCACAAGATCGAGGAGCTCGCCGTTTCCCAGAGGCTCGACGCCATAGGGGTTGACGAGGTTAACTTCTTCCCCGAGGCGCTGGTGGGTGTCCTAGATCGGCTGGCAGACACACGTCGGGTGATAGCGTGTGGACTGAACCTCAATTTCAGAGCAGAGCCTTTCCCCACCACGATGCAACTCGCCGCCAGGGCGGACAGGGTGAGGTACCTGAGTGCTGTCTGTGTCGTATGCGGCCAGGAGGCGACGAGGACCCAGAGACTGATAGCCGGGAAGCCGGCGCCGAAGGATTCTCCCACCATCGTCGTCGGGGGTAAGGAGATGTACGAGCCCCGCTGCAGGAACTGCTACGCTCCGGCAGTCTAGGCGAGCGAGAACCCTTGTTAAGCACCCGAAAGGAACCTGAAATGGCGGAGTCGCAGTAGTTGGCGATGGAACCCAGGGACGAAAGTGGGAGGCCTTACCACATCAGGATTGCTAAGAGGGACGTAGGGCGCATCGCATTCCTTCCAGGGGACCCAGGCAGGGTGCCTAGGATCGCGGAGAGATTCAAGGAGACGAGGGACCTCGGTTCGCACCGAGAGTACCGTGCGTACGCCGGGAAGCTAGGGGGTGAGAAGGTGGTTGCGATGAGTACGGGCATTGGGGGTCCCTCCGCTGCCATAGCCATCGAGGAGTTGGCTCGCCTTGGGGTAGAGGTCATGATCAGAGTAGGGACCTGCGGCGCAATAACCCCTGAGATAAGGACAGGCTCGGTCATCATCGCAGATGCGGCGGTGCGGATGGACGGCACGAGCGCCCAGTACGTCCCCCTTGGTTACCCCGCGGCGGCGGCACCGGGGGTGGTCATGGCCCTCAGCGAGGCTGCGACATCGAGGAGGGTAAAGCATGCTGTAGGGATTACCGCGTCCACCGACGCGTTCTACGTAGGGCAGGGGCGGGAGTCGTTCGGAGGATACTTTCCGTCAGGCAGCGCCAGGCTCCTCGATGATATGAGGGCTGCAAAGGTTCTGTGCTTCGAGATGGAGGCGGCCACCCTCTTCACCTTGGGGAGGGTGTTCAGCCTCAAGACTGGGGCTGTATTTGCCGTCGTGGCGAACAGGGTATCCAATCAGCTCAGTCTCGAGGCAGGAGTGGACAACGCCATAGACACGGCGGTGGATGCGGTCAAACTTCTGAAGAAGTACTCGGTCTGAAGTCCCCACTAACCACCTTCCGCAGCACGTCACTCCCTCTCAGGTGGCCAATGGAGCCAAGGGCCGCATTCGTCTCGTTGAACCTCTTGCCGTCGCCTGGCCCTCTTCCGCTTACAAGGAGAGGGACTGGATCTGCTGAGTGCCTCTTCAGTGTGCAGGGGGTGGCGTGGTCGCAGGAGACTGCAATCGTCGTGTCATCGAAGTGTTCGAGCGCAACAGAAAAGAAATCCTTGTCTATCGATTCGATGTTCTTCTTCTTGCCCCTCGCATCTCCATCGTGACCAAACTCGTCCGGCCCCTTGATGTGCACGTACACGACTGTGCCCTCCTTCAGCTGCGACGAGAAGAGTCTCGCCTTCTCGGAGATGTCCTTCCTGTCACTTATGGGGACCATCTTCATCCCGAGGAGCTTCGCAATTCCCACCTCCGCGGGCATCTCGACTAGGGCGGTCCCGGTCATCCCATACATCTTCTCGAAAGGCTTTGGGTTGGGCAGGTGGTCTCCAGCGTCTCTGAGCAGTACTAGGTTCGCGGGGAGCTTCCCATCGCGAACTCTCTCCCTGTTCACCTCGCTAGAATCGAGAACGCGTTGCGCCTTCCGGGTGAACTCGTTGATGAGTCTCGCCGCGCGTAGCGCGCCGACATCCTTTGACTCGGGGACGCAACGCATTACGTGGTCCGACACGGAGGCCTCCTTGGCTGCCCCGAACCCTCCGACTCGAGCGTAGGCTGGATCAGTGTTGGAGATTTTTGCGCTAAGGGGTTCATCCCCACTGATCACGAGCACCCCCCTGTAAGAGATAGTGGCCCTGAACTTGAAACGCGCGCCTTCGAGGCGTATGCTGTTCAGGTCCGTCGCCAGGAGCTCCGCCTCCACTTGAGTGAGGTTCCTGCCCGCCCTCCTGTCAATGATCCTACCCCCCCTCCCTGAAGCAAGGTTGGCGCGGAGCGCAAGGTCACCTCGCCTCACTTCGAGCCCTGAGCCCACGGCCTCGATCACCCCCCTTCCAGGGTACCCCCGTTCGAAAGAATAGCCGAGCATATTGAACACCGCTATGTCCGACTCCGGAGCGATCCCCCTCCCCACTGAGGTGACACTCCCAAGCCTCGATCTCGTCGCGATCCTGTCCAGGTTGGGGGTGTAGGCCGACTCGAGGGGAGTGGTGTAGTTCAGGTCCGGGACCGGTCTGTCCCCGCAGCCGTCAAGCAGCACATAACCTATCTTCATGGCTTGGCGCATTTGTCATAAGTTCTCTCCATTTGTTTCTTTCGGGATCGGCTTATGTTTTGCAAACGCTTATGTGGAGATTGCGTAGCGATGGCGCGCCCATGGTCGAGATCAGGAAGGATTACTTTTCTGAAAAACTCTCGATCATACTCCCGGATAGGGGGCTCAAGCCCGGCCAAGTTATCCCCCAGAAGACGGAGAAGTGCAATTACTGCGCCGGCAACGAGGAAATGACGCCCCCAGCTGACCTAGTCCTTGTGAAGAAGGGGGACACCCTCCTCAAGCAGACCGATTCTGAGGGAGACGTGATCAAGAACTGGGCTGTCAGGATATTCCCCGCCAAGTACCCCGTTGTCGCCCCAAATGCTCCGCCGTCCTACGGCGAGTCCCCGCACTTCAGCGAGCCAGCGGTCGGCTATCACTACGTGCTAGTCGCCACGCCCAAGCACGACCAGCCATTTGCGAAAATTGATGTAGAGCAGTGGACCAACATACTGGCCTCCCTTCAGGACAAGGTCAGGTGGCTCTACTCACAGAAGGGTGTGAGCTACGTCCTTGTCTATGCCAACAGCGAGAAGGAAGGGACGCCCACGGCGGTGCACCCGAGCTTACAGATGGTCACCACCCCCAGGGTACCCCCGGCGGTGGAGGAGGAGGCGGAGACAGTCCAGACTTCCTTGAACGAGCTTGGCGTCTGCCCCATGTGCCAGGTGGTGGGGACCGAAACGGGGGGTCCGAGGCAGATACTCGCCACTGACTTTTTCCTAGCATTTGCACCCTGGGTCTCCACCCACCCCTTCGAATTCTGGGTTTACCCAAAGAGACACATGACAAGCATTCTGAAACTTTCGCAAAAGGAGATGATGGACCTGGCCCTGATGCTGAGGTCGACTCTGGGGGGAATGTCCAAGGCTCTCGATGCGCCCAGCTTTACAATGGTCTTCCACAGCTCCTCAGAGAAGAAGACGACCAAGCAGATTCACTGGCACATCGAGGTCTACCCCAGGAGAGCCCAGTGGACGGGCCTGGAGCTCGGCGGTGGAATCTACGTGAGCGACGTGTCACCTGAAGGAGCCTCCCAGATCTTGGGGGCAAGCGCCAGGAAAGAGCTCGCCCAGCTGGTTGGAATTCGATAGCCAGGTGCCTCACTTAGTATCAAGCAATTCTGAGGGAAGGTACACCGAGGCGAGAGCGAGGAAGTCTTACACCAGACTGCCTTTCTTCACGCCTGCCTTTTTCCTCTCTTTCGCCGTCGAGGTGAAGGCACGTCTGATGAGCCCCTCTTCGGCCCTCCCCAGTGCCATCCCTCGTCTCTCCATCATCCTCCTCTGCGTTTCGAGGACGGACTCTAGGAGGAGTTCCACTTTCTTCCCTGACCCCGAATCGTAGAAAGTGAAGCTAGGCACACTTCTCGCCACGAGACCCGACACGTGGGAACCCGCCCCAATCGCCTTTCCAGCGTACACCAGGGCACCGATAGAGAGCTTTGCCATGTCGCCGATGACAGGACCCAACTTTATCATGCCGCTGTCCACCTTTTCCCCGCCTAGGTCGAGCCTGACGTTCCCGTAGGTGTTCTTCAGGTTGCTGAATGCGCATCCGGCTCCAAGGTTGACCCAGGAACCGACGTAGGAATCCCCCACGTAGCCGTGGTGGGCCTTGTTTGTGAAGGGGAGGATAATCGAGTTCTCGACCTGGCCCCCTATCTTGCAGGACTCGAAGATAGAGGTCCCTCCGCCTATCTGAGCCGACATCATCCTCGCCCTGGGGCCGATATAACAGGGGCCCATAATCCTGCTGAAGCTCTCGATCACAGCCCCCCTGTCGACTACGATGGGACCAAGCCTAGCGTCCAGAGTGACGTGCCCTTCGATTTCAGCGCCTGCGTCAATTATTACGTTGGCGGCCGGTCCCCTGACCTCAACTCCCCTGGGCACCGGAAGAGTCTCTTCGAAGTGCCTTGCCTGCTCAGCGATGCCCAGTCCGTTGCCTTCGACCAGGTCCCAGTATCCCTCGAAAAGAGGTTCGGAGGAAGTGGTAACTCTCTTCACTCTCTTAGCCAGCGAGGCGACCCCCTTCTTCGTAATGACGCCAGGCTTCAGGGCCGATGAGTCGAGCCTAGCAGCCACCAATCTTCCCCTGGATAACGCGACGAAGGGCTCAGACCAGGAGGCGGGAAGGAGCAACCCTTCGCTCGGCCTTGTTCTGGCGTTGACTAGTACCGTTGGGCCATAGGCCCTCTCGTTGTACGAGTACTTGGTATCCTCTTTGGAGACGGCCGCAAGCTCAGGCCTCCCCCAGAGGGTTACGTCTGTTGCGTTGGGAATCTTTTCCACCAGTGCGTCAATGAGCCGCTTCGTCCCCCAGTGCAGCAGGCTCGTGTGCCTAAGGAGGGTTAGAGGACCGAACCCAGCCAGCCCATCGTCTTCGAAGACAACGACCCTCATGGTGAGGCAAACAAGCTAGAGGAGCCTGCCCATCCTCTTAGTGAACTCATCGTTTGCTTCTCTGTACGACTTCGTATCCCCTATGTCAGTGAAGCGCCCCCCCATTCGCAAACCGTAGACCTTCCCGTGCTTCATCGCCTCCTCGAATGCCTCCCTCATCCCATACATCTGGTTCGGGGGTATGAACCTGAGGAAAGTCTTCTCCATGACATAGCAGCCGACATTGATGTATCCGGAGATGACTGGCTTTTCTCTCCATTCGGTGATGAGACCATCCTGGTTGGTTTCGAGGAAACCGTACTTCAGGTTGGTGCTGTACTTCATCAGGGCAATTGTGGCCAGAGCCGAATGGGTTCCGTGGAACTGCATCAGTTTCTTCAAGTCCATCTCAAGAATGGCGTCCCCGTAAACGCACACGAACCTCCCTCGGAGCTTACTTTCTGCAGACTTCAGCTGTCCAGCGATTCCCAGAGGGTGAGGCGAGGCCGCGTAACTGATCCTCACTCCCCAATCCTTGCCGCCTCCGAAGTACTCTTGGATCGTTTTCCCCAGGTACCCGGTGGTGACAACCACCTCGTTGATATCGTTCTTCTTTAGCCACAGGATTATGTGTTCGAGGATGGGACGGGGGCCAACGGGGAGCATCGGCTTCGGGAGGAGGAGGGTGTAGGGCCTCAACCTTGTACCCAGACCCCCGGCGAGAATGACTGCCTGGATTCTACTGCTCTTCTGCAAGCCTTCCCCTTGGGCTCAGGCTCGCTATTTCCTCTTTATACGCTTCATCAGTCCCGGAAAGGACGCAGGGGTCTACTACAAGGCCTTTGACACCGAGCGCCATAACGTTCGAGATGTCCCCCCTGGTCAGCTTCTTCTGTGTCCTCAAAAGAACGGGCCTTACGGACAGCTTTGCGATGACTCCGAGGGTCGCGTAGTCCAGGACGCTGAATGGTGCCCCCCGGGATTGGTGGGGGACAGTGGCAACATCCACAGCCTCAACCCCCTCCATCTCTGACAACTGCTTCACCTGCTCGAGGATGTACCCGGTTGCGATGGCCGTCAGTTTCTTCACCCTCTGGTCTGAAAGGACGAACGTCGGCATTTGGTGGGCAAACATTTCAACGAAACTGAAGGCGCTCGACATTATCCTCTCCCAGTAGTCCTCAGTGAGGAGCCTCGCCCCTCCGATGAAGAGACCGCATGGGACGGATATGGTAGAGATGACGTCGTTGATGTAGGCGTCGTGGAGGTCATAGCTCCCAAAATGGCTGGGGGAAGAGCTCTCGTCCCCGTCTACGTTGAGCATTATGGCATCGGCACCCCCGTCGACCGCCTGTAGCGCCAGGGCCGTGCTGTTCTTCGGTAGGCTCGCTATCACGGTGTAATCCTTCGTCATCGACAGTAGCTCAAGTGGCCTCCTCGTCTGGCCAACAGATTCCATTCTACCTGTTGAGAAGTCGAGAGGATTCCTTAGAAGAGAACTGCTCAAATGTGGACAACCCTTTGATATGCTCGTTTTAACCACCTAGTGACGAGCGACCAGAGGCCACGTGCACTGTTCTACTTCGAATTCTCCAACGTCACAGAAGCCACTACGGTGATCGTCGGGCTGCCGGATTAGGACGGTATCGGCGACCGCTTAGCGTCTCTTCGAGACAACCCTAGAATGGCGAGCAACCCGTCCTCATGCTTTGTTGCGAGCCGAGCCCTTGCGCCTTCCACCCTTTCCTGTCCGACCACGCCGCGCTGGCTCGTTTCTCTCGCTCTTCATTTCGTCCTCCCGCTCCTCGATTTTAACAGATTCTCTGTCTTCCTCTTCGACCTCGGTTTCTGCCTCCCCCCTATCCTCTTCAAGCTCCTCAGCAGGCTCTATGTCCGGGCTCGCCATGACCTCCTGTTCTTGCAACACGGCCTCCTCGTCCTCGACTTCTTGGTCGCTGTTCAATTATGCCACCCCTAAGGAGCATTTGCGGGCTTCCGTTATAAGATGTGACCATCGCACACCTTGGCAGTGCGACGCCTCGGCTAGCCTCGAACAACGGCAATCTACGGCAGGATCTGCCCCGCCTCCTGGCAGCCCCCTGAGATCGTGCAGGGTGAAGACATCTTTGCAAGGACCCCGTCTGCACGGGGACGGGCATAGGAGGTCCTCGCCGATACTGGAGCGCAACTCTGTAGTGGAAGTCCATAATTGATTAAGAGCCGAACATCATGATTCGAATGAAGCGCTTCGACCAATGTCGTATGGCTCACAGCAACAAGGAACAGGGGCCGTGTATACCCCGCCTCCGGTTCCCTCCCACAGAAACCGTAACCTAGCAATCGTTATCGTAGTGATCATAGCCGTGGCTGCTGTGGCAGGAATCTACTTGCTTGAGGGATTCGGCAATTCCAGGAAAGAACCGTGGCTTTTCGACGGGGCCTTTGGTGCCTATTCAGGACAGACTTCGTACCTAACGGTCACCTTCAATTTCACAATCAGGGTCCAGGTCATTAATTACAACAGCACTGCAGTCGACACTCTAAGCTACTATACTCTGAAGTATGGAACTCACAGCAATACAAACCAGTCGACCCAATGGCACCAGCTCAATTCCAGTGGAGGCATCGAATTCACCCAGCCATCGGGGTACACACTGGCCCAGACCTACAGCACGACAAGGTACGTTTCTGGCAACACCTACGATTGCACCGCATATGAATATGTCAAAGGAAAGACGACCCTCACCGCATTTGTGAGCAACTCTGTAGACTTTCCGGTCGAGTTCACATACACGACGATGCCGACCACGGGTGGAACTTTCTCCCTTGATATCCCGCTTGTACAGACGAACATCAACGGACTTTAGCCGGGAGGAATAGCGTCCTCACACCGAATGTTTCAAGGCCGAATTCTGAAAGAAATTCAGGAACTCGCGCCCACGGTCAGTCCGAGTACCAGGAATATCACGGCAAGATAGGGGCTGGTCAGCTTGAACAGGGTCCAGGCTGTCTTGTTGCTCTGGTTCAGAGCGAGCTTCGCACTGTACAATAGAACAATCCCGCCGAGGACCAAGGCCGTTAGGATGTAGATGATGCTCACCGGCGTGACGACGAAGATGGCTACCGAGAAGACCGCAAGTAGGGCGCTCGTCCCCGCAATGCAGATCGAGGCGATCTTGTCGCCGAAGACTATGGGGAGCATGGGGACCTTGGCTGCTTCGTAGTCACTCCTGTTGAAGATCGCCAGGCTCCAGATGTGAGTGGGGATCCATACTATTACCAGGGCGGACATGTAGAGTGCGATGGGGGTCACTGTCCCGGCCACCGCCGAGTAGCCGACGAGCACTGGCATGCCCCCTGATATTCCGCCGAGGATTATGTTCAGCCAGCTCCTTCGCTTTAGCAACAGTGAGTATACCACGATGTTGTCAAGGAGTCCAAGGAGCATGAACGCAGCAGAAATCGTGTTGATCAGGATGAGGGGGACCAAAATCGAAAACACCGCCATCACTAGGCCGAAGACGAGCGCGTTCCTGGGTTTCATCCGACCCGCCGGCAAAGCACGCCTCATGGTTCGCTTCATCATACCGTCGATGTCTCTGTCGTGATAATTGGTCAGAACCTCCGCGGACGCGCTCCCGAGCACTAGCGCGGCCGTTCCGATGATAAGGAGCCTCAGGGAGAGTGATGCCCCAGGCGTCTCTCTGAAGGCGACCACCATCGCGACAATCCCGGTGAAGACGAGCAGGCCCCAGATGCGCGGCTTGGTAAGTCTCCAGTAGTCCTCTACCTGGGCCCTCATTTTCCTGGAATCAGCCGGACGGGCGGTGGATAAAACGTTAGCGCAGGGGAGCCGACGTGTGAGACTTGTAATAGTCATTGTGACGTCCTGTTTTTAGAGAAAAGCCGTATAAAGGACGCGGAGACCTCTTTGAAACAATGGCGTTCGACGACCCGCTCCAATGGATTGTGATAGGGGTAATAGTGATCGTCATATTCCTCTGGGGCCCCCAGAAGATACCGGAACTCGCCCGAGGACTCGGGAGGGCGAAGCGGGAGTTCGACCAAGCGTCGAAGGAGTTCCAAGGTTCGGTTGCAGGAGCGACCACCTCACCACCCGTACCCAAGTCGGCGGACCAGGTCCTCATGGAGACAGCGAGACAGCTCGGAATCACCACGGAGGGAAAGACGAGGGAGCAGATCTCGCAGGAAATAGTTGCCAGGGCAAAGTCCCAAGCGTAAATAGGCTACCCCTAGGCTCACGACGTTATTGCTTTCTAGTCGGTTCCAGTTTTCAGAGCACATCGACGAACTGAGGAAGAGGCTCAGGGTAGTTGCCATCAGCTTCCTTGTCATTCTTCTAATACTGTTATTCTTCCCAGCGAACCCCCTCAACGCAATCCAGAATCCAGGGCAGTACCTCTCCCTCACGTTCCTGCAGAACACCGTGATCGCCGCCTTTCTCGGGCGCGTGAAAACAGACCTCCTTCCTGCGGGGTGGACTTTGCTCGCGGCGAAAGGCATCGGCGAGCCGATGGAGATCTACTTCGTGGCCGCCCTCATAATGACGGTGGCGATCGACATGCCTTTCATTGCCTATGAGACCTACAGGTTCATCGACCCCGCCCTGAATGAGAAAGAGAGGGCCCTCATCTACCCGTTCGTCACCTCGACGTCTGTCCTCTTCGTCGTAGGGCTCCTCTTTGGCTACTTCGCCCTTGCCAAGTTCCTGATTCTCGCTCTGGCGCCATTCTTCGTCTCCACCCAGACGGCGTTCCTGGTCGATGCTGGAGCGTTCTATTACGTGATATTCCTGATCATAGGTGCGACCGGGGTTTCGTTCACAAGCCCAGTCTTTGTCTACACCCTCATCCGGCTCAGGGTCATATCTGCCGACTTCTTCACCAAGAACAGGCTGATAATTTGGTTCATGATCTGGGTGGTAACGGGGCTCTTCCTTACCCCAGACGGCGGGCCGCTGCTGGACGTGATTGTCTTTGTGCCGATCGTAGCCATGGTAGAGATAGCCGTAGTCCTCGGGAGGAGGAGCGTCAAGGACCCCCCACCGAAGGATTTCGGCGAGACAAGGAGGGAAGGGGGGATTGTCTGCCCGCACTGCGGCGCGCGCCTTGCTACTCCCATGCTGTTCTGTGAGAAGTGTGGCAAGTCGATAGCCTAGTCTCGGGCTATTGTTTCTCGTCCTTGGCCCTTCTTATGGTGACTTCGCCCTCCGATACGTAGAGAATAATCTCGTCCCCCTCTTTCCACTCGAATCCTTCGACGATGGGCTTCGGAAGGGTAATCCTCAGGCTGTTCCCCGTTTTTCCCAGGATGACCCGGAAGACTACTGGCACCGTGCCGGTTGGTTATTACGCAAATAAAAACCTAGGTTTGTCAACTTGAACACAGCACAGGTCAATTCGATTCCTACAAAGCCGATATATCATCCGAGTTATTACACAGGTGATAACGTGGCAGCCCAGGCTCAGATAGAATCGTCGCACTCGCGACCGTTCCGATGGGAGGAGCTTGGCATCGACCTGATCGACCTCGAAGCACTGGCGGATCAGGTCTAACCGCAGAATCTCTGATTCCATCGGAGGAACTCTGTTTAATTACGCCCTTCTCCGTCTACCCCCATGACAGTTATCGATAACAAGAAGGCCTTGTCCTCCGCAGAAGGGTTTGACGAGATCTTCGAGATGGTGAAGGTCGCGACAGAAGGGACCACGGGGATGCATCGTGCGGGGCTCACTCTTGTGCTCGGGGACATCCCCAACGACGTCGGCGCCTATCATGAGATGGGCTCGAACGCTATCGTGATGAACAGGAACATTCTTAGAATCGTCGAGAAGCTTTCGAAGACAAGGTCAAAGCGGAACGCCTACGTCTTCATGATACTTCTTCACGAGTATCTCCATTCCTTGGGTTACACAAGCGATCGACAGGTAAGAGCTCTAGGGAGGCGGATAGCGGACGAGTACCTGGGGAAGAAACACCTGGCGGGAGAGATGGCGGTTCGCCCTTTAGACCAATTCTTCCCCGGTCTGTCGACGTTATCCGCGTTCAGGGACAAGGGAGAATACCAGACCATCAGTCGTTTCGACTCTTCCAGCACTTCTTACATCGCATGACCCGGTAATCTGTAAATACAGCGCCCCGTCGCGTCAAACTTCGAAGGGACATAGTAGCGCTTCAATTCGGCCTCGTGGCCCTCGATATCGCAGCCTCTTGGGCCAGGATGATCTTGGCCCTCGGCCTGAGCATCCTCTTCGCCCTAGCAGTGGGGATTTGGGCGGCAAGGAGCAGAAGGGCGGAGGCGGTCATCCTTCCGCTTCTAGACATATTCCAGTCTATTCCAATACTCGGTTTCTTTCCCTTCGTCATAGGCGGCATCTACGGCGCCCTCCCGAACGCCGTAGGGGCAAACCTCGCGGTAATCGTCCTCATTTTTACTAGCATGTCGTGGAACATCGCTTTTGGAGTTTACGAATCGGTCAAGGCAATTCCTCAGGACTACTACGACCTCCTTGATGTTGCGCACGCGAGCACCTGGCAGCGGATTCGGACCCTTTACATTCCAGCGTCGATGAGCAGGATAGCCTACAACACGCAGATTTCATGGGCGGTCGGACTGTTCTTCCTCGTGGCAAGCGAAATCATCAGCGTCGGCTCGACAAATGTGCCTGTCTCATACGGAATAGGGATAGCAGTAACAAGCTTTCAGAACGCTAGCCCTCCCGATTACCCAGACTACGTCCTCCTCATCGCTTCGATAATCGTCGCGGTAGTAGTCTGGAGGTTCCTCTTCCTACGAGAATTCGCCCTATGGTCTGAGAGGTTCAAGATGATGGAGGAGCCAAGGGAGATACACAGGGACCCCATTATGCGGTTCTACTCCTGGGTGAATCACAGGAGCATCTCAAAGCTGTTCCTGTTGGCCCACGACAGTGGTGTCACCAAGTTCACATCTTCCATTGCCCGCTTCAGACGAGGTCTCAAGTACGCCGTGCTAATCTTCCTCGGAATAGTTTTCACGCTCATAGCCGTAACGGTTTGGCAATCGGGTACCCTCAACGTCAGCAGCCTGCCGTCTCTCTACACGCTGCTTTCGAACGAGGTCGGAATACTCTACTCCCTCGCTGTGTCGTTCGTAAGAGTCTGGTACGTCGTGGCAATATGCATCGCCATCGGTCTGCCCATGGGAGTAGTCATTTCGCTCAACTTCAAGCTGTATGACACCGCGTCCCCCATCCTGGAGGTGATTTCTTCGATTCCCGCCCCCATACTTCTTCCCGCCATAGTCCTGATCCCCTTGATCGGTCATGACTCCGAAATAGTTGCCGCAATTGTGATCTTCCTGTCGGTGTTCTGGTACATCGTTTTCAACGTCATGGCCGGGGTAAGGACCCTCCCGGCGGACATCAAGGATCTCCCGCACGTCTTCAAGGTAAGCAGGTGGGCGTCGTGGAGGAACGTGTACATACCCAGTGCCCTCACGGCACTGGTCACCGGAGCCATAACCGCCGTGGGAGGGGCATGGAACGCCCTTATCATTGCAGAGTATTTTCAGACCAGCCCCACCAAGGCTCCCCTGACCCAGGTCGCCTCGGGAATTGGGAAGACGATCACGGTGGCTACCAACAAAGGGGACTACCTGACACTGGCCCTGGCCGTGATCTCGATGACGATACTGATAGTGACCTTCAACCTAACAGTGTGGAGGCGGCTGTATCACAGAGTCACCAAACGCTACACGTATAACAGATAGAGCATGGGGACGGAAGAGTTGTCCGAGGGGGTGGTCCAGATTTCTGCTGGCGCGACCGTTGTCACAGTTGATCACGTCAGCTTGGACTACTACAAGGAGAAGGAGCCGCTCCCGGTGCTTGTAGATGTGTCTCTGACAGCTGCAAGGGATGAACTGGTTGCCGTCACCGGACCGTCGGGGTGCGGAAAATCGACTCTGCTCCGAATCATAGCTGGCCTCATCAAGCCCACCGCTGGGAAGGTAAGGGTGATGGACTCGGAGGTTACAGGCCCTAGAAGCGACATCTCCATGGTTTTCCAGAACTTTGTGCTGTTGCCGTGGCGCACCGCCCTCGAGAATGTCCTCTTCGGGCTCAGCTCGCGGACCGATCTGACGGAAGAGCAGAAACAAACAAAGGCAGAGAATGCACTTGAAATTGCGGGACTTCAGGGGTTCGAGAGCGTCTACCCAGGGGAGCTTTCAGGGGGGATGAAGCAGAGAGTGGGAGTGGCGAGGGCCCTGGCAACGGATCCGAGGGTGATGCTCCTCGACGAGCCCTTCAGCTCGCTTGACGACCTCACGGCGGAAAGGCTCAGAAAAGAGACGCACACGCTTCTAATCAACCCGCAGACATCCGTCCAAACCGTGATTCTCGTGAGTCACAATGTCGAGGAGATAATAGAGCTCGCTGACAAGGTGATCGTGCTGTCCGCCAGACCTGCGCACGTGGTGGGGGAGTTGAAGGTCGACCTCCCCCGACCAAGAAACAAGCAATCGGAGGAGTTTTTCCAGTGGGTGGACAAGGTGTATTCTCTTCTATCATGATCCCCATTTTCACGCCTAAATCACCCTCGTTCAGCGCCGGGAGTTGGAGATAGTTGGCAGAACCACACAGACCCCTCCCAACGGCGCTTGAGATGCCCGCCAATGTTCGCGGGGGGCAGGTGATCAGTCTCGTTGAGGTCACGGGGAGCATCGGCGGTAGAGTGGACATACCCAAGCTCGCGGACGAGCTAGGTGCAGACGTCGCGGTACTTCTACCAATACTGGACGCCGCTGAGATGCTCGGCCTCGTGAGAGTGGAGAAAGGGGACGTCCACCTGACCGAGCTGGGCCTGAAGTTCCAGAGGACGTCCAAAGAAAAGCTCAAGATACTAAAAGACAGGATCGCCGCAATCGAGCCTTTTAGGACGGCCCTGGAGCTAGCGTCCAGGGGGAAGCCGATAACAGCCGCCCAGGTGGCGGAATCTCTCTACGAGATAGGCTTGAAGTGGCATTATCAGCCGGACATAAACGAATCCCTCATCCAAGCCCTGCTAATCCACTGGGCCATCTACGCAGGGCTGCTCAAGTACGACGGCAAGTCGGGTAAGTTCACGAAGGCTTAGCCTGTTCCGTAGGAGTGAACCGCCCTCCCCCCTACTATGGTGGCTAGCACCCCTACCTTCCGGAACAGCGCCGGATGCAAGCCACTGATGTCCGAGTCCAGAAGTGTGAGGTCGGCAGAGGCCCCTTCTGACAGACCTTCGAGGGGGTCGAATCCGTTGGAGCGGGCATTAACCGTGTAGAGAGTCTGAGCTTGTTCCAAGGTCAGCTCCTCGTGGGAGTCTTCGCCGCGCCTTGCCATCGCGGCCCACATTCCAAGGATGGGACTCATGGACTCGATCGGGGAGTCAGAGCTTCCAGACGAGATAATCCCCTCGTCAAGCATCGATTTCAGCGGGTAGAGGTCTCTCGCCCGTTCCTCACCAAGCCTGTCCACGGCCCACGAATCGGAAATGATGAAGAGGGGCTGGACGGTAGCGCGGATCGAGTGCTTCGTCATCTTGCTCCTGAGGTCCTTCGGGAGTAGGCTGGCGTGCTCTATCCTGTGCCGACGAGAATTGTTTCCCCTGGCGACGCTCCCTAGAGCCTCCGCCGCCTGCTCGACGGCTCTGTCTCCGATGGCGTGTACGATCGCCTGCATCCCCTTCGAGTCGACAGCTTCGACAAGCTCTGTGAGCTGCTCGTCGGTGTACCTCAGGATGCCCGTATTCGAGGGGTCGTCCGTGTAGGGCTCCCGCAATGCCGCGGTCCTCGCTCCAAGAGACCCGTCGGCGTAGATCTTAACGCCATTTATCCGAACGGCGGTCCCAGCAAGTTTCTGACTGAGCCTTGTGCCGTCGATGTAGTCAAGCGCCTCCGGCGGGACGTACACCCTGTACTTGAGCGAAAGGGACTCCGACGCAGCAAGGGTGGCCAGCGCCTCTAGCTCCTCTTGAAAGCTGTCGCGAGAGACGACACAGTGGAGGGTGGAGAGCCCAAGTCTCCCAGCCTCGGACTCTACTGCCTGCAGGTCAGCTGCAGATCTTTCTGCACTCCTCGGCAGATTCTCGTACACTTCTTCGAGCGCCTTCTCTTTCACGATGCCAGTAAGCGCACCACTCTGGTCCCTTTCGTATTCTTCCCCTGTCCGACCAGTGAGGCCCAGTGCTTCGATGCTTCTGGTGTTCAGCAGGCCTATGTGCCCGCAGATTCGTGAAAGGACCACCGGGTTCTCAGGAGAGATGTCGTCTAGCTCCTCTCGGGTGGGCATCTCCTTTCCCGGAAACTCTTCCTGGTCCCACCCCATGCCGCTGACCCATTCGCCCGGCTCAGCCCTCTGGATTCCTGCGACCACCCTCAGCCGGACCGCAGTCATGCTCGTAGTCCCCCTTAGGTCCACACTTCGCTTGAGCCATCCGTACTCGAATGGATGGCAATGGGAGTCCACGAACCCAGGGCAGAGAGAACCTCCGTTTGCGTCTATGACTTCGGCGTTGGAGGAACCCTCATTCCCCTCATCGATCCTGATTATTTTCCCTCCCTCGCAGTACACGTTGTAGCCTGCCTTCCCCCCTATGCTGCAGTCACGTATGAGCAACCCTCTCATCGGAATGCCCTCCGTGCAAAGTCAGCCGCTGGTATGTTCACCCGGAGATGGGCGAGCCTGCGAAGGTCTTCAGGGGTGTCCAGGTCGAAGGTCAAGCCTTGTTTTGAGACCACACCGGTTGAAAGACCTTTTCGACCTGTCGCCCTGATGTGGTTCCAGAAGCTGTCGTTGTCGTAGCTAAGAATCATGCCCGACTCAGGAGCGTAGAGGAGTGCGTTCGTCCCGTTGAACGAGGTGGATGGGACGATAACGACCTGCAGCAGTTCGCTCAGAGCAATGATGTGCTTCAGGTGTGAAGCGCGCAGGAGTGGCAGGTCAGACGGGAGGACCAACACCTTGCGGGGGCGCCCAAGAGCACCCACCCCCGCATCGACGGCCGCGTTTACACCCTCGTCTCCAGCCTCCTGGATGATGTCGGCCCCCGATCTCCTAGCGAGACGCAATATGCGAGGATCTGAAGAGACCACGTGGGTCGCCTCTAGTAGGCCCGCCCCCCTAAGCGCTCTGAGCACCCCAGAAAGGAGCATGAACTCGAGCTCTTCCCTTTCCGCTCGTGAAAGAACCGGCGAAAGCCGCGATTTGGCCCCCGATGACTTCACAGGTATCAGAACGGCAAAGGGCTTCAGACTTCAATCATCACCCGTGCGAGCCTTAACTCGTCGCTCCGCCCTTTTATCCGCGTGCTGGCCGTCACGCATTCCGCCCCTAAGGCTCGAATCTTCTCAGCCAGGGCCGCATCTGTTTCGGAGATCACGATGCAGTCCATGAAGTCCGAGTAGAGCTTGGCCACGCCATATGAATCTGGTGACGATCCAGTCGCCCTGAGGAGTTTCCCAGCCGGACCGCTGAAAGGAGCCCCGCCCTCCATGGGAGACAACGCCACGATGCGAGCACGAGTCTCCCTCAGAAGTCGTCTGAATCCGGCCAAATCAAGCATCGGTCCTATACTGGTGACGGGGTTCGCAGGACAGACGACAATCCTGTCTGCAGTCGACAGTGCCGCTCTCACTTCCAGGGTAGGCTTCGCCCTGCGTGCCCCCTCGTACCTCACTCCAATCACCCGAGGCCTCCCCCTCTCTCGGACCCAGAACTCCTGGAGGTGCAACTCACGCCCAGGCGTTATGATCCTCGTCTCTAGATGCTCGTTTGAGATTGGCAGGACAGGAAGTCCCACGCCGAGTGACTCCGCGATTCTCCTGGTCGCTTCGGTGAGCGACGCACCCTTGCTCAACATCTCGGTCCTCGCCAGGCAGACAGCCAAATCCCTGTCACCTAACTTGAACCAGGTCTCCACTCCGAGTCGCGACATCCCGTGTAGCGCTTCGAATGTGTCCCCTGTGATCCCCCATCCCCGCGGTCCGGAAATCCCGGCGAGGGAGTATGTTGCGATGTCGACGTCCGGGCAGACGTACGCGCCGTAGATCCAGATGTTGTCCCCGACGTTCGCCAAGACCGTAAGGTCAATCGGAAGCCGCGATAGCCCACGGAGGATCTTGGCTGAGCCGGTTCCCCCGGCCAGGGCGACCACCCTCATGGGTTCACCTGAAGAGGTCTCGATCCGCCGGCATCAGCATGTCCTTGACCGTCCCCTCTCCCCGGACGTAGTCGGCTCCCCTCACTATCGCCACAGGAATCCCATTCAACTTCCCAATGGCAAGCTCAGCTGCGCCCGCTATCTCGTCAACGACTGAAGGCTCCGTGACCCGCAACTCGTAGCCGAACTTGTCTTTTCGGCCCGCGTATTCTACCAGTGGGAGCACCCCTGAGCAGCCTATGGCTACATCTGTCTGGCCCAACCTCCATGGCCTCCCGAAGGTGTCGGTTACTACTACCGCAAGGAGCTTTCCGGTGCGTTTCTCGAGCTCTCTCTGAAGCCTGTGGGCGCTCCGATCGGGATCGACCGGGAGCAGGGCAACGGACCCCTTCCCAACGTTGGACTGGTCGATGCCTGAGTTGGCACAGACGAAGCCCTGCCTCGTTTCTGTGATAATCACCCCGTGGCCGGCCCTTACCACCCTCACTGACTCCCCGAGTATCAGCTCCACAAGGCGGGGGTCCTTCCCCTGGTTTTTCGCCAGCGCGCTCGCCCTCCTCCCTGGGGTGATGGAGCTGAGCCTGACCACCCTACCTTCCGCCTTTGACACGATCTTGTGCTTGACCACGGCGACGTCACCGTCATCAAGGGCGAGGGCGCTCCTTCTTGCTGCATCCAATATCAGAGCGGCCAGGTCGTCTCCCTTGGAGACCTCTGGGATGCCTGAAAGTGGGATTACCTCAATCCTGTTCAAACCGCTCGGCGCAACGTGCTATCCCGGTACGATAAAGCCTCTCTTGGCGGGGCTAGAATTTTAAGCCCCTCACGTGGGCTCGCCATAAGATGCCAACGGAGAAGGAAGTCCTCGAGGCCCTCGCAGGAGTAAGGGACCCCGAGCTAGGGAAGGATGTAGTTACCCTGCGGATGGTCGAAGGAGTGAAGGTGGACGGTGCGAAGGTGGCCTTTACCCTCAATCTCACGACCCCCGCTTGCCCCCTTAGAACGCGGCTCGAAGAGTCCGCGAAAGCTGCTGTGGCAGCGATCCCAGGCGTAAAAGAGGTCGAAATGAAGACGGGATCGGTGGTGGCCGCCACTAGGGACTACGCCGGATCGGAAATGCTGAAGGGGGTAAAAAACATCATAGCGGTCGCAAGTGGGAAAGGAGGGGTCGGCAAGTCGACCATTGCGGTCAACCTCGCGGTTGCCCTGGCCGAGTCGGGGGCGAAGGTTGGGATACTCGACGCCGACGTGTACGGCCCCAACATTCCCCTGATGATGGGAATCAAATCTCCACCTGAGGTCAAGGATGGCAGGATAATCCCCCCAGTGGTGTACGGGGTAAAGGTCGCCTCGCTTGGGTTCTTCTACAACGAGGAGACGCC
>Ga0187770_10000107_pt1 | contig 36854 bp, 35 predicted proteins | sample 0116_SJ02_MP02_2_FD_133154 | JGI IMG/M metagenome (GOLD analysis project Ga0187770, IMG submission 133154) | Tropical peat soil microbial communities from peatlands in Department of Meta, Colombia - 0116_SJ02_MP02_20_MG | ecosystem: Environmental > Terrestrial > Soil > Wetlands > Peat | place...
CAAGAACAGGACCTTTTTCATGCTATTCTACAACACTTCGACCAGGACCAGGTCCAGCTTCGAGGCGGCTGCGACCATACTCGGGGGACACTCTCAGTTCATCGACTTCGCCACGACCAGGGGCTCTGAAGGGGAGTCGGTCAAGGACATGGCCAAGATGTACGAGAGGATGGGGCATGCCCTCGGCGTCAGGATTCTGGAGTCAGCCGTCGACTACGTGTATGGCAAGGGTAACGCCGTCATCCGCGAATATGCCAAGCATGCGGACATACCCGTGGTGAACATGGCAGACGACATGTACCACCCGACCCAGGCGATAACGGACGTCTTCACCCTGAAGGAGAAGCTTGGGGCCAAGCTCGAGAAGAAGAAGTACGTTCTCCTCTGGACCTACAGTGACCATATTCGTAGCTGGGGGAGCATGCAGGACGAGATGCTCATATCGACCAAGTACGGGATGGACACAGTCCTCGCCTACCCTGAGGGGTTCGACCTCGACCAGAAAATGGTGGACACGGCCAGAAGTAACGCCAAGGAGTCGGGGGGGAGCCTCGAGGTAAGCCACAACCCCGATGAGGCGATGAGGGGGGCCGACGTCGTCTTCCCGAGGAGCTGGGCAAGCCACGATTGTGTCATGACAGGGATGAATCGTTTCACAAAAGAGAGGGAGGTCGCGATGCACAACGAGCACATGGACTGGCGTTTGACGAAGAAGCTCACGGACACCATGACCAAAAACGGGATTGTAACCCATGTTCTTCCAGTGTTTCGAAGCCAGGAAGCGGACGACGAGGTCATGGACGGGCCGAGGAGCGTAATTTACGATCAGGCCGAGAACCTCCTATACGTTAGGGCGGCTGTGCTCGCGCTCCTCGCGGGCACAGGGAAGTAGAGCCAGTGCCCGCTTTGCCGCAACTGCACCTTAATCTACTCGGCATTCTGCGCTATCAGGCGTGAAGTCCCGAGTCTTCTTTATCACGGACGTGCACGGCTCCACTCGGTGCTTCAAGAAGTTCCTGAACGCGGCCAAGTTCTACAAGGCAAACATCCTGGTGCTAGGCGGTGACCTCACGGGGAAGATACTGATTCCAATAGTGGATCAGGGGGACGGCACATACAAGTGCAGGTACGAGGGCAACGAACTGCTGCTCAGGAACACCAAGGAGGTCGACGGAGTGGTCGCACGTGCGACGGACGCCGGCTTGTATACACGAATCATGACGCGGAAGGAATTCGAGGAGACCTCCGCGGACCCGAAGAATGTCACCGCGGCCTTCAACAAGGCGATGGTTGACCGTGTCACAGAATGGATGCGCCTCGCGGAGGAGAGGCTTGGGAACAGTGACGTGAAGTGCTACATCTCGCCTGGAAACGACGACTTCTTCGATGTTGACCCAGTACTCGACTCGTCGAGCTACGTGATCAACCCTGAAGAGAAGGTCGTGTCCCTGGACGGGGAGCACGACATGATCACGCTAGGGTACACGAACCACACCCCCTGGCACAGTCCGAGGGAGGTCGACGAGGAAGAGCTGGGGAGGAAGATAGAGAGCATGGCGGCCGGGGTCAAAAACATGAGGACTGCCATATTCAACATCCACGTTCCTCCGATAGACACTCCCATTGACAAGGCCCCCATGGTAGACGAGAACCTGAAGGTGGTAGTGAGGTCTGGGCAGGTGGAAATGATATCCGCGGGCAGTACGGCCTGCAGAGCCGCTATTGAGAAACACCAGCCGATGCTTGGCATCCACGGCCACATCCACGAGTCCCATGGCTTCGTCATGATAGGCAAGACCCTTTGTGCGAACCCTGGGAGCGATTACGGTGAGGGGGTTCTAAGGGGATTTCTGACCGAAATAGAAGGGGACAGGATAAAGTCCCACATGCTGACGACCGGCTGATGGCTACTCTGGCGGTATTTCCTTGTAGGCCAGCGAGATATCGACTCCTCTGGCCTTGTGGTAGTAGTAGGAACCGGCGTAGAGAACCGCTCCTAGGAAGAAGGTCCCGACCACGAAGTAGACTGTCAGGTTGTTGAGAGACCACTGAGCGGCGTTGGTGACATACTGGTACGTCAGGAATCCGAACACGAATATGTTCCCGATTCCGGCAATGATGAGGATCACCTTTGCGATTCCCTTCTCTTTCCTTAGGGCCCATACGGCTGCAGCGAGGCCCACGAAGGCGAAATAAATCATGGAGGCGATTGTAGCCCCGAACAGGCCTCCAACTCCGCTGTAGTAGAAGGCCGCAATCCCCACGAGGACGACGGTGACAACCAGAGATATGACGAATGCGTTCACCGGGGATCCAAACCTTGGATTGACGTCGGATATCTTCGTCGGCAGGAACCTGTCGAACGACTGGGCGAGCAGATACCTCGAGATCACTATGACACCATAGGCCAGGACGCTGAGATTGGCGAGAATCCATCCTAGGCCGATTAGTCCTGCGACTATGTTGTTGCTGGTGACACCCATAGCCAACGTCCAGAAGTTGAACGAGTAGTTGTACACCAAGGTGGGGTTGGAATAGGCTCCGTTGATGAATGACTGGCCTCCCACGTAGTACATGGTCCCAAGGGCGCCGGTGACAAATACGAAGACCAGAATGGCAGAAATCGGGACGTTCCACCTCACTGCCGACTTGCCCTTGATCTCGCTGGCAACGGCTGGGGCCGCGTTGAGCCACGGATAGATGAAGGCGGCCATGAGCGGGAGCAGGTAAATGGTGTTGCCGAAGTTGAATCCAGTAGTCCCCTGGCTCGATACCAGGCTATAGGCCGTGCCATTTCCACTGATTCCTAGGGTCGTGCTGTTGAGCCCGAGTCCGTTGACCCAGTTCTGGACCCCACTGGAACCCGCGTTGACCAGTACTACTATGGACAGAATCAGGGCGAAGAATCCGAAAATGGTGAGAATAGAAACCAGCCTATACCCTGCCTTCGGTCTTAAGATGTTGACACCAACCAAGATGGCGAAGATTACAGCGCCGACGACGAACTGGCTGGACGGATCTGCCCCAAACCCACCGCCTGGGACTGCCAGTCCCAGCCAGGTCGTACTTGACGAGTTGAAGTACAGCCCGACCGACCCGAGGGCGAAGACGGTCGAGAGGACGATCAACGCGAGATAGGCAGTCGTCTCGGTGGTATAGCCCATGAACGAGAGGACGCTTCCTGCTGGGCCACCCAAGGTCCTGGACACCCATACGTAATCCCCGCCGGTCCTGGGCATCCTCCTGGACATTATGGTATAGACAGCAATCTGCGGGAATGAAACAAGGAGCCCGATCACCGAGAGCCACACAAGGTTCACGCCAGTCATGTCGTGACCCAACATCGGTACGAGACCAGAAATTCCGATGACCCCCAGCAGAGCGCCCACGGACATGTTGCTCATGTTCATGGCGATGCTGTCGAAGAACGAGACGTTTTTGACCAGACCAGTAGCTTCGCGGACGAAAACGCCGGACGTCGGCGCTGGCACGCTTGCAGCTTGCCTCTCCTGATCGCTCAAGGGTAGGTTTGCTCCCCTGCTGCTGGCTGATGTGATTATTTAAGCACAACCACCCCCCTGCTAATTTCGAGCTAACCTAACTAGTTCGGGTTAGCACGGACGTTGACCTGCACAATTCGCCTTGGATTCGTTCGTGGAGTCCGTGTTTGCCATGCAAAAGCTTCTTAGACATCTGGCAGATGCTCGGTCTCGTTAGGTCGTGGAAACAAGCTGAGCGCTCCCACCGTGCCCCTTGAATCCTTGAGCGAAGAAGCCGATAGGATACTCAAGGGCGCCGAGGAGAAGGGTATCACGCTGCGCCTTCTGGGCGGGATGGCCGTCAGCGTCCGATGCCCCTCCGCCTCTAAGCCTCCACTGTCAAGGCGTTACGTCGACATTGATGTTATGGGCCGAAGGAAAGAGGTCGCCAAGATCAATCAACTCTTCAAAGAACTGGGGTACAGGGCGAGGGAGAGGTTCAACGCCCTCCATGGATCCAGGCTCATCTTCAACGACATGAGGAACCAGAGGCGTGTCGACGTTTTCCTGGACGTTTTTCAGATGTGCCACAAGTTCGACTTCAGAGACCGCCTTGCGCTGGAACCGAAGACCATCCCAATTTCGGACCTGCTATCTACGAAGCTTCAGATAGTGGAGATTAACGAGAAGGACATCAAGGACATCTTCGCAATCCTCCTGGACCACGATGTCTCTGAAGATAGGCGGCCCGAGAGCTTAGACGCGAGATACATTTCGAAACTCTGCGCCGAGGATTGGGGCGTCTACAAGACTTTCACGACGAACTTGGAGAAGCTTGCCGGATATACAGAGAGCGTAGGGCTCGACCAAGAACAGCGCAAACTTATCGCGGACCGCGCAGGGAAGCTGAAGGACTCCATCGAAGCGGCACCCAAGTCAATGGGGTGGAAGATGAGGGCGGCTGTGGGCGAAAGGAAGAAATGGTACGAGCTCCCAGAGGCCGACAAGGAAGTCGTGGACTCGGGCGTCTCCGGCTCCTAGTTGTTTTCCTCTGCTTACCTGTGCTCTGGAGCCTTTAAATCGAATACGCAAATGGACGATTGTGGCGAACTAGCTCGTCCAAAGCTTCGGGTTCACTGAGCAGGCTCGGTCTCTACCTTCAGGACATGCACGTTCGCGAGATGGTGAAGTATTCCCAGATCGCCGAAGCCCATGGGTTCGAGTCAGTTTGGATCGCCGAGTCGAGACTCGCGAGAGACGCCATCGTCCCAGTTACCGCAATAGCGACAGACACTAGCAGGATTAAGGTAGGGGCGGGGGTGATCAACACCTGGACGCGCAACGCTGCCCTCATCGCCCAGACGTTTGCCACCCTCGACGAGCTATCCGCGGGAAGGGCAATCCTCGGGCTCGGCGCCTGGTGGGACCCCCTGGCCAAGAAGGTGGGCATAGATAGAACAAAGCCTCTGCAGTGCATGAGGGAATACGTCCAGGTGATCAGGAGCCTCCTCACGGCGGAAGAAGTCACCTTCCAGGGAGAGTTCGTTAGAATGGACGGAGTCAAGCTAGACACGCTTCACGGGACGGGGGCCAGGCCTAGGAATGTGCCAATCTACATCGGGGGTACGGGATTCCAGATGCTCGAGCTTGCCGGGGAGATAGCCGACGGTGTCCTTTTGAACTACCTCGTATCGCCCAAGTACAACGAGAAGGCTTGGGAGAGCATAAGGCATGGTGCCGAGAAATCTCACAGGAACCCGAAGGAGATAGATTCTCCACAGCTCATTGCGTGCTCGATGGACGAGGATGCTGACAAGGCGGTTGAGCTGGCCAAGAGCCACGTCACAATGACGATCGGACAGCAGCCTCACATAGCGAAAGCGAGCGGAGTCAGCGAGGACCTCATCAGAGAGGTACAGGAGCGTATGGGGGGGTGGCCAGCAAAGCCTGGAGGGATCGAGAAGGCGGCCGAAATCGTTCCCGACGAAGTGGTGCAGCTAATAACCGCCTCGGGCTCGCCTGCCGACTGCGAGAAGAAGATCAAGGAATACATGGCCGCCGGTTGCAGTTCCCCGCTCCTTCTCCTACTGAGCCATAACATCGAGTACGCCGTCGAGTCCCTGGCGTAGCGATTTGACGACGAAACTCCTGGTCAAAGGGGGAGTCGCCGTCACCATGGATCAGAAGCGCAGAGTCGTCGAAGATGCGGGGGTGGCTGTAGCCGATGACGAGATAGTTGCGGTCGGTCCGCTTGAGGACGTGTCGAAGGGATTCAGCGCTGACGAGGTGGTCGACGCCAAGGGGTGCATCGTCATGCCAGGCCTCATATGCAGTCACACCCACCTGTACGGCATCGCGCTAAGAGGTTCTGCCCTGAACATAGAGCCGCCGTCTGATTTCCTCCAGATTCTCCAGCGAGTATGGTGGCCCGTCGACGAAAAGCTAACGAACGACGACGCCTATGCGACGACGCTCGCCGCTGGCACCGAGTCCCTGATGAATGGGACGACCTGCTACGCAGACACTTACTCCGCTCCCAACGCCATCGAGGGATCCCTTGACCAAATAGCGAATGCGTCCAACGAAATTGGCCTCCGCGGCGTCGTCTCTTTTGAAGCGACGGAGAGGCGGAGCACTGACGAAGGAACAAGAGGGCTGAAGGAGAACCTGAGATTCATTCGTAACAGGAACAAAGGGAGGGCAATGGGCATGATAAGCCTCCATGCTTCCTTCACCGTGTCAGACGACCTGATTTCTCGGGCGGTAGAGGCGAGCCGGGGGCACAAGGTCCCTCTCACAATCCACGTTTCTGAGGGACCGAATGACGGCTATCACAACATGGAAAGGTACGGGAAGAGGAGCGTCGAAAGGTTGCAAGAAAGGGGCCTGCTGTCCCCAAGGGCCGTCCTGGCTCACTGCGTTCACCTCAACGAGAGGGAGATTGAGCTGATTGCAAAGAGCTCGGCAAGCGTTGCCCACAACCCTATGAGCAACATGCTAAACGCAGTCGGTGTCGCCTCCCTGACGGAGATGCTGGACCACGGGCTCAATGTGGGTCTCGGGAACGATGGGTACGTCTTCGACATGTTCGAGAACATGAGAGCCGGTTACCTGCTGCAGAGGGTCGCCCGCAGGGACCCGAACAGACCTTCGCCGCAAGAAGTCATAGAGATGTGCACAGTCAACGCCGCCAAGGCGTACGGGCTGTCTTCTCTGGGGTCTATTGAAGCGGGGAAGAAGGCGGACATCATCGTGGTGCGACCTACCTTCAACGCGACCCCCTTTTCAGGTTCCATCTACGGATACATCATCAACAGCCTGAGAGGCCCCGACGTCACGGACGCGGTGGTGGACGGCCAACTCGTCATGAAGAACAGGAAGTTGCTTACTCTCGACGTCCAGAAAGCGGAATCGAAGGTCCTAAAGGCCATGGGCCGCCTCTGGGAGCGGCTCGGTACCTCGCCTCCGGAAGGGGTGGAGCCCCTGAGAATGGACAACCACGAACCGAGGCCCAGGAAAGGACGGGAGTAGTGGCCTATGAGGTGGTGCGCCTTGCCACGAACCTCCCACGGCCCCTGCTTCCGGTGAACTCCCCGTCCTCCATTACTACCTCTCCCCTGCTAACCGTGAGGACGGGATACCCCTCGGTCGTTATGTGGTCGTATATGCTGTAATCGATTCTCGAGTGCATGGCATCGGCGGTCATTCTTACCCGCTTGGCTGGGTCGATGACAACGAGGTCCGCGTCCGACCCGACGGAGACGGACCCCTTAGAGGGGGACAAACCGAAACGCATCGATGGTGCCCCTGATGTGACTCTGACCAGATCGAACATCGAAATCCGCCCCTTCCTCACCCCTTCGGAGTACAGGAGCGGGATTATCGCCTCGGTGCCTGGAACCCCGTTTGGAATCTTCGTGAAGTCCTCGTCCCCCCAGTCCTTCTCGGCGCTCGTGAACGGGCAGTGGTCGCTCCCCACGGTTTCGATGACACCGCCTGGAGCAAGGCCTTCCCAAAGAGCCGCCTGGTCTTCAGGCGTTTTCAGGGATGGCGACATTACGAAGTTCCTCCCGTCCTCCCTCTCGTAGACCTCGTCAGTCAGAACGAGATAGTGCGGACAGGTCTCTGCGAACACGCTCGTCCCCCTGCGCCTGGCGTTCTCCACTTCGTTTTTCCCTGCTTTACTCGAAAGGTGGACGATGTAGATTCTTGCGGACGCTGCCCTGGCCAATTGGGCGACCCTGGAGATCGCTTCGGCTTCGGCCGCGGCAGGCCTGCTCAAGGCGTGGTATCTCGCATCTGTGTTCCCAGCTTCAAGGTTCTTCTTGATTAGCCCCTGGATGATAGACTCGCTCTCGGCGTGGACTGCGACAAGCCCACCGGCGCCAGCCACCTTCTCCATAACCCTTGATATGTCGGGGTCTTCTAGCATCAGCCCCCTCTTCCTATAGGCGGTGTAGACCTTGAAGCTCGGCACCCCCTTGTGGATCACTTCAGGTATCTTGTCAATCTCGGCCAGGTTCTGTCCCTTGAACATCATGTGGAGCCCGTAGTCGATCGTCACCTTGCGGTCGGCCTTGCGCCGGTAGTCTGCTAACGCGCCCAGGAGAGTCTGGCCAGGCTGGGTGTCCACAAAATCGACTATCGTTGTTATTCCGCCGCAAGCAGCGGCACCTGTACCCGAGTAGAAGTCGTCGGCTGACTTGGTGCCGGTGACCTGGAGTTCCATGTGCGTATGAGCGTCGATTCCCCCGGGAATGACGATTCTACCCCTGGCGTCGTAGACCCGTGCCCCAGAAGACTCGAGGTTCGGCGAGATAGATACGATGGTGCCCCCTTCTACTCCTATGTTCGACTCGAACGATTCCGAACCTGTGATGATCCTGGCGTTTCTTACAAGAAGATCCAACGGCAGAGGCTCCCTAGGCCTTGACTCCAGACCTGGAGATAAGCTCGTCCTGGCGCCGCTGTGCTTCGCCCATTATTCTTTCTTCGTCGAGGGTGAGAGACTTCCCATGCCGGAGCAGGAGCTTCCCATCTACCATCACCGTGTCCACGTCGCTCCCCATGGCGGAATAGACTATGTTTGATACTATGTTCCGGAAGGGGGTGAGGTGCGGCTTCTTCAGGTCTATGAACACCAGGTCCGCTTTCTTGCCTACTTCGATAGATCCCGTTTCTGAGTCCATTCCCATCGCCTTGGCACCCCTAACCGTGGCCATCTCCATGACCGTCGCGGCCGGCATGGTCAGGGGGTCGAGCAGCCGCGCCTTCTGAACCACAGCGGCGATCTTCATCTCCCTGATCATATCGTAAGAGTTGTTGCATGGGGCACCGTCGCACCCGAGCCCGACGTTCGCTCCAGCGTCAAGCAACTCGGGCACCTTGGGGATGCCGGAGGCGAGTTTCAGGTTGGAGGAGGGGCAGTGGGCCACATTCGCCTTCGTCTCTGCCACCCTCCTAACATCACTATCTGTGAGCCAGACCATGTGAGCAAAGAGGGACCCCGGTCCAGCTAGTCCTACGCTCTCGATGAACTCGAAGGGGGTCATTCCGAAGTTCTGCTTCGCGTATCTGACATCCTCCTTGACTTCCGCCAGGTGCATGGTCACCCTTGTCTTCCATTCCCCTGCTAGGTCAGCGACCTCCTCGTACAGCTCTCTACTGCACCCTCCGAGCGACCTCGGAGCGAGCCATGCTCTTACCAGGCCTCCCTTGCTTGCACTCCACTTCTTGACCATCGACTTGGCCTCTCTGATGCAATCTTCCCTTTCCTCCACCAACCCGGCCGGCATTATGGTACCCTTCCTGCCATAGCCTGGGCTGTCCATGATAGTCTTCGCCAACACGCCTCGCATTCCCGCCTTCACAACTGATTCTGCAATGCCATCGAACCCGTAACGAGAGACCACATCCACGCCGACGAAGGAGGTGGTTCCACTTCTTATCATCTCGAGCATAGAAAGCTCTGCACTCATTCTGCCATCCTCTTCGGTGAAGGTCCCCTGGATGGGCCAAACCCTCTGTCTGAGCCACTCCACCAACGAAAGGTCGTCAGCGCACCCTCTCAGGAGGCTCTGAGCAAGGTGGAGATGCGTGTCGATTAGCCCAGGTATTACCGCCATGCCCTTTGCGGAGATTCTCTCCTCGGCTTTCTCAGGTCGCCCACCTGCGGGCCCCCTTACCTCGGTGATCCTGTCTCCCTCCACCAGAATCGAGCCCCCCTCTATCATCCTCCGGTGAGGGTCCATCGTCACGATGATCGCGTCTTGGATTAGGATGGAGCTAGGCTTGGCCAACGGTCAGGATCAAGCCCTCGGACCGACGACGTGTGTCCCGGTCTCGCCCTTCAGGGCCTCAATCAACTTGTCGAGCGCTGCGATGATCGCTTGCTCCCCTCCATTCTCGACGAAACGGATGGCAGCGGTCACCTTCGGTGCCATGCTCCCCTCTTTGAATTGACCTTCGTTGAGGTAGTTCAGGAGCTTGCCCGTAGTCACCTCTGTGAGGAGTTCCTGCTTTGGAGTCCCGTAGTGGACGTAGGCGCCGTCCACATCTGTGAGTATTACGAATACATTGGCGCCTATCAACGTCGCCAGTCGCTGCCCTGCCAGATCCTTGTCAATGACAGCTTCGACCCCTCTCGCTTTCGTCCCCTCCTCGACTATGGGGATGCCCCCACCTCCTGTCGAGACCACAACGAACCCCGCATCGACCAAGGTCCGGATAGCTAGTCTCTCTGCAATCACCTTCGGGTCTGGCGAAGGAACCACAAGTCTGTAACCTCGGCCTGCGTCTTCCTTAATCGTAATTCCCGGGATGTGCTCCACCAGGTCGTCCGCTTCCTGCTTCGAGTAAAACGGGCCCACCGGCTTGGTCGGATGCTCGAAGGCCGGGTCGTTCTTGTCTACAGTCACCCTGGTGACTACCGTCACGACGTACTTGTCCATGCCCCTAGACTTCAACTCGTTCCTCAGGGCCTGCTGAATCATGTAACCGATGAACCCCTGCGTTTCCGCGCCACACGCGTCGAGGGGGAACGGGGGCACGATGTTCTTCGCTGCGTCGTGTCTAAGGAGAGTGGCCCCGACTTGAGGGCCGTTGCCGTGGGTCAGGACGACCCTATACCCTTCCTCAATCAGGTCCGCTATCTTCGTGGCGGTTTTCTCGACGTTGCTGTACTGGTCCTCGAACGTCCCCTTCTGTGTCCTCTGGAGGAGCGCGTTACCCCCAAGGGCGATTACTACGAGTTTGTCTGGCAAGAAGGCGTCCACCTCTCTGAGGCCCGCCTATAACTCCTATTCATGTCGATTGTCCCTAACCGACGACTACTGAGCCGGCTCGCTTTTCGAAGGCTCCAGGAGGTTGCACGGACACGGTCAATTCACACTCGGATGTGAAACAACCTTCGAACGGTTATCTACGAAAAGACTACCAGCACGTCAATGGCCGAATACAGGTACGTGAGCTGGCCTGAGTACGGGATCCTAGCCGAAGCCTTGGCCGAGGAGGTGCACTCGGGCGGGAAGAGGTACGACCTGGTCGTGGGAGTAGTGCGCGGAGGCATGCCGGTGGCGATGGTGGTCTCTGACCACCTGGACGTCAAGATAGATTTCATCAATGTGAAATCATATGTCGGAATCGGCAAACGGGGTGTCCCCAAGATCCTCTCAACTCTGACAGAGGAGATCACTGGCAAGAATGTACTGATTGTGGACGATTTGGTAGATCAGGGCGACACCATGAGGACGGTAGTGGAGCACCTTTCGGCGCAGAGTCCGAATCTCCTGGAAGCGGCCGTCCTGTTCAAGAAGCCCTGGACCAGATTCGAGCCTGATTACTATCTGGAGGTCGTGGACAGGTGGGTCGTCTTCCCATTCGAGCTGAGCGAGGTCAACAGACTCAGGATTGCGAGCAGAGAGGTTCCTTCAGTGAACGCACCCTCCTTTCACGTCACATCTCGACCGCCTAACGTTTAATTATACAAATCCGTGGCAGACGAAAAGTCCGTCTTGCCCTCCGCTATCGAACAAACCGTGAAGGCGCTCGTCGAATTCGAATCCGCTCTCGACGCTGCGAAGGCAGAAGTCTCAGAGGCGAAGAGAAGAGCCATGAAAGACGCTTTGGACTGGGCAGAGGCAGCAAGAAGCTCCGCCATTGCGCAGGCGACTGAAATTGCCGCCCGGCAAGTGGCAGAGGCGAAAGCGGAGGCCGAGGCTCAGGCGAGGGGCATTAGGGAAGAAGGAGAGTCAGAGCTGAAGCAGTTCGAAGTCTCCATCTCCCACCACGAGGCGGAGGCCGCAGAGTTTGCAGCGTCCAATTTGCTGGGTGAGTCGAAATGAAAGTAGTCGCAGTCGGAGGAAAAGCATTCGTCACCGGGTTCGTCCTCTCGGGCGTGAGCGGGGAGTACGTGTCTAGCGGACCCGCCGCCCTCGAGAAAATTGAGAGCCTTTCAAAGGACCCCACCGTTGGGCTGATTATGGTGAGCGACGAAGTAGCAAAGCCCATCGCTGATCAGCTTACCCAATTGAGGGCGAAGAGAGCGATCCCGTTGATCTACGAGGTCCCTGGCCCGGGGAGCAAGAAGGAGAAAGTGGAGTACAGGGCGATGCTCAGGGCGATACTCGGAGTCTGAAAGATTGAGCAGAGCAGCCTCTGACACCCTCGAAAAGGTCTCAGGTGAGTTCGAAACTGAGGTACTGGCTGACCTGGAGGCGGGGCGTTCCGAGGCCCTCGCTAGGATAGAAGCGGTGAGGAAGGAAACCACCGAAGCGGTCGGCAAAATCCTGGAGACGGGCGAGAAGCAGGCGGAGTCCGTAAAGAGGCAGATAATCGGAGCGGCCGAACTGGATGCCAGGAACGCTCAGCTTCGGTCACTGGAGAAGGCTGTCAACGAGGCGTTTGACCTGGCATCAAAGCAGATTTCTGCGGTGTCCGGCGCTTCTCAGGAAAAGGCACTGGCCTCACTAATTCAGGAGGGGCTCGACGTTATCGGCCCTCGGGCCACGGTGTCGTGTGCCGCCAAAGACAGGAAGGCTGTTTCCGTTGCCATCAAGAAGCTCGGGACTAAAGCCAAGCTTTCCCTGGACGACGAGGAAATCGACTCCATGGGAGGCGTGATACTGACCATCCCCGACGGGACCATAAGGTTCGACAACACCTTCGAGGCAAGGCTCGAAAGGATGAGGCCTACCCTTAGGAAAGCGGTCGCCGCGATACTGACGGGTAGCGAGTGAAAACAAGAAAAGCACGCGTTCTCTTCTAAACGTTATAAGGCCGCCAAATTTGTCGGTCGAGCAGGTTCTGTTTTGCCAGCCAAGGGAAAAATCGAGTGGATTTCAGGCCCGGCTGTAAAAGCCTCTGGCATGGCTGCCTCGAAGATGTACGAGGTAACCCAGGTCGGGGAAGAGAAGCTTGTGGGGGAGGTCATCAAGCTTACCGGCGACATTGCCTTCGTACAGGTCTACGAGTCGACGAGCGGCTTGAGGCCAGGCGAACCCGTCACCGGAACTGGGCAGCCTCTGTCGACGAGCCTTGGCCCAGGCATGATAGGAACGATTTACGATGGCCTTCAGAGGCCCTTGGACGTAATAGCAAGCAAGGCTGGCGCCTTCATCACAAGGGGAGTCACAGCCAACTCAATTCCCTTCGACAAGCAGTGGGAATTCGTCCCTGCGGTGAAGGCAGGGGATGACATCGGTGCGGGAACGATCCTGGGGACCGTCCAGGAGACACCGCTCATCGAGCACAGGATTCTTGCTCCTCCGACGACGCCGAAGTCCAAAGTGAAGGACGTCTCCAGCGAAGGGAAGTACAGGGTAGACGAGGTCGTTGTCACGGCGGAGGACAAGCTGGGGAAGACGCATGAACTGATGCTCTACCATAGGTGGCCCGTCAGGACCCCGAGGCCTATCAGGGAGAGGCTCGACCCGGAGATTCCCCTGCTGACGGGGCAGAGGGTTCTGGACTCCTTCTTTCCCATGTCCAAGGGGGGCACGGGGGCAATCCCTGGCGCGTTCGGAACGGGGAAGACGGTCACATTACACTCAATCGCGAAGTGGGCTGACGCGAAAGTTGTCTTCCACATTGGCTGCGGAGAAAGAGGCAATGAAATGACGGAAGTGCTCGTCGAATTCCCCGAGCTAATAGATCCTCAGAGCGGTCGCCCTCTCATGGAGAGGACCATACTGGTCGCGAACGTGAGCAACATGCCCGTTGCCGCTAGGGAAGCAAGCATCTACACAGGGGTAACCATGGCCGAATACTACAGGGACATGGGATACGACACGGTCCTTGTGGCTGACTCCACAAGCAGGTGGGCCGAGGCCCTGCGAGAGATCAGCGGCAGGTTGGAGGAGATGCCAGCGGAAGAAGGCTATCCGTCCTACCTCGCTTCGAGACTCGCCGAGTTCTACGAAAGGGCTGGGCGCGCCGATATCCTAGGTAGTGGTAGTCCCCCGAGGACCGGGTCGATCACACTGATCGGGGCGGTCTCCCCCGCCGGCGGTGACTTCACCGAGCCGGTCACCTCACAAACCATACGCTTCGTAAAGAACTTCTGGGCCCTTGATGCTAGGCTCGCCTATTCTAGGCACTACCCGTCCATCAACTGGATGAGTTCGTACTCTGGCTATGTCGAATCGGTCAGCAAGTGGTGGTCGGAGAGGGTCGACAAGGAGTGGGCAAAGGTGAGGGCGGATGCATACGGCATCCTGCAACGCGAAGACGCACTCAAAGAGATCGTCCGCCTACTGGGCCCCGAGGCGCTTCCCGACGAGGAGAAGCTGATCCTCGACGTCGCCCGTATGATTCAGATTGGCTTCCTGCAGCAGAACGCATACGACGACGTTGACGCCTACTGCAGCCCGCAGAAACAGTTCGTAATGATGAAGATGTTTGTCCAGTACCACCAGGAGGCCCTCAGAGCGCTCAGGAACGGCACCTCTCTTGCTAAGATCAGGGGCATGCAGGTTATTGCGCCTATGCTCAGGGCCAAGTTCGCCATCAAGAGCGAGGATCTCGACAAGCTGGAACTACTCTCAAGGCAGATGTTCGATGAGTTCTCGTCCCTCTCCGGCGTCCAAGAGGTGAAGGCCGCGTGAGCAGGTCCTCATCTGGACTGGAATACAGCAAGATAGCAGAGATCAGGGGGCCACTCATAGTCGTGGACGGAGTGGAAAGGGCAGCCTTCGACGAGCTCGTGGAGATAGAAGACAACACTGGGAACAGGAGGCTTGCAAGGGTCCTTGAGACGGGCTTCGGAAAGGCGGTCGTCCAGGTCTTCGAGGGAACCTCGGGGCTTTCCGTCAGCGGTACAAGGGCCCGGTTCCTAGGAAAGACAATGGAGCTCCCCGTTTCAGACCAGCTCCTCGGCAGGGTGTTCGACGGTCTCGGCAGGCCCCAGGACGGGCTTCCGGAGCCCGTGGCGAAGACATTCCTCGATGTCAACGGGGCACCGATTAACCCAGAGAGGCGCGAGTACCCGACCGACCTGATTCAGACTGGGGTCTCTGTCATTGATGGCATGCTCACCCTCGTGAGGGGGCAGAAGCTCCCAATCTTCTCGGGGGCAGGTATGCCCCACAACATGCTGGCTGCACAGATTGCTCGCCAGGCAACGGTGGTGGGGGAAGGGGAGGAGTTCGCGGTCGTGTTCGCAGCGGTCGGCGTCTCGCACAGCGAGGCGTCGTTCTTCCAGAGGACGCTCGCCGAGTCGGGCGCCATCCGGAGGAGCATCCTCTACCTGAACTTGGCAGATGACCCTGCCATCGAAAGGATCATTACGCCGAGGGTCGCCCTAACCGCAGCAGAATACCTCGCTTTCGAGCTGGGGATGCACGTCCTCGTGATTATCACCGACATCACAAACTACGCTGAGGCGCTGAGGGAGATTTCAGCTGCTAGGGAAGAGGTCCCGGGCAGGAAGGGGTTCCCAGGCTACCTCTACACAGACCTAGCCACCAACTACGAAAGGGCAGGCAGGATCAAGGGAAAAAGAGGAAGCATCACTCAGATGCCTATCCTCAGCATGCCAAGCGACGACGTCACTCATCCGATCCCTGACCTCACGGGCTACATCACGGAAGGCCAAATCTTCCTCGGGAGGGAGCTCTTCAGGAAAGGAATCTATCCTCCCGTGTACGTACTTTCGAGCCTGAGCAGGCTCATGGGTCCCGCCCTCGGTTACGTAATCAAACAGGGAAAAGCCAGCCCTGACCATCACCAAGTCGGGAACCAGCTGTACAATGCTTACGCGAGAGCGGTAGAGCTGAGGGCACTGGCCGAAATCGTGGGCAAGTCGGGGCTCACTGGCTCAGATCTGCGGTACCTGCAGTTCGGCGACGAGTTCGAGCAGAAGTTTCTCAACCAGGGGTATGACGAGAACAGGACATTCGAGGACACCCACCGCATCGCCTGGGAGACCCTCTCTATCCTCCCCGAGAGCGAGCTGACAAACATCAAGGAAGAGTTCATCAATCAACACTACATCAAAGGGAAGTCGGCTGCTTAGGCCATGTCAGTAGCGTCTGGCGGCAACGTTCTCCCGACGAAAATTGAACTCATCGGCACCCGCAAGCGCCTCCAGACAGCCGTCAGGGTGAAGAAGGTGCTGGACGACAAGCGGGACGTCCTCCTGAAGCGACTGGACGAGATGATAGAACAGGCCACGACCGCTCGGGACGAGATTTCGCAGCCTCTCTCTGACGCATATCTGGCCCTCTTTGACGCCTACCTCAAACTCGGGCCACTCAGGCTCGAAGGCATAGCCGCAAACACCCCACCAATGGTGGAGGCGGACGTTCACGTTCGAAGGATCGTCGACGTCGACATTCCCTCAATCAATCTCTCTGAGAAGGAGGTTGGTATGACCTACGGGTTCGCGGACAGCAACGTTGCAGTCGACAGGGCAGCCAGGCACATGAGAAAGGTCCTTCCTTCCATCTTCCGGGCGGCCGAGTATGAGAACGCCATATTTCGCCTCGCGAAGGAGCTCGAGAAGACTCAGAGGCTGCTCAACGCCCTCGAATACATGATAATCCCGCGCTATGAGGACTCCATCCGATACATACAAGCCACCCTTGAGGAGAGGGAGAGAGAGGAGTTCACGAGGCTGAAACACGTGAAGAAAGTGCTCGAGAGGAAAGAAGCCCAATGAGCAAAGACCTTGTCGAGGAGCCGTTCAAGGCCGCCGCAAAGAGGGTCGAGGAAGCCTACGAGAAGGCCTCCGTGGACCTGAGGGTCAAAGTCGAGAAGGCGAAGGCAGAGGCTCTGAGAAAGGTCAGCCAGTAGGCCGATTCATCCTGCCCACTACCGCCTCTATCACCCTCCATATCACCACCATCCCTGCCACGAAGCCGACCGTGGAGAAGGCTATGGCGAGGGCGCTCCCGGAATACCCAGCCTGGCCTCCGACGTAGAATCCCAACAGGGCCCCCCCTAGTATGAGAGGCGTGAGCACCAAGGCGGTTGTCACCACAACGATGAGTAGGGCTCTGCTCCCTCTGCTCAACGAGCGCCGCCTCTAGGTGCGCGTGTAAAATCGTTGCGGAGTGCTCGGGGCTACTCGCATTTTGAGTAGCCGCACGACCCGCAATGATAGCAGCCATTTTCGAACACCAGGGTGTTCTCATGGCAGTCCGGGCAGGTTCCTCCAAGGGACTTTGGATTCCCCTCGGAAGGGAACCCAGACTCCTTCACCACGTGGTTCAGAGTTAGCAGCTCCAGTGCCTTGGCGATTGCGTCTGGAATGGATTGTAGTTGAGTCCCCTCGTCCCAAGAGACGTACTTCCCCTTGATCCCCTTGAGTGTGAAAATGACGTTCTGGATGTCCCCTCCATGCTGAAGGTAGAGGCTGATGAGTCTTCCCAGGGCCTCGGCGTCCGCCTTCTCGTCCCCACCTGACTTGCCCAGGGTCACGAAGACCTCCTTTAGCTCGCCGTTGCCCATGTTTGCAGTTACGTAGAGGCCTCCCTGGGGAAGCCTCAGCTTGATGGTCCTCCCTTCCATCATCTTGGGTCGCTCGAATTCCACCTTAGGGGCTTCGACCTTCTTTACCACCTTCTCTGTCTCTAGAATGCCTTCCCTACTTCCTTCCCTGTAGACTGTGATACCCTTGCACCCCATCCTCCAGGCAAGCAGGTAGATTTTCTCCACCTCCTCGGGAGTTATGTCCTCGGGCAGGTTGACCGTACTTGAGATAGCGGTGTCTATGTGCTTCTGTATTGTTGCCTGCATCTTCACTCTCATCTCGGGCTTGATTTCGTGGGCGGTGACGAAGTAGTTGGGAAGCTCCCTTTCGTCCCTTGCCCCCGTCGCACTCATGTACTCCCTGACGAGCGGGTGGAAGACCTTGAACTCCCCTTCGCTCAGGGATTTGCTCCTCCTCGTGTAGAAGAGGGCGAAGACAGGCTCCACGCCGCTACTGGTCCCGGCGAGGATGGAACCAGACCCTACTGGCGGGATCGTCGTTATGGCAGCGTTCCTTATGCCTTGGGTCCGGATTTTCTCCTTGACCTTTTCATCGAGCTTCGAGACAAAGGGCTGGGCTAGGTGCTTCTCCGCGTCGAAGGCAGGGAAGCTTCCCTTCTCGTTGGCCAGCTCGGTGGAGTAGTCGTAGATGACGTTCTTGACCCTCTCGAAGAGGTGGTCAACGAACTCGATTGTGGAGTCTTCGTCGTATTTCAGGCCGAGCTTGATTAGCATGTCACCGAGCCCAGTAATGCCGACCCCTACCCTCCTGCTGTGGAGAGAGGCCCCCTTCTGCTGGGGGAGCGGATGCCTTTCGGCGTTATAGTCAAGGACGTTGTCGAGGAAGCGGACACCGTACTGGGTCGCCCGTGTTAGCCCATCCCAGTCGATGCTCGCCCTTTCGGTGAATGGTTCCTTGACGAAGGCAGAGAGGTTGACCGACCCCAGGCAACAGCACCCGTAGCTCTCGAGAGTCTGCTCGCTGCAGGGGTTCACGCCCTGGACTTCCATTCCGTTGTACTCTGTAGTAGAGTACCTCTTGATGGCATCCCAGAAGAGAACTCCCGGCTCCGCTGACTGCCAGGCGCCCTTGATGAGTGACTTCCGGACATCCCTCGCCCTTACCGTCCTGTTCACTTCGACCTTCTCGTTCTTGAAGTGGAGGAGGAAGTCCCCGTCAGTCTCAACCGCTCTCATGAAGTCGTCTGTGATTTTCACGGAGATGTTCGCATAGTTCACCTTCTTGAGGTCCTTCTTCACGTTGATGAACTCCATGACGTCCGGGTGATCCACCCTTATCGTGATCATCAGGGCACCCCTCCTCCCGGCCTGGCCGATGGTCCCTGTAGTGGTCGAGAGGAGCTCCATGAAAGACACCGCCCCGGAGCTGTAGATGGCCGAGTTGTTCACGGGGGAGCCGCGTGGCCTGAGTACCGAAATGTCGGTACCCACGCCCCCCCCGTAGCTATAGGTCCGTGCCGCCTCTTTGCACCAGTCGAATATCGCTTCAATCGAATCCTCCTGGATACTGAAGAAGTAACAATTCAGCAGCGTTGACTTCCTCGTCTGCCCCGCGCCAAAGAGTACCCTGCCTCCGGGCACGAATCTCCAGTTCTCAAGGAGCCAGTAGAACTTTGACCCCCATTCCTTTCTCTTCTCATCGTCCTTCTCGGGGGATGCAAGTTCCTTCGCGACCCTGCGCCACATGTCCTCGGGGTGCTTCTCAACCTGCATCCCCTCAGCATCTCTCAGAGCGTACTTCTCGTAAAAGACCCTCGCGCGCAGTTCATCTCCTCCGAAAGCCTCAAGGGTTTCGGTTGGAAGCTTGACTTCCTTTGTCTGCTCTCCGACGTCCGGAGAGTCACGTGGCTGTTCAACGATTGACGTCATAACCTTAACCTCGACCCCATCGCCCGACGTATATATTTCAACCATGGCTGATTTCTAGTCAACCACCTAGCAGGGGCATCAACCGCGAATCGAAGACATGAAGCGGGGGCCTGTGAACTCTTCTTGACAAGATGTAAAGCCGCTTCGCGGGGGACTACGATGCTGTCGAGTATTGGATCATCGCGACCGACTTGCATCGGGGGCATCGAGCAGCGTTCTGCGGAAGTTTGGAGCCGCAGTTCCTGCACACAGATATCGTCCTGTCCACTTTGAAGTAGGGAAGCTTTGGAGTCGCGTTAAGAATAAGGTTGTAGATGCCCCTGACTTCGTCCGACGAACCATCGAGGGTCATCGACACCCCCCCATGGAGCCCAACCGAGAGCTTCGAGAGGTAGTCCATCTTCTCCGGGTTTTCCAAATCGGCCAGCTGGAGCCTCGGGGACTGAGTATAGGCTCCTTTCTGCAGCGGCTGCAGATTCGCCTTCCCATACTTCTCCGAATCGAGAGTAGCCAGCCTCAGGGCTCCGTCGAGTTCCAGCATGGCCACTCCAAGCCTGTCTATCTTGGTAGACTTGTCGTCCGCGACCTGGGTGGCGGTGCCCACTATCTTGTCGGCCAAGTCGTATCGTGAGGCCGTGGTAGGATCTCTGATGAGGCTTGCGAGGGTCTCGTCCAGGCCTACCATGTTCATGATAAGGGGCATGGTGTCAGATGTGACCGCATCCGAGCCGGCAGCAAGAGAGGGCAGAAGGCCGCGTTTCAGCGTCCTTTCGATGAGTCTTCTTCGGGTCGAAAGCGCATCGGAAGCGACCCCGATGAGAAGCGCGAGCTTGGCCCTGAAGTACGTCTCGTCCTGGTTCGAATCGTAGGCAAGCCTGGGGAGGTTGAGGCTTAGTCCGTGGAGCACGCTCACATTGTCGGCCTGAGACTCGGGGGAGAGCACGTTGGCGTTTAGCCCGAGAAAACTCCTCCGCTGGTCGGACGAGAAGAAGGCTATCCTCCCTCCATTGAAAATTATCGAAGCAACATCCTTCAGTACTTTTGTGTCGTCCACCCTGTTTGGCTTGGCCAGAAGGAGGCGCACGTCGGGCCTTGGCGTCTCCTGGACGTAGGTTCTGTAGGCTCCCAAGGTAGCGTCCAGGGTCTTGTCCATAACCTCCCGAGGGACATCGTCGTGCCTGTAGGGGTTCAGGTCCAGGCTGATGGCGGGCCCCACAGAGCCTGCGGCAGGGGTTCCGACTGTCTCGAAGAACCTCAACAGAACAGACTCCAACTCCCTCTTGCCCCTTGACTTACAATAGGGGCCAAGGAACTGGAGGAAGTTCCTGAAAGCAACTTCGTCTGACACCTCGCGGGTCATCATGGACGCCATGTTCAGCACAATGTTCAGGGCCCTCTCCGCGTTCTCTGGGCTCGGGACCATCGTGGTGTTCGGGATCTTTCCCCTGGGGTTGAGCCCAGCGCTTCTGACCGAGAGCAGGTCGACGAACACCGTGTCTGGGGTGAGTCCCCAGGATCCGGCATTGGTGATATGAATGTCCCCCGAGAGGTGCGCGTCGGCGACATCCCTTGGGAGTTGCTCGAGCAGCAGGTACTCCGAGAAGACCTGTTTCCCCGTCTGGTGAATAAGCGACTCGACGCTCCCGCCATCGTCCCCCGCCTTCCCGAGCAGCTGCGTCACATCGTAGATGGGCATCCCCAGCCGCGTGAGTTTGTGCCTGTACTCCTCCATGCTGTGCTCTACCAACAACGCGTTCACGATCTCACGGATGAGAGGGGCTGTGAGATACTGCGTCTGGAACTTGTAGAGCCTCGATTCAGTCTCACTCGTAATCTTCTGTGCAAGCTCTACGGGCATCCCTGCCTCTTTCACCAGCGATTGAAGGATCTTGTTGGCGTTGAACTCCTCCATCGTTTGATGAGACGTCCTCACGTAGAGCTTCCCGCTCTCGACCAGGGATTGTTCCTCAATCTGGCGGGTTAGATTGAGCACCAGCCTGCCAAGGTTGGTGACGGTATACTTCCTCTCCTGCCTGTTGAGCTGAATGAGAAGCTGTTTGACCAGCTTCCTAAGGTGATAGGCGAACTTCCCGGACTCCTTCTTCGACTTGAACCCGGCCAGGGTCTTCAGAGCGCTGTAAGTAAGGGGGCCCTTTATGTTCAGAATCCTGAGGATCTCCAGCCTCTGCGGAGAAGCAATCACGCTGTAGATTGTCTTTACCCTGCGAGGAGCTGCCTGCAACGCGGCGGGGACTTCCCAGAGGAAACTATATCAAGCTATGTGCACAGTTGGTCAAAAGAAGTTCTCCTGGGAACCCCTAGCTCGGGAACACGAGGAGCTTCCCTGTTGTTTGCATTCTTGGGCTGGGGCTTGGGCGGTTCGTCCGACAAACGCAAGTCATATTACGTTGGTCAAGACAGCGCACAACGTGCCACGTTATCTCGACGTACACAAGAACGTGAAGGGAGTCAAACTGAAGGACGTAGCCGAGGCCCACGCAAAGGACCTCAAAGTGCAAGGCAAGTATGGCGTCAACTTCCAGAGATACTGGCTGGACGAAAAACAAGGAACCATATTCTGCCTTTCAGACGCACCAAACAAGGAAGCGATAGCCAAAGCACACAAAGAGGCACACGGCCTTCTGCCTTCAGAAACCTTCGAAGTCCAGGAAGGGAGCTAGAACCTCAGCTCCCCCTCCTTCTTTGCTGGGCCTTTGAGAGCCTCCCCCCATGGATTGTCCCTAACATGTAGGGAACGGGGCCGCCCGAACGCAAACCCACAAAAGTGGGTTTACCATACGAATCCATTCTCAGGAGCCTACTGATATCTGGTTGAGTAAGATGCTTCCTTGGTGCTACTCAAGGCTGGTTGCCAGGGGGGATCGAGTCCGACACCGCAGAATAGCTAGAATAGAAAGCGCCATTCGAGGGCAACCGTCTCTGCCAATCCATGCTAACTGTTCCGGCTTCAGTCCAATATGTGCAGAAGTTGGGCGAGATCCTGATACCAACCCCAGTAAGAGATCTTGCCTTCGCTGTTCACCTTGAAAAACCACGCCATCGTAGCATTCCTTCCTGGTAGGCCAGTCACCTCTCCGCCGGGCCGCGCTCTTGACCCGCAGTTGAACAGGTTCCTCATCGGGATGCTGTAGGTCGTTACCATGTCCATCTCCAGGCCCAGATAGCAGGAATCAAGCTTCTTTCCGCGAAGTAAATACCATTTCAAGCTATTTTGAGCTGGGGTCGCCCGGACCCACACGGTTTACCGTGCAAATCCATCCTCGGTAGCAAGTCAAACCTCCTTCGGTTTAGATACCGCTCAAGGTTTGTATCCGGTGGGATGCGCACGCTCTCTGGATCTAATCCCGACGCTACGATCTACCTAGCCTGTACAGTTTGAAGCCCACGAGCAGGTTCCAAATTGCGACGAGAAGTAGGAATACGATGTCGAGCGTTAGCAGAGCAGGCACCAGAAGGCCAAGCATAAGGACAATTCCAAGAATGCCCGCTGCTATGCCTAGATAGGCGACACCCCTGCTGAAGATTCCCTTCAGCATAACGAAGCCGATGATAAGGATCCCAATCGATGCTACAAGGATGTAAATGGGCTCGAGGGTCACTGTGGTATAGTAAACATAATTCGAGACCGCCGCGTACGCGGCACGTTGGGCATCACTGGTGGCAGCCGCGTAGTTCTGGCTGAGCGTGACAAGAGAAAGGGTGCTCGGCACCGCTGACAGGTGTAGGGCTGTAAACACGCCGAGAGATGCAGCAGCTACAAGCATTGCATTTCTGTTGATACCTTTCAACGCGAGATAAAGCGCCAGCACAGCGGGTAGAGTGAACAGTACGTCTAGGCCATCTATGCCAAACGCGATTTGGGCAAGCAGCGCCTGGCCGGCCAGATTCTTTAGAGCCGCATCACCAGTGGTTATGGACGACACCAGGGGAAGAAACAAGGCTATGACTAGGAGGTCCAGTAACCCAGCTATCATCAGTAGGATGCCGCCCCATCTGTAGAGCGCCTTCCAGCTAGGATCCACAGCCTCCGCAGCGGGCGCCGTCAACGTCTCTGTTGCGTAATCACATTATAAAGAAACAGTGATCGGACGGTCTTCTATTCGATTCTTGTCGAATACTGCGAAGCCCAAGTTGCCCAACTTATTAGCCAAGACCATTGACACTGTCGACAGGAGTTGGCGATCGGAGAGAAGATCTGGGAGGGAAAGGGGAAGGTTACCGGGACCACAGTCAAATCCGTGGGATCCGACGGAGCCTCCATGGAGTTCAACGCAATGGCCATGCTGAAGGGAGTCGGTCGTCATCAAGGCATCGAATTCAGAGACGTTGGCACAGTCACAGGTACCGTTCGGCCTGGTGGAATCCTTATGGGATCTGGCCAGGGGATCCTTGCCACACAAGAGGGGGACACAATCGCCTACAAAGGGCTTGGTGTAGGCAGGTTCGAAAAGGGCGTTATGTCGGCCTTCATAGCATTCGGCACGTCTTCACAGAAGCTCTCGTGGATGAATAGCCTCATCGTCCTAAGCGAACTAAAGCTGGACGCGACGTCTCAAGAGTTCACATCCGAAGCTCACGAGTGGAGTGTATAGAAAAGAGGCGACGGCCAACGCCGTACAGTTCGGTGCCGACCGTTATTGTGCTGACGACCACAGTGGAAGACCGCCCGGAATTTCGTTGAGTGACGTATCACAATCCCAAGTTTCACAAGGCATATTTCCAAGTAGCTCACGTAAAAAATCCATGAAGTTCCTCGTTCAGACGTCTTATACTGATGAGGGGTTCAAGGGACTCCTCAAAGAGGGCGCGTCCAAGAGGCGGGAAGCCGTAGAGCAGGCGGTAAAGAGCATTGGAGGAAAGCTAGAGGGTCTCTACTGGGCAATGAGTGAAAACGACATCATCTTTATCGTAGATGTTCCAGACGCGGCTAGTCTTCTCGCATTCGGGCAAACTGCGCGAGCCACTGGAGCTGTAGCAGGTGGAGGTAAGCTGACGGTTCTCTTCAGTGCGGAGGAAGTTGACAGAGTCATTAAGATGACTCCAACGTATCGTCCGCCGGGCAAATAGGACGACCCTGTAGATTTCCGTGCGTCTGGTAACCCAATGGTCAATCCCGAACATGTGTTAAGGAAGCTGTTCGCAGCAGTGAACCACCGCGACCTCGATACCGTAGCGGCAGCCGTCGCTCCGAACTTTAGGATGTTCTTCACAGGTCAGCCAGACTTGGTGAAGAGCAGGGAGGAGTATCGGCAGCATTGGGAGGAGGCCTACAACGATCACCCGGACCTCAAAGTGAAGGTCTTGAGGGTGATAGTAGGCGACGGGAAGTTTGCCGCGGAGCTCGAGATGAAGTACACGGTCAGAAGCCCTCAAAGTTCGAAGCGTGCAAAGACCGAACGCGTCAGATGGGCCGCGTTTTGCAGCATAGACCCAGAAGGACTTGTCACCGTGGCGAGTCTAGAAAACACCAGAAAGTGACAGGGGAACCTCGTGGGAACGAAGTAGATTCCGTTCACGACATGGGCGGGATCATCACTTCTTTAGACCAAGAAGTTTGGAAAGCCTCATCGCGCCCCGACCGGCCTGCGGGATAGTTCCTACTTCCAAGGCGCTAGTCTTTCATAAAAGTCACGTTCTGAAAAATAGCCAAAATTAGCCCACATTTCGCCAAACCGAGTCCGTGGGTAGCTAATTTGAAATGAGGTTACCCGGACCTACATAGTTTACCGTGCAAATCCCACGAGGATCTAACCGAGGGAGGTCGCCCTCCAAGTGTTTGCGGATTACAGGTCGAGGCGGGACAAGAAATTCCGCACTAGGTCCACGCTCCGGCGAGGTTCAATGCAGACCTGCATGTGACTCGCGTCCCTTATGATGTGCATTTCTGTCGACGGTCCTGCTGCCTTCTTAATCCGATCGACCTCGTCTGCTTCCCTCTTGCCGTTCAGCAACCTGAGGATGGGAAAGCTCAGACGCGGAAGGATGCTTACGGGGCCCTTCCATCTCGTCCACTCTTCGAGTTCGAGCATGACCATTTCGGGATTCGCCGTCTGAAACTCCTTGACCAAGGGCGATTCGAGGGAGTACCCGTCAGCCTGGACCACTGCACCTATCAGCGCGGGCCACCCCATCTTTCGAACTCTGTCGGAGAGTTCAAGCCGCCCTTCTTTGATTGGCGACTCGCACAGGTCCCTGTCATCCCAGCCGTCGTAGTCGATTATCGCGGCGACCCTGTGCGGATAGGCATCGGCGAAGGCACAGGCGACCTCTGCTCCGTCAGAGACCCCCCAAAAGACGGCCCTTTCAACTCCGTGTGCGTCGAGCACTGCTCTGACGTCTTCACGGTATTCTTCCATGCTGTGAGCAGACCGGTCAATGGGCCTGCCGCTTTCCCCGTGGCCCCTGGGGTCTATATACACAAATCGATGCTGGGGGATCAACTTGTTCCATCCAATAAGGAGGGACATCTTCAGGTCCGCACCGAGTCCTGGAATTTTGACGATGGTCGGCCCATCGCCCTCGACAAAGTAGCTTATCGAAACTCCTCCGCGCATCACGAATGGCAATGGAACGATTTTGGTCGAGTAGAGCCTGAGTCCTAAAAATCTTCAGCTAAAATGGAAAACGCGTTGGGTCTTCTAATTCTATAGCCGGGTGTTAATAGCCGGAATCAAGCCCCGTTGGTCAAACGGGATTCATTCCGGCCTGTATAGAAATGGGGTCGCCCGGACCCACATGGTTTACCATTCGAATCCACGCTAAATGGCAAGTCAACCCTTGGTCTGATTAGATACGGCTCAAAGTACAGCCAGAGTTCAACATGAAGGTCACTAGGAGGAAGGCGTCTTGCTGTTCGCGAGACGATGACCTTCTCGATTTAGATGTGGCTCAAGGTTCGCATCTGGGGGGACCCTCACGGTTTATTGTGCGATACTTGGCTCAAACAGCAGGTTCGATTCCGAGGGCTGGCGCTCGGGCGAGGATTTCGAACCTAGTACGTGACTCCCGACTTGGCATTCAACCTACTCTTAATCTGATCAAGTCGAGGATCTAAACGCAGTTCTGACCATACGTAATCTGTGTTCAGGAAGAAAATCTGGGAATCGTTTAGTTCGATTGCCTGCGCCAGCAACTCAAAGGCCCGGTCAAAATCCCCCAGTCCTGCCCAGACCATTGCAGGAATGGTTGGAGCTACGTATGCTGTCTTGGACTGTTCTTCCAAGCGTTTGAGGACGTTCAACGCCTCGTCCCTTCTCCCCACCTTTGCGTAGCCATAACCAAGGTACCCCCACCACGGCTGCCCTCCTTTTTCCGCTAGTAGCTCAAACTGTCGCATCGCTTTGTCGCTCATGCCGTCATTAAGGTAAAGGTACGCTAGGGTGCTCATAGCGTTCAAGCTGAACGGTTCAATTTCGACGGCCCTTTGGGCCTCTCTGCGCGCCTCCTCCATCTTCCCCATCCCAAGGTAGACAACACAAGCCCCGCCATGGGGCCCCGACCCAACAGGATCGATATCTTCAGCTTTCTTGAACTCTGCGATAGATTCCTCGAACCTTCCTGCAAATGATAGAAGATATGCCAATTCTTGTCGGGCCAGCCCATTACTGGGGCCAAGCTCGACGGCTTTTTCCATCTCCTGAATCGCTTCCCGAAGCATCATTCCCATGTGGAAGGCGTTCGACATGGCAACATGAGACTCCGACGAGGCTTCGTCGAGACTCAGCGCCTTCTGAGCAGCTTCGAGCGCCTTGTCGTATGCGTCCTTTGGTTTTAGAATCCCGACAACTCCATCCTCCATGTAGACCGAAGCTAGACCGGCATATGCTTCGGCGTAACTCTGGTCAAGGGAAATTGCTTCGAGGAAGAATTTTTCCGCTCGTTCAGCGTGACCTGCCGCTTGGCCTTGGAAAGTCTTGATTCCCTTAAGATAGCTCTTGTAGGCTTCGATGTTTCTAGTCTTAGTGCGGGAAATCCGCCTCCCTTCGTCCGGTAGTATCACCACCTTCAGGGCCTCGGCAACCTGCATCGCAATGTCACTCTGGACAGCGAAGACATCGGCCAGTTCCCTGTCGTAGTTCTGGGCCCAGACATGTCCATCGTTGTTAGCATCTATCAGCTGCGTAGTTATCCGAATCTTGTTGCCCATCTTTCTGACACTTCCTTCGAGAACAGATCCGGCTTCCAGCTCGTTCCCGATTTCCTTCACCTTCTTAGTTGTCCCTCTATATCCCATAACAGAAGTGCGAGATATCACGGTCAGCCCGCTCAGGTTCGAGACGGTTGAGATTATCTCCTCGGTGATTCCATCCGCGAAGTAAGAATCTGATGGATCGGGGCTCATGTTCGCGAATGGTAGGACTGCCACCCTCTTCCTGTCAAGCTGAATAAAAGGTTCAGCGGTTTCGCCTTCCCACGGCATAACGACTCGATACACTTCGAGAGAGAACCTGATGTTCTTCAATTCCCGTGGCGCTATTTTCACAAGGTCCTGAGGGACCTTGTTCCTCACTTGACCGTAGACTTGGTCGGATATGCAGATTCCCTCCGGTTCAGCAAGGGGTTGCAATCTGGAAGCGATGTTGACGGCGTCCCCAAAAACATCCCCATCTTGGTGCACCACGTCCCCGAGGTGTATCCCAATCCTCAGGGTGATCTTCCACTCCTCCCGGGATGAGATGTTGTAGTCGTGAAGGAACCGTTGGATCTCTACGGCACAGTTGGTCGCATCCAACGCGCTATCGAACTCTACCAAGAATGAGTCGCCCATGGCCTTCACTTCTCTTCCGTGGAACTTCGGGAAGAAGGGTCTGAGGAGGCGATTGTGCCTTTCAAGGACCTCCAGCGACTGCCTTTCGTCAGACTGAGTTAGGGCGGTGTACCCTACCATGTCGGTAAACATGATGGCCGCCAGCCTCCGTTGCCCCTGGGACAAGATCTGCTACGCATAATCCATGTTGACTCGCGATAAATCCATTGCGGGATGTCCAAAAATGGATTGACCACAATGTGTTATCTGCATGCAAGTACCGCAAAGTGGTAATGGGGTCGCCCGGATTTGAACCGGGGATCTCAAGCGAACCTTGTCCGTCCTTGGTTTGAACGGGCACCCAAGGCTTGAAGCCTAGACCAGACTAGCCGACGACCCCACGTCGGCGGCGTTTTTCTCTGCCGTAGTTATGGATTCTGGGCCCCTTGGAAGAGGGCCTCCCCTGTGAGAGGAACTCGCTCCCCTCGACAAAGAACCGCCACTTGCGTTCAGCCCCTCGTGAAATGCCGACCCTGGTGCTTCTTCCGATCTGTCTGGGGGTGGATCCAGTGTCAACGAAGAGTTCCCGCGAGCTGACGAGATCCTCGCCGTTCAGTCGTCTGTCAATATCCAGTGCCTTAGTCAGCCTCCCAGGCCCGTCAGCGATGTGGATGTCATCCCTTAGGCCTCTATTTCTTGCCATCTCCTCTACGCCTTCCACAGGTTTGATTGCCCTGAGAAGGACGGCGCCGGCTTCCCCAGGTGATTCGGTGGTTATGTTGAGGCAGTAGTGCATCCCCATTGTGAAGTACACGTAGGCGTGGCCGGCGTCTCCGAACATGACCGCGTTCCTCATCGTTTTCCCTCTGTAGGCATGGCTGGCCGGGTCTCTCCTCCCCCGATATGCCTCGGTTTCAACTATGATTCCGACCAGTCTCTTGCCGCGATCCATCCTAACAAGCCTGCAACCAAGCAGTTCCCTGGCCACCAAGGGAGTGTATCTCTCGAAGAATTGCCGATCAAGTCTCGTCATGCGATTTCACCTTGCCCAATATCCGGTCCATCCTTGTTAATTAGGTCCCACTGGCCGAACCCCCGCAATGCGAGTAATGGCAGGTCTCCACATCCATTCAAATTATCCTTTGGCTACGAGCGAAGATACTCATAGGCGCTTAGCGGCTGGAGCAGAAGTCAAGCTGGGAAAGGAAGCCCTACCGAATGTGGGCGGAGACAGAATCACCGCTGCAGTTTTAGCCAAAAAGGAGAAGATCGAGGGTCACAACTGGCTGCGGCGCGACCGATGGACCCCCATTTCGCATGAGAGAGCGCCGAGGGGCCCTCCAAATCCTTTAAGCGTGGAAGCACAGAAATCAAGGAGACTGATATGAGATCGGGGCTCCAAGTCGCGGCGCTAATTGTGCTGCTTCTTATGGTGACTTTCGCGCTCGGAATCGAGTTCGGGGGGTCAGGGCTGTCGGGGGCCTCGGGAGGCTTCGGCGCGTCCACGGGTCTGTCCAAACAGACCAAACAGACAGTACAGACGGGTCAATATTCTCTGTCGGAATTCGTAGTTAAAGCTCAGGGTGTCAATCCACAGGACCTCTATGTGTCGAGCTCTTTCCGGAACATCCCTTCCGATATGCTCGTACCCTTGGTCGGCCTCCATGTCACCCTGTTGAGCCAGGAGCGGTCTTCTCTGCTGACCAGGCGGATTCCAACCTTTAGCCTGGCTACCAACGCTTCAGGCATCGCGTCGGCTTTCCTGCTGTCCGGCGATTACGATGTCGAATTGGTCGGCTCGACCTTCAGCCTTGGCACGGCGGTAACCCTGATTGAGAACACCACATTGACCCTCAGCGTCCAACTGCAACCTTCGGGTGAACCGGTGGCAGACCTCCGGGTAGTGTCTTCGGACACGATGTCGGGGGTGGAAACAGGATCCAGGCTCTACGCCTTGGTCGAAAATACGACAGCTCCTGCCCCTGGTTTCTCTGAGCTCATCGGGTTCCAGCGAGGATCCAGCACTTTGGTTATGGAAACAAACGCCGGGATCCTCTACTACGTGAATGCCACTGGTCCCTTGATTTCTCTCAACTCGACTCTGCAGGGCTCCTACTTGGGAAGCGGAGGCTACTGGGCCACGCTCTACCCAACGGGCCCATACCCTGTCTATCCAACAATGGGCGTAATGCTTTTCCAGTTCAAGTTACTCACCGAGGTGAACTACACTGCCAGCTGAGTCCGCTTCAGTGGAGACGCTCCTGCTTGCCGTAGATGTCGGTATCTTCGCCCTTCTGGGTGGTGCCATATTTGCCACGAGGAGGATTCGTCCCCCATCCATCCACGACGTAGCGGGGGCGTTCCAAGACCTTGATCATTCTATCTCGAAGTTCGTTCCGGACCTCCCTGCCGGTTTCACTTGGGGGGAGGCCGTGGAGAGGCTGAAGGCCGCCGGCGTCAAGGTAGACTGGCCCAAGATGGAGACGAGCCTTGCAGGCTACGAGGCCTTCAGATATGGGGGCCGGGAGTTGCCACAAGGAGGGGAAGACGAGGTGGTGAAGCTCTCGATGAAGATTAGGAGGAGAATCGTTGGATACAGGATTAAGAGAGAGAGTACTAGCGGAGATTAGAAAGATAGTCGTCGGCCGTGACAAGGAGGCAGAGCTCCTCCTGGTGTCCTTCTTAGCCGGAGGGCACGTCCTTCTCGAGGGGGTCCCGGGGGTTTCGAAGACCATACTGGCGAAGTCATTTGCAAAGTGCATGGGGCTGGAGTTCAAGCGCATCCAGTTTACCCCGGACATGCTCCCCATGGACATGGTCGGGGGGTTCGTGTTCAACATGAAGGAGAAAGAGTTCGAGTTCAGGCGAGGTCCGGTCTTCACTAACCTCCTCCTGGCGGACGAGATCAACAGGGCTCCCCCCAAGGTCCAGAGCGCCCTTCTCGAGGCCATGCAAGAGGTGCAAGTCACGGTCGAAGGCCTAACGCAGAAGCTCCCGTCTCCTTTCATGGTCATCGCCACCCAAAACCCCCAGGAGTTCCAGGGGGTCTACCCCCTGCCTGAGAACCAGCTCGACAGGTTCCTCATGAAGATCACACTCCCATACCCCGACAGCGCCACGGAGTCGAAGATAATCCGCAGGAACCTCGAGGAGATGGACGCATCTGAAATCAGAGAAGTGTTCGCTAGCAATGAGCTAGAAACAATCCTGCACCAGGTCGAGCAGGTCAAGGTGTCTGAGGAGATCATCGGCTACCTTGCCGTTGTTGCGGAGGAGACCCGGAAGGAGCGAAGGTTGAGCCTGGGTGCCAGCCCGAGAGCCATGGTTCACCTCATACACTGCGCCAGGGCGAATGCTTATCTCAGCGGGAGAGACTTCGTGATTCCTGAGGACATCAAGACCGTCTCCTCCTATGTCCTTGCCCACAGGCTGAAGCTCGACCAGTCCGCAGTCCTTACGGGGACTGTGGCTGACACTTCGCAGGTCGTCCAAGACATCTTCACCAAAGTGAGACCTCCACGATAGGTATCACAAAACGCGGGACTGACTACTTCCTCGCGGCTGTCCTCGTCCTGTTCATCGCTGGATTGGGGAACTACGCCTGGGGCCTGGCATTAGCGCTCTCGATGACGGTCGCTGCGGTCGTATCTTTCATCATCCTGAAGTTGTCCCCCAGAAAGGCATTCGAAGTGAGACTCGGGCCTGGTCAGAAGAGGACTTTCAAGGGAGAGGCGCTCTATTTCCCAATTGTATTCGGCTCACCAGAAGAAGAGAGAAAGGCAGTCCTTGAGCTTCTTCATGTCCCAGAGGGGGCGCAGGGAAGGCTCCGGTCGTCCTCCGACCACGGACACACACTGATAGTAGGCTCAAGGTTCGCGGGGGTCTTTTCGGGTTGGTCTCTTAAGGTCGGAATCCTTGACCCAATTGGGCTCTTCAAGAGGTACGAAGACACTAAACTGAATCTGGCGGCCGAATTCCTCCCGAGTTCCCTGCTAGCGAAGAGAGAGGAGGTCGTCGTTAGGGCTGCCATGCTAGGGGACAGGCCGGCCGGAAGCAGAGGCTTCGGGCAGGAGTTCTATTCCGCTGAGCTCTACGATTCGTCGCAGGATTCGAAGGGCATCCTATGGAAGAGGCAGGCGAAATTCGGCGGAGACTTACTGATGGTCAGGATCGGCGAGGCGAATATCCCCGAGACGCTCAGCATCTGTTTGCTCGAATCTCAAACGAGGATACCGAGAGAACTCCCCGCTTGGATGGACCTTGCTTCGGAGGCTGTTTCATTAATCGGGCTCACCGTCCTCGGTTCGGGGTCGTCCCTGAAGGTCATTCACCTCGTGGACGGGGAGGCCTCGACTGCCGAGGCTCGGGACCTCAAGAGCCTTGCCGATCTTCTTGCTTGGCTCTGGTCGTATGACCCCGCCAGGCAAAAAACCCAGGGGGTCCCCGCCGAGGCCAGCATCATTGTAACGGGAGAACCGGAGATGAAGGACCCAGACATTTTTGGCCTTCTGCTAAGGAAGCCTTCCATTGTTCTCACGTTTTCGTTCGGAAAGGCATCTCACAGCCGGTCTGTCGTCTTCTTCACAGGAAAGGAGAACGTCAGCGGCCTGGTCAGCGAGGTGCTTAGCAGGTGAGGTACAGTCTCGTCCTCTCGATTACAGCGACTTCCGCTCTCCTCGCTCTCTATGTGAACTTCGCCGCAGTGTTCGTGCAGGCTGACCCGCTGAAGGGGGCCACCTCCCTCGAGTCCTGGATATTTCTGTTGCAGTTCTTCAAGTTGGCTGCCATCGCCTCGATAAAGCCACTCAGGAACTCCTCTTCGGCTACCATGGTCGACGTCTTCGGTGCAGAACTCGTTGTCCTCCTTCCTTCACTAGTCATAGGCAACCTGTACTTCGGAATGGTGTCAGCTCCCGCCCTAATGGTCCAGATTCTGCTTGCGTGGATTGCCGGAGTGATGACATTCGGGACTCCATTGGCCGCCTACAGGATTGCGAAAGCCATGGCGAAAGGGGAGGCCCTGGTCTCCGTCCTGCCATCAATGATCTTCTTGTCTGAACTGATGGCCCTTCTGGTAGTGGGGGCAAACGCTTCGGTTTCATCAGGGTTGGGGCTCGCGGGCCTGTCTCGTGCAATCCTTCTAGTGGGAGGGGGAATCACACAGCCGGGCACACAAGTGGTAAGTGTTACTGCCCTGCCACCGTTGGTGATAATCTACACTTCTTTGCTTCTCTACGCCCTCTCTCCGAGGGACTTTGCCATCTCGGACCAGCTTAGGGGTGTGACGGGACTCGCACTACTGGCGACGGCTGTAACGTATGCGGGCGCCTATGAGGCGTCGCAATTCGCACTCCCACTGACCTTGATGGTCCTTCCTCCGGTACTCCTTACCTCCTTTTTCATGTGGTGGATTACGCGTGAAATCTAGACCTGCCCTGTTGATCTGCCTGATTATCCTGGCGGTGAATCTTCTGCCACAGGTGCAATCTAGCCGGGGCGCTTCTGCCCCAGAGATAGGCCTCGGGTTTGGACCTTCGGACGTCCAGCCCATTTCATACGCCACTCCTATCTACACTCAGGGGGACAACATGTGGGTCGAATCGTACTACAACGTCACCATTGTCATCGAGCTCCAGTCCCCCAGCGGGAGTGAAGTGATACCCTTGGCCGCGATTGAGCCTGGCCAACTGTTCGATCTCTATCAGTTCAGTGCGAACGACACCAGCGGCGTGTGGCGAATAATCGTTTCTACGTCGGGAGGGGTCGCCGACGTCCCCATCCTCCTCGTGTCTCCAGACTCCTCGTTGGTGCCTCTCCTGGTAGGAGAGCACCTTGACCGGAACGAGCTCAATCAGACATTCAACCTCCCCACTACCGACGCGTACAACATCGAGGCGTGCACGATTGGGGAAACAGTGCAACACCGTGTGGGGTTTGGACTGCTCAACGGATTGAACGGCACCGTTTACGTAACCCTCAGCCAGCAGAACGCAACCTTCACCGTCGAGGGCCTGCGCTCCTCCATTTCACTCTGGTCGGAACTCTACTCACAGTATTCGTTCGAGCTCAACGGAGGCGGGACTGCTTCCCAGAACCTCATGGCCGCGTCCACCCAGGTGGCTTCCTTTTCTCCTCCGGGAGGGAATCAGACCGTGTTATTGACGTCGCTGCTCCCCCTCAGGCTGGGGAGGTTTGATCTAAGGGTCTTTGTCAGGACGACCTCCAGTCTTACACTACACGATTTCCAGTTCCTCAGGAAGGCGGACGGCTCTTGGACATCGCTGGGCAGCTGCACATCGATGGCGAGCGTTGCTTCTCCCGTCCTCTCCCTTGCGACCGACCTTGATTCTGCCAATTCGTCTTGGCCGCGACAGCTTCTGACCATGTACACGTTTAACGGCCAAGAGTCCTACACTCAAGCCGGACTCCCCGGGAACGAGGCCGCCATACACGTGAGAGGTTTCCCCGAGGGTGCACCCCTCTCAGGCGTCTCGATTACCGCCTCGGCGCCCGGCCTTCAGCCCACTGAGTGGGACTCTTTCAATAGCTCAGTCTATGTCCTCACGAACGGTAACCCGATTACATTGTCCTTGAACCTGTCTTTCAGTGGCGTGATTAGTAGATTACTAAACGTCTCAGTTCTTGGGAGCTATGCTTCGAAGTCCGTTTCCGTGCCCGTAGGGACTCTCGTTGCCTCGACAATCCTACAGGGGAGCCTTTTCCGAAACGCCACTATGACGGTAGCTGCGTCCGGCTCCCCTTCAGTGGTCATCAAACAGAACCCCCCTGGGAGTATCTCCCTCCTGCTCCTTCCCGATAATTATACGGTGTCTGCGGCCTATTCGGGAGGCGCAGTAACCAAATCCATCTCTCTTACTCCTGGCCACATCAGCACGGTGGCCATCGATCTGACCCCTGCGAGTGTCCCCATCGTCACGTATCTCCTCGTAGCTGCGGGAGTAGTTGGCGTCATTGCGAATATTATCATCTGGCGCCAATACCTCGAGAGGAGGAAGGTCTACGGCTGAAACAGAGCGAAAGGTCCAATGAAACCCTATGACCCTTTCAGACGCCCACGGCTGGGGAACCCACGCGTATCACAGTGCTGTGATTGGGTTCACCCACCCGTGCGTAGAGAGGGAGCACCGCAAGGAAGAATCCCAAGAAGATAGCATACCCGATCCAATCATGCATCCCCCAGAGAGCGGCTGACCCGTACTCATACCCCACCCATAGAAGGATGAGAATTCTCACAGAATTCAGGAGTAGGAGTGCTAATACTCCCACGATGGCGAGCTTGGCCGTGGTCCGTGAGTCCTTCCTCATGTCAAGGTGCATCAGCGCTAGCAGCCCCAAGAACATCGTCACCGAGGACACGCTGGAGCAGCCGGGCGTCACCACTCCGTTCACGACCTCCCCGGCCTTCGATACAAACTGGAACCCCGTCCCCTGCCAGTCCACGGGGAAGCCCACCATGTGAACGAGCCCTGCCGAGAGCCCCGAAGACAGGACTGCCAGTGGCTCGCCAAAGGCCCAGAGGAGAACTGCAGGAGCGCCCACAGCTACACCATATACAGCCGCGTAGGGGAGTATGAAACGAGCCGTAGAGGGGTTCACCACCAGCGCCGTGGCGTAGAACGTGAGGACCACTGCAAGTCCACACGAGGCCAGGATCTCGCCAGTTGTCGGTTCTAACACGACCAAAACCAGGATCATGGCGGCCCCAACAAGGCGGACTGGAAGCCGAGAGAGGCCACCCCCCTCTTCGGCCATCACGTGCGCGAGCTCTTTCCACCTTAGGGCAAAGATCAGGGTAAGTAGGGCTACGATGGGGATGGCCACAAAGAGGCCATCGAAGGCGCTCCCCACAGACTGGTTGACCAGAGAGGGGAAGTTGGGGGCCGTCAGCGCAGAAAGCGCGACTGCTGCACCAATCCAGGCGCCGAAACGAGCCCGAACGCCGTGGCCGAAACTGAGGTGTGAGTTCCTCAAACCGAGACGATACGTGAAACCCTTCTGGCTAGATAAGTGTAGCAATTTGAACGTAATCCGCCCGAAGCGAAAGCTGCCCTATGTTGTGTGGGGGTAGTCGGATTTGAACCGACGGTCTACAGGTTTCTGCAGCTCCAATGCCTAATCATCCACGCTGCGGTGTCATCAAACGATTGTTTGTTTGACCACTGGAGCCTGTCGCCCTGCCTAGCTGCCCGACCATCTCGAGGCTCTGGGCTATACCCCCATCACAAGCGTCGGGGCAATCCGGAGGTGGCTTTAGGGTTTCTTCGCGGAGCTTTCAAAGGCTCCAGGGCTTGCCGCCATGAACAACCTTCTCCGGAAGTTTTGAGCCCCATTTCTCCAGGAACCCTAGGTCCTCCTTCCTGTTCCTCAGATTGTCCGGGAGCATCACAGGGATCTCATCGATAATGGGGTAGTAACGGCCGCATTCGGAACAGGTGAGGACACCCTCGACTATAACATCCCCCTTCACTTCAAATTCCAATAACTCAAGCGGGTAGTGCTTGTCGATCGGACACGCGAGTATGTCAAGGAGCCTTCTCTGCATGGGCCCGCACATCTCAAGTCCCGTAAAAAAACACTTGTGTGTGCAGGCAGAAACGTTAATCTACCATGCGCGGTCCGCCACGGCCCAGCCGGCCATAGCGTGTGGGTCCGACCTGGACTCGCTCCGATCCCAGAAGTCAAACCACACGTCGCCTCGGTGCTACTGACTTCCGAGAGGAGTCGGGAAG
>Ga0187770_10000108_pt1 | contig 36749 bp, 26 predicted proteins | sample 0116_SJ02_MP02_2_FD_133154 | JGI IMG/M metagenome (GOLD analysis project Ga0187770, IMG submission 133154) | Tropical peat soil microbial communities from peatlands in Department of Meta, Colombia - 0116_SJ02_MP02_20_MG | ecosystem: Environmental > Terrestrial > Soil > Wetlands > Peat | place...
GGAAACGCCCGCAAGGATACCGGTGGTCCGCTCAGCCGGAGCGCTTTCCCGTCCGGGGCTGAAAGGGACAACTCCTCCGCGACCTTCTTCAGCGGTTCGGATGACGTGCGACGGCCACGATATCGAAAGTCATAGCTTCCGCCCGCCCCTGTGCACCCCGGTCGACGGCGTGCGAATCCCGTCCGGTGAACGCTCCCGGGCCGACGGACCTCTTGGGCCTTCGGCGTGCGGAACGGACCGCGACGAGAACGAGGACGGCGCCGACGATCGTCAGACCACCAGGAAAATCGCGGCGGGCCTGAACAGCTCCACTTCGAAGTGACCACCCAACCGCCGTGTCCCGACGGCGACCTCGAGGTAGCCGAGGACCGCGTACACAGGATACCCCGGGATCGGCCAGCCGTCGTTTGGACCGGACGGCTCCCCCGGACCTAGCGAGAATCCGGTCGGCGAGAGGAGGAGGGAGGCCCCGCACGAGAATCAGACGGCGCTCTGAGCGATCGTCGGCGTTCCGCAAAGGGGGCAGAACTGTACGGTCATCCCATTCGACTGGGGCTCCGATGAGATGAAGCTCATCCCGGCCCGGTTGAACGCAACCGTCCCGGCAGCCGGGGGTTCGCTCATTTTTTCTGTTCGGGCGCCTTAATGTACATGATGGCCGAACCGGACGGTTGCGAGTTTCATGAGGTAGCGCTGTTGGCCGACAAAGGCGAGGCGGAGAGCCTCCTCCGACTCGCACGGAGTCCGATCGGCGACGAGTGCCAGATCTGTCCGGTCTGCCGCGCCGCCCGGGAGTATGTGGAGCGTCTCGTGGCGGAGCGCTCCGGCTATGTCCCTCCGCCGGGTGAGAACGCCAACGCCTCGTGGCAGAAGTTACAGCGAGCGATCCAAGGCGCGAAGACGTCGATCCACCACCCGGGGTAAGGCGTTCCGCGGGCGAGCCCCGACCGTGGCTCGGCCGCGACGGTGGGCCGAGCTATGGCGAAGCGGCGGCTTGGTCAGCCGCGTGCCGTGCGAGGTAGCTGCGTCCGAGCGCCCATCCGATAAGGCCCCCGAAGACTCCCCCGACCACGATGCCGATCGCGAGGTACTCGATCGTCGGGACGATGTCGCTCAGGTTGAGATAGCCGAACTGCTGAAAGAGCACCACGAGACAGATCCCGAGGACCACGCCGCAACCGGCGCCATGGGTGGCGGAGCTCATGAGCTACCTCCCGTCGGGGGCGCGTTTCCCCCAGCATCTTCGGCCGGCGCACCTGGTTCGGCCTCACCGGTCGTCGGCGCGGTCGAGGGAGGCGGCGGTGTCGAGGGGGTGCTCGGCGGAGGCGCCGCCGGTGGCGGGGTCTCGGCCTTCTGGCCGATGGCCGCATACCGGCCCGAACGTGCCAGGCCGTAGACCTCGTAGATGATGATGAGCAACAGGACGATCGGAAGGATGGCGAGGAAGCCGTAGGGCGCTGTCCCGCGGACCCAGAAGTTCTCGCTCCACATCGTGGTCCCGTTCGGCGCGATGAAGCTCGCGGTGAGCCGGTACAACCCTTCTACGAGATAGGAGACCGAGATCGGGGTCCAGCTGAGGGGGATGTGGCCCGAGCCCGGGATCGGCGACGTGAGGACTTGGTCGCGAGTGGAGACGGCAAAGCCGAGATAGTACATCTGTAACCGCGCGTCGCTGATCGTCACGGGCGACGTACCGGTGCTGACGTTCCAGTAATAGACGAGATTCGCAGAGGAAGAGAGGCCGATGGAGAGCGCTGAGGAGGAACTGCTCGCGCTGCTCACGTCGACGTTGTTCCAGGTCACGGTGTAGGCCACGCCCCCGCTCGTTTGAGCGGGGGATGCCAGGGTAGAGGGCTGGGCCCTCGTCGGCGCCGGGACGCTTACGAGGAGCGCGGCGACCACGAACGTGGCGAGGGCGGCGGACAGACCTATCGGGCGAAACCGGCCGTGCGGCGAACGCATACCCCTCCGACCGGCGTTTGCTATATGAACCCGCGGTCCGGAGAAAAATTCGTCCCGGGGGACGCCGACGGCCCTAAGGCGACGGACTGGGCCCGAAGGTAAACCGGAACCGCTCGAGGTCCGACGGTTTCATGAGCGCCGGCGTGAGACAGACCCAGACCCGGGCGTCGTGCTCTCGGGCGAGTCGGTCGAATTCGACCAACCCGGTGAGCACGGCGTCGGCGCCGTGCATCCGGATCAAGTACTCCATCCCCTCGAGGAAGAACGCGGTGGCGTGTTCCTCGGTCAGCTTTCGCGCGAGGACCGTCCAGAGACCCTCGAGGTCCGCGGGTCGTATCGACGGTCCGCGGCCAAGGTTGGAGAGCCAGAACACCTCGATGGGCCGGATGCCGACCCGGGCCCGGATCCGCTCCGGCGACTCGCGCACGACGCAGACCCCGCGGTGGCCCGCGGACGTCGAGTCGAGGAATCCCCCCAACGCCACGAATAACGAGTCGCCGATCGTAAGCTCAACGCCGGACGGAGGCAGCGGAGGTTCCGGCTCCGGAGGTGCGGGCGCCGGGGGTGGCGGGGGGAGCACGACCGGCGCGCTGACCGGCGGGACCGTCAGGACCGGTGTCGGCACCGGGGCCACGGACTCCGTCAAGGGAGTTCGCTCCGGAACGATCTCGGATGGGGCAACCGGCGTCTCGGTCGGAGGGACCTCCGGCGGCCGGGGAGTTGCCTCGGCGCTGGGAGCGGGCGGCAATGTTGTTTCCGGCGCCGCAGCGCCGGGGGGCGCCTCTAGCGGAGCCTCCACAGGCCGGCTCGCCCCTTCGGTCGGGGACGGCGTGGGGGCGGGAGGCGCTTCGACGGCGGGCTCCGTCGCGGGACCCGGGACGCCCAGCGGAGGGAGGAGTTCGGGGGGATTTTCGGTAGCCTCGGGGGTGAGGGGAACCGGTTCCGGGAGAACCGTCTCGGTGGGTGGAGTCTCCTCGGGGGGAGCCTCGGGCTCCCCCGGCACGACTTCGGCTGCCGGCGGCGAAGTTGTCTCACCGACCCGCTCGATCTCGGAGGGTTCGACCGTCGATATCTCCGCCGAGGCCGCCGGCATCTCGGTCGGTGGAGGTTCGAGGGAAACGACCGGCTCGGGACCTTCAGGTTCCGGTGACGTCGACTCGGGCAACGGGCTCTCCGAGCCTTCCGGCTCGACTACCTGCTCGATCGGAGCAGGCGGAGGGACCGCGGCGTCCGGAGCCGGGGTCGGTTCCTCCGAGGGGAGCGGGGTTTCCAAAATGGGTTCTTCGGGCGCAGGGGCGACGATCTCGGCCGGAAGAGCCGCCTGAGGCGGGGGAGACACGGCCAGCGTCTCGACGGGCGGCGCCTCGGCCCCCACCTCTCTTTCCGGGAGCGGCTCCGGGACGACCGGGGGGACGGGGCCTTCCACTCCCTCGACCACCGGGGCGCCGACAGGTTCCGAAGGCGCCTTCGGTTCCGGGGTCAGCATCGCTGCGGGAGGGGACGGGGGAGCGGTCGGTCCCGTCGGCGGTGCGAAGGACGGCAGGATGGAGGGGGGCGGAATCGTCGGAGGAACCGCTGTCACCGGGGTGGATAGAACGGGGTAATCGACCACGTGCGCCGGAGCGCTCGGACCGGCCTCCCGGCGATGCCGGACGCGGGGCCGGCGAGGCACCGGGGTTCCCCCGATTCTCTCGAATACCACCTCCGCGACCGGACCGCCAAAGCCCGGAAGCGCGGAAACGACGTCGAACGGCGCCTGTCGAAGGTCCTGCACACTCCGCAGTCCTTGGTCCCAGGCCGCCGCGATTTTGGACGGGCCGAGAAGCGGCACGCCAACGATTTCGTCCAACTCCTGCCCGAGCGCGCGGACCGCTTCCTCGCGCGCCACCACCTTCTCGTCGGCGTAATCGACCTCCCCGGAGGGCGATGGGGGCGGCGGGGTCGCGACCCGCGGAAGCCGGGTGCCCGGTCGCGACTTCTTCGACCGAGGCGGGGGTGTCGGCATCCCCGGTACATGGACCCACCATCGGTCACCGGTCCGGGTGCGGCCGGTCATGGCCGACGGCGGAACCGCTTCCTCCGCCTTGTCGACGATCCGCAGCTCGCCGAGACCGAGGGCCTGGGCGACCGGTCCCGCGACCGCTCGCAGTTCCGAAGAGAGCGGTTCCTTCACCGTGACAATGGCGACCCGCGACGGCGGGCCTACCGCCGGTGGCGATGACCGGAGCCGGCGCTCGAGCCGCCGAACGAGCCAGAACGCGTCCGGCGAGAGCGGCGGGAACGAGGGCCGGTTGGTTCGGGCGTCCGTCGGGAATTCCACGTACATTTCCCCCCGCGACCAGGGCACCGGGACGACGCGGTTCGGCAACGTGTCGACCACCGAGATCATCGACGGATAGATCCGCACCGGGTACCCATCGATCACAACGCTCAGTTCCGCTTCGCCGGCCGCGTCCGAGGCGCGACGCGGAGCCATCCGCTGCAGGAGGTGGACGATCTGTTTCGCTTGGGTCGGGTAGGCCTTTTGGACTTCCGCCTCGACGGGATGGAGCACCCGTTGCCGTCCTTTCCACGGCTCCCGAGGCGACCCAACCTCGACCCGCCTGACCCCGGCGAGGCGGGCGAGGACCTCCTTCTCCGACCGGAAGCGGTCGGCGACGTCGTCGGCCGGAGTGGAGAGTACCAGCAGTGGGAGGTGAGTGGAACGAGTCACCCCGATCGACCGGCGGAACCGTTCGACGCTCCGCAGGACCGTTCGCCAACGGTCCCACGCGGCCACCAGCTCGTCGTTTTGGAGGGCCCGGTCCGGGCCTTGGATCGTTCGCTCGAAGAGACTCGCTCGTTCCGAGGAGAGCGAGCGATGGACCGACTCCATCGTGAACGGCGCAATGGGCGAGAGCAGTTCGGCCGCGCTCCGGAGCAGGTAGACGAGCGTTCGGAGAGCCGCCCGCTTCTTGGGCGAGCTCTCCGAAAGGGCGAGCCGGGGACCGACCATCTGGCGGTAAGCGACGAGGTCGTTGTCGAGGAAGTGGCCGACGCGACGGTGCACGATCCCCGGGGCCGATCGGTCGTACTGGGCGAGGGCCATCACTCGGGTGCGCTCCCATCGAGCGACGATCGCGCGGTCTTCCGGTTCGAGTTCCCCGAGGAACCCTTCGATCGGCCGCCCGAACTCCGCGATCATGGCCGGGTCGCACTCCGAGAGGGTCGCGCGGGCGACCGTCCAGAACCGGCGCAGCCGGTCGAACTCGCGGCGGCACCGGTCGACAAAACGGCCTCCCGCGGTCTCCGAGAGGTCGCTGCGGACGATCGCCGCCCGTACCACGTCCGCTCCGTAGTCGCGCACGAGGTCCGCGACGTCCGCAGCGCCGACGGTGGGGACCACGGTGAGGGTCACGTCGTTGACCGCACCCTCTACACCGCACAGGGCGACGAGATGGTGGAGCAGCACCGACACCCGCCGGCGCTGACCGACATAGAGGTGGACCGAATCCCCCTCGGGGAATGGGTCCACCCGGGCCCATGCCGACAGCGCGGACCCGATCGACGGTAGCAACTTCCGTCGAACGAGCGTGCGCTGGCCGCCGCACGGGCACTGCTTCGGCCCGTCGGGTGCGTCCAGTCGCTCGCATCGTTTGCATTCGAGCAGCGCGACCGCTTTCGGGTCCTCGCTGGTCGACGCCTCACTGACGGGCCACGGGGCGACCTCCGAAGGCCCGGGCAGCGATTCTTTGGGAAGAAGGCGGGCGAACAGCCTCCGCACATCCGGGGGGAGTCGCGCCGGTTCGAGGCACCATGCGCGAGCGGGAACCCACAACAAGGACGTCCCGCAGAGGGCGCAGTACGGCACCCCCCGCTTCACGCGCAGGTGGGCGAGCAGCGCGCCCGCTTCCGCCAGGTCCCGGAGAACGAACTCGTTGGCGGTGTCGAGGTCGAGGCCAGCGTACTTGTGCATCAAGGTGAGGTCGAACCTCCCTTTCGGGGTCAGTAGCGGCCAGCCGCTGACGCCGAGCCGGTCGGCGATGCGAGCGTCGGTGGGACCGTGACCCGGTACGAGCGGCACGATTCCGGTGCCGCTGTCCCCGACGTCCGTCGCCCCGAGGAGCGTCCCGGCGGGCGCCGTGAGGTCTCCGCCCATCGGGAACTCGTGGCGGAGGGGGTAACTGTACGCGAGCCCTTGGAACTCCTTGCCCGCGCGCTCCTCGAGGACCTCGAGGACGACCTCGGGGATCCATCGGCGCAGCCGGTCGAGCGATGACTTCGACGTGAGGACGAGCTCCCGGGCCTCGCGGAAACGGTATTCGGCGACAACGTAGTGAAGGCCCGGGTTCAGAAGGAGGGCGCTCGCGCCGAGGAGCTTCCACGGGACGTCGACCCACACGAGCGCATGCACCGTACGGTCCCCGATCCGGACCGGAAATCGGACGAGGTACGTGTCGCCCTCTTGCTCGTCGTAGACCGTGCGTTCGGGGCTCCGGAGCGTACCGCAGGAAGGGCACACGCGAAACGCCTCATCCCGGGTGACGAATACCTCCTTCGCGGCGAGACGGGCCACCATCGCCTGGACTTGGCCGGGCCGGTCCTCGGCGTCCCACGGCGTCCGGCCGTCGCCGCCCACCCAGATGCCGAGGCTCGCGAGGAGCGACGGGACGTTGGAGGGCGGCAACGGACCCGAAGAGAGGCCCTGGCGTAGCGTGCCCGAGACGCGGCGGCCCGAGAGGGCGAGGGAGCGAGCGGCGACGTCGGCGATGACGGCGCGGTGCGCGACCAATCCGGGAAAGTCTCCCTGGGCCCAGCTTCCGAGGAACTGATGGACCGTGGGTCCGGTGGGGGGCCCCAAGGTCCCGCCAGCGGGGGGCAACCGGCGAGCCTTCCACAGGGCGGCCGCCTCCGACTCGAGCGTATGGGGACTGAACTCAGGAGCGGCTGGAGCCATGGCCACCAAGACGGGTTGGAATCTCGATGTCGGCGCGCGCGAATAAATGCTCCCTCGGAATTCTATCGCCCGGGGGCTCGCGCGCCGGGGTAACTCTTATCCCGTCCGGAATCTGCCCCGCCAATCGAGGAACGAGGATGGCCTGGACCCAGCAGGAGGTTCGCGAGCTCAAGGAGGGGCGCTACATGCTCATCGACGAAGAGCCGTGCCGCATCCTGAGCATCCAGACTTCGAAACCGGGGAAGCACGGCGAAGCGAAGGCCCGGATCGACGCCGTGGGCCTGTTCGACGGCGGCAAGCGCAGCGTCGTGTTCCCCGTGAAGCACAAGGTCCAGGTTCCGCTCATCGGGAAACGCCAGGCCCAAGTGCTGTCGATGACCGACCAGGAGGTCCAGTTGATGGACCTCGAAACGTACGAGACGTTCACCCTCCCGCTCGACGCGGAGACGAAGGGTCAGGTAAGCCCCGGGTCCGAGGTCCAGTACCTCGACGCGATGGGCAAACGGCGGATCACCCGCACGTAGTTCGCCTCTCCCGAAGCCGCCGGTGCGGAGAGCCGGCTCCTCGCTTGATTAATAAGGGAGACGGCGCATGAAACCGATGCCCGAAGTGCGCGAAAGCCACGTTCGGGCCGGCTCGGTTTAGGGGGGGCGTCCACGACAGGTCCGGGAGGTCTTGGGGGAGTCTCGTCATCCCGGCTCACCCGGATTCTGCAAGAGAAAGCCGAGGCGCTGAAGAAACAACGCCAAGCGGCGGAGGCGACCCTCAAGGAGATCGACGACCAGGTCGCCCGGCTCGACCAGCTCGGGATCACACCGCCGGAAGTCCCGGACCGCCAGGCCGCCCTCAAGGAACTCGCCCGTCGTGCCGATTGGAACGGCGTCGAGAGCCAAGCCAAGTCGATGCTCGAGTACCTGTCGAAGACCGTTCCGCTGAGCATCCAGGAGCGTCGGACGCGGACTGCGGAGTCCGTCCGTCGGTTCTCGGGGCTCGGGCTCGTCGCGCCCGCGGAAGTGACGGTGGAACTGGACGCGCTCGCCCATCCCCCCGCCGGGGAGGACTGGTCGACGACCGTGGCTCGTCTCGCGAAGGTGGAGGATGCCCTTCGCTCGAGCGAGGCCTCCCACGTGAACAAGATCCGCGATGAGGCGATTGCCGTCGCGAAATGGGCCGGTCTTACCGAGGAGAGGACGCGCGAGTTCGAATCCAAGCTGGACGCGGCCCTGCTCCCGGCGAAGGAGGACCGCCTCGCCGAGGCCTTCGAGGGCGTCGACCATCTGCTTCGCACCGGACTGCCCGAAGCGGCCGAGCGCCGTCAGCGGGTCCGTGAGGAAGGCACGCGGCTGGTCTCGGCCGCGAAGGAGTTCGGAACCTCCACTTCCCGGCTCGAAGCGGCGCTGGCCGCCGGGGTTGACGCGGCGCCGGACCGCTGGCCCGAGATCGTCCCCGCGACCGAATCCGCCTCCCGGGAGGTCGGGGAGTCGATGCGGGAGCGCGCGCTCCAGCTCCTCGAGGCGCTGCGGGCCTCGCTCACCTCGGCCGCCGAGTACGGGGTCGACCCCACGGCGGCGCGCATGGCGATCGAGGACGCGCTCGCCCGCATCAAGACGCTCCCTCCGCTCGAAATCGGCCCGGTGTTCCTCGACGCCCGCCGGGCCGCGGAAGAGCCGATCGTCACGGTGGTCGCCGGCCTATTGGACGAGGCGCGGCCGAGAATCGCGGACGCCCGTCGCCTCGGGCGGGACCCGAGCGAAGTGTTCGCCGCGATGAATCGGGCGCGCGAAGCGCTTCGACTCAAGATCTACTCCGAGGCGTTCGCGGCGAGCCAAGAAGCGCTCGACAAGGTGAGCCGCCTCACCGAAGAACTGGACATCGCCCGCGACGAGCTCCAAGCGCTCGAGGAGATGGCCGAACGGTTCCGCAAGGCCGGGTTCTCGGTCGACCCGTTCGAGCCGTCCCTCGCACGGGTTCGGTCCCTCCTCGACCGCGTCGATGTAGGGGCCGCGCGCGACCTCCTCAAGGAGACGGTAGTGCACCTCGGACGGGAAGCGCTCCAATTCTTCGGTCAGCGGTACGCGAGCCTCGACAAGGCTCGGGAGTACGCTCGCGAGCGCCAGTTCCTTTCGCCGTCGGCCGACCGTGACCTGAGCGATGCGAGGGATCAGCTCGACAAGGGCGAGATCGCCGACAGCGCCGAACGGATCGCCCGGGCCGAGACCGAGCTCCGTCGGGCCGCGGGGCCGTTCGTGGCGCGGCGGGTCGAGGAGATGGAACAGGGCCTCTCCGACATCCCCGACGAGGCGCTCGTCGCGCCGGTGCGCCGGCTGCTCGCCGATGCCGACGTCACGCTCCGCGTGAAGCAGGACCTCCTGGGTTCGATCGAGAGTCTGCGCCGGGCCGAGCGGGAGTTCGGCGCGGTCGTCGCGGCCCACGCCTCCGCGCTCGTGGAAATGCTCGAGGCCGAACGCCAGACGCTCGAATCGATGGGCGGCCCGAGCGACGAGATCCAGCGCCAGATCGATGAAGTCCAGCAGATCTTCAACATGGGGGATTTCGTCAAAGCCTCCCGAGCGTCCCAGGAGATTCGGACCCGCGCCCAGCAGCAGCAGCTCGTGCGAGGCGAAGAGGCGGTCTCCCACGCGAAGCTCTCCCTGGTCGAACTCGAGACGATGGGCTTCGACCTCGCGCGCTTCCGTGGGCAGCTCGAGGAGGCGCAGTCGGCCTCCCGGGCCGGACGTTTTGCGGACGCCTACCGGATCGCGACCGCCCTCGAGGAGTCCGCGCTCAAAGCGCGCGCCGCCGGCCAGGCGATCCTCGACGGGATCGGCCGGGCGCAAGAGACCCTCGGCCGGCTGCGCGAGACCGGCATGGACCCGAATCCGTTCTACGAGCCCTTGCGCAACGCGCGCCTTGCGTTTCAGGCGCTCGATTTTGACCTCGCCCGCACGACCCTCGAGGGAGTCGAGGAGAAGCTGGCCGGCGAGGCCGCCCGGGGCGAGACGTCCCACCTGCTCGAGGAGGTCGGCCACCTGATCGAAGACGGGCGTCGGCTCTCCTCCCCCGTGGAACAGTTCCAGACCCGTTGGGAGCAGCTGAGGACCGAAGAGGCGACGGCGCCTCCCGAAGCTACGCTCACGGGTGCCCGGTTGCTCCACGAGGAAGTGATCGCGGTACTTCGACCGGTGCTCGAGGAGAATCTGCGCGGACTCGAGCGCGACCTCGACATCGTTCGGTCCTCCGGGGTGGAGATCGATAAGATCCTGTTGCCCCTCGGGGAGGCCCGACGACGAATCGCGCTACCGGTGCCCATCGGCGCCGCCGCGCTCCTCGACGCGGCCCGCGCGGAGTTCGTGGCGACCCGCGGGTTCGTCGAACACGCGGAGCGGGTCGCGAAGCGTGCGCGCGAGGCACTCTCCGAAGCGGACCTCCTCCATGTTCCCACGCCCGCGCTCCGCGAGCAGATGGAGCGGGTCGAGCGTCTGCTCTCCGAACGCCAGTTCGTTCGAGTGGTGGAGCTCGGGAGCCCCCTCGAACGGGAGCTGATTCAGGCGACCTACCAGCATGTGTCGAAGACCCTCGCGGGCTTCCAGGCGACGGTCGCCCGGCTCCGGAAGGAGGGGATCGACACGACGATCGCCGAGAACATGCTCCACCGCGCCCGCATGGCGCTCGACGAGGGACGGTCGGTCGAGGCGCTCCAGCTCGCGGGCCAGAGCGAAGCCGAGCTCGAGCGGGCCGACCTCCAGCGCAAGATCGCCGAGGGGTCGATCGCCGCCGCGGAAGCGTCCGTGCATCGCTCCACCGCCGAGGGGGTCGTGTCGCCGGTCGCTGCGGAGGAGCTCGCGGCCGCCAAGCTCGCGTTCCAGAATCGGGAGTATCCGCCCGTGCTCGAGCACGCTCTGCTCGCGTCCGACGCGCTCGGGATTGCCCGAGAAGGCCACCGACGGGCCCGCGACGCGGTCAGCGCGGCCGAGCGGCAGCTGCGCGAAACGACCGAGGTGGGCGCGGACACCGCCCCCGTCACGGCTCGGCTTGATCAGGCCCGTCACCACCTCGCCTCCGGGCTCTATCCCGACGCTACCCGGCTCGCGCGCGAGGCGACCGAGGAAGCCCGCTGGGCAATCGAACGGTTGTTCGCCGACCCGCTCGGAGAGCTTCGACGGCAGCTCGAATCGACGCGGCGCGAGGGCCTCGGTGCGGAAATCGACCCGGTCGAAGCGATCCTCGCCGAAGCCGAGGCGGCTTTGCGCGCCCGCGAATGGGCGAGGGTCAAGGAGGCGATCGCCCGGGGGGAGGCTGCGAGCGTGCGAATCCTCGACGCGGTGGTGGACGGTCGCTGGCGCGAGGTCGAGGCGGAATACCTCCGAGCCTCCGAGATTCCCCCGGCCGAGACCGAGCGAAGGGCGGAGGTGCGTCAACAGCTCGCCGAGCTCCGGAACCGTCACGATTTCGGGCGCGCCCTCGCCCTCGTGCGGTCCGAGCTCGACCTCGCCCGCCGGCGCCGCCGAGAGGAGGTCGAGCGCCAGATGTCGGAGTTCAAGGACCGGCTTTGGGTTGGCGAGCGGCTGTCGCTCGACACCACCCCGGTGATGCAGACGTTCAGCGAGGCTCGGGTGGCCCTCGATGCGGGGCGCCCGGACGAAGCCGAGGCGCTCCTCGCTCGGGCGATGAGCGCGCTCGAACCCGCGGTGCGCGAACCGTTCGTGCGCCGGTGGCGCGACCTCCAGACCGAAGTGAACTTCGCGCAGGAGGGACTGCACGTCCGCGTCGGCCCGATCCGAGAGAAGCTCCTTCAGGTCGAATCGCTCGACCGCTCGGGCCAGTTGCTCGATGCCGCGCGGCTGCTCTTGAAGACCGAAGAGGACCTCAATCTGAGGAAGTCGCTCCACCGGGAGCTCACGAACCTCCACTACCTCATCGACACGGCCCTGACCCGCGCGCACGAACTTCGGGTCGACACCTCGGAGGTCCGGGCCCTGCTCGCAGAATCGCTCCGACTTCGGGAGACCGACTACGCCGCTGCCCTCGAGAAGGCCCGGGAAGCGCTGCGGAAGCTGCAGCAGGCCGGGGTCGGCACGACAGAGGGTGCGACGCCCGGGCCCGCCCCTGCCGTGAACCCGTTCTGGCCGTTCCGTCGGCCCCCGGGCGAACCGTAGAAGTCTACGGCGGCGCGAGGAACCCCATCCCCGAGCCGGGCGGCGGGACACCGGGGAGACCCCGGGGCGGCCCGAGAGGAAGGCGGTCGTATTCGACGGTGTGCTTGATCCCTCGACGACGGAGGAGGGCCGAGACCTGTTCGGTGATCTGCACGACCTCCTGGCAACGCGCGGGCTTGGTGAAGTAGAACTCGGCGCGCTTTTCGTCGGCGATCGGGAAGATGAGCCGCAGTCCGAAGGCGTCCTGGCGGTTGTAGCCGACGGGCTTTCGATTCCCCTTGAGGTCCCGTAGGTTCTCGTCGAGGAGCACCTCGGGGAGGAGGGGGTCCGAGTCCTTCACGAACGGGCGGTTCATCTCGACGACCCGCTTGTGGATCTCGGGATAGACGCGGACGAGGTCGCGGTACGACCGCTTCGGGTCGAGCAGGATGTGGCCGCTTCGGGCCTTCACCGGTGGAGTCACGAACCAGGAATCGCCCGCCGGGTCTTAGGAGCTTCGGGCGACTCCGGGGGCCAGGGTTATTCCTTCGGGAGAGGTGCCGTCCCTATGTCCGCCACGCCGCTTCCATCGCAAGCGTCCGTCTGGGCACCGCCCCCGAATTTCCCGATCGTCACGACGCCGTTCGTCCCCGGTTGTCGGATCACGAAGGTCATCGGGCTCACCTACGGGCTCATCGTGAGGTCCCGAGGTCTTGGGCGGAACATCGTTGCCGGCTTTCGCGCGATCGGCGGTGGGGAGATCACCGAGTACACCCAGCTCCTCGAACAGGCGCGTCACGAGGCGCTCACCCGTCTTCTCGAGCACGCCCGGTCGCTCGGGGCGAACGCGGTCGTTTCCGTCTCGTTCGACACGTCCGAGATGGGCGAGGTGATGACCGAGATCTTGGCCTACGGGACCGCGGTCGTGGTCGAGGCCGATCCGAGCGCACCGCAGCCAGTCGCCCTCCGCTGAGGTCGCCGCGCGTCGAAAGGCTCAAAGAGGGCCCCTGCTACGGGCCCGTGGCGCTCCCGTAGTCTAGTGGTCAAGGATAGAGGCCTCTCGAGCCTCTGACGCGGGTTCAAATCCGGGCGGGCCTACCCGGCCGGGGAAACTCCCGCCGGGAGCACCCCGATCTCCCCGGGAACCCCGTGGTCGATTGAGCGACGCAAGCGGCCACGATGGACCCACGTCCCCGCCGGCGGCCTTATACTGGAACCGAGGAAAATACCGCGAGGGAAAGCGGTACGAGACGGACCCTCGGTTTCCCGAGTCCGCGGGAAGTGGGCCAACCGGTACATTCAAACGCTAAGAGGCTCTGCATGAGCTTTCGTGCGCCGGCCCGCGCCTCAAACGCTCAGCGAGAGGGAGCGGTCGCTCCTCGAAAGCTGGAGTCGTGGAGGTTCGACCCCGTACCGGCTCGTGATGCGGGCCAGAATCGTGCTGCTGGCGTCTCAAGGGTGCTCCAACCGGGAGATCGCTCGGCGCCTTCGCGCGAACCCGATCACGGTGGCTCGTTGGCGTTCCCGGTTCGCCCTCTTCGGCGTCGAAGGCATTCGTAAAGACGCCCTTCGAACGGGCTCCCCGCCTCCGGTGCCCGAACGATTGGTACGGACAATCTTGGCCAAGACGCTGTACGAGCGGCCTCGCGGCCGGGCACATTGGTCGACGCGTTCCTTGGCTCGCGCCACGGGCGTGAGTCACTCCACCATCCGCCGGATATGGAAGGCGCACGGCATTCGACCGGACCGTTCCCGGGTGGCTCTCCTGGCGCAGGACCCACGGTTTCGGGCTCGAGAGGTCGACCTGGTCGGTGTCTACGTCAATCCTCCCCATCGGGCCGCCGCGCTCTGGTTTGGGAACGGGCCGAAGGAGGCCGTGGTCGGCTCCGAACGGCGGGGAGGAGATGCCTCGAGGTTCGCGCCCCGATTGGGAAGACCGTGGGTCGCGGACCTCGTGACCACCTTGAGCTTGCTCGACCGACGTGAGCCTTTGCGTACCGCCCGCCGATACACGGACCAAGAGTTCCTCGCGTTCTTGAGGGCCGTCCAAGACGGACGAATGGGAGAGCAGAAGATCGTTCTCCTTGGGAAGGAAAGCGGTCCTTCGCTGTCCCCTTCCCTGCAGCAGTGGCTCAACCGCCATCCTAGGATCTCTACGGAAGTCTGCGCGGGAACGGAGCAGTGGAGGCAGAAGGTGGTCGAGTCGATTCGCGAGGCCCACCAAGGTCGTACTCAACAAGCCCCGCCCGCCGGGCTTCCGAGCTTTCTCAACGCGGTCAGTGAATGGAACCGTGAAGGCGAGAGCCGTCCTCGGCCGTTCGCCTGGACGCGGGGAACCCAAACCGGTCGAAGGTGACCCCCGCTCGAGCCCTCCGCTCCGTTTCAGCGTCGGTCGGTTGCCCGAAGGGCGCGGTGGCCGATAGTCCGGACCGAGCGGCCCTCACCGGACGTCCGGATTGTTGAATATCCGGAAACCGTCGGCAGCCGGCCGGTCCCGATACCTTTCGTCCGGACTCACTTCGACCCTCGGCGTTGCGCCGGAAATATTGGTGGTGACGTAGAGTCGCGCCTCGACGTCGCCGACTCGAATCTCTGGGTGGGTTCTTTTTATCTTGGAACTGACCGAGGTATAATGTTGGTCGGCGGTCCGGTTGGGTTTCGCGTTCGGTAGACTCCGAAGAATCCGGCGCCGGCGGATTTGGACAGGGTCCTGGCGTCATCCCTGCTGCGAATCGGGTCCGCTGTTCCGATCGGAGACGAACCTGAGAGGGGCGCATTCCCGACCTTGGTCAGGCTCGCGGGGGCCCTTTCCGTTTCACTCAGTGGATCAGTTCACGGAACGGCGGTGTTCTCGGAGCGAAGCCGGCCGGCCCGACTAAATCCGGCGCCAAAAATGCCAAAGGTCCATCGCGCTCGGAAGATTCTTCGGGTCGCGCCGGTCGAATCGTCGTCACCGGGTTTCCCGCCTTCCATTGGTGGTTGCCTCCCTGCTTCCCATCGAGAACGGCGGAGACCTGGGGGACGAAGCCCCGCTCGATCGACGCCGAGCCCCGTTCCGCGGGCCACCGGCCGAAGAATTGGCCATCGCTCAACGATTGCGGGACGAAGAGGGCCGGGAGTCCCGAGTTGGACCGGCCGGGATGGTGTACCTCAGTTGATTCCATCCCCATTTCACGCGATTCATTAGCTGGGTCATCGTTCAAGCCGATGAACTCCAGGCTCCGGCTCGGGGTTCTCCGGGAGAAGAGAAGAATGTTGGGGAGAGGAAAAGGAAGAGCCGCGCTCGCGCTGTTAGTCGTGGTCGCGGCCGCCGTCGGCTTTTCGATTGGGGCGTTGCCGGGTGTCGCGTTCGCCGGGGTCGGTTCGACGCCGGCCGCGTCGGCTCCCAGTTCAGCGCCCGCATCCGTAGGCGGTCCATTGGCCTCGGTCTCGTCACCGACCTATTCGCCGGCGACGGCGACCCAGGCGGCGCAATATGGGTACACGATTACCCCTAATCCGTCGGCCCTCGACCTGAGCCAACAGATGACCGTCCTAGTGTCGGTCGGCTCGGCGAGCGGTCTCGACAGTTTTGTCAATGAAATCCAGAATCCTACCAGTCCACTGTTCCATGATTTTGTGACCTCGGGCGCCATTGCCGGAGCGTTCGGGGTGCCCGCGTCGCAGTATACCGCGGACACGGCGTATTTCACGGGGTACGGCTTGACCGTGACCCCGGACAACGCCCGCATGTACCTCACGGTCACCGGGACGGTCCAGCAGATCGAAAAGGCGTTCCACACGCAGATCGGCGCGTTCCTCGAGCAGTACCGCTCGCCCGGGCTGTGGAACCCGCTCTACGGCAACGCGAGCGCCGTGCTCAACTCGACGACGTCGCGCTCGATCCTCCTGAGCACAGGAAATGCGTACCTGCCGAGCGGAATGCACGCGGGTAGCGTCGCCGGGCTCGGTACGCTGTTCGCGCAACCCGAGATCGCCTCGCCGATCGTCGGTCTTTCCCCTGCGACCAACCTCTCAGCGTTGGGAATCTCGACCACGATTCCCACTACGCCCAGCGTGTCGAGCCAATGGTACCTCCCTCCGACGAAGGTGCTCGGGGGCGGGGACGAGAGCGCTTGCGCCGAACAGGACTACACCTGGGCCCAATTGATGGGGATCGACTGGCAGTTCCTGTTCCCGTGCAGCATGCCCGCGCTCACGGGCGCGGACAACCTCTGGAACGGGCTCAGCACCATTTCCAGCGAGCCGGACCAGGGGCAGGGTATCACCATCGGGATCATCGACGTGGGTTGTCCGATCCCGAGTGACCTGCAGGCGTTCGACCAACAGACGGGCGTCGACGTTCTGGACCATCTCACAGTGATCGGTCTGAACACCCCGTTCGAGTACTACTCCAACAGCAACCTCTATGGTTGCATCGACAACGGGTTCGCGTACGGCTGGACGGTGGAGACCAGCCTTGACATCGAGTACGCGGCGGCGATGGCGCCGCAAGCGCACATCGACCTGATCTCGGTCGGCGACGCTGGCTTGACTTCCTTCGACTCCGCCTATCAGTTCACCGCGCAGTACCTCACGAGCGGCTCGCCGGCGACTCTGCCCTCGGCGGCCTCGGTGATCAACCTCCAGACGGGGGCGACGAGCCAATCGGTCTCGGGACCCGTCACGACGGTGACGATCACGAGCAACTCCTACGGGACCGGCGAGGAGCTGACGGCGATCTACGGGACCCCCCAGTATCTCCAGCTCGAGAATGAAGCGCTGGACGAACTAGCGGCCACGGGCGTGACGAACATGTTCGCCTCCGGGGACTCCGGACCCACGGTCTACCCGTTCCCGGTCCAGGGGAGCATCCCGGCGCTTGCGTCCGGGGTCACCTCGGTCGGCGGCGGAATGGTCACGGCCGAATACAACGGGTTGGAGTTCCCGTGGACATGGAAGTACACGTGCATCGGGGGCCAATGGATGGTCGTCGCCCCCGTGAGCGGCATTGGGAGCTACACCTATTGGCAAGAGGGCCTCTACATCATCTACCAGTATTCGTTCGGCAACGTAACGAGCCCGGCGCTACCGCCGGGAGAGACCGGTGGAGGCTTCGGCCAGTCCTCGGAGCAGCCACAACCCTGGTGGCAGAACGCGTTGGACACCTACAGCAGTGGCGCGCTGATCGACCCGGTGGTCTCCGGGAGCGCCGCGTTCAACATGAGCGTCTACGCCGGCGGCCAGTGGCTACTGTCGTACGGCGGTACCTCGTTCGCGACCCCGATCTTCGCGGGGGAATGGGCGCTCATCGAGGAACAGGCGCTGACCGCGTTCGGCAACGCTCGGTTCGGTGACATCAACGCGTTGCTCTTCGACGCTCACAACGCTCAGCAGGCGGGAGTTACGACCATCGACCCGTACGTGCCGATGACGAACATCGGCTCGGGCGGGATCACCGAGCTGATCTGCAGCGCGGAAGCGTGTGGCATCAACATCTACGAACAGATCACGCTGTGGGCACCGGCCAACGTCTACGGAGAGTATCAGCTGGCGTCGCAGGACGAGTTCCCCCAGGACCAGAACCTTCCCTACTGGTTCGGGACCCTGAACAACCCGGCTGGGGCCGGCTGGAACTATCTCCAAGGACTCGGTCTACCGCTCGCGGCGGAGCTCGACAATGTCCTGATTGGACAGGTGACGTCGTCCCAGCATGCGCTCGACAACGAGCCGTTCTACATCGAGGAGGTCGGAACGGGCGGTGTCCTTCTGCCCGTGCAGTCGTTACTCGCCGGGTCCACCTACACCTTCGAGATCGTCGGGGGCACGGCGCCGTTCGACCTGACCACGTACAGCGCGGGATCGACCGTCATGACCCAGATCTCAGGTCCGACGTTCACGTACACGCCGGCTTGGGTCCCCCAGAGCGCGTTCACGAACGGCAGTGAGTACGGGTACTTCTACGTGACCGAGACGAGCGGTTCGATCTCGGCGGGCTGGTCCTTCCAGTACTTCGCGATCGAGCAGCCCGAGCTCAAGAGCGGTACCCTGACGCTGGGCGTGGAAACGCCTCTCGGATTGATCACCAACGGGGAGGCCGAAGTCCCGATGATGGCGTCCACCGGAATGGGCACCGTCCTGACCGGCGGCCAAGCCCTCGTCACGTTGAACAACGTGCCGGTGGGCGGAGCGGTGGTCACCCAGACCACTGTGCTGGTCCCACCGGGCGCGATCGTCGACCCGAGCCTGCCGCCCGAGACGTCGGGGAGTGTCGTAGGGTCATATCTGTCGACCGTGTCCGGTCTCGTCGGCTTTTGGACCGACTCCGGCCAGCTGTTCGCGGACGTGGTGGACCAGGCCCCCGGCGCGATTGGACCGATCCAGCCGGTCACGTTCGTCCTCCAGGCGAGCTATGACGGGCTGCTGTCGAACCCGATCATCGTGACGGCCGAACCCATGTCCGGGTACTTCAGCACGAATCTGACGCTCTCGGACGGAATGGTCACGGGTACGGTCGGTTTCTACGGCATGAACTACCTCGACTACCTGAACGTCAGCACGGGAAGCGCCCCGGGGGAGTACCTCAACACTACCTACGTTCCGGGAACGACCTACACCGGGCAGTTCTCCGTCGACCTATCGGCGCCGGACACTTCGCCGGTGGTGGTCTCGCTCCAGGCGGCGGGTAACGCGACGTTCATGTACGTCACGTGCGGCGGGCTGGTCGGATACGGCGACTACTTCATGATCTGCGGGCTCGAAGAGGCACTGAACTACGGCATGGTATGGCAGGGCCAGGAGATCTTCCTGACCGGCGGGGTCGGGGCTTCGCAGCCTGCGTCCTTGGTCACGGGCACCGACACCTTCACGTTCTCCGGCAGCGACTTCGCCGGAGCGACGGGAACGCTCGCGCTCGTCTCGGGAGCGGACGCAACCGTTCTCGCGACCGGGCTGAGCGGGTCGTACTCGCTCAACACCGTGAACTTGCCCGACGGCGCGTACACCGTGGTCTATACCGTCTCCGCGCCGGGCGCGGTGACGAGCACGCAGTCGGTCTCGTTCTACGCCGACAACCAAGCCGCAGCCGCGAACACGCTGATCGCCCAGCTGGAGTCCCAGCTCGCCACCGACGCGTCGACGATATCGGGCCTACAGGCTACGATCACGTCGCTGCAGGGTGAGGTCGCCTCGCTCCAGGCGAGCCTCACCGCGGCAAACGCCAGCATCGCGTCGCTCGAAAGCCAGGTGGCCTCGCTGAACGCCCAGGTCCATTCGTTGACGTCGCAGGTGTCGACCCTCCAGGGCCAGCTGGCCACAGCGCAGGCGACCGCCACATCGCTCGAGGCCCAGATCGCTGCGCTGCAGTCGGACAACTCGGCCAACGCGACCCTGGTGGCGTCGCTCCAGGCCCAGCTCGCGACGGCGGATTCGACCATCTCGACCGACACCGCCCAGCTGTCGAGCGACACCTCGCAGATCGCCAGCCTGGCGGCCGAAGTCCAGAGCCTCCAGAACGAGCTGAACGCGAAGAAGAACTCCGTTGCCCCGGCATGGTACGACATGTTCGGGACCCTGGGAATCGCCCTGCTCGTGGCGTTTGCGGCACTCGTCGTCGGCGTGGTGGCCTACCTCGGCGGAAGAAGGGCGGGACGCAACACCTCGACTTTGGCTCCGCCCGAAGGTGCACGCGCGTCGGGCCCCGGCCCGGGTCCCATGGCGATGGCCGGTGCGACGGGGGGCTCACGCACCCCCGAATCGGTCATCACAAAGGCGATGACCGCGGTGTCGGTCCTGAAGACCGAAGGCAACTTCGACGAGGCGAACCGGCTCACCGAACTAGCGAGGACGTTGGCCCGCGAGGTCCAGATGGACCCCGGGCATTTCGACTTCGAAACGATGTATCGGTGAGGGGGACGGCCCCCCCAGCGACCAACCCTTTCCTTCCTTCTTTTTTTCCGGACGTTGGGCCGGCGACGCGCCGGCGTCGCCTTACAGGGAGTCCGGTCCCATGCGTCGGTGGCGGCGGAGAATTTCGAACGTCGTGTCGAGCGGCAGCGCCTCGAAGGTGCGCCCACATCCCGAAACCGTCGTGGCCCGAAAGAGGGAGTTGTAGACCGCCTCCTCCGTCGCCTCGATCGCCGCCCAGAACAAAGGGTCCATCGACCGGTGGCCGAGCCGAGTGGGTCCCTCGGTAGTCGAAAACGCAATCGCGTAGTCGCCGCTGCGGTCCGACCCGTCCGAGCCCGTGCGAGCGATTCCCTGCATCGCCCGGGCGCCGAGGCGTCGCAGGTTCAGGGCATCGACCGGAGCGTCGGTCGCGACGACCACAATGACCGATCCCCCGGACGGCGGTTCGGGGGTCCGAGGCCGTTGGTCGGCGAGCTCGAGGCCTACGGGCACTCCCGCGATGGTCAGGAGACCGCCAAAGTTGGTTTGGACCAGCACGCCCAGGCGGTATCCGCCCCGAGACGCGGGAAGTTGTCGCGACGAAGTGCCGATGCCGCCCTTGAATCCGAACGCCACGGTCCCGGTGCCCCCACCGACCGACCCTTCGGACGGGGTCGCGTCGCTCGCGCCCCGGAGCGCCTCGGCCACCTCGTCCCGTCCCACCGGACGGGACCGGACGTCGTTCAGCAGTCGGTCGTTCGTCTCCGCGATCACCGGGTTCACCGTCGCGACGGCCTCGTTACCGGGAAGCTCGAGTAGGTAATCGATCAAGGCATCGGCCACCCGCGGCACGTTGAGCGTGGACGTGAGGAGGATCGGAGTTTCGATTTCCCCAAGCTCGTTGACCTGCGTCGAGCCCATCAATTTACCGTAGGCGTTCGCGATGTGTACCGCGCCGGGCACCGGATGGCCGAGGAGATCGCCAGCCCGGGGAACGACGGCGGTGACTCCGGTGCGAACCGTCTCGCCTCGGATCAGGGTCACTTGGCCCACGCGGACGCCGGCAACGTCCGTGATGGCGTTCTTCGGACCCGGCTCGAGCGTTCCGACCGGGACGCCCGCCTCCCGGGCCCGGGGCCGGGAGAGTTGGCTCGACATCGCCTTCCGCTACGCTCAACCCCACTTGAGCGTGCCCGCCTTGGGGCTCGCCTCGGGGGTCTCGGCAGCGGCTGGCGTCCGAAGTGGAGTCGTCGCTGCCCGGTTAGTGGGGCGAAACTGACGGATGCTTAAGTTGCGGGCGCCGACTGTTTCGGGACGGAGCGGATATGTCCCCGGAAATCCCGCATCTCCCCTGGTTCGACGAGCTTCCCTGTTCCGTGACCGTTTGCGACACGAACTACAAGATCCTCTACCTGAACGACCGCTCGGCCGAGGTGAACGCGTCGGACGGGGGGAAAGCGCTGCTGGGAAAGAACCTCTTGGACTGCCACCCGCCGGCGGCGCAGGAGAAGTTGCGCAAGGTCATGGCCTCGGGCCGACCGAACGTGTACACCACCGAGAAGAACGGAGTGCGGAAAGTGATCTGCCAGAGCCACTGGAAGAAAGGCGGCAAAGTCCGAGGCCTAGTCGAAATCACGTTCGAGTATCCTCTCGACGCCCCGCACTTCATCCGCACCTGACCCCTAGACCACGTAAGCCGACATCGGCGTGGCTCATCGCGAGTTCGCCGAAGGTCGACGGGCGTTCGCGCCTTCAAAGGTGGCGGTCAAACCACGCTACGGTGTGTTCCGCCACCCGGTCGAGCGCCCCGGGCTCCTCGAACAGGTGGGTCGCCCCCGGCACTACGACGAGCTCGCGCCGGCAGCGCAACAGCTGCATCGTCCGTTGGTTGAGTTGGAGAATCGAAACGTCGTTCCCGCCCACCAGCACGAGCGTCGGGCACCGGATCTGGGCAGCCACCCGGTCGCCGAGGTCGGTGCGCGCACCGCGCAGGACGATCGCCGCGACCAGCTTCGGCCTCTCGGCGGCGCCGACCATCGCCACGGCGCCGCCCGTGCTCGCACCGAAATAGCCGACCGCTGAGTGCTCGCATCCGGGTTGACGGACCAACCAGTCCGTGGCCCCGAGGAGACGGCCGGAGAGGAGATCGATATCGAATCGATACTCCCCGGTGAGCTCGTCGATGGGGACTTCCGCGGGGGCGAGGAGGTCGAGTAGGAGCGCACCGAGACCATGCTCGTTCAGCCGGTGCGCCACCTCTCGGTTGCGCGGCGACTTTCGCCCGCTGCCGCTCCCGTGGGCGAACAACACGATCCCCCGGCCGGAACTCGGTGCAACTAGGTCCCCCTCGAGCGTGACCGTCCCGACCGGGATTCGGACGGGACGCGATGGCGCTAGCATCCGTCTCGGCCACCCCGAGGAAGTTCGCGAACGTTACGCGTTTCGGTGTCGGGCCGCCCGGGCTAGGCGAGGACCCGGCGAACGATTTCTTCGGCGGAGTCGAAGACCACGTTCTGCTGACAGAATCGAGGGAGATACTTCGCCGCCTTCCCCGAGTTGGTCGCGGTGGTCGTTGGGCCCATCGCTTCGATCGGAGCGACGACCATGCATGTATCGGCGACAACGTTTCCGCCCGCCGCGCTGATGGTCGCGACGTAACCGAGCTTTTCCGCGATCTCCTTCACCGCCCGTGAAGTGCAGACCCAGAGCTTCACGCCGGCTCGGATCTTTTTGCCGTCCAGGAGCGCGGCGATCTCCCGTACTTCCTCCAACGACGCGTGCGGACAACCGAACGTTACCAGGTCGACCTGGTCGACGCGTCCCGTGTTCAGCCGGTGCTTCACCTCGTCCAGCGACGCCCGGTCCACTTCGATCACCGCTTCGATCCGGTCGAGGTCGATGCGGCGGTTCCGCGCCTCCGGCGTAACGCCCTCGATATGGTAGAGGTCGATCGCCCCGGACGCCCCCCCGGCGGCGCTGAGTACCTTGAGCTCCTCGAGGGTCGGCTCGGCCGGTAGGCCGCGGAGGAACGGGACGCGGCCCTTCACGAGTTCCCCGAGCCGGTAGCCGAGCAGTCCGTAATCGACCGTGCCGCGGATCGGGCACGCGACCCGAATCTCCACCCGGGGATTTCGGTGCTCGGGAAGGTGAAGCCCGTAACGGGGACCGAAGCCCGCGATCGCGTAGAGGAGCGTACTCAGCCCGGATTCCCGATTGGTGCGGACGCCCAGGACGGAATTCGCGTACGCGACGACCGAGGATTCCGACAGGAACGCATCGGTGAACGGGGGCGGCATCTCCCCGATGAGGTAGGGAGTGCAGGTGATGGTCGGCGCGGCGCCCATCGACACGTAGAGGTCGATGACCTCCTGTTGTTTCCGGGCGAACTCCTCGGGGATGCCGAGGGCCCGCCAGTCGCGCATGTCCATGCCGGCGGGATTGATCGTGACGTGTCCGGCGCGAAACTTGTACTTCCGGGCGAGGTCGCGTCGGAGCTGGAGACCGGTCTCGGTGATCGTCTTGTACGATACCCCCGCGATTTGGACATGGTCGACCGGGATGAACTGGTCGGTCCCGAGAAGCTCTCCGGCCCGGGCGAGATAATCCGCGATCTCGGGTTCGACGCCGAGGGCTTCGAGCCGGCGGCGGTCGACGTGTCGCGGCTCGACCCCCGGGATCTCGATGTCGATGCCTCCCAGGATCGCCCCCCACATCGTGATCGGGTCCGCCCGTTCGAGCACAATCTTGCGCGGTCCGACTCCGCGGGACGCGAGGTTGACGATCCGGTCGGAGCCGACCGTCGAGCCGGAGGCACCGGGGAATCTCAGGGTGACACCGGCGAGACTCTTCCCGTAGAGGTCATGCTGGGGGTTGACCACCACCCCGTTCGAGTCGACGTCGTCAAGCCAGGAGATCGGCTGGTGGGTCACGAGCTCGTCCATCGGTCCCCCCGGGTCACCGCTCCGGCGCGAGCTCCGCCTTGCGCATCTTCAGCTCCTTCTCGGGAGGTACCCGGAGCGGTTTCGTCGCGTCGAAGGCGAGTTTGCAGCCGATACCGTCCGGGGTCGCCATCGGGTCGAGGCTCGAGCCCTTGACGTTCCGGAGCACCAGCTCCTTGCCGGCCTCCCAGTACATCGTAAGCGCGTAGTTCACGTCGTGCGGGTTCGTTACGTCGACGTCCGCGTCGACGACCGTGACCTTCTTGAGGCTCGGATGACCTCGGATCGCCGCCTCGATCGCGATGCGGGGATCCTCGTCCCGGTGCTTGCGGATGGCGACGACCGCGTCGAGCCAACCGCTGCCCCCCTCCGTGAGGTAGACGTTCGCCACATCGACGCCCGCGGCCCGGAGTGACCGGTAGATGGTCGGCGTACGCGGAGCTCCCATCAGCAGGCGGTGCTCGTTGCCGCCCGGCAGGAGCCCATGGTAGACCGCGTTCTTGCGGAGCGCGATCCGGTCGATGACGAACACGGGCTGTTCGCGCACCACGTCGTAGGTGTTCGTGAGGTCGACGAACGGTCCCTCGGACGTCGTTTCATCATGGAGGATTTTCCCCTCCAGCACGACCTCGGTGTCGGTGGGATAGCTCGTCCCGTTGGTCTTCGCCGGAGCGACCTCGATGCCGTGCTCGAGCGCGGCCGCGATATCAAGCTCGTAGCGACCCCGCTCGACCGAGGTCGCCCCGGCCACGAGCACGCCCGAGCGATTGCCGATCGCCACCGCGACGTCCACATCCTCTCCGTGATCGCGGGCGTCGAGGTACATCGCGTGAAGGTCCCGCCGTTCGACCAGCCGACCGACGAACCGGTCCCGTCCGATTTTCGAGAGCCGATGGAACGACATGTTCCGTCGGTCGCCCCGGCGCGCGAAGACCACCCCGGACGTGACGTAGACACCTTGGTCGTGGGGAAAATGCGCCAGGATGGGCAGAAGGTCGAGGTCGGGCTCGAGGTAGTCGAAGTCGGCCGGGCCTTCGGAGATCGGGCCGGGATTTTGCATCGCTGTGTCGAGCCGCTCGATCCACTCCTCCTTGCGGAACCCGAGACTTTCGCAGAGAAGGTCCATGCTGCTGAGGAGATTCCCGGCTACTCGGAGCGAGCTACCGCGAACGTTCTCGAAGAGGACCGGGCGGCCCTCGTACTTCCGAAGAAGCGCCGCGACCTCGAACTTGGGGCTCACCGGGTCGTTCACGTGGACGAGCCGGCCACTGGCCTCGACGTGTTCGAGAGCATCGCGAAACTTCATCGAGCCCTTCGAAGACTCGGGGGAACGGGGGATAATCCTTTGGTGAAGCGAAATCCCGCCGGAACGAGTCGGCCTCGAGGCCGCTACCGGGGTTCCCCCGGCTTTGACTCGACTCGGTCACTTGTCCGGTCGAGTACTCTTCGAAGGACGGCGTAGACCGCGAGAAATGCTGCGAGCCCGGCGGCGAACGATACGGCCAACCCGTCGGGGACGAGCAGGACTCCGACGACGGCGCAGAACGCGGCGAAGCTGAACAGGCCGTACTGAAGGCCGTTCAGGAACACGAACACGGGTGCCGGACCGTGGCGGGAGTGGGTGAATATCACGAGAGTGATCGTGAACACCGGGACCGGGCTCAAGAGTCCGCTCAGCCGGGGTCCCAGCGCACCGGCGGCGGTCGTGATCACGAGGACGAGTGACGCGGCGGTGAACATCCGTAGGGGAATCTCCCAGCGAGGTGATGCCGGCGGCCCTTCGAGCTCTTTTCCGATCGGCACGAAGCGGAGCACGACGGCGACGGCCACTACCGCGGCGACTAGTTCGGCGACGACCAACTCAGGGAATCGGCTCAAGACGAGCGTCGAGGCGAGAAAGCCGAGGCAGGCGAGCCCGAGACACACCGGCCAGGGCAGGCGGACGGCCGAGCGCGCGTAAACGATCGTAAAGACGGAGATGGAAACGATTCCGAGGAGCGCGCCCAGCGCTACGGTGGCGGCAAAGCCCGGCCCCTCCGAGATCGTGAGGACGAAGACGATCGTCCCGGTGTTGACCGGTAGCGCGACCAGCCAACCGGCCGTGCGGTGCCCGTATCGGAGAGCGATCAGGCTGAGGAGCCCTACGAACACGGGGGCGATCACGACCTTGAGGACGAGCAGTTCGACCGAGGTGTTCACGAACCACCAACCGTCGGTCTACGCGGCCGTCCCGATAAGAGAGCGACGCCGCGTTGGACGATGCATCCGCCAAGGGCCGGTCCAGGAATCGGAGGCATGCTCTTCTTGAGGAGGTTCGACATCGCCGGAACGGGTGTCCGAATTGCCGTCGAGTCCGCGGTCACCTCGCCGCCGTGGGGGTAGTTCCGAGCGGGACCGGGACCAGTGGCGCGCCACCTACGAAGAATCGCCCTACGACCAGCTGCCGTGGTTCGACCCCGGTCCGAGCCCGCAGGTCGTATTAGCCGTCGATACGGGGTTCTTCACGAGAGGGATGGAGATTCTGGACGTGGGGTGCGGAGCCGGTTCGAATGTCCTGTATCTCGCCCGTTCCGGGTTCCGAGCTTCGGGCATCGACCTCTCTCCGGGCGCGGTGGTAGCCGCCCGCGGCCGCCTTACGGAGGCGCACTTGGACGGCCCCATCCAGGAGGGTGATGTGCTGGCCCTGCCGTTCCGAGACGGGAGCTTCGATGGGCTGGTCGACAACGGCTGCTTTCACACGATTCCTATTCGCCGTCGTGCGCGTTACGCGGAGGAGGTACACCGTGTGTTACGCCCCGGGGGTGCGTTCGTGCTGTCGTGGGTCGCCCGGGAGCACACCCAGCCGACGGGTCCCCGGCACCGTCCCTCGCTCTGTGAAGTGGTGACGCTGCTCGAGTCCCGGTTTCTCTTCCTTCGCACCGGCTATCGCTCCGCGAATGAGGCCGAGGGACCTTCCGCGTACTTCGCCTTCCTCCGCCGACGAACCGAACCGTACCCTCCGGCCCGGTGAACGCTCGGCCATTCGTCGGGTCCGGCACGCCGGGCCGCTGCTGGGCCGTTCGCGAGCGCTGGACTATTGTGGGGGACCGGCGTCGGGTTGGTTCCGATGGACCGCGCCGTCGTAGTGATCTCGAGTGGAGACCCCGTCGCGGAAGCGGTTTCCGCTGCATGGGGAACGCTCCCCGCAGCGGCCGGTCACGTGGACGGCGCGCCCTTGCGCCGACTCACGGGTTCGATGCTGGTCCTCCACCGACCGGTCCTCCACATTCACGACGAAGGGCTTGACCGACGCCTGCCCTCCGAGGTGCGCGAGCTTAGACCCACGCTCATCTTCCCATCGATTCATCGCAGCCGCGAAAACGTCCGTTCGCTCACGGTCCACCCGCTCGGCAACCTAGGCCCTCAGGCCGACATGGGGGGCCGTCCCAGCACGCTCGTCCCCGCCGACCCGATGGGGATGGCCGGGGCGTTACGTCGCCTCGACGAGCTCAGCCCGCCGCTCGGAATCCCGGTGACCTACGAAGCGACGCATCACGGACCCGCGCTCGAACTTCCCGCGTTCTTTGTGGAGATCGGTTCCGGAGAGCACACCGCCCCCGCACCGGAGGCGGCTCGGCTCCTCGCCGGAGTGATTCCGGAGCTCGTCCCGTCCGTCGGGGACCGAGTCGCTCTCGGGGTCGGTGGCGGCCACTACGTTCCGCACTTCACCGAGCTCGCCCTCCGGCGCCGTTGGGCCTTCGGGCATCTAGTGTCGCGCCATGCGCTCGAAACGCTCGAACCGACCACCGCCGCGCAGGCGTATCGACTCACCCCCGGGGCAGAAGGCATCGTGTATAGCCGCGCGCAGGACGCGAACCACCCGGCGCTCGAAGGGCTCGGCCCCCGTCTCCGGGACCAGGACGCCCCGTGGCGGGAACGGGCCGGGCCGAGCTCGCCTACGGTCGCCGCTCGTTCGGCTTCTGGAACATGATCGCGCCCGACCGATAGACCGCTTTGCCGAGGCGCACCGCTTGGGTGGAGGCCACGCTCGGCGACCTCTCGGCGAGCATCAGGCTCTCGACAATCTGACGGAACAGTGCGCTCTGGTTGATCTCGGGATGGCGGTTGAGGAATGCGCTCTCCTCCGGGGTGATCGTGATGTTCTTTCGCATCATGCCCTGCAGGGGTGGTTCGGCCTTGGCGCGCGACGCCATGGTTCCCCCATCGCTCACACGTATATGTGCGTATTGTTGCAGCGGCGCGTCCGGGAGGGGGGACGACCCCGAGCGTCTATGACCGCGCCACCGGGCCGGCCAGGATCGCGACCGCCCGTCGCCGGTCCATCGCCCGTTCGGCGGCGAAGCGGACCGCTTTCGGAGGCACTTCGCGCAGGGTAGCAGGCCAGCGGGTCAGGTAGTCGCCCGGCAGGCGATGGTATGCGACCTCGACCGCGAGCTCGTGCGCGTCGGCGGTCGACTCGAGCGCGAGCGGGAGCTCCCCGATGGCGCTTTCCCGGACCTCGTGGAGTTCGGATGCGGAGACCGTCCGGGTCTCCATGCGGTCGAGCTCGGCGCGCAAGAGGCCGAGCACATGACTGGCGTGTTTCGGCGCCGTGCCGGCGCCCATCGTCCAATGGCCACCGAAGCGCATCGCTTCGAGCTGGCTCGCGGCGTGGTAGACGAGACCTCCGCGTTCGCGAATCCGCTGGAACAGCCGGCTCAGCTGCGCGCGCCCTCCCAGAATCTCGTTCGCGAGGAACGCCGCGGGATACTCCGGGTCCGACCGGGGGATGGAGTCCCCCCCGAGCCGAAGGTCGGTCTCGGAGCGTCCCGGAAGAGGAACCGAAATGGTGCGACCGCCCCTCGTCCGGGCGGGAGGGAACTTGAGGGAAGGTCCTCGGGTCTCGCCGAAATCCGAGAAGTGTCGCTGGACTTCTTCCTCGACCTCAGCGAGGCGCGCCGGCGCGGTCACGACGAGCACGGCGTCCCCGCTCGTGTAGTGGCCCCGATGGAACCGTCGCAGCCGATCGGGACGGATGCGGGCGATCGACCGAACGTCCCCGAGGCCGTTCGTGCGGTACGGGTGACCCTCGGGGTAGGTCGCCCGGAACAGCTCCCGGTCGGCCCGGCTCGCCGGCTGGGTGAGCTCCCGCAGCTGCCGCTCGGCGAGTTGTCGTCGAACCCGCTCGAGGTCGTCCGACCCGAATCGCGGGCGGAGCACCACATCGGCGAGCAATCCCAGCAGCGACCTCCACTCCTCCGCCGGCCCCCAGATCGTAACCTCGCCGGACTCGGGCGCGCATTCCGGAGTGAGGGTCGCCCCGGCCCGGTCGAGCCTTCGTGCGAGGGCGACCCGGTCCAGACGGCCCGCCCCGCTCGTGAGAAGCTGATTCACGATTCGGGCCGTGCCTTCCTCGCCGGGAGGGTCGAAACCCCAGCCCGCCGGTCCCACGTAGGTCGCCGAGAAGCTTGCCGCACCGGCGGGAGGAGCTTGACGCACCATGGTGAGGCCCTGAAGGTCGCCCCCGTACTCGAGCCGAAGAGGGTCGTCGGAGCTACCCACGGCTCGGACCTCCCCCGGGCTCGTAGTGGACGACGACCCGCGCCTCGGGACGGAACAGCTCCCGCGCGGCCTTCCGGACGGCTTCCGCGGTCACGCGCAAAAGACGATGGTACAGCGTGTCCTCCAGCGCCAGGGAACCCAAGGTCGCAAAGTAACCGATCCGGAAGCCGGTCCCCGTAGCCCCTTCGTACGCGAGAGCCGCTCCTCTCCGGATCCGGGTCCGAACATCGGTCATTTCGGATTCCGAAGGCCCGGTCCGGCCGATCCGTTCGACCACGGATTCGACCGCGCGCTCGAGTCGGCGGAGCGGGACGCGAGGCGACGCCTGAGCCTGGATCGTGAACAGGCTCGGATACACCCGGGGGCTCCAGCCGCTCGTCGCCCGGACCGCGAGCCCCCGATCGACGAGCGCTCGGTAGAGACGAGCGGTCGGGTGCTCGCGTCGGCCCCGCCAACTCATCCCCGCGGAAAAGACCCGGCTCTCGCCCCCTAGGATCGTATCGAGCACGAGCAGGGCCGGGGTGGCGACGTCCCTGAGGGCCGGGGACCGCCAGCCCAGCTGAAGGTACGGGGTCGTGCCCGGTCCGGTGAGCACGGCCCGGCGCTCTCCGGACGGTGGAGGTTCGACGTCCGCCACCGCGACGTCGTCTCCCCAGGGGGGCAGTCTCGAGAAACGGCGACGGATTTCCCCCGCCGTGCGCGTCGGGTCGAAACCCCCCGCGACGACGAGGACAGCGTTCCTCGGCCCGTAGTACCGCCGGTAATACTGGCGCAGCTGACCGGCGGTCATCTGCTCGATGTCACGGCGCCGACCGAGGGCGTCCCAGCGATAGGGGTGCACCCGGAAGGCGAGCTGGAAAAGCTCCTCCTCCACGCGGAACTCGGGCCAGTTCTCATTGCCCTCGCGTTCGGAATAGATGACGGTGCGCTCTCGGGCGACCTCGTCGTCGGTGATCGCTGCCCGGGTCATCCGGTCGGATTCAAAGTCGAGCGGCACCGAAAGGTGCTCGCGCGGAACCGTGGTGAAATACGCGGTGAAGTCGGTGTCCGTGAATGCGTTCAGCTGGCCGCCGACCCGGAGGACGGCTCGGTCGATGGCGCCCTTCGGGTAACGGGGAGAGCCCTCGAAGAGCATATGCTCGACCCAGTGGGACGCGCCCGTGATGCCCGGATGCTCGTTCTTCGAGCCGACCCGGTACCATATCCAGACGCTCGAGGTCGGACTGTGCGGCTGGGGAGCCAACAGGACCCGTAGGCCGTTCGCGAGCGTGAAGGAGCGGACCTTCGGGCGGCGAACCCCCGAGCGTTCCATCGTGCGACCGCCAGTCTCGGGGCCATATAACGCGCCGCCCGCCGACCGGAGCCTCGCCGAGGGCCAACCCCCGGTCCGGCACAATCGTTAAGCGAGCGACCCGACCATCGGAGCCCGTGCATCCGGCGCTCCGTCTGGTGCGCGCGGGGAACCTCGGCGTATCGTTCGTCGGGACCGTCGTCGGGGGACTGGTCGCGCGGGGGTTGGGAGTCAGCGTGCCGGTCACGTTGTGGCTGTTCCTCGCCCTGGCCGGAGCCTCCACCGCGCTCGTTACGGCCGGGGGAAACGTGTTGAACGACCTGCTCGACTTGGAAGGCGACCGGGTTAACCACCCGGATCGGCCCCTCGTGACCGGGGAGATCTCGGTTGCGTCGGCCCGTGGACTGACGGTCGGGCTGTTCGTCGCGGGCGTGGTCGTAGCCGTACCGGTCGCTCTCGCCGAGCCGCTCGTCGCGGCCATCCTCGGGGCGGCGATTGTCCTACTCCTCGCCTACGAGTTCCGCTTCAAGGCCGTCGGCTTCCTCGGCAATCTGGTGGTGGCGTTCCTGACCGGCATGGTGTTCCTCTACGGGGCGGCGGCCGCCGGCGACGCGGTCGTACTGTTGCCGTTCGCCGCGATGGCATTCCTCGCAACGCTCAGTCGCGAGGTAATCAAGGACATGGAGGACGTCGCGGGGGACGTGGGCCGCTCGACGTTCCCGAAGACCTACGGCATGGCGGCGGCGGCGGGACTCGCCCGCGGGGCTGTGGTCGGCGGTGTGGTGTTGAGTTTCGTCCCCCTCGCCTGGTTCGTCACCCTCGTCTCGGGGGTGGGGATTATCTACGTCGTCCTGGTCGGGGCGGCGGACGTGGTCTTCGGGGTGTCGGTCTGGCACCTGCCCGACCGCTTACACTACGAGCAGACGATGAGCAAGGTGGCGATGACGATCGCGCTGTTCGCGTTCCTGGCGGTGGCGTTCCGGTGACGTCTTCTCCTTCGCTCGGGCGGGTCGAGCAGTATCTGGAAGAACAGCTCGCGGGAGGACCGATCCACTTCACCCTCATCGACCCGGACAAATCCCGGGGGCCGAGGGCGGCCGCGCTCGCCCGGGGCGTCGCGGACCTCGGGAGCCATGCGATTCTGCTCGGCGGCTCGACAGGAATCTCGCGCGAGGTGATGGGCGAGGCCGCCCGTGCGATTCACGCGGCGGTGAAGCTCCCCACGATCATCTTTCCCGAAGGGGCCGGGTCCCTCACGGCGGACGCCGACGCGGTCCTTTTCATGAGCCTGCTCAACTCGCGCAATCTCGACCTCGTGATTCGGACGCACGCGCGTTCGGCGGTGACGGTCCGCAAGATGCGGCTCGAGGCGATTCCGATGGGCTACCTCGTGGTCGCCCCGGGGATGCGGGTCGGCGAGGTGGGGGCGGTCGACCCGGTCGCTCGGGACGACCTCTCGGGCGCCTGCGGTTATGCGCTCGCCGCCGAGCTCCTCGGTATGCGGTTCGTGTATCTCGAGGCTGGTTCGGGCGCGCCGGCACCGGTGCCGACGCCGATGGTCCACGCCGTCCGGGAAGCGATCCGAATCCCGCTGATCGTGGGTGGGGGGATCCGCTCGGGGGCCGAAGCGCGAGCGCTCATCGAGGCGGGGGCGAACGTGCTCGTCACCGGCACCATCACGGAGGAGGAAGGCCTCGGGGCGGCGTTCCACGGGATTCTCGAAGAGGTGGTCCGTGCCCGACGCCGCTGAACCCGGGTCGCTGGGCAGCGAGTCCCGTACGCAGGTTCGTCGGGGACACGTGCTGTTCCGGGCGCCCTCCCCACCGGTGGGCCTCGCCTTAATCGTTCTCGCTTGCGCGGCCTTGGCGGGCCTCCTGTGGTGGCCGAGTTTCTCCCGGTTCGTGGAAGGGTTTCTGCTCGCCGGAGTCGTCCCGGCGCTCCTGTGCGTAGGCCTCACCCCCCCGCTCTGCCGGGCCCTGGGAGGACGGCTCGAGTTCCATCGGAGTGTCTTCCTCGCTCTGACGGTCCTCGTGCTCATGGTGCCGCTCGGCGGCCTCTGGAGGCTCGCGGCGGCGATCGACCCGGCGGTCGTTCCCGGTCTCGCCTACCTCGGGGTGTTCCTAGCGGGTCCGGCGTTCTGGTTCCGCCACTCGAGCCTTTACGGCGTCGCGCGGCCCAGTCACGCGCGCATGCTCCTCCCGTCGCTGCTTCAACCGATCCTCTACCTTGCGGGATTCTTCGTGCTCGACGCGCCGACGGTCGCGCTGGTCGGTGCGGCGGCCGCCTTCCTCGCGCTCGGATTCGTTCTCTCGGTCGCCCTCGTTCGTGCGTCCGACCGCCCCATTCGACGCGAGTTCGGAATATCGGGCGTGTCCCTCATTCGGCCGATGCTCGACCACGTGAGCGAGCGTGACCCCGAGGCGACGCTCGCGCTCGAGTCGTTCTTCCGCCGAGGTGCGATCCCGGGGAACCTCATGGCCCGGAGCATCGTCTTCTCGCAGGGCGGTTCGGTGGTCGCGACGCTCGCGCTGCCCACGGTTCATCCCGGGCCGTTCGCGGCCCTCGGGTCGAGCGACCTCCCCCGGAAGCTATCGGAGAAGCTGGGTCCTTCGGCCGGGGTGGTGTTCGTTCCTCACACCCCCTGCGACCACGACCTCGACCTTCCCGGGGACGAAGACGTCGACCGGGTCGCCGAGGCGCTCCGGCGATTGATTGCTTCGCCCGATCCATCGGCACCCTCCCGCGCGAGTCCGCTTGTGTCGCCGTACGAGGGGAGCTTCGCGCGGGCCCAGCTGCTTGGCGACGTCGTGCTCGTGCTCGTCTCTCAAGCACCGGCGCCGACCGACGATATCGCCTACAGCGTCGCGGACCGGATCACTCGGGAGATCGCTCAGGAAGGCGGTCCTCGGGTCGTACTCGTGGACGCCCACAATTCGTACGTGGAAGGAAAGGGCGACATCCTCTACGGAACGCCGAGCGCCGAGAAGCTGGTCGTGGACACGAAGGCGGCCGTCCGGGCAGCCATCGCGGCCGCGAAGGACGGTCCGATTGAAGTGGGGACCGCCGTCCGGAAAGGGTACTCGATCGGTCGGGACGGGATCGGTCCCGAAGGGTTCCGCGCGCTCGTCGTGCGCACCGCCGGTACGACGAGCGCCTACGTCATCATCGACGGGAATAACCTTCTGATCGGTGTGCGCGACCCGATCGTCCGGGCGTTGGGGGCCCGAGTCGATGCGGCGGAGGTCCTGACCACCGACAACCACGTCGTGCACGAGGTCGATGGGGGTATCAATCCGGTCGGGGAGCGATACCCGCTCGAGTCGCTGGTCCGAGAATCTCAGGGCACCCTCGACGAGGCGCTCCGCACCCTCCGAACGGTGTCGGTGCGGTTCGGGGAGCGCCCGGTCCCGGACGTACCCATCCTGGGTCCCGGCTACACCGCTCGCCTTTTGACCTCTCTCGGCGACACGCTCTCCATGTTTACCCATATGTTCGTGGCGACGCTCCTCCTCCTCCTCACAAGTTCACTCGTGATCCTGCTCGCCCTGCGCTGAGGTCGATATGTCGGGAGAACCCACCCGTCCCGCGTCCCGTTCGGCCGCCGAGGCGATGGGCGGCGCGGAGAATCTCCGCCTACTCACCCAGCTCGTGTCGATCGCTCCGACCAACCTCGAGGACATCGGCCGCGGCCGCTGGGAGAAGCCGAACTATTTACGGGCCTCGGAGGCGATCGTGCGCGCCGCCCGGAGCGCCGGTCTCACGACACGCATCTACGACCCGACCGTCGCGGGGGATATCGGAGGTGAATGGCACGGCGCGCCGCGTCCGAACGTGGTCGCCGAGCTCAACGTAGGCGCTTCGGAGACCGTCCTCATTCTCGCCCACTACGACGTCGTGCCGGTGCCGGCCGAGCAACTGGGCCGGTGGAAGAGCCCTCCCCACACCCTCACGCTGCGCCCGGACGGGCGGCTCTACGGCCGCGGGTCGAGCGACGACCTCGGAAGCGGAGTGGTCGCCTCGATCGCCGCGCTCCGCCACCTCTCCCAGGCGACCGACCTACGACGTAACGTGCGATTGATCGTCTGCTGCGACGAGGAGACCGGGGGCGAGGGCGGTGTCGAGGCCATCAAGGCGCACGACGCGAAACTTCCCCCGAACGACCCGGAACGGATCCTGCGGGGGGACGTCGCGCTCATCCCGGACGGCAGCCCCGAGGCTACGGCCGGGTCGAGCGGCGTCGCGTTCCTCGAAGGGACATTCACCGGGCCGATCGGGCTGCGCGAGGCGCTCGACTACGGACGCGCCCTCGTCGACCTGCATGAAATCGCGCGGCAGTGGCGCTCCGTGTATGCTTCGCCCGACTGGCCGAATCGGCATGCCCCGGAACCCGTGATCACCGGGCGCGCGACGGTGACGCGTTTCGATGTCGGCGGCGTCGCTTCTTCCGGCCGCGGCGTCCGACTGACCGTGGCCCACGCGGAGACCGAGGCGGCGAACCAGTCGGCCGCGTCCGTCACGCTCCTGTTCACGGGAGAGGCGGAAAAGCTCCGTACCCTGGCTTCGGAGCTCGGCTCGCTCCTCGCGCCGCCATTCCGGCTGGAACCCGCCGGCGCGACGTCACTTACCGTCCCGCCGGGCGTCCTCGCGCTTCAGGTGGCGGGGGTGGCGGTGCACGGGGGATACCCGCACCTCGGCCACAACCCGGTTCCGGCGGCCCTCGCGCTGCTTCGGGCCGCGGTCGACCGGGGACTCGTCGAGGGAAGCGCGAAGGGGACGGCGATGTTCACGGTCGACCTGCGCCTCATCCCGGAGATGGAGCTCGCGGACGGCCTGAGGGCGGCCTTGCGCTACGTTCGGGCCTATATCGACGGCCAGGCCCCGACCGCTCGGATCGAGGCGCCGCCCGCTCGATGCCGGGCCGGATACGCATTGCCGGTCGACCACCCGGCCCTGCTACGGCTTGCCCGGATCCTCGGCGAGACACTCGGGGCGAAAGGGGTGCACGGGGAGTACGGTGGGACCGACGCGAGCGCGCTTCGGGACCTCACGACGCCGAAGGGGGCCCCGCTTCCCGCGCTCGTCTTCGGCAGCATGGACCACGAGTCGCACATTCACGACGCCGAGGAAAACGCCGAGCCCGCGAAGATCGCCGCGGTCGCGACCACGATCGAGCGATTCGTCCGCGAACCGTAATTCGGGGGACCGCGCGTGGTGGACCCCTGGCTCGCCTCCCTGATGGCCGTCCTCTGGCTCCTGACCCCCGCGTACATCGCCAGCGCGCTCGCCACCCTGCCCCGGGGGCGCGGACCACCGATGGACTTTGGACGAAGCTGGCGCCGGGATGGCCGACGTGTGCTGGGACCCTCGAAGACCTGGTCCGGCTTCTTCACCGGAGGCTTCGCCGCGATGCCGTTCGGTCTTATCGAGGCGGGCCTCATTCTGGCCGCACCACCGAACTGGAAGCTGGTGCCGGTGATGGCACCGACCCTGCTCGCCGCCGTTCCGTTCGTGGCGATGCTCACGTTCGGGGCGATGACGGGCGACGCCCTCGGCTCGTTTGTGAAGCGTCGGCTGGACCGCGAGAGTGGCTCCCGGGCCATCCTCCTCGACCAGCTACCGTTCGTGCTCGTGCCGATCGGACTCGGGTTCGCCCTCTACCCGAGCGTCTTCGTGCCGGTATTTGTGAACGGCTGGGGACTCCTCTGGCTGCTCGTGTTCACGCTCGGCCTCCACACGCTTTTCAACTGGATTGGCTACCGGGCCGGGTTGAAGAAGGTGCCCTGGTGACGCCCTCCGAGAACGAGCCCGCGCCCGGTCACACCGAGATCGTGCGCACCCTCCTCGATGCGGGGGCGGTCCGGTTCGGCGACTTCACGCTCACCTCCGGGGAGAAGAGCGACGTCTACGTCGATGTCAAGCGCGCGTGGACCGACCCGAAGCGCCTCAATCTTCTGGCTCGGGCGCTCGCCGAGCGGGTCGGCAGCGTCGACCGGCTCGCCGGCATGGAGCTCGGTGCGGTTCCGCTCGTCGTCGCGACCGCGCTCAGGACCGGCCATCCGTACGTGGTGTTGCGGAAGGCC
>Ga0187770_10000109_pt1 | contig 36481 bp, 61 predicted proteins | sample 0116_SJ02_MP02_2_FD_133154 | JGI IMG/M metagenome (GOLD analysis project Ga0187770, IMG submission 133154) | Tropical peat soil microbial communities from peatlands in Department of Meta, Colombia - 0116_SJ02_MP02_20_MG | ecosystem: Environmental > Terrestrial > Soil > Wetlands > Peat | place...
GATCGGCAAGATCGACAAGGTTTCGGAATCCGTCAACGAGATCAAGACCATGCTCTTCGGCCACGATGGCCACGGCGGGATCCAGCAGGAAATCGAACACTGCGGAGAAACTCTAACGCATCACAGCGAGCGACTGGCTCGCATTGAAACTTCACTCGAAGCCCTGCCCTGCCGAGGCCCTGCGCCTTCAGCGGTCTCGAGACCGGAAGACTGCCCGAAAACCTGAATTGCTCATTGACACGCGCCGCGAATGGAGCGACAATCCGATTAACGTTCGCCAGGCTTTCCCCTCCCTCTTACCGTTTCCTGGCGGCAACCTCCGATTTGCTACGCAGAGCCAACTACCACAGGGCGCCCCTGCGGGGCGCCCACCTGGCCCTTGACTTCTTTTATTTCTTAGGCTATAAAGGCGTCAACGTGCCATGCTTATCTCCTGGACAAGGCGAGGGGCGGAAGAGACAGCGCTTCCGCTCCTCCGAAAAAGTGAAGGTGCAGGGTGATTAGTTTCCTTCAGGATTTCGTACACCAAAAATGGGGCGATCTCTGCGCGCTGTTTCTAATCGCCCTGGGCGTGGAGATTTCCATTCGATCCGCACAGCCACAACTCGGCCATGACCTTGTGGCCGCTGGGTTGATTGGCTTGAAGATGACGAAAACCGCCGCGCCTACAAACAACGGAAGCGGCCAAGAGAAGGAGATAAAGCCATGAGACGGCTGCTGTATTCGATTGTGCTTGCGCTCTGGTTTTGTCTGCCCTGGATTAGCACAAGCGGATACATTCACAGCCCACGGAATTCGGAAAGGATTTTGGGTTGGTTTGTTTGGCTCGCGTTCGGACTGTTTTGCACTGTTCTTGTGGTTTTAGATTGGCGACGCGATGTGCACGGCAAAAAATTCCGCGGGCGCTCCGCCCGCAACGAAAGGATAGGTCCATGAGTCATCTAGCTTTTTGCCTTCTCCCCTTAAATCTGGCAATTGCCTTTTTTGGAATTCTCTACGCCTCCCCGTTAAAGCATCCCCGCGCGGCCCGGTTCTTCCGGTCGTTCCTTTGGCTTTGGATTGTGGCTGGAGCGTTGTTCTGCGTCGCTTGCGCTTTCAATCCGAGTACGGCGATTCAGCTCTTGACGGGAACCATCATTCCCTTGATTCAGGGCATCATCCCTTTGGCCGCCAGTGCAACCGCCATACTCGATCCTGCCGAATCTGCGGCGATAACCGCGGCCCAGCAAATTGCCATGAGCGGCTTGAACGCGCTCAAGCCGGTTCTCCAGGAGTACGAAAATAACCCAAATGATACGACGCTTGCGGCTCTCCAGGATGGAGTGAGCTCTGTCCACGACAATCTGAATGGGTTGCTCACTGCCGGGCAGGTAAAGGACGTCAAGACGCAACAGAAAATCACGGCAATTGTGAACACGGCCTTCCAAAGCCTTGCCGGGATCGAGAGCGTGATTTTGGCGAAGCATCCGCAAACCGTGGCGGCCGCAGCCGCGGCAAAAAACTAAGTGGCGGCCTAAAGCCGACTTTACGTCGCCGGTTCAAACCTGAAAAGCCATTGGCGGGATTCTCTCTTTGGCGAGTTCTAGGTATTGTTCTTTCAACTCCAAACACACAAAGCGTCGGCCCATTTTGAAAGCCACTTGGCCCACAGTTCCGGAACCGGAGAAGGGGTCAAGAACAATTGCAGGCGTCAGGTGCCGGGTGTCAGGTGTCAGGAAGCAAGAGCAAGTCGGTTGCCAACCCATCGTGACATTGGCATTCTCGTTTCTCCAGTCTTGCCATGCCTGCCCGGCACTTGTTCGGTCCGTGCGTAGCGCTTTCGCTGTCTTGCGTTGGGGTTGTTCTTCGAAATTCGGAGTCCTGACAACTCTTTCCCACGGCGCTCCGCAAGCCCAGCAGCAACCGTACTCAGAGGTCCCCGCCGCAATCGCCCGATGAGGGATTTCCTCCGGAAAGGTCGCGAAATGCGCGCCGCGGAAAGCCTGAGTCGGGATCTGCCACACTGAGCGCGGCTGGCGTGTGCCGCGGAGCGCGAGTTGTCCCCGTTTGCGGGCTGACCGGCAACAACCATCCTCAGACTGATTATGCAGTCCAGTTTGATCGTCGCGTGCATTCGGATATTGAGAGTCCAAGCCCTCTTTCGGTTCTCGTAGTCGCCGGCGTCTTTCTGTTTCATTTTGCGACTCTGCAAGCGCTTCTTTGTCGAAAAAGTAATCACGCCCGCGCCACAAGTTCACCCGGCGCCATTGGCGATTGACGGGATTTTCCTTTTCGGGAGTTCACCCGAAAGGGATTGCCGCGAGTTCTTGCCGAGGGCCGCACGCCGGTTTGCCTTTTGCCGCATAATTGCCGCTTAACAAATTGCGCCGGCCCAGCCCTCGGTCCCATCCGGCCGGGAAAGCGTATTCTTCGTCTAGGTCTTCCTCTGACACGTGACACCCGACACCTGAGACTTGCTCTTCCGCCCGCCGCTCAATCCAGATGTAATCCGGCTCGGGCTGTTCGCGCGTTCCGGGATAGCGACCGCGGGAATGTGTCCAATAAACGGCGGCCCCCGATCGAGTGAAAAGGAAAATGTACTCATGTGCGGTTGTGGGGCGGTCCGGAACGCTTTCAGGCATGGGATTCGGTTTCGACCAGATAATGTCCCGGCGCAACCACAAGCCATCCGCCTGCAAGGCAAATGCGACTCTCCACGGCATTCCCACCAGATCCTTCGGCTTGAGGCCGTTCGGAGCCTGCCGGCTCTGCCGATTGCTGAACCCGTCCGACGGATACCGCCCAGTTCCCGGCACTGAGAAATCCTTCCCTTTGCCGCAAGCATAGCAGTCGCCCATATTCAGCCAAAGCGTACCATCACGCCGAAGCACGCGGCGTACTTCGCGGAAGATCTGAACAATGTGCTCGACATAAAGCTCTGGAGTCGGTTCAAGCCCCAGAGCGCCCCGCCACGCTCCGCAGAGTTGGCAGAAGGCACCTTGGTTTACAGTTTGGAGTCTAGCCTCTGTGTCTTGGCTCGCGCCTTCAAGAGTGCTTTCCGTTCCGAAATCTCCGCGCTTGTGCTCTTCGATTGATTCGCCCCAAATATGCCGACAACTGAAGAGGCTCGAGCGGTCGCCATTGGCTGGCCAAACCATCGGCGGCAACTTGTAATCCCGCAAGCCCCAATAGGGCGGAGAAGTCACTACGCAGTGGACGGACTCGTCTGCCAGCGGAACGTAAAGCGAGTTGGCACGAATCAGCATGAGATCACCACCAAGACACGAAGAATCCCCTTCAGCTCTTGGTGCCTTGGTGTCTTAGTGTTTCAATTTGCGCACGCAGATCCGCAACCCATTCCAGAAACTTCGCGTGTGCCTCTTCTGGGTCCCGCGTCACCCAGCGGTGGTTTTCGCAGTTCAGATCGCGATACTCTACCGAGCGCTCGCCGCTCTTTAGCTTCTCCGAGCTGATTTCCGGTTTCCAAATGGCAATTGCCTGCTCAAGGGTCAGCGGCATGGCATTCTCCACCACCAAGTCACCAAGACACTGAGAAAGCCTTGGTGACTTCGTGTCTTGGTGGTTTTCCGAGCGGTTAACATAATGGGTTTTTATCAGCCTCGGGCGAAGTTTTCCACAGCGTAACTCATTGAAAAGTCCGGCTACATGTAGCCGGTTTTTCAGCGAATGGGGAAAGTCCTAGCCTTTTTCGGGCCCCGGCTCCTCGCTTTCCATCATGATCGGAGCGCCTGTTGCGTCGCGCGGAATGCCATCTCCCGAGGATTCGGCGGTTCGCGGAATTTCACTTGTAGGGGCGAGCACTTGGAGTCCGCTCAGAATTTCTCGCCCGGTTTGGATGGCCTCTAAATTCCTTGACGAAGCTTCCTTTTGGAACTTCAAGTGTTCGCTGGACATCTCCGCCATCCGTGCTTGCTGGAGGGCTATCTCCCAAAGCGCCCAGACGATCTCCCGCCTCCACTCCGTATTACAGTCGTTGATACTCAAACGGTCGATATGTTCCTTGATTTGCTTTGCCTTCATGTTCTTCTCCTTTTCGGCTTTCGATCGCCAGCAGAACCGAATAGCAAACTTTTGCGTGTCTGCGCCTCAGCGCCTCGGCGATTCGATGCGCTTGACATCGGGCCTGGCCCGGAACTAATCTGCCCTCACCATGAAAACCGATATAAAATCGCGCGGGGTGGCTATCTGCACGCCCACCACCGGCCGCAAACTCCCATTCGAATTGAAGTTCGATCCTCCAGCCAATCTCCTGATGGTGCGCCTTCAGGTTGTGGGCAAGCCTGTCGACGTCGCGCGCAACATGCTTATCGCCTCCGCGCTCGAGCACGAATGCCGGCTGCTTTGGTTCGTTGACGACGACATAGAGCCGCCGTTTAATGCGCTCAGTAAGCTCGTCTATGAACTCGAGAATCATCCCGAGGCCGCGATGATTTCCGCAGTCTGCCCTTCTCGGCAGGACCCCCCGGCTCCCATGATTTTCAACGTTCCGGGCGACGGCCCGTTCTGGGATTGGAAGGCAGGGGAGGTTTTCGAGGCCCCTGGTGGAGTGGGCTTCGGTTGCGTGCTCATCCGCACAGGCTGGCTGGAACGAATTCCCCCGCCCTGGTGCAAATCGAATGAAGAACAAAGCTTCCGAGCCGGCCCGTCCGTCTTTACCAAGAGGAGCGGAGAGGACCTCTACTGTTGCGACAAAATCCGCGCCGCCGGCGGCATCATTCTTGTCGATGGGTCTGTGATCTGCAAGCACCATGACGTAGCGACCGGAAGAGTCTACGAGTTGCCCACCGATTCTCTGCCGTGGCGGAGCGAGGTCGAGGGTCGAGAGCTGGAAGTCGAAAGCGAACCACAAAAAGTGGTGCAAGAAATTCCTCGATCGGAAATGCCAATTTGGAGCTGCCGGCGCTTGCCCAACGGAAAGCCCGGCTTTCGGATCGTGCTGCCCGAGCCGCCGGGATACGTCCACGGGGGAGCACTCAGGGAGTTGGCGCAAACCGTTTGCTTCGGTCTTTTGCGTATGGGATTTCACGCCACGATCTCGCCTTGGCCCGAGCCCTGCGAAGAAAATATCGTTTTCGGTCAGCATCTGCTTTCGCATTTCGAGTGGCTCAAACTGCCCGCCGATTCGATTCTGTACAACACGGAGCCGCTCGGAGAGGAAGCTGCTCGGGCTTCTTTTCAACCCGACATCGAGTTGATGAAACCCTTCAGAGTGTGGCACATGAGCAAGTCCCTGCACGAACGTGCGCTTGCTCTCGGCCTGCGGTCGCAGTACGTTCCCCTTGGCTACGTTCCAGAGATGACCCGGATTGAAAGCCGACCCGATCAGGACCTCGATGCGCTTCTTTATGGAGCTGTTACCCCACGTCGCAAGGCAATAGTGGATCAGCTTCGTCAAGCGGGCCTCAGGATCCCGGACATGGAGACTCTGTTTGGCCGATACGGAGTCGAACGCGACGCTTTCATGGCCAGAGCGAAAATAGTTTTGAATGTCCATTCCTACGTGCCTCGTGAAACTTTTGCAGTGGCCAGGGTTGTTTATGCGCTCGCGAACGGCAAGCCGGTGCTCTGTGAATGCAATCCAAGTGAAGAGATCGAGGACGACCTCATGCCCGGAATGGCTCTCGCGACTTACACCGACCTGGTGGAAGGATGCAAATATTTGGCCGGCCAGCCCGATCGCTTGCGCATAATGGCCGAAGCCGGTTTCGAAGCTGTGCGCCGGCGCGACGAGTGCGCCATCCTCAACACCGCTCTGCATCTTTAGTCCCTTCCCCCTACCCTGCCCTTCAGCGCGCATCGTGGGGTAAATGTGGCCCACCAGAGGCGTAATAAAGCGATCCCTCCACCGCAGAGACGCTGAGGCGCGGAGAATCCCCTTATTGGCTTGTTGGGTCAGCGCTGGGCTCCTTTTCTGCCGGAAGCGGGGTCGTCGCCAAGCATTCGGGGCAGCGGATTACGCCGTCAACCACTTGGCAGTCGCCATATCCGCAAGCCGGGCAGACAACGCCTGTGCTTTGTTCGTCCCCGCCGAGCAGATCCGCTTCTTCTTCATACTCGTCTTGTTCGGGTTCCTCGGCCGCGGCCGGCGTCGCATCTACCGCCTGCGGTGGAGACTTGAGCATTTTTATGCGCTCGAGTTCCATTTGCACGATGGGCGGGTTGCCAATCCGGTCGAGCTCGGCCCGCGCGGTCTCCTCCGAGCAAGGGTTGATGGAATAGATCGCCCCCACACCGAAGAAGCGCGTGTGCGCCGGCGTGGTAATTTCGTGTATGGCCTCTTTCCTCGTGCTCCAATCGTAGGACCGCTCTTTGCGGGTGACCTCCGGCACATCCAGCCGAATCAACGCGGCGGCTCCAAGGTTCTGCGTTGATAGCTTCCCAGCCGCCCGCTGATGGCCGAAAAGCTCGATCACCGCCCACATCTCCGGAAGTCCTTGAATTTCACTCTGTTCCATTATTTGAATCCTCCTTCAGTTTTGATTTTTGCCATCTGCGCTTTGCCTTTTGCCTTGCTTTTTCATTCGACGCAGGACCAGGCGGCGCCGGGATCGCTGGCCGACCCGCCTGAAGGCCACTTTGGTAAACGACGGTAGTCCGGGGAGGCAATCGACAATTTCCATCATGAAAACGGGCTCAAATTCGATTCGCCATCGTCCGACGTATTGGTAATTCACGGTAGGACGCTCCGCCGCGGCTTGGCGAACTGCCTCGGCCCAGCGCGCAAGCTTGTCCCGCACTTTCTGCCGGCGAAACTTGGCGAGGGCATTTTCCTCGATCGAGCGGACCCTGGCGATCGTCAGCTTCATCTTTTCGCTTACGTCAGCCAGCGAGCATGCCCGGTACAGGGGGTCAAATGCCTCGCCGGTTCGCCTTTGTAAAGTTTTTGTTGACAATCGTGAAAATCTCCATGACGAGGGCCGATTTTGGGCCGACAGTGCGCACTTTTTGTACCGTGACGTTAAGTAATTCAAAAGTGGTCACATTTAACCACTTTCATATACCCTTTAAATTCGGACACGGGTGTATATCCCCGCTAAAGTTTTCCACAGTTAGGTGTTAAGTGGTTTGTTTGCATGGTCATATGTGTCGATTTCTGAGTTGCGACACTTCTTTCTTTTTTATATATAAATATAATAGAATGAATGGATTGAGTGTCGCAAAAAAAACTGCGACAGTTCGGGGACACTTGCGACACTTAGGGCCAAAAAGGCGAAGAAAAAGCGGAAGTGTCGCAACTGTCGCAACTTTTGGTTGCGACACTCGCGCCCTAGAGAACAAAGGACTTAACCCAAGTGTCGCAGTGTCGCAGGGGGGGGATACACCCTCCCCCCCCTCTGGCCTACATATTCGTGCATATTTTTCCTCTCAACTTGATCGTGAAATCCACACTTTTCTGCCCTCTCTGTGCATCAGGAGAGGTCCGTCATCCATCGTGAGGTACCTCAGGCGGTCGTTGAACGTTTTCGAGTCAATCGCCCGGCAATTCCTTTGCACCCAACGCTTTAAGACTCGGTTGGGATATTCGGGAATGCGCGCCAGGATCTTCTTTTCAATCTCGACGTAAGGGTTTGCCCCATGCTCCGAAAAAATCGGCCAACGGCACTCAAAAAGGAAATCCACGAAGGCGATTGCGCGCTCGAGATGTTCAGCCCGAATGTAATCCTGAGATTTGTCTAGCCCCGCGTTTATGAGGGCGATCTTGCGGCAAGTCACCCGATCGCCATTGTTCAGCGCGGCCAAGAGGTCATCCCCCTGTTTGCGTCGCCAATAGCTTTTGTACCACTTTGCCCACAGCTTTTTCGCCTGGTCGTCAAGGCGAAGGTTAACCAGCGCCTTCATGCTCATGGCGCTATACATTTCGAGGATTTCTTTGGTTTGGCTGGCGAGTGGCGTCAGGATTTCGAGGTCCGGAGCGGCGGGGTTGTCGTTCGGGCCTTTGGCATCACCAGGGACAAAGCAAACGCGCCGGCCAAGTCCGTTGATTAGGTCCGCCTCGGGAATCTGGCCTATAAAGCGCTTGGCGCCACAGGCGAGCATGGAAAGGTGGGGCTGAGGGATATGCGCGTCGGTCGCCACGCTGGCATTGTCCAGGGACCTCCGCGGAGAGTAGTGGACTAGCATCATAGGCCCGACACCTTTCGGTCCCGAATCGTTTGTTGCGTCTAGATAAGCTTGAATCTCAGGCAGGCGCAGGAGCGCGCGATGGTTTGAAACAATCTGCTCGCGTCGGTTGTAGGCTTGCCAATCGCGACAGAAGGCCGCTTTGCTTTCGATGGTTTCGGGAATGTAGATTTTGGGGTCGATCATTTCAATGAAGTCCGTGCCGAAGTCCGCACAAGTGTCTTTGCCGTCGCCTCCGATTTGCCCGACCAGCACGGAGTAAAGATTCCCGTGAAGCATCCCGCCCATGCGCGTCCCGAGGGTTCTGCCCAGCATCGAGCCTAGAACGGTGTAAAAAGTAATAGCGTGCCAGTTGTCGGATCCCTCCGTGCAATTCTCATGGGCTTTGCGGTAGAGTTCGGCCGCGGGATGCCAAGCATCGGTGGGCATGATGGGATAGATTCGCTCCGCCTCCGCGGGACGTTTCTTTTTCTCGCCTTCGGGCTCGGCCTTGCCGACGACTTCAATTTTGCCTGGCTCGACTTCCGCCTTCACATCCTTCAGCCGAAGGTCTTGTATTTGCCTATTGGCCGACTCTACCAAGTCGTCAAGCGCTTCTCCTTGCTCGATTCTCGCCTCGAGGTTGCGGAGCGAATTATAAAGTTGCCGAGCTCTGGCCTTCTCTTTGATGATGCGCGCGTATTCGGAAACCGCAACGCTCGCGCCGATGGGCACGCCATCGGTCAGTGCGGCCAAATAAGAGGCGCCGCCTACTTTCTCGAGGTTGCCGTTGCTCGCGATTTTTTCCGAGATTGTAACCAGGTCGATTGGCCGGCCGGCATCGGCGAATTCGCACATCAAGCTGAAAAGATAGCGATTCGCTTCGGAAAAGAGGTCGCATTGGTCAATCGCTCCGCGGGCGAGTTTCAGAGCTCCATTATCAAGCAACACGCTTCCCAATAGCGCGCGCTCGGCTTCCAAATTGCTCCAAGCGGCGGAAGGATCTTTCGGCATGGCTCAGTACCTTAGTCCGTTTGGGATGGGGAATCAACCACGATGGGTTTCGCCGCTTTCAATAATTCCGCCAACTGCATTACAACTTCTCTGATTTCGTCTTCGGTCATGCTCTCATCGAGCAGCACTTGAAGATAGTTTCTTCGCGAATCGGCAAAGAGCACGCCGACGGGCCTCGCGCCTTTGGGTGTTCTAGCAACCGCCTGGCGGTTGAGCGGCAGGCTAAAGATTATCGAGTCTGAGGGCATCTTCAATCCTTCTCAACGCTTATTTGCTCGTCCGCGGGTTGCTTGGCCCGTTCGAGCTCGTGTTTTTCCTGTGGGAAGGGAAACAGCATCTGATTCCGGGCGTCCAAGGTCAACCGCCCTTTTTTCTCCGCGAAGCGGCGCAACCAGGGGCGATAGAACAGCGAAAACGGGCAGCGAAGCCTGTGCTGGAATTTGCGCAGTTTGCAGCGCGGGCACAAGCTCAAAAAGCCGAGGCTCATTTCCTCGAGCCACATGATCACGGCACTGCTCGGCGCGTCGCCGTTGCTTTCAGTCCAGTGCAGCTCCGCGAGCGCCAAGTAGATTTTCTCGCTGGGCGGGAGTGAGTCCCATTTTGGATTGCTCATCCTATAAACCGCTTGATTAGTTTTTCGTGCGAAGCGGGGCGGATGCCCATCGCTGCGGCACGCTTCAAAAGCTCTTCCGCTCTGTCGTTGACTTTCGGACCCGTCACTAAGCCGAATTGTTCAGCCGAATCCCACAGCAAGAGGAATTCGGCGATGTCCGCCGCCGCCTGCCATTCTTCTTCCGTCTGTGGGTCTTCAGGCTTCAGATTGCGAGAGCGGATTTTCGGTTTCCCCATTTAGATTCCCCTCGGTCGCACTTAATCGTAGGTTCGGCGCATTTCCTTTTGCGACGCGTCGTAGTCCTCGGGAAGTTGGCCGCGACCGCACTGATATGCAATCCAGAGAGCAAAAACAATTCGCCTTGCCCAGTTCTCTTTATCTTCTTCTGGAACGCAGAAAGGAATTCCCTTGCTTGGCATCCCAGGACCAGTGATCCTTGCTGCCAGCGTCCCAATGGGAAATTCGGCCGGGGGGTCGAAACGTATAAACTTGTAGGGAGCGCGATCTATGTCGTCTTTCAAGAGCTCCAGTACCGGATCAGCGCGTTTTGCCATTTCTGATTCTCCTGGAAATCAGGGCGGAGGCCCGCGGACCTCCGCCCCTTACTTGCCGGCTGGTGTCGTCGGTTAACGTAAATGATCTTATGTACCCGCGGGACTGGCCACCGGAACGGCGGTGGTTCCCGCTTGATTCGCGGGTGGACGACCGGTTGCCATGTTGGCCAGCGTGGCGGTGACGGCCGCAAAGCCAGCCTGAATTTGGGCTGTAATCGTTTGGTTGAGTTTGTTCAGGTCGTCGGTCGTCACGTAGTCGATATCCGCCTGCTCGCCCCACTGATCGGCGGCGGCAATCTCAGAATGGCGAAGGCTTGCCTTGGCGAGCGCATCAGCATTATTGACCGCATTGAGCAAAGCGAGGTTCGCGGCCGATTGTGCGTCGCTTACCAGCTTTTCAAAAATCGCGTCGCGATGCGCGCGCGCGTCGTCGAACAATTGATCGTGCTCGCTCAGGCGCTGCATGACCTGATCGAAGAGAAGTTTATAGTTTGCCGCCCAGCCTTCCGAAAGCCCAGGGGGAACGGAAGGGAGGGGCGGCATTGAGGTAGTCGCCATAGATTTTATCCTCCGAATCTGCCGGCAAGAATGCGGCCGGCGCGCGATTTAGAGCTGTCAGCTCTCAGCTATCAAGTCTCAGCGAGCGATTTTGCTGACACCTGATACCTGGCATCTGACACCTTCTCATGCCGCCCTCGCTCGCAACTTCGCTTTGCATTCATCCGAGCAAATGCCGTGCGTGTCGCGTTGAGATTCAGGCGGCCAAGTTGCTCCGCAATCGTGACACTGCCAAGCAAAGACGGTTTCCATTCGCTCCACGTTGAGCGATCCGCACTTGCCGCACTTCTCGCCGTAGACCAAGCCGCAGCATTGGCAGACTCTGCGCATGAGCTACCTCTCTGTGGGCTGCGGGGGTTCGTTCATGGGCGCCCCCGCGGCAAGCCAAAATCTGAACGCCCTGCGAGCTAGCTGGGAAATGCTGGGCCGGCGCAGGTCGTCGTTATTTTTGGGCAGCTCACGGACTTTCTTCTGAAGCGTCTCCATGGTCTCGCTTTCGACTGTGATAGTGATTCTCACCGGCTTCTGATTTTTCATTGCGGAAGCATACTGTGCTCACCGCCGCCGTGTCAAGCCAGAAAGCACGCTCATTTTCGCGGACATTTTGGGCTGGTACTTTGGTGCTCAGAAAATTCTTGACAGGGTAACGTTTCGCCTCTATGATTCGTCAGTATGATTAGGCGGTGATAATGAGCTGCACAGCGCTAGACAAAGAAAATCGCGCCAAAATCCAGAGCGGGCAGATCAAGCGGCGCTTGCACATTCAAGCGCACGAAGATGAGCGGGGCAAATGGTACAGAGTGATCGATTCCCAGGGGGAACTGTTGCCGCGGGACTTCTCGACGTTCGAGTACGCTGATGCGGTATGCAAAGACTTGAACGCGACCTTGGCAGGTGCCGTGGACGAAGGAGAAGTATGGCCGTAACCCACCATTCCCGAGAGCACCTGCAGGAAGTGATCGAGGCCGTCCGCCAAAAGATAGAAGCCTCAACGCCGGAATCTGAACTGGCCTTTGCGATGCGCGATTTTGACTGGATAGCCGGTTTGGCGGAATGGGCGATGGAAATCCGCGCTCTTTCCGAGGAGCTAGGCGAAGTGGTTGTTGATTTTCGAAACTTGATTTTGGAGGGGTCAAAGGGGCTAGGATGAAAACACAGCAGAGCATCTGGATTTTGGAGTTCAAATTGACCAATGGTCGGTGGATGCTTTCCCCGGTCGACTGTTCTGATGTCGAGGGCTATCTGGAGCACAAGATCGCTAAGCGCCTGAGCAAAGACGCTAGGCTACGATGCCGGGTGGTGGAGTTTCGCCGGGTGACGTCGAAAGGCAAGGCAAAAGGCAAATCGCAAAAGGCAAATGTCAAAAGCGAGGGGAATTCATGAGCGACAAAGTGGACAAGATAATTCTGGCGGCGATTGATCTCGAACAGGTATGTCCGACCGAATGGCCCGACATCGGAATTCTTTCATCAATTGCGAATTCGCCATCCGAGGCCGCTGAACTTATTCGCAGGCTGAGGCTCTTGGCCGAGCGAGTCAGGGAGGCGGCTTTGCTTCCCGGTGAGCCGATTTTTTGTATGCGGGGCAACGACCTGGCAGCTCTGCGCACGATCAATTTTTGGATTGAACAAGCCCTCCTGATTGGGGCAAGCAGAGCGACTCTTGACGAAGCGGATCAAAAATGGACCGACTTTCAGCAATGGCAGAAAATGAATCCCCAATCTGTGAAGGTGCCCACGTAGGACAAAAGGAGATCATCATGCGCTTGATTCATTACCTTACCGGTGCGTTTCTTGTCTTCGTAACCGTTTTGTTGTTTGCTGCCTTGAAAGACAACGGCAGGCAGGTCTTGCCGCATAGCATCATGCCTGGCTTCCCTGAGCCTCCTGCTTGGCATGAACTGGCCCGTAAGGATCTCCTTGATGGCTCATGGGAGATGAAGGCGCCTACTGGCTGGTGGATTCCGAATCAAGGAACAGAGAGCGGTCGCCTGCGGGCGCGCCTCGAGGGGCGCTTTGCCGCATCGGATCAGACAGTCAGATTGATCGTGCTCGACAAGGGGAACTGGGAAAAACTCCAGATGGGCTATCCTCCCCTCTCGAGCGGCACCGCGGCTCCGGGGATGGATTTTAGCTTGCCGATCTCGACGTCGGGCTACTACCTCGGCTTTTTCCGTCAAGCCGCTGGATCGACGTCCTCTGCTCTTCAAACCAGTTCGCTTGCTCTGGCTTTGCTGCGCGAACTCCAAATCCACAATCCGCCGCCGGTGCGCATGACGGCAAAAATCAGCTTGGTAATCGAGTCATATTGCACATTCGACGAGCTGAAGCACCAACAGGACGCCCTGAACGGAGTCGGCAAATGAGTTCTACAGCCTTCGAGCTTTCTCTTGCCGCGAAACGCTCGCCCGCGCCCGCTTCCGCTTCGCTGGCGCTACAGGCGATAGCAGGGCTGGTTTTTCTTGGCGCAGACTGTTACCCGCTCAATGCCACTTCTTGCTGCCTTGCCGCGGTCTATTGGCTGTTGTTCGCTGATTCCTGCCGGCAGCGCAGTGCGTGCGCCCGCTCCCAGAATTTTGTCATTGGGGGCGGGCTCATTCTCTGGATTCTTCTCGTTTTGCCTTGCGCGTTTTCACTCAACGAGCAAGCGACCCCGCGCACTTTCGATACGGCTCTGCGCCGCTGGGACTTGGCACTGGGCCTTGACGGCTTCGCCCTTTCCCGCTTTTGTTTCCGGCACATGGCGGCGCAGCTTTCCGTTGAGGCGGTCTACTTCGCTCTTCCCTTGGCGATCGCTCTTGCTTGGGTTGTTTCGCGAAGCTGGCGCTTCCTAGCGGCTTGCATTCTGGGCGGGATCGCCGGATGGTTCTGTTATCTGCTTTGCCCGGCCACTGGGCCAGAAATGGCTTTCCGCGGCTGGCCATCGTCTGGGGCCGCGACTTTGTTATCACCCGAGGGCCCCCGGAACTGCATGCCGTCTCTGCATTTCGCCTGGGCGCTTTTCTGTGCTTTCAACACGCGTGGTGCTTGGCGAATCGCTTTCGGAGGGTTCGCGCTTCTAACGGCTTTTGCTGCGGTGGCTTGCGGGCAGCACTACTTTGTGGATATGGTTGCGGCCGTTCCTTTTGCCTCCCTGGTTCAATTCACCGCAGAGGCGCTGAGGCGCCGTGTCCCTGCATCTCTGCGCCTCAGCGGTTCAGAAAGGACACAAGCATGAATGGCCTGGAATCGGCCAAACCCGTTATTTGTCCGAAATGCAAAGAGATCTGCAAGGCCATCGAGATCCTGTACTGCACGCGCTTTGTCTGCCCGAATTGCAAGGAAGTCTATGCCCTTCTTGATGGCGAGCCGGCGCCGATTAAAGGACACTGAGGAGCTGATCTATGAACTGTCCCACGAGAGTCACCGCGGAAGAATTCAACGCGCTCATTGAGGAGGCATGTGAAACCTACAAACCCCTCGGCGACGATTGGGCTTGCCCAAACTGCGGTTCGATCATTCAAGAGAAGACCGCCTTCGTTTCCATTCATGATGCCGGATTCCGCGGCTGCTCTGGGTACGGCCAAGTAAAACAGGTCCCGATTCCCTACTGCCCTACCTGCGAGCCGGAGATCGACGCGCGCCACGAACTCTACGGATGCGTGCATGTATGAGTCACCCAAGACCACCTACACCGGAATCCATCGCCCAGGTATCCCGTCGTGTCTTGGCCGGCAATAGATTGTCTGATGGGACGCTTGCCCACGGTGTGATCAACGCAGCTTACTATGAGGCGGTCGTTTACATCTGCGAGCATTTGACTCTGAAATCTCATTGCCGGGCGATTGCGAGCATGGGAGGACTTGCCACGCGGAACAACCATACCGCGGATTGGCGACGTGAAAACGCGTACAAAGCCGCGAAGGCGCGCTGGGCGAAGGCACGCGAGCTGGCTGCTGAAAGCTGAAGGCTGACAACTGCTTTTATGAGGGGGCAACGCGCGGACACGCATTCCGAGTGTCATCCAACAACTCCACGCGAACCCCCTCTCCTGAAAACGTAAGAGCAAGGCAAAAGGCAAATGGCAAAAGGCAAAGATCAAAATGAAGTGAGCCACGACCGGAAGGTGCGAGCGCTTGAGCACTTCAAAATCGCCCGGCAGGGCTTGGCTTCGGCGACACACTCGATTGCGTTTGGGGTGAAGGAACTATCCGGCAGGGGCCCGGAAAGCGAAGCGGCTCACACGATACTCGAAAGCCTGGACCGCCCCTGGTGCATATTGTGGCGCTTGATCCAGAAGATGGAGAAACAGAATGGAAAGACAGCGATTTAACGAACTGATTAACGGACCGCTTGCCTACCGTCTTGTCGCCACGCGGCTCCATCGCTTGGTGCTTGCCCTTCATTACGTTGTCCAACAGTGCGGGGAAGCCGGGGAGAAGGCCCTTGAGGAAATTTGTGCCGACTATAAGCGGGAGGACGAAGGCGAGGACGAAAACGATGACGGATAAACTTCAGGACACATTCATGCGGTTTTGCCTTTTGATTTCCTTCGCGTACTCTCTCGCCATGCTCACTTTCAGCGCTGCAGAGCTGGACTATCTGCCGGCCTACGCGCGCCCGCTGGGCGATTTTGTTGCGAGGGCGGTCCTTGGCCTTTTGAGTTGAAGCAGGAAACTCGACACCTGAAACCTGACACCTAGCACCTGAAACCTACCTCTTTCTCTGCTTCCCGAACTTGCTTCCCAAAAGGTTCGTGATCACATCCGTGATGAGCCCATGGGTTCCACCGCGTAGAGTGACTTGGACGCGGAAGCCGTCGGGGGCCTGCCAAAGCACCGGCTGGCCAGCGAGTAAAGCGCAAATGTGGGCAATCTCGAGCTGAAGGTTCACGCCTTGCGGCGCGCTGAGCGCCTGCCGGGCGGCTTGCGGATTCTTCGCGTATTCGCGCAGCGATTGGTAAGCGTCGTTCAGATCGTCAAAGTCGCGGTCCGTCCCGCCTCCATCGGGATGCGCTTTTTTGGCCAGCTCGCGGAAGCCGGTTCTCACGATTTGATCTGCCCAATTAGTTTTTTCGGGTGGTTTGTGTTGAAGCATCTACGGATTCTCCTTATTTTTGTTGCACGATTCCTCTGGCGCGTTCGACCAAATTGACTTTCGAAAATGGCCTCGACGTTCCAGATAATCTCGCAATCGCAGAAACCGCTCATAGCCGCAAAAAAGCCGATGGACTGCTCGATCTCCTGCTTGTTTGCTCCCAGAGCATGGAGAGCCTTTCGGACCTTTGGGCACGTTCGGCTGGCGTCGCAGTTGAAGCGGAAATCCTTGCCTGAACCGCGGAAATCGCAGTACCCGGGGCCCTTCAATTTCTTGATGAAGCGTTGCCACTTTGGGTGGCGGGGAGTCATCAGACCGAGGCTCATGTGTTCGGCTCCCTGCTTTGATTTGCTCAGCCGGCGAATGTTCGAACTTTTCTGGTTTCTTGACCGACCATGATTTTCGCCTCGCGGCGAACCTTGGCGAGCCTTACCAACCTATATACTCCGATCTTTCCGCCCTCGAATTCGGCCGCAAGGGCAGAAAGATCGGGGTAGGCCATCGTGTGACATCTCATGATTCCATATTCCCTCCTGACCGCAGGATAAGTAACCGCGTAGATTTGTTTCGGAAAGAGCTTTTTTCTGCCTCTCATTGGCTTGCCTCCTCAAGCCTTAGCTTCGTCTTGGCTCGGTTTCGATTCGGGCTCCGCCACCCAGTAGGAGAGGAACTCGGCGATGAACGGCTTCAAACGCGGGTGCCCTGCCAGCCCGGCAACGTCGGGAATCGGATGCGTAGTAATCATCGTTTCAAGCTGCTCGGCGGTTTGCGAGCGGAGTGCCGTAGCGAGCTCGGGAGCAAGAGTTTCAAGCATGTCAGCCACCTCATCCCCGCTCGCGCCGCCCTTCAACAATTGCGAAAATCTAATCCACACGAAAGCATCGACGTTCGCCTGAGCCATGGCTATCAGCTCCTCTTCAGTTAATTGCGGCGCGCCAGTGCCTGCGGCCGGTTGCGCCGGCGGCGCCCCCACATTCGCAGAAGCGCCGGCAGTCTGACGCGCCGCCACCATGGTGCGGCCAGGCTGAACATTGCCCACTGCCTGCCGGGCAACATTGACGGGGTTGGTTGGGCGGCCCTGCACGATCGCCGTAGTGATTCGGCTCACGATGCCCTCCACGTGCCCTAGAATCGCCGGGGCGTGCTCCGCGAGCGCCACCTTCCAATCGTCTTTCCCTCCCGCAGCTCCTGCGGCGCTTGGAATGACTCCCCATTCTTTTAGCGTCCCGATCACTTTGCCGAGTCCGCTCAAGCCGTCGTCGTTGGGCTTGCGGAGCAGTCCCAACCTATCAAACAGCGTTGCGGTACGTTCGAGTTCGCTTTCGGCTGTAATTCCCGGATTCGGCGCGGGAGCGACTGGAGCCGGAGCATGTAGTTCTCTCGCCTCTTTCAGCACGGCCAACATGGTCTGGAGCTGCTGCATGGGATCGGCTTGCCTCGGGATTTGGCTCTTGAGCATTTCGACGGTCGCCTTGTTGGCCTCACCGAAAATCTCAAAGACCTTGCTGACCGCCTCTTGCGGCGGCACCAGATTGGCCTTTACATCCGCCATCTGCTTTTGTACCAGCTCGATCAGGAAGTCTTTGTATTTTTCGTCGGTCTGAGGGACCAGAGCGCCTTCGCCTTTGGGAGGACCCTCGATGCGGAAGTTCTTCGAGCACAGAGCCTCGTTGTCGTAATGCACGATCCACCAATAGTAGCCGCCTCCGTGGTTGCTCTTTACATAATCAAGTGTGATGGCTTGGCCGAACTTGTCGAGCCAAGTGGAGGCGCGCGGTGGGCCTTCTCCATCTTCGGTTTGCTGGCCACGGTGGCGATACAACCAGCCGATCGAATGCTTCCAATCTTCTGCCGTCATCTCCTGAAGTTTTTCCCAAGGGCCGAAGCCCGCTAAGCGGGCCTTGAGTTTCTCTATCGCCGTTTGCTCCTCTCGTTCGGCGGGTGCGGAAGCCTGCTCGATTGCCTCGGGACTGGCCGGTCGGATAACTTTTTTCGTTTCTGTGGTGACTTCGATCGGTGGCGCGGGGGCGGTCAAGGTCTTGGCTTTTCTTGAGCTTGCAATTTGCGGCATGAAGTTCCTTTCAATCTGGTTTGATGAGGGGTGAATTCTGTTGGGCCATCTTAGCCTGGAATTCCCGCAGCTTGATTCGGACTTCGCGCATGAAGTTCCAGGTCTGAACGGCCATCGGATCAGCACTGGAGAACCAAGCCACTGCTTCGTAAACCAGATCCACGCTGTCCGCCATATCGATGAGAGGGGCAAGAAGCCCAGTGATGAGCTTTTGCACTTCGATTTTCGTCAAGGGACGTTCAAGGGGACCGTGGGGACTGGGAAAACTAGCCATTTATAGTGTCTCGATCAAGAGAATTAGCACGTCTGCCCACAGCCGTCAAGTGGATTTGTCAGTCTACAGAGAGGCGAAGGTACCTACGCAACGATATTGTTTTGTTGTATTTAGACATTCGCAACCATGTTGCTTGCGGTTCGAGATGCGCTCACGCTAGCGTTGCGAACGATATGAACGTTCAGCACGTGGGCGCCTGGCAAACCATCAAAGTTCCCCTCCCGTCCGGAAGGCGGGGCACCGCAAAGACCATCGAATTGATTAAGCAGCTCGTGGACGAGGGCTTGACGGATCCGCGCGTGCGCCGCGTGGCAACGGAAATCTTGCGCAACTCGAGCGCTCCCGCGCATGACGATGTGGCCGAAGTGCGCGCTATCTACCAATGGGTTCTAGCCAACATTCGCTTCACGAAGGATATGGTGGGCAAAGAAACCCTTCAGCCGGCCTGGGCCATCCTCGAGACGGGCGCCGGCGATTGCGATTGCATCAATTCTATTCTTTTGCCTTCCCTGCTCGGCTCAGTGGGCTATCCCACGCGGCTGGTTACGATCGCGGCCGATCCTGACGATCCGGAGCTCGATTCGCACATTTACATCGAAGCGCTGGTGCAGGACATTTGGGGGAACCCGGCTTGGATTCCGCTCGATGCTGCCCGCCCTGGGGCCGCGTGGCTGCGCACTCCAGAATACTTCTTCCGCATGCAGCGCTGGCCCTTAATGGAAGCTGCGGAAGCCCCCGACGCGCCGATCGGAAGGTTAGGAGGACGCATGGCAGCGCGCTACTTGAACGGCTTGTCAGCTCCTCGTTGGCGCTATCAGCGCACGGTTTCGATTCCAGTGCGCAAAAGCCGCATGCCGCATTTTGGCCTTGGTGCCCTCGGGCAAGATGATTCGATCTCAGCAAGCGAATTCGAGCAGCTTGCGGGCCCGGAGGCTGGCCCGGCTATGACCGCGCCGCTGCCTGGCCCGCAGGTCACGATTTCGCCGGCGATGCCCACACCCGTCGTAGTGAGCACGGGACCTTCCTCGAGCTTTCAAAGTTCGACTGGCTCCACACTGGCGCAGCAATTGACGCCGATTTTGCAGTCAGTGCCGGGAATCGAATCCGGCGCGGCACAGATCGTTTCGGCGTCCACGATGCCCGGTTACGGCCTCCCACGGTTGCCCTATGCACAAAGTGGCACAGCGGTTCTTACCGCATCGACGGGAGGCACAAGCATTTTCTTGATCGCGATTCTGGGCTTGGCGGCGGTCCTGGGCGTCCGAGCGCTAAGTAAATGATGTCCCGGAGAGGAAGAGAAACAGAAAGAGGCTCTCAGCGCCTCAGCGTCTCAGCGGTTCAAAAGTTTGGGAGGTTCAAATGCCTCGCATGATGAATTTGAAAATCGCGGTTCCTACTAATCGAAGGATGCCGCACTTCGGACTGGGGAATCTTTATCGGCGCACCCCGGTGACGTATAGTCCCCTCGGCAATGTGATTCGAAGTATTGGCCAGTTCTTTCGGCAAACGAATATCACGATGCCGACTCCCGTCCGCTCGGATCTCACGACCTGGTGCCCGGCCGCGCAAGCTGGTCAAGCTTGCCCGATTGCCTCTCCGCGGTCGAAAGTTTGCCCCGCAAGGGCTACTGGAAAGGCTTGCCCGGTTCAATCCCCCGGTCTGAGCGGTCGCCCGCGCATGCCGCACTTCGGCCTGGGGACCTTCGGATTTCTGGGTCAAACGTACTCGGCGTCGGGGTACACGGTTGATGACAACGGGACGATTTCGGATCCCCAAGGCAACGCCATCTACGTGCAGAATTCGACCTTTGGGCCCGGATCCTATGGCCCCTACACGGTAGACACAGACGGAAGCGTGCTCCTGGGAAGCACAGTGATTTTCGAAGCTGGGGGCGCCGGCTTGGTAGCCACATCGGCCGCAACATCTGCGGCCGTCACCCCAACTGCGCAGAGAACAGGAAGCCCGGTGCCAGGGTCCGCATTTTTCAATCCGCCAGTCGGATACGCTCCTCCGCCTCCCGTCGCTCAACCCGCTTCGTGGTGGGACAGAACCACCACCCTTTTCGGCGCGACCCTGAAGAATTCCGATCTTGCGGTTGGTGGCGGGATCGCCGCAGTGCTCGTGGCGCTTTCAGCGCGAAAGAAGCGATAGGATGGCGGGCTTTCGTACAAATCGCATGCCACGCTTCGGGCTACGGCCCGCGGTCTTTCATCCGCGATCTCTTGGCCAATTCAATCCCGCCGCCTACCTGGTTCCCGGCAGTTCCTACCAATTCAATTTCACCTTTTCGGTTTCGCAGAGCTTCATTGGCGGAGTCATTCAAGCCGGACCAAGCGTTAGCGATCTCGAAAGCGATCTGAATTCTTGGCAGCCTTTCGCAAGCGGCGCCTTGACGCTTCAGAGCCTGAACATGAGCGGCTCCTCGATGACGATTTCTGTTCTTGCTGGCTCAGGATCGGATGTGCTTACGCAGGGCTTGGTGGAGGAATCGATTGCGGACACTTTGAATGCCGCGGGAACGTTCGGCTACACGCTCATGGTGCAACCCGCTGATGCACCGGGCTTGCAGACCACTACTTATGAGGAGCAGCTTGCGCAAACCCCGACGCCGAGCCTCGTAAACAGCATCAAGGCTCTGCTCGGCCAGGGGCCGGCGCTTCCGCCCCCGGGGCAGACGAGCGCCCCTTGGTGGCTTTATGCCACGGGCCTCGGGCTCGCTGGGCTGCTCATCTACAGTCAGTTTGGTTAGGAGGATTCATGGCGCAAAAAGTGAAGATGAAGATTTTCGAGCGGCTCAAAGACGGCACCAAGCGCCATGTGATGACCATCCACGGCCTGGGGCGCACGAAGAAAGCCGCCACCGCGAACGCCCATAGAATAATGCGCAGTCACATCAGGGAAAACGTCACGACAAAGCCCGAATCTGAATGGCACGTGACCTTGCGAACAAAAATGCGACATACAATCGACGAATACGTCAAGGCCAAAACACGCGGAGAGGCCACGCGTCTGGCTAAGCGCGCCGCCCAACATCAGGGTTGGCCGAGCAAATTGATCGTTCAAGACGCCAGGCGGACTTAACGGGGAAGGAATGGCGCGCAACGCCTCGATCGCCTTCGGTTGGGACTCGGCAAGCGAATGGTACCGCAAGCGGGTGCTTGATTCGCTTCGAGTGGCGGGAGCTGATGCGCAGGCCAAAAAGCAGTGGAAGGATCTGCCGAAGTCAACAAAGGCAGCCGTGACAGGAAAGCCAGGGAAGAGAGCAATGAACGTTTTTGAGACAGATCGCGAGAAAGCAGCCTACGCGGCCGGTTTGGCGCGCGGTCGGGCTGATCTGAGCGCCGCCGCAGAAAGGCTCCGGCAAAAGAAGGCCACGCGAATCGAGCGCATGATGCGCTCCGGACTTGGCAGAAGATAATGGGCAACTTTTCGATTCAACACGTCGCTCCGGTTCCTAAAGGCTGGCACGTGCGCACGGTGAGCCACAAGAGCGGCCATCAAGCTCGCATCGCCTTCCCGCCAGGGCCGCGCAAGAAGGGCGCCGGAAGGCTAGTCGAGATCCTGCATCCCAACCGCGAACGGAATCCCGAGCCAGGCTGCATCGAGATTTACGAGTTGGCTGTGGGGCATGCGGGAGTGCCTGAGCTCGGATCTCCTTCCGCGGCCGCCATCAGCAAAGGGATCTCGGAGATCGCCGCAGCCCCGCATCTCGTTAGCGCTGATGGAGCCAAGAGCAATCTTGCCGCCGCTGGCTGGAAATCGGTAAGCGGCAAGCGAGTGGATCGCGCAAAGTTCGCTTACGTCGGCGATCCCGCGCTCAACGAAACCTGGAAGCTTCCTGTGCACGACGAAGCTCATGCTCGAAACGCTCTAACGAGATTCGCGCATACTTCTCTTCCTCGCGATCGGCGCAGAGAGGTTGCCGAGCGCATCGTGCGCGCCGCAAAGAAGTTTGGGATCGATACGAGCGGCTTCGAAGCGAAGCACGTGAAGAATCCCGGCAAATTCAAGTATCCGAGCGAGCCTAACCCGAAATCCAAGACGCGCGAGCAAGTCGAGAAAATGCAGGAGAAGGCAGTGCGCTTTCTCGCCGATGTGGTAGGCGATTCCGAGAAGGCCGACGAAATCGAGGCGATGACCGTCGAGGAATACGCCGATAAAAAGCGAATTCATTTAGTGAATCCCTCCGGATTAAAAGGGCTCGCAGAGAAAGCGAAGAAGGCAGCCAAGAAAGTCGCCTCGGTTGTCAGAGGAAAGAAAAAGAACGCCTGCAAAAATAAGCGGCCGCGGCGGAATCTTGACGAGATCCCGGACGTGCAGAAAGTTTACGAAACCTTCATGGGGAAGAAAACCGCGGAAATCACTGAATACGATGAGCCCGATCAGCGGCGCGACGACTTTGCGCACACCGGCTGGCTAGTCTTTTTAGTGATTCAGCCCTACAGCGAAGCGCTCGAGGGCATCGCCGATCCGAACGATCTTTCCGAAGTCTCACGGGGAATGGAAGAGGAGCGGCCCGATCTCTCGACGCTCAAGCTTTGGGACGAGTTGAGCGATGAGTTCGGCTGCACTTTCGTGGTGATTGACTTCTCCGGAGGCCAAGAGGTTCCGGAGCAGCCGGGATTCAAGAAGTACGGCGACGGCGTGCGCGTTTGCGGCGCGGCGGGCAGCTCGCAGCTATATTTCATCGGCGGAAACCAGAAGATCGATGGCCTACTTGATAAATTCGATGTCGATGAAGGCAAGGATTTTGTTGGCCTGGGCGTCCTCGTGGCCTACGGATATTTGGCCGCGAAGCACATGCCCGACGATCCGGATGTGAACGAACGGCCCACGGTGTTTCAGCACATCATGGGCGAGGAGGGTGGCGATCCGCCCTTCATTTTCTATAACAAGCTTCAAAAGCGCCTTGGTCTGGTTGGAGGGACGTACTCGATCGAGGCGCCGGGAATAACGAACTGAAATGGCTCAATTCACCGCAGAGACGCAGAGGCACGGAGAAGCAATTGGCAGGTCCGCGTCTCTGCGCCTCAGCGGTGGGTGCAGCTTATGATGCCGCGTTTTGGATTGCCGCAAATATCGGGGGCCGCATCGCCGGCAACGCGCCGCCTCGGACAAGGCCGCGCATATTGTCCAACCGTCGGCCCCCGTCCTCTCCGCGGTTTCGGCCAAGCGACGACATCGCCCGGCCAGCAAAAGGCAGGCGGCGTAGTTCAGGCGGGCGCATCGACAGCCGGCGCGGCATTCGGAACGGCCGCCTTGGTGGGCGGAGCGGGAAGCACGGCGGCGAGCATTGCGGCGGTTGCCGTCCCTGTGGTCGGAATCGCCGCGGCGGTGGTTCTCTTGGCTCTCAAGTTTTTCGGCAAAGGCTGTGGGGCGGCCTGCACGGTAACCGCGCAGCTCCATCAGATTGTGAGCGCCACCGAAGACAATATCATTGCCGTTGCGCAGGCGGGCTTGATCTCCGGACCGGAAGCGCAAGGCGCGCTCAACGGGCTGATTCAAACCGGCGATCAAATCGAGGAGCAAGCTGCGCAGTATCCGAAGCAGGTGGCAGCCTCAATCAAGCAATTCACTGACAACATAGAAAGCTCGATCGAGGGACTATCAGATTTGCCAACTCAGCCTTCCCAACCTTGGTCGCTTTCCGCGGCTCGGGCGCTTTACGTCGGCCACGGCACGGGATCTGGGGTTCTTCAAGCTTGCGGGAAGGGCACTTGGTACTGCGCCTCCATCACTCAAGCGGATACGCTCACCGACCAGATCTTGCAGTCGATTATTGCGAATCGCTCGAGCTCTCCTGCCGCGACGCCGGGCGCTGCGCCATCGAGTGGAATTATTTCCGGCGTCGAAGGCGAAGCCGAGTCGGCTGGGCTCATGACTTCCACCGGGGGGTTCAGCGCCGTCGGCTGGCTCGTCATAGCCGGCTTGGGAATCGCGGCGGTGATGGCCTTCAGGAGTAAAGGCACAAAATGATTTTCGCTACAGCAATGAATCGCGTCGCGCAAATGCTCGGGATCGTGAACCCGAACATCGGCCTCAAAGCGCGCATCGAGCATCAGCGGCATGTGGTGAATGACCGGCGGTACAAAAGGCTGGGTCGTGTGGTGATGATTATCTTTAATCCTGACCTCATGCACCGGCCCCCCATGAACGGCCGCAAAATACTTCCGGCCTTCAATGTGCTCGATTGGCGCGGGGATCCGGAGCGACCGGGACCCTGGATCGGACTCTCCGAAGATCATCAGGATCTGGTTCTTTACGGAAACGATGGCGGGTTTTTCTATGCGGTCCCGCATCCTCCGGATATTCCGGACAATTCCGGGCCCGTAAAGATCGACGTCGAGCAGCGCTATCGCGATCGCACTACGGAGAAACTGAAAAATTCGCCGTTCCTGCTGATAGAGCCGGTCCACCAAATCATTTTCAAACCCTTTGGAATCGCTTCGTGGACCAAGATTTTCGTCAATGAAGATTATCACGGCCGGCAAATGACGTTCCTTATCGACCCGAGAAGAGGCGAAGGTCACCTGGTGGGAGGAAGGTTCGCGATAGGCAGCGCGGCGTGAGGAGGCTCAGATGGCTCAAGCTTTCGTGGTTGGCAATCGAATCGGCAAGAAGAAAGGCAAGAAGAAAAGTGCTCCCTCAGCTCGACCGAAGAGAAAAGCACGAAACAATCCGCTCGAGGCGGTAATCACAGGCGCGGGTTTTAATCCGCGGAAAGGCAAATCTATGGCAAAGAAGAAAGGCAAGAAAAAGCATTCGGGCGCGCGGGCAGGGAATCCACGCCGCAGGCGCAACGAACCCAATGCGCGCCGCAGGCGGCGCACAGCGCACAATCCCATCCTGCCCGTAGAGACCAAGCGCGTTCCTGGCCTGGTCGTGGGCGGCGTAACGGGAGCTGTGGGTTCGGTGTGGATTCCGCAACTCATTCTGCCCAGCGTTACCGGCTGGCTTTCGTTTATTTTGAATGCTGCGGTGGCCGTTCTGGGCGCGTGGGGTTTGGGAGCCTTGAATGCTCCAAATGCCGCCCTCGGCTGGCTGATCGGTGGACTCAGCGCCACGTTTGGGCTGATCCTGGACAAGGTTACCGGCAAGCAGATCATCCAAGTCTCAGCTCCCATGGGGCAGTTCTATCGCCGCAGCGGAGTCTATCTGCCCTCGGCCGTGCGCTCAGATCTGACTACCGTCGGCCCACCGCAACCCGCGGCGGCCGCGCTTCCCGCGGCTGTACCTGTCACCGGCTCGCAGAAAGCGAAGACCATGGGTTGGTCACAGCTTCGCCGGCGGGCAGGGTAAACCAAGCGCTCGCAGCTTATCCCTCGAGCGCGTAGATCAACTTTTTGCAGTGGCTCCGGCGATCGGACACGTCCCGGCAGCCGGAGCCTGACATCTGCAACTAAATCTCTCCATCTTTCGAGCCGATGGAGCACGAGAGGAAAACATGAGACAACATTTTTTAGAAGTCGATGAAAGCGAGCTGGGCCGTCCGCATCTGCGCCGCCGCAATCCGGTGGCCACCGGCGTCATGCCCGCTTCGCCTTTGGTGCCTGACATGCCTCTGATCACCCTGGACATCAAGCGCCAGGACCTCTACACCTTCTATCAGGTTGCGGTGAACACCCCGCTAAAAAAGCAGGTGATTTTTGCCGTAGGCAAAAACGGCACATACACCCCGATCGGGGGAAGTCCGTTCCAGCTCACGGCATTGCACACCAACCTGCTCGTCGGGGCGTCAGGGGGCTTGGCCAATCCTCAGCGCTTCATGGCGCAGGGGCTTTGCCGCTTCGCCTCCGAAGACATAAACCCTTACGATCTGCTCAACTGGAATCGTGGGACGTTGGTGACCTTCCATGTGGGCGACACGGAAAAGCAATACTTCCAGGGCCAGTTGATTCAGATCCCGCAGCCCTCGGCGATCCAAGTGCAAGGCACCTGGACGGCCACCACCAACCAAAGCTCGACGTTCGCAACCACTGCGTGGCCGGTTAGTCACAACTACGTCGAGCTTCAGACTGTGGGTCTTCTGGATCCCGACACGGGCGCGGAGATCCACGATCCGGGGCTGACGCTCGATCAAGGTCAGTACTTTGATCTCGAGCTCGATCCGACCCAGACCAGCGGAGCGTTTACGGTTTGGACCACGATCAACAGCCCATTGGGATTTGGGATCATCGCCTACTTCCACTTGATCGGCGCCCTTGGCGTCTCGGTCCAGTAAGTTTTGGAGGAGTCGAGGCACCAGGCTTTCCTCGGTGCCTCCGCGCCTCTCGCGTGAACCGTAAATTGCCCAATTAGGAGGGCATCATGAGTTCAGGGAGTAGTACGCAAACCTGCCCTGCCTGCCAGGGCACCGGTGGTAATCCCGTTACCGGAGGAACCACGCCTTGCCCGGCTTGCAACGGGCAGGGGCAGCTCGACAACCGCTATCCCACGCCTTTTGATATCGTGTTCGGAGGCATGGCCGGATCGTTCCAAGTCCCAAGCGGAGGCCAGACTGCGTTTCCAAAGCAGATCGCGCGGGACTTCGAATGGGAACTCATCTTTATGATGGGCCAAGCTGATTTTGCCGCCGGCCTCGCCCTACAGCTCGAGGACCTCGGCTCCGAATTCAAGTTTTCGGATTACCCTGTCGCCTTCTCGAGCTTTTGTGGAACCGCTCAGTTGCCATTCCCTGAAGGGCTCGAGCCTTATCGTTTCGGCAAAAAAACCAATCTTCAAATCACCGCTTACGACGTCGGAACGATCGCCCAGCCGAACACGGTAATAGCAACTGGTGATGGGACCACGAAGGCTTTCACGGGCGTTCTCATTCGCAATGGGCAGCAGCTTGGCGGACCGGTTCTGCCGGGCAAGCTAACTGTTACCGCAGGAGCGGTGAGCGGAACCGATGCGGCCACGGCAGGCGTCATCGCTGGCACGAACATCAGCGGCTCCATCAATTACCAAAACGGGATCGTGTCCGTGGCGTTCACCACCGCGCCGACGGCTGGGACCGCAGTTACCGTCGCTTGGACCAGCGGCGTGCTCATCAACAACGTCGAAATCGACATGTGGGGCCATGCGTTAATCGAGCCCCGCGGAGTTGGGGCCACGCAGCCTCCGCTTGGCTCTTAGGTTCGCTTTCGGCCAGCCACTCGAGCGCGTCCCGCAGGGCGCCTCGGGTGGCAGCCTTAGTTAGGAGTCTCGTATGGACTACGATTCCTTGATTGCTTCCTATCAACAACGCGCCAAGATCGCCGATCAAGTTGCGGTGGGAGCTGGCGCCTCGCATGAATTGGGTCTGGGAGCCACTTCGGCGCTTTTCCATATCGCTATGCAATTGGCGCAATTGAACAAAAACCTTGAAGCTCTGACGGCCGCCAAAGCAACGAAGTAGAGGCGGCCTTATGCCGCCACCTGGCGGGATGAACCCGCCGCTACGGATCTAACATGAATCCATTTACGCAGCCAAATGACAGTCCGATGCCTTCGAACGCCTTAGGGCTTTGGCTGGGCTACCGAAAACTAATCACTCGAGGTTACGTTCCGGACGCTCGAGAGCGGATCAGGCTGGCGAACACGCGCCCTTATCAGGCGGTGATCGATTGGGAGCTGGGGCCGGAGCAGACGGATTCTTTCTTTACGACGACACCAGGCTACTTGGCCGTTTGGGGAATAGTGGGAAACACCGTGCAACCGGAAGGCGTCGAAATAACGATTTTCGATCCCGAGCGCAACCGGCCGATGACCGACAATCCCATCTCGATCAATAACCTGGTCGGAACGGCTCAGAAGCCGTTTTTCTTCCGCAGCTCGCGAGGCGCTTTGGCGAACCGTGGTGGGCTCTACGTTTTCGAGCCGAACACGCAAATCCTGGCCAAGGTAGCAAACCTTTCCCTCCAATCTAATTCCGGGCAGATCGTGCTTAACGGCCGGATACTTGTGCAAGGGCAGACCATCGACGCCGATTTCCCTCCCGCCGCTGAAGATACGAGCCAGCAGTACATGCAGGAGCCGCCCTGGATCAAGATGCCAGCGGCGGGCGAACCTTTCAATCCCGCCGCATCGATCCCAGTGCCTCCCATCGGCTCGACCTCGACGATTGTGACGCACACGGTTGGCGTCGGCCGCAATAGCGTAGTGAACCGCATGGCCAATGAAATTGAGGGCCAGCCCTGGGTAGATGGTGATGGCACGCTGGTTTGGCAGTTTACCAAAAACGGAGTGCCGGTAAAGAATCAGGAGAACATCGTTTCGAGTCTGGGCGCAGTGAATCAGCCGGCTCCGTTTGGACCGTTCCGCGCGATCGAAAACGATGTGCTAGCCTTGACCATCACGAATGTGGCCATGCCAGTGCCCTCGACTCCAAGCGCTGCGCCGCTGGCTCGAGGAAGGTTTGATGGCTGGGATTATCCGAAGGATTTGGGTTAGCGGTGGAGCTCCGCGCCTTGCGGACGCGGGGTTTTCGTCTGACCCGTGCTATGACGGTTTAGACCTCCTTCCCCGCGTCCGCCACTTTTAAGCTTTACCGCAGAGGCGCAGAGGCTCTGCTGCTGAGCGCCTCAGCGGTTAAGGCAATCGTACCACCCAGGTCGTCCGCGTCAATCCTGGCGCATCGTCGTGAGCAAATTCGGGCACTTTTCGAGGCTGTGAGGAGAAAATGAGCGAAACGCGGTTTACGGGCAAAGCCGGATGGTTTCCTGTCGCCGTTCTTTTGGCTTTTCTTCTCGTTCTGGCGATAACCTGCAAGCTCAGCGTCCCAGAGCCTGTGCAGGCCCAATTCGCCGGCCAACCGGTCTTTAATTCCTCGTTTACCATCCAAATCCCCGCCGCTAAGGGCAGCTACCAATATTTCAATGTGCCGAACCGCGGTCAGCTTGCTGAAACCGTAAGCTACACATGGGGAGCTCCATGCGTCAACACCGGATCCTCCTCGGCCACATTCGCACTGGAGGGGTCCGACGACAACAAAACGTGGTTCGTGCTCGCAAGCTCGGTGGAGATTGACAGTACAGCCTCTTCCGCTATTCTCTATTCAAATGGTTATTTCAACTTCAAGCGCATTTCCTTTCCGGCCTGCGATCTGAGCGGACCTGCCACCATCATTGGCGTTTATACGGGCTACGGTGTCCAGTTGCCCATCAACCGCACTTCCTCTGATGTGATTTACCTGGCGGCTCAAGCCTTTGTGAGTCTCGGCCCGGCGGGCTACTATCTCGTGGACGGCTTCCAATGCTATAACCCGAATCCCACGGTTGCCTATCTGGTCGTCGGTCCCGAGGTCATCGGAATTGGGGCGAATCAAACTTTCGATTACAAGGGCTCGCCTTTTCTTGGGAACGGTGGAACCAGCGTCGTTGGCGCCTTCACCGCGCCCGGCCATTCGACGGCGGTCAGTACCGCCGTGCCTTGCACTTTCGAGTTAAACGGCGGACCGTTCTACCCGCTCAGCCCGCAAACTCTGAACTGAGGTGCAAATGGACATCGCATCGCTGGTGGCACAAATTGCGGCGTCCATGGGCATCGACCCCGTCATTGCGGTGGCCCAAGCTCAAGCGGAATCGGACTTCGATCCAAACGCCGTCAGCTCCGAGGGCGCGATCGGCGTCATGCAGCTCATGCCGGACACTGCTGCTGGTCTCGGCGTTTCAGATCCCACCGATCCCACGCAAAACATCACGGGCGGGTTGACATTCGATTCCCAACTGCTCGCGCAATTCGGCGGTGATTGGTCAAAAGCTTTGGCCGCTTACAATTGGGGACCTGCGAACGTCCAGAAAGCGATCGCGACTTACGGCCCTGATTGGTTTAGCCACGCTCCCAGCGTAACGCAGAATTACGTCAATAAAATTCTCAGCGCAGAAGGATCGATCGAGCTGTCAAGCGAAGCGATCGACGGAGCGGTCGCGCCGCCCGCGCCCAACGAGATCCCGACCTGGGCGGCGCCCGCGGCGATCGCGGTAGGCGTGGGAGCAGTGTTGGTTTTTGGAGGCGTCTTATGAAAGGAAAATTCACCGCTGAGGCGCAGAGACGCAGGAGAACTAAGCTATTACAGCTTTGCCTTTTGATGTTTGCCTTTTGCCTTTTGCCTTTCTCTCGCGCGGTCGCGCAGACCGCGATTTATTCGGTGCCCATCCAGTACATTCAGCCCTACGATGTTACCCAGGCACTCCAGCAAATGTATTGCGACACTGCCTCGTTCGGAATGGGAACGAACATGGAGGAGTGGCAGGTAGCAAGCAACCTGGCTTGGAACGATCCCGGCCGCGATCGCACGCATCCGTGCTGGGTGGATTGCCACGGTCAACTGCACTGTAGCGGGTCCTGCTCCGCGGCGTTTCCGAGCGGTTGCGCTGGCGCATCGAATCCCGTCAATTGGTACGTGAACAACACGCTAATCGGAACCCAGCCAGGCGGGGATTTCGATGCCGCAGCCGGAATCACGCTGACTGGAACGAATGACCCTACCAATAGCCGCGTGCATATCACCATCAGCGGAAACGGTTGCGCGACAAATACCGGAGGCGTGGTTCCAGATTCTACTTTTTGTGCTGGGCCGCCTTACGCGACTTCCCCAGTTTCGCCCCCGGTGGTTCAATCCGCTCTCATCAACGAGCCTGCCTGCCCATTGTCGGAGCCATTAAACCTGCCGGTTACGGCCGGCGACACGATTATGGTGATCGCCACTTGCGGCGAAGGCCAATCGGGTGGCAGTTGCGGTACCTTCTCAAGCAACAAACCCATAATTTCCGATTCGCAAACCAACACTTACGCTTTGGTCGATCCGGCCCTTTCCGGAAATCCCTTCCCGATGGGCTATATGGGCGCCTGGGTGGCCACCGCAACCGCTTCCGCTTCAGGGCCCTTGACGGTTACCGTCACGAACCTCGCAACCGCCGCCTACAACGCCATCGGGATAATGGAAGTCAAGAATCTCGGCGCCTTTGAAGGCTACGCCGACAACGACGTCGGCCAAAACGCCGGCGGGCCGATGACCGTAACGACGAGTTACACGACGCTGAACAACGGAGATTTTTTGCTTTCTGTGGCCGGGTCATTCACCAACAATCCCGCCGTCACCATGTACCAAAACTCCGCCAACTGGCTGAACGTCGCTCCTCCCGAAGAATATAACGACGGCACGTATGACGTTTGGTATAGCCTCTCTGCAAGCTACCAAGGCACCTCGGGCGCGCAGTCGATAACCTGGACTTCCTACCCTGGTGGACCTGCCGTCATCAGCGAAGCCGCGGCGCTTATCGTTGCTTGGAAACCGAGCACTTATCCTCCGTCCGGATCCGGCCCGCCAAGCTTCCGCCTTCAGGTTCCGACCGATGTTCCTTCCTCGATTCTCGGCTTGCTGAATTTTCAAATCCTTTCGCAGACGTTCTACGCTCTCCCCGCGTGCAGCGGAACGACCGAGGGCACGATCCGGCCGATTTTGGATGCCACGGTCACCGCTCAGGGAGCCACTATCAGCGCCGGTGGTGGGACGAGCCATGTGCTAGCGTACTGCAATGGCAGCAATTGGGTTGTGGCCAGCGGAAGTCCGGGCGGAAGCTTGACGACGTTTCAGGACGCCACGAATATCCTCGAAAGCTCCGTTGGCGCGACGCAGGCTGACACCTATCAGGCCGGGCAGGATGCGAGCTCCTCTTCAGCGCTCGGCAGCGTCACGGTTCGTGGAGCAGACCAATCCGGCGCGGGAGGCGCGTCCTCAGCCGGCGGTGGCGCATACCTTCGAGGCGGCAATAACGCCGCAACCAATGCGGCAAGCGAAGCCGGAAGTCTGATTTTTTCTCCCGGCATGTCAACGGGCACGACGCAAGGCGAGCAGGGCATCCTGATGATTCATCAGCCGTTCGTGAAGGGCACGACGGTGACCATGTGGAATCTCGAATGCTTCACCGCGGCGATGACGGTTGCTGACTGCCCGGCAACTCCGGGGAACATAGCCGGAGTGGCCCATTTTGTGGGCACCAACACGGTTTTGATTCATGCCTGGGATTCGGAGTCTCCGGTAAATGCCAGCGCCGCGGTCACCGTGACTCACACGGTATGCGCCGGAGCGACGGCAGGAAAAGTGACCGACTCCGGAGGCACGGCCGCGTGCACGGCCCTGCAAGGGATTCAAGTAGGAATCGTGATTGCCGTCGCGGGAACCTGGAACCTCCCCGATGGTTCGAGCTTCACGCTTTCCACCACTTTGCCGCTCGTCCAGCTCACCCCGCCGACTCTGCGCACAGCGATTCAAACCAACGGGTCTAACAACACTTCTCAGTTGGGAGTGAATTTCGAGAACTCGAGTAGCAATTCCGTGGGCTTGACGGTCACCGTCTCGAACCCTTCAACTTACAACGAAAAGTGGGAAATCGGTGGCTCCTACACGGGCTCGCTTGCCACCATCGCGCCGATCACTTTCGACAACGACACGCAATCAAGCACGCCCTTGACGACCGCGCAGCTCACCGGGCACACGCAGGTGTCCTACTCTGTGACGGTGTTCGAAATTGATATTTTCGCCGACACCGGCACCAGCCAATTGAATGTGTCGAAAGTCCACGCGGGCACGCCCACGGCCCTGATGAGCGCAGCGCTTCCCACAGGAGCGAGCGGAGCCCTCGCCTGCGCAAGCATCAATGCGACCTGTGTTGATGGCGCGACAACTCCCTCCGGGACGGTTTCGATTGTGACCGCCGGCTCAGCAAACGTGCTGGCGGCCGGCGATCTTGTCGAAGTCACCGGAGCCACCGCGGATGGCACCGCGACGCGCGTCACCGCGATGGTTCACATGCACCACTGAGGCATCTATGCGAAAAGTTATTCAGGCTTTCCTTTGGCTGATTTTATTCTCGAGTTTGGCTCTGGCCGTAACACCGCCCTCCGTGCCCTCCACTTGCGGCTCGGGCAGTTCAATCTGCGCTTGCGCAAACAGCGCCGGGTCAGGAACCGCAAACACTGTTTCCTGCACTATCAACAGCGTGACCGGAACAGTCGGAATTTTGGTCCACACCGTCTGGTACCAGCAGGCGCTTGACGGGCAGACAATCGCTATTTCCGATTCCTCTTCGGGCGGAGGCACTTCCGACACCTTCTCAGTGGGGAACGTCTGCTATCAAACCGCCATACCTACCTACTTCATCGCCTGCTCGAATTACGTTTGCAAGAGCACGCTCTCGGCCGGAAACTTCACCTTGACGTCTACCGCTTCGCCCACGGGCGGAGAATATTACGGCATCGATGCGGAGATCATCAGTGGGACGACCGCAACCGGCTGCTACGATCAAAGCGGAGGATGGTCTGCCGGCGGATCGCCGTTTTATACTTACACCGGATGCGTCAACACCGGCTCATGCCCAAACGGCGGTACAGGCGATATCTCTGTGGCGGAGGAGCTGGCGATCGGCTTTATAACTAACGGAGCCGCACCGACACCGGTTTCGCCCTTCGCTCAGATTCAAGTGCTTGGCGGAAACCAATCGGCTTACGTGCAAAATCCAACCGTGGGCTCCGCTCTCGAAGTTCAGTGGACAAGCACCGGTGCGAATTACGTGGCGCTGATCGACACCTTCAAGCCTGTCTTTCCGCCCTCGACAAAGATTCGCCACAGCGTAAAGCAACAGTGAATGATGGTCGTGATTGTGAACTCGGCACCGAAGCTTCGGCCCAAAGACACGCTCACGCCGCGCGAACGGGAGCTGATCGACTTTGTTTCGAAGGGGCTAACGATTCCGGAAGCGGCGGCGGTAATGGGCATTTCGCGGGAGACGATTCGAAATCATCTGCGCTCGATTTATGATAAAGTGGGGGCGTCGAATCTGGAAGAGTTGCGCTGCATGTACTGCCCCGACAAACAAAAGGCAGATAGTGAGATGGGCAGGTAGGCAGATGGCAAAATATTTTGTAAATGCGGTTTCCGGGAGCGACGCGAACAGCGGGCGAAGCGCGGCGTCGCCTTGGCGACACGGTCCTTGGTCGAAAGACGCGACCGGCCGGGCCGCAGCGGCGGTTCTTGTCGAAGGAGATGAAGTTCTCATCTCCGCGCAAACTTCGCGCAAGCCGAACCGCAGATGGAAGGATCTAAACGATGGAGTGGAGAAACAAGCTTAGCAATCTGTGCTCGAAGGTCTTCTCTGGGATCCGCGTTGGGCCGCTGCTTTTTGTCGCGAGCTTCATCTTTTCAGCGGCCATCGCATGGCACGTAATCAAATCCCCGTTGCCGGCGCGCGCCGCACCAACTGCTATAGGCCAGCCGCTCCTGGCGGTGCTCGATTCCCCGAGCATCACGATAGCCGCGGCTACGGCCACGAGCTCGCCCACTCCCACTGCTGGGGCTCACGAAGCGCAAATCCAATGGACGTTCGGCACGGTGACGGGTAGTTACGGGACCTGCACCGTGCAGGCGGAAACATCTTATGACGGATCGAATTACCTCACTTTGGGTTCAGCCGTCTCGGTCACCGCCACGAGCAAAACTATCAACGCCTGGACGCTCATCGAGCAGCTCGGAACGACCTCTGTGACCAGCTCCGCGGTCAGCTCGAGCGCCGCTCTCGGCTTCGGCCAGATCACGGAATTTGTCTTTGCCTGTTCATCTTACGGCACCACCGCCCCGGTCACGATTTCTGTGATCTATAGATAGGAGATTCGAATGAAAAAGCTAATTGTTTTTCTGTTGGGAATTCTACTTGCCGGCTTCGCGGCACGCGCAACAGCGGGACAGCCTCTTGCGGAATTGCCCTTGGAGAGGCTTGCCCCGCATGCTTTGGCGCTAGCCGCTTCCCCCGCGACAACCACTTGCACTCACCCCTGCATCGCGTTTTCATTCACGGCTTCTACCTCGAGTGCGGCGCAAGGCTACAACTTCTATTTTGGGACAGCCTCGGGCGGGGAAAGCGCCACGCCGGTAAATTCGGCGCTTCTCACTTCGCTTTGCTCGGGCACAAGCTGCTCGGCCATCATCACCGCGCCCAGCGGGACGGGTGGGAATGCCACTTCCTCTTTGATCGCTCCCAACGCAACCGTGTACGCAACCCTGGAAGCTTGCGCAACATCGGCCTCCACAGGCAGTCTCGTATGCAGCGCGGCGTCGAACGAGGTCAAGTGCATAATCCCTTTACTGACCACGGACATCGCCGCCCCCACGTCGCTTGCCGGAACACCGAACTAGACGGCCGTGTCCGCCGAATCGCGGAAACGCTTGGCGTCATTGAATGAGCAGGCTGCTCTTAAAACGAACTTCTTTCAATTCCATTTGCACTCAGGGTGAACTCTGGCTTGACGGCCAGTTCTTTTGCTTCACGCTCGAGCCGCCGCGCGAATCTGCGCCGGTCAAGCCTCGGGCGATTCCCCTTGGCACTTACAATTTTGTTATTGCGCCGCCATCCGAAGAGCATCGCTATGACCATCCCTTGCTCGAGGATATTGCCGACTTCGAGGCGGTGGAAATCCACATCGGCAACTTTCCGAGCGACACGCGCGGCTGCATCCTTCTAGGGCTTCAGGCCGGCACGAATGCGGTGTTCCGAAGCGGGGAAGCATTAGAGATGCTGATGCAGGTCCTTTCAGGCGGAACTATCGTGATCATTGAGGCACCAGTTGAAACAGCTTCTTCCTAAATTGGCTTTGGTTACTTGGCGTCATTAAATGAGCACGCTGCTCTTAAAACGAACTTCTTTCAATCTGATTTGCACTCAGGGCGAGCTGTGGCTTGATGGGCAGTTTTCTTGCTTCACGCTCGAGCCGCCGCGCGAATCTGCGCCTATCAAGCCGCGAGCTATTCCTCTGGGCATTTACGCTTTTGCGATCGCACCGCCCAACGAAAAGCACGCCTGCTATCACCCGCTGCTCAAGGAGATCCCCGACTTCGGGGCGATCGAGATCTATATGGGGAATTTTCCAAGTGATACCAAGGCACGCATTTTGGTTGGCAAAGCGGCTGGGACGAACGCCGTCTACCGCAGCAGCGAAGCCTTTGCCGATCTCATGTCGGTGATTTCTGCCGGAACCATCTTGATTGTGGAAAGCGAGACTTCGAGTGAGCAAACTTGATCTGAGCATCGTACAGGCCGTCATCTCGGCCATCGTGATGATCATTTTGGGCGCCTTGGCGCGCAAGATCGGCAAGATCGACAAGGTTTCGGAATCCGTCAACGAGATCAAGACCATGCTCTTCGGCCACGATGGCCACGGCGGGATCCAGCAGGAAATCGAACACTGCGGAGAAACTCTAACGCATCA
>Ga0187770_10000110_pt1 | contig 36417 bp, 39 predicted proteins | sample 0116_SJ02_MP02_2_FD_133154 | JGI IMG/M metagenome (GOLD analysis project Ga0187770, IMG submission 133154) | Tropical peat soil microbial communities from peatlands in Department of Meta, Colombia - 0116_SJ02_MP02_20_MG | ecosystem: Environmental > Terrestrial > Soil > Wetlands > Peat | place...
GAGTGCTGACCTAGATTACAACCTGATGGGCACGATGAACGTCCTTCGGAGCGTCGCAGACAACGGCGTCCCCGACTTCGTCTTCGCCTCGACCTCTGCCCTTTATGGCGAGGCGGAGGTCACTCCCACCCCCGAGGACTATTCAGGGATTCAGACCTCCTTCTACGGCGCCTCGAAGCTTGCAGGAGAGGCATTTGCATCGGTGTTCGTCCAATTCAGGCCGATGAAGTTCTGGGCATTTAGGTTCGGGACGGTTCTTGGGGAGCGGTGCAGGAGAGGGGCGATCTGGGACTTCGAACACAAACTGATTGAAAACCCAAAGGAGCTGGAGATACTCGGGGACGGGAAGCAGATCAAGGACTATCTTTCGGTAAAGGACTGCGTTGACGGTGTGATGCTCGGATACGAGAAGAGTTCGTCGTCGGTCAACATATTCAATCTCGGTCTGAAGGAGAGGACATCCGTCGACGAAGTAGCTGACATAGTTATCGAGGTAATGGGCCTGCAGGGGGTGAAGAGGAAATACACTGGTGGGCCCCGCGGATGGAAGGGAGACAACCCGGTGGTCCAGCTTTCCAGCGAGAGGATACGGAGGCTGGGGTGGAGACCAAAGACTTCCCCGAGAGAGGCAATCCGCACGACCGCAGAATGGACCCTAGAAGAACTAGGGAAGAGGGGCGCCTAGGCACACATGGCAAAGGTCGCTGTCACGGGAGGGGCGGGGTTCCTCGGTAGTCACATCGCGAAGAGTCTCCTCGACGAAGGGCGCGAGGTATCCATCGTAGACGACATGTCAGCCGGGAGCACTCGGAACCTCAGGGACGTCGGGGTGAAGCAGAGAGTCGTGAAGGGAGATCTGAAGGACTACGGATTTGCGAAGCATTCACTAGAGGGGGCGGAGACAGTGTTCCATTTCGCAGCTGAGGTGGGGAGCGTGCAATACCTTCACGGCTCTCAGTCGAGGGAGCTCTCTGCGCTGCTGGCGAACATCACCATAGACGCAAATATCTTCCGCGCATGCGCGGAGAACGGCGTAAGGAACATAATCTATGCATCGAGCGTCTCGGTATACCCGTTCGACAGGCAACTCGGGGGGCACATCAAGTTCGGAGAAGAGGATGCGGAAGCGAAGGTGAACCCCGAAGGGGGGTACGGGTGGTCGAAGTACATAGCCGAGAAGGAGCTCTCTTACCTGTCGGACATGGACGTCGGGGTCGCCCGGATATTCCACGCCTACGGGAAGAACATCTACATCAGGCCTGACAGGAGCCAAGTAATCGCCTCGCTCATGAGGAAGGCAGTGCGTTACCCCAAAGAGGATTTCGTCGTCTGGGGGGACGGCCGCCAGCGACGCTGCTTCGTATACATCGACGATGTAATGGGTGCCCTCCTCGGCTTGCTTCGTTACGTGGAGGCGAAGGGGAGCCTCACTGTCAACATAGGGAGCACAGAAGAGGTTACGGTTCTTGAACTCGCCAACAGGATTATCGCCCTTTCCGGAAAGAAAATCGAGCCCAAGCTGGACCCCACTAAACCGTCGGGGGCTCTCAACAGGATGCCCGACCTTTCCCGCGTGAAAATGACACTAGGCTGGGAGCCGACTACCCCCCTCGCAGATGGCCTTTCGAAGACCTTCGACTGGGTACGGACCAGGCTCTAGGCCGTTTAGATATTCAATTCCCCCGGTCCGCAGACGCACCAGGGTGACCGAAGCCTATTTCTACGGAAACCAAAGAGGCTGAAAACCCGAATTGGTAGACAAGCCCGGACGACGCAAGAAGAACAAGTTCCCCTGGGGGAAGATTGCTGCCGTCGTCATCGGAGTTCTGATCGTCGGGGCGATTGGATACTACGTCTACGAAACCTACATCTACACTCCCCCCCCTGTCTATGCGAAGCTCGGGACGAGCCAGGGGTACGTCTACGCAGAGCTCTACCCTGGCTGCGCACCGCAAACCGTGGCCAATTTCGTCAACCTGACGAAGTTGGGATTTTACAACGACCTGGTCTGGCACAGGATAGTGCCCGGCTTCGTGATCCAGACAGGCGACCCTAACACCAAGGGCGCGGTAAACAGCACCCGTTCGACCTGGGGGAAGGGGCAGTCGAGCCAACAGATCCCATTCGAGTGGTGTGGTTGGCTCCACAACTACGCCGGGTACATTGGGATGGCCAGCACCGCCGCCAAGGGTCCCTCGACCTCGCAGTTCTTCATAAATCTCACGAACAGCACGTCCAATCTCAGCCTCGACGACAACTACACCGTCTTCGGAAAGGTGATCTGGGGGATGAATGCCGTATGCGCGCTCGCCAGTCCAACGAAGGACCCGACGTACCCTGCGTCAAACACCGAGTTGTACTCTCAGCCCATCAACCTGGCTAGTGCCCTGCTGAACAACGTCACGATAATCCAACAGTCACAGGCCCCAGCACCGCAGCCGATTGTAGCGTGTAAGGCCTAGGCCTACCAGCCGCGCCTTTCAGACTTCGCCCTGACCTTGACTACGCCGTAATGAACCGCGCACGACACGCAATAGAAGCGATTGACCGTGGGCGACGCTATGTATGCTCCAGCAGCCCTGAGCTCTCTCGCCAGAGTCGGTTCGACCAGGTTCAGGCGCGTCGTCACCCTCTTCGCCTTGTCTCTGGGGACGCTGGCTCCGCAGTTGCTGCAGTAGACAATGTCGCTACGCCCCTTCCCCCCCTTTGAACGCCCCCGACTCTTTCGCTTCTTGGACAACTGCTCGAAGTGGCGCGATTTCCCTTCCCTATTTAACTTATGTCGATATCATCGGCTCCAGGGTACCCTGTGGGGCGGCGTTCGAGCAGAAGATTTGAATGGCCGCCGTCGCGCCCGGTCGGCATGGCCTCACACGAGCAGCTTTTCCGGACCACGGTCGTCGGCCGCCAAGTTGGAAGGCCCGGGCAATTCCCACAGACGACGAAAACCGGGAGAAAGCGTTCATAAGACGACCAGGGGGGCGGCGAACGGTTTGAAGGTCCTGGTGGCAGGGTTCATAACGATCGATACCATCCAGCTACCGATGCGCCAGATAACATCGGTGGGAGGACCCCCGGCCTACGCGGGTCTCGTCTGCTCAAGGTTCGGCAATGATGTGATACCCCTGACCAAAGTCGGGAACGACTTCCCGGACGAGCAGGCGGTCTGGCTCGCCCGCAACGGCATCGTGCTGCGTGCGAGTGACAGGAGCGCGACGAGGCCGACGACGCGTTTCAAAATCACCAACTCGTCGGGGACGAGGGCCTTAGTGATGAGTAGCAGGTGCGAGGACCTGAGCGATTCCCAGATTCCCCCCGACACGCGGCTCGACGCGTCCCTTGTCAGCCCCCTCGCGGGAGAAGTCTCTCCGCCTCTGCTCACAGAGCTATCCGCTTGTTCTGACTTCACCTTTCTGGATCCGCAGGGGTTTGTCCGCTCGTTCGACACCGGAGGGAAGGTGTCTACGTCCCCACTCCGCGAGAAAGGTATCCTGTCCAAGGTCGACGCCGTTAAGATGGACAGGACAGAGGCGGAGATGTTGACCGGGAAGTCGGACCCGCGTCAGGCCCTTGAGAAGGTCGCGTCCATCGGGGTGAGGAAGGCGATTGTTACGCAGGGAGGCGAGGCATGCTTTGTGCTTGACGGGACGAGGATATACCAGGTCCAGGTCCCGAAGGCCCCCGTCGTCGACACCACTGGGGCGGGGGACATCCTAAGCGGGGCAACGATCTCGTGGTACCTGAAGACGAGAGACTTCCTCCGCAGCGCCTGTTTCGGGATTGCTGCCTCGTCGCTCTCCCTGCACATGATTGCCCTGGCGAAGATAGACCTTCCTATGAGCGTGGACGAGACCGCGATGAGACTCTTCTCGATGGCGAGCCCCGTGGCCGTCTTCTGATGCCCTCGAACGTCTCCATCGCCGACTCTAGCGCCTCGCGAGTGGGACTAGCACGCGTCGCGCTCGCCGCCGCTTTGAGGGCGCCCGCCAGGTTCCCCCACGCTGCGGCCCTCTCCGGAGGTGCCCCCGAGAGAGAGTAGCAGGCATAAGCCGCTAGGAAAGCGTCCCCAGAACCAGTACTGTTGACCGCATGCAATCCGAGCGCCTCGAGCTTGAAGGAGGGAACCGAGCAAACGCCTCGGCCTGAATCTACCAGACACCCCGAGGAGCCCAGAGTCACCACGACTACGAGTCGCGGATGCTGACGCCTGAGCCTGAGCAGCCCGCTCCTTGGGTTGGGATCCGAGGTGAGGCGGGAGAGCTCGATTCTGTCGAGGACGAGATGGTCCGCGAGTCCAATCGCTTTTTGGAGGAGCGGACCCCCGCTTCCAATTCTGACGCCTGGGCTGTAAAAGACTCGTGCCCCCGCCTCCTTCGAAGCCATAGCCGCCTCCACAGCCGCCCTCAGTGGCACGTCCATGATCATGGTGGCGGCGCTTGCAGACAGGGAGCGTCTGGCGGAGGGTAGGCGGATGTGGTAAGGGGCGAGTGACTCGTTCGCCCCGAACAGGGTGTGAATCTGCTTTGCGCCCGATTCGTCGACGACCACGTACGCCCTGCCGGAGCTCGCCCCCACAATCGTCGCCACGCCGTCAGTGAGGACCCCCTCCGACCGGAGGCTCACTCGGAGAGGGGCCCCAAGGTCATCATCACCGACGGCGCCCATGAACGAGACACGCCCCTCCCCCAGCAGACGCGCAGCGGCGACCGCCGCATTTGCACCCTTCCCCCCGGGAAGCCCGCCGCCATCAGTACTGGAACCTCCTCGCCTTCTCCGGCGAATCTCTTTTCGAAAATGGTTGTGTCCCAGTTTATTGTCCCGAGTACGGCGAGCATCGGGAGGGCAGCGCTCCCATCGGCCCCGAATTTTCTAGTACGACCTACCGAAGTTCGCAATGTGGACTGCGCCCTTGGAGCAGACCGGGCACTTCGCCTTCGGCGTCTTCTGGTCGATGGGGAAGTTGAGGATCTTTCCCCCCGTCTCCTCCTTCATCTTCGACTCGCACTCAGCTTCTCCGCACCATGGGACCCTGACGATGCCCCCGTGTTCCGTGAGAATCCGCTTCAGCTCAGACAGGGTCGCCGCGTCCCGGGTGTTATCAGCAAGGACCTTTGCCGCCCTCTCTAGCAGGTTCGTCTGGATTGCTTCCAGCTCCCTTGCCACCTCCCCCTCCAGTCTGGCGAGCTTCGCCACCCTCTTACCCCCCGTGTCCCTACGGACCAGGACTGCCTGCTTCTCCTTCATGTCGCGGGGCCCAAATTCTATCCTGAGAGGAACCCCCTTGAGTTCCCACTCGTTGAACTTCCGCCCGGGTGTCAGGTGGTCCCTGTCGTCAAGCCTCGCCCTGAACTTGGTTGACAGGCGCTTCAGCAGCTTCCTCGATTCGGCCAGCACGGCCTCCTTGCTCTCGTCGTTCACTATGGGAACCAGCACCAGCTGGGTGGCTGAGAGCAGCGGAGGGATGACCGCCCCTCTATCATCACTGTGGACAGCGAGCATGACACCGATCTCCCTCGTGCTGATGGCCCAGGTGTTCTGCCATGCGTACTGCTTGTCCCCGTTCTGGTCCACGAATACGATTTCGAACGCCTTTGAGAAGTTCTGGCCGTCCGAGTGCCAGTCGGGTCCCTGGATGGCCTTCCCGTCAGGGAGCAGGTGCTCTATGCTGTAGGTCGCTTCCGCCCCGGCGAAGGTCTCAGATTTCGACTTACGTCCAAGGTATCCCGGCAACGCCATGAACTCTTCAGTTATCTTCCGGTATATTCCCATTATCTCGTCCCTCTCCGCGTCCGCCTCTGGCTTCGTGGCGAAGAGCGTGTGCCCCTCGTTCCAGAGGAACTCCCTCGAGCGAAGAAAGGGGGTCGGGTGCCTGAACTCCCAGCGGACGACGTTGTTCCACTGGTTGAGCCTGAGTGGCAGGTCTCTCCAGGACCGGATCCACTTCGAGACGACATCGTACATCAGCGTCTCTGATGTCGGGCGAATCGCCAGCCTCTCGTCGAGCTCGGAACTCCCAGCCTGCGTCACCCACGCGACCTCGGGGGCGAACCCCTGAACGTGCTCCGCCTCCTTCTTCAGGAGCCTCTCAGGGATGAATATCGGGAAGTAGCTGTTTAAGATGCCTGCCTTCTTGAATTCGGCGTCCGTGGCCTTCTGAATGTTCTCCCAGATGGCATAACCCGCAGGCCTATAGACCATGCAGCCTGAGACGGGGCTGTAGTCGGCCAGTTCCGCCTTCAGGATGACTTGGGTGTACCACTCGTCGAAATTCTCTTCCTTCTTGGCGGCCATTCCTTCCTGGCTGGTCTTGGACATCGGAGCTGGGGACTCCTTGAAGTGCTCCTAATGAAGGTGCCCCTGGGCCGGGCATTTTTACCAGATCGTGCCGAGAATGATAATGGCCAGCCCAAGAAGGACGAATATCAGGGCGGACCCGATCTGCAGCCTTCTAGGCGTGAGTAGCCTGCCAAGCCTGCTCCCGAGGGCTGTTTCGACAGCTACTGCACAGATCAGACCGGACAAGACCGATGAAAACACGAAAAGGGGAGCGCTGTACTGTGCAACTAGGACTACTGTCAGGACCTCCGTGGCGTCTCCCGCAAGGTCCAGGAGCGCGAGAGAGCCAACGAGAGCGAAGAACACTTTCCACGCATTCACCGTCTCGGCGATGCGGGACTCTTGCCTCCCCACCTCCCCCCTTCCCATGAGACCACGTGCCTCCCAGCAGCCATACCCTATCATAACGACCCCACCAGCAAGCCTGATCCATTCCACCGGGACTACGGCGACTATCAGGGAGCCCGCAGCCACTATTATCGTCGTGGTGATGACGAAAGCGGTGGCGCCCGCCATGAAGGCGAGCCTCGTCCTGACCCTGGTCGAGACTGCGAGGAGGAGCAGGGCGTCCTTGTCCGTGAGCTCCGTGATGAAGAGCGTCGCCGCTATCGTCGCGAACGAGAGGGCAGACGGTTCAACCATGGGGCCGCCAACAGTTCCTCTGGCCCTAGCACGCTACCCCTTCTTCTCAGTCGGTCGCTTCCCCTCGGGGATAAGGTAGAGCGCGAGACCGATGACCAGCAGGACGAATGCAATGATGATTCCGAGCGCGGTGGCTCTCTTGCCGATCTCGTAAAGCGAGGCGGGGACGAGGAGCAGCGCGATAGCTGCCGATATCTGCCATTTGGTGACGCCGGGGAGTTTGAACTGGACTGTCAGCAGGTAGCTCAGGAGGACCAGCGCAGCCGGGAATACGATCCCATACCTTCCGATCACGAAATCGGTGGCGGCGCCGGTTATGTCTGTGAACCCGTTTGCATAGAGGGCGCCGATCAGCACCACTACCAGTGAAGCAATGGCGATAGACTGCAGGGTGCCTCCCAGGGAGGCGAGCTTCGCAAGGCGTGCCTGCGGCTCTGTCCCGTTCACCTCGATGATGATGCCGAGCATCACTGCGAGGGATGCCACGATGAAGAGTATGGGGTCTCTAGTGACCGAGAGGTAGACGGAAGACGGGAGGAGCGGAGAAATTCCGCCCTGCACCCAGAGGACGAGCGCGTAGATTATCGGTACCACTATGGGGACAAGGTAGAGCAGGGTTGAGACGTCTTCGTAGCGTCCCCTGGTGCTCATTGATTCGCCTGCGCGACGGACTTGGGCTTAAAACCGTTGTGGGACCCGTCCGGGCGACCAGATGAAGCCGGACGGTTCGCAGGCGTTTCTCGCCTCCCACCCGAGACTTGTGCGGATAGGTGAAGGTAGCCATCGCTTCTAAGAATCCCTCTTACGGCCAAACCTATCCTCTTTCTGTTGACCACCATCAGTGACACCAGCGCAACCAGGGGGATAAGGGAGTAGTAGTATAGCGGCGTGTCCAGGCCGGTGGTGAACAGCATCGTAAGGAAACCGGTAAGCGCGGGCGGATAGAGGAGGACCAGGTTTGTTACTAGGATTGTCGAACCTGCGTAGACCGCGGTTTTCTTCAGATCCGACCCATAGGCCAAAAAGAGGGGAAGACTCAACAGTGCGAAGCGCGGGTCGAAGGCGGCCACGCCGAAGACCACTCCCGCAAGCCTGGGCCTCGCAGACTTTGCCATTGCCAAAGAGAATAGGAGCAGAAACGTCTCAAGGACCTTTGACTGTCCTTCTGCCCACTGCCAGTAGTAACTTGCAGAGAGGGCCCACTGCGGGGTCGCCAGTGGCAGTGGCAACAATAGGATGGCGAGGGCGATGCCCGAAGCCACTAGAACACCCCTCTCTCTGACGAGAGTGTAGACCAACGCGGCAATCAGAGGGAGAAGGAGAAACTGGACGCAATCAAAACCGAGGAGCGCCTCGCCGTAGGGGAGGGCCAGGAATGGTGTAACCAAGAGTAGCATAGATGGGAGGTACTTGTACCCCTCAGGTTCGGGGAGTATTGCGGGCGCCCCGTCGTTCAGGACCCCGTGATAGTAGATCTGAGAAGGATCGTGGAAGAGTCTCCAGGCTGCTGTGTAATATGCAGAGAAATCCTTGGCAAGCAACTGGTTCGGGGCACAGCACCCACCGTCCACATTGGAGGTCTCGGGGATGGCCGTCACAAAGATGGCGAGGTTCAGAAGGATGAGGACGGTGACAATTAGCACGAAAACGACCTCCCCCCTGATTTTCAAGACCCCGTTCGACCGGCTTTTGGCTTGATCCTTCAAGGCCCTCGGATTCCAGTGTGTTCGTGACAGGGGAGATTTAGAAGTTCTCAGCTGCCGTCCAATTCCCCTCTGCCGTGCCCCCATTTTGCGACGCCGCTACGATGGTTGAGGCGGGCCCGAGGTTCTGCGTCCGAAGGTCAGATAGGCGGTGTGCCCCACCATGATGTTAGATGGCCGCGTCATCCCGACCCTCGCTTCGAGATGCCTCAGGAGCAGCTCGACCGTCTCGACCCCGACGAACCCCTCCTCCTTCATCTTTGCTACGAGCTTCTCAGCCTGGTTGGTCGTCGGGGTTATGGCGGCCATAGGCGCCGAAGGCCTCAGGCTGGCCCTCATGCTCCCTATGACCTCCCAGGGGTCTCCGACGTCGAGAACACCGGCATCCATTTCGCGCTCCTCGAACCCGAGCCGGGAATCGGCCACCCTGAAAGTGACGAACCCGGAGAGCCCCAGCCTCTCGATGTTCCTTTTCGCCACCCCCTGAAACTCTGGATTGAGATCGTAGGTATAGACCATGCCTGTGGGCTGCACCAAGTAGGCCATCAGGGCGGTGGTCGCGCCGCTCCCCGTTCCTGTCTCGACCACCCTCGACCCTGCGTGGACACCGAGCTTGACCGCGATCAGCCCGAGATCTTTCGGATAGATCACCTGCGTTTTCCTTGCCAGTTTCATTATCATGTCTTCGACGGTGGGTCTCAGTATGACGAGCTCGTCTCCGAGGCTCGTAGCGGCGGTCACGCCATACTCCTTCCCCACAAGGGCAGAAACGTCGAGGATTCCAAGGTGCGTGTGCAGCTTCGGGGTGTCCCTCGGCTTGATCAGCCACCGCCTTCTTCTGTCCCTGTAAACAAGTATGAAGGAATCTTCCCCTATTTCATCCACGGAGGGCGCCACCAGGAGGAGTTCTATATCCTTGTGTACCGGAGTCCCCTGCACGCGACTATCTCTTGCAGAGGGTTCGCATTCAATTGCGGGCTACTCCCGTTAATCTTCATTTGCACGTGGTCTCCGCCTTTGGGCGACATCCGGGCGACCCCCTCGAGCATCTGTTCCGAGTGGGAACCCAAGGGGGAGCTGTGTATCTCTCGAGAGGTTCAGTCGCAGAGGCCTGAAGTCGATGCGACCCCCCCAGGATCTCGGTTGACAGAATCGACTAATCTTCCGACCACTTAGGGGTGTTCCCGTGGAAGGCGATCCTTCCCGGACGCATGTGCCCGGGGATGACAATTGCAGATTCCCTCGAAGCACGCAATGCGAAATCATTTCTGCTCCTTGTGATGATCTCCGGGTCTGCCCAGGTCGCGGCAAGCCCTGGGTGCTCAACCTCCTCTCTCATGTGATACAGGTCCCCGACGCAGTAGCATGTCTCTCCCTTCGACGCGACGCCAACTATTTGGTGGCCAGGGCTTTCGCCGGGTGAAGGGGAAAGGGTAACGCCGCCCCCTAGGTCCTCCGTCCCGTCAATCAGTCTCAATAGCCCTGATTCATCGACGACGCCGAGCGTTTCCGCCACGTCCTTGTCCCCCTTCTTCCTCGCCTCGGCGATTTCGGCCATTTCCCAGTCCCGCTTCGGAATAATGTGCGTGGCCTTCGGGAAGGACGGGACCAACTTGCCACCGACCTTGCGCGTCAATCCCGCGAAGTGGTCATAGTGGAGGTGAGTGACGACCACCGTGCCTATGTCTGAGGGGGCGACTCCCAGTGCATCAAGCTGATCGGACAGCGCTGGGGGAACTTGTGGAGCGTCCGGGGGCTGAGCCCCATATGCGGATAGCAGCCGCTCTCTGTCCCCGGGGTCGACGATAACCATGCCTATGGCACTTTCGATGAGCACAGTGTTGCTTGGATAGAATGGAGGAGTGGCGAGGTCTCGTGGGTCGAAGTACTGTGACAGGTCGATCTCCTTCCCAAAGACGTCATACAGGCTCATCGCGAAGTCTCCGACGTTGATTACCGAGACCATGGCGTCCCCGATCCTGAAGCTGCGGGGCTCCACCCTAGGCGCGCCACCAGTCGTACCTGAGGAACTCGATCGACCTCTTCTCCCTGTCGGAGATCGCTATTATGAACTGCTTCCTTACCGTGGTGGCCAGCCTCCCGGACCTCACCATGGAAGTGGCGGTCATCCGCGAATCGGGGGAAACCACCTGGACGATGTAGGGGGCATGGTCGATCCCTGGGCCGTGTTCATAGACGGCGAAGTCAGACCCGAACTTGATCCCAGGAGTCACGACGAAACCGTCCTGCCTGAGCTTCTTGTACACCAGGAACTTTTCCTCGAAGTCGGGGTACGAAGCCTCACATATCTCGTGGAGCTGCTTCGGGGTCAGCTCCTTGCCTGACTGATCCTCTACCTCGAGTATCTTCTTGGTGACAAGGTAGTACCCCTCCATGAGGTCGAGGATCAGAGGAGCATCGAACTCGAAGTCCTTGGGCTTCGGAATCCCGAGCGGCTTGCCGTAGTACCCTTCCCTGAACAGCATTCTAGAAGCATCTATGTCCCACACGACTATCCTGTTCTCGAAGAGTCTCCCCTTCGCCCTCTGCCTCGGCATGCCTACATGCCCAGGGCTAGGATGGTGCTGGCATCGGAGGCGTCCAGCATGGCGTCCGCACAATCCTCTATGGCCTCCACGACTTCTTTGACAGTTATCAGCTCCTTCACATTGGTCGCTGTCTTCATGACGGTGGCTACCAATTCCCTATAGTCGTTGTCGATCGATCTCTCGATCTGCTGAACCTGAATGGCCATCTGTATGGACTGATCAGGATTGATCGAAAGCGCCCTGATGCTTTCGTTTAGCTTAGAAATGCCGTCTATTAGGAGACCAAGCAAAGCAGTAATCGAGTCCTTGTACTTCTTGTTCCGAACCGATGACTTCTGAAGCTGCGACATCTTGAAGGCAACTCCGTTGATGTAGCCGAATATGTCTTCTACGGCGAACGCGGCACGGAGTAAGTCCTCCCTGTTGACCAGAAGCGTCCCCACCTGGGAGAGTTCCCTGATGAGCGCAGTTCTCAGGGTCATGACATCCTCCTCGGCCCTGCGGACCCTTTCTATGGCGGCAGAGACCTGAGTCTTGTCTCCTTTGACGAGTCCGTTGAACTCCTCGAGGAGGACCCTGCTTGCGTCAAGGACACGTCTCATTTCGTCCTGAAGAACCACAACCGTCCGACGTCTTGCTTGGGTTTCCCCTTCTTGACCCGACACTGGAGGCGCTCGCTCCAACCCTTGAAATCATTTGGATTTAAAACCGAGGCGATATTCGGGGGCGTTCCTGGAAATAATTCGCTTTATTTCCCGAGTTTCGCCATTTCTTCTTATTTTGTGTGGCGCTGTCGCTCGACGGGTGAAGCTTTGAGAACGACCGCTGCACGACCCGTGTGCTGCAGGGTACCTGCAGAAAAGACCGAGTACTTCCTGGGAGCGTGCAAGGGTCATTACGTGAGGATATCCGGCTAGTGTTCTTTGGATGGGAGGAGTGGACTAGGCGCCTTTGTCTTCCGTCGACTGCTGGGATTGCCTGATCTGGTCCCTGGCTGAAGACGCGAAGATAGATGTGAACTCCATCGGGAAGATGTACTTCGTGGATGGCGATGCCCCGAGCGCTTTCAGAGTATCGAGGTACTGGAGCGTCATCGTCTTCGAATCTATCCCCTTTGCGGCCTGGAAGATCTGGTTGAGCGCGCCAGCGTACCCCTCGGCCCTAAGGACCGCAGCCTGCTTGTCCCCCTCAGCCCGAAGGATGTTTGACTTCTTCTCCCCTTCCGCCACCAGTATGGAAGCCTCCCTCTTTCCGTCCGCTTCGGTGACCGTGGCCCTCCTGGTCCTTTCGGCGGACATCTGGCGGACCATTGCCTCCTGGACGTCCTGCGGCGGCCTGATCTCCCTGATCTCGACGTTCGTTACCTTGATTCCCCACCTCTCCGTGACCTCATCCAGCTTCGTTCTGAGGACCTGGTTGATCTGCTCCCTCTTCGCGAGCAGTTCGTCCAGAGGGATGTCGCCCACGACCGCCCTGAGGGTGGTCGTTGCAATGCCTATCGAAGCACCCTCGAAGTTCTGAACCTGGACGATGCTCTGGGTGGCCTCGATAACCTTGTAGTAGATCAGGAAGTCTATGTCCGTTGGGGCATTATCCTTTGTGATGCACGTCTGGTGGGGGACCTCCAGGAACCGCTCCCTGAGGTCCACCTTGTTGATCCTGTTGATGAATGGGATGATGAAGACGACCCCCGGACCCCTGGCGCCCAGGAGCCTCCCGAGCCTGAAGACCACCACCCTTTCGTATTCTCGTACGATCTTGATGGCGGAGGCGAGGAGCCCGATTATGATTATCGCTACTATCGCATAGATCACGTAGTCTATGATGTCGCCTGTAGTCTGGAGGGCGACCGGCCCGAGGAGGCTCATTTCTCCACCTTCTCTACCGCGAGAGTCTGCCCGGTCACCCCTTTTACCCTTATCGAATCCCCGCGCTGCAGATTATCGGTGGAGGTCACGCTCCACTCCTCGGAAGCGACCATAGCAACTCCCCTCTCACCCGCCCTCAGGTCGGACTCCATCCTCCCCTCCTTCCCGATCAGGATGGTTGGCTCGTTCACCTTTGGTCTCTTCCGCAGCGCGTCTCGGATCGACCTGAGGTATATGCTCCCCACCACCACGGTGACCCCCAGTGCGACAAGGAGCCCGTAGGTGATGTCAGGAATGCCGGTGAATGTGCCCGTGGGCGGCGGCGTCGACGTAGGCGATGGAGCAGCGGCCGCCGGTGGGAACTGGTAGATCAACAGGAAACCAATGATGAATATCACGACGCCTACGGTCGCACTGATGCCGTGTGCCGTCTTTACTTCTAGAAAGATGAAGGCCGCCCCTATGATCATCAGTATCACAGCAAGCGGGGATGCGCCGAACACCCCCAGGCCGAAAAGCGCTGCCACGATAACGGCTACGCCTACAACAGAGAGTATGATGGTAGGGTGATAGATGTCGAAGAGAACAGCAAAGACGCCCAGAAGGAAAAGGAGGCTGGACACGTTGGGATTGCTGAGAACAGAAATCAGCGAGGACCGAATCCCGGGCGTGTTCACGGGCGTGTTAGCGGGGACTCCGAGGGAGGTGAGTGCACCCTGCACCGTGGAGGAATTAATCACTCCGTTGATGACGTGCTCAGCGAGCGCCTGGTCGTCAGGGTAGGACACTCCGTTGGTGACCATGAGCCCGGTGGCGGTGTAGTTCCTGCCGTTGGACTGGGTGAGCGTCATCATATAGGACGCGAACGCGTTGATGTCCTTCGTCATCGTCGAATTCTCCTCCCCCGTCGGAATGCCAGAGACGATGGGGGTGGCCGAACCAATTGTGGTGCCCGGTTCCATGTAGATATCGTTGGAGGACTCGGCTATGTACGACCCGGCAGAGAAGGCGTAACCGCCTTGCGGAGCAACCACGGTCGAGAAGTTACCTCCCCACTGCTGGTAATCTTCGATCGAGCCGATCATCGACTCCATGCTAGCCCCGTCACCTCCGTTGGTTACGAGGACGAAGACCAGATGCCCAGCACAGACGGACTCCGCGTTGCTCACCGTGCTGGCCATGAAGTCTGCCGTGCCCGGGTCGATGTCCGCGTTCAGAGAGGCCACATAGTAACCACTCTTGTTCGAACAGGCTTGACTCTGGGCATGGGAGGCGACCATCGGCGCCGCGAATGCGATCAGGACAGCGATGAGCAGGAGACCCCTTATCCTTCTCATTCCAGTGGCAGGACCGTTCCACTCTCTGATAAACAGTATCTCAGCGGCACACCAGCACTACGGTCAGCCCTGCCGGGACGCTCGTAGGGGATGTCTGGTTTCGGCACCAGTTCGGAGTCGAATGGATAATGACAGATTTACATACCGTCCACACGGACCCGTTAATGGTCGGGATGGTTAAGCCAAAGGTTACCGTCATGGACCACCCGATGGTCATGGAGCAGCTCTCCCTCGTCCGCGACAAACGAACGTCTCAGATCGCTTTCAGGAAGGCAATCTACAGACTCGGCAGGTTCATGGCATATGAGTTCCTCAGGACCATGGAGATTCAGGAGTTCACGGTAGAGACGCCTCTGGGACCTGCGAAGGGAGGGCAAATCAAGGGGAGGGATAGGATCGTGATCATACTTGTGCTGAGGGCGGCGATACCCTTCGTTGAGGGCATGTACAAGAACTTCCCGATGGCGAGGACAGGCGTAGTCAGCGCCTGGAGAGGAAAGCCCCCGGACTTCCCAATCGAGGTGAACTATACGAAGATCCCCGAAGTGGGGAAGAGCGATGTCGTCGTAATAGCCGACCCGATGCTTGCCACCGGGCACACACTAAAGGAGGTAGCAAAGCGAGTTATAAAACAGGGGCGCCCGAAGAGGCTGGTGTTCTTCTCCGTAATCGCGACCAAGCAAGGGATAGAATATGTGGCGAAGGATTTCCCCCGTGCAGAATTCTATACGTGCGCCATAGACCCATCGTTGAACGACCACGGGTACATAGTGCCCGGTCTCGGGGACGCAGGGGACAGGTCCTTCGGGGCGCCTCACTGAAACGCACCTGCAGCTATAGCTGTACCGGTATCTGGAGAACTCCCTCCTCACGAGACATCGCTGCCAAACGTGGCCTTCGTCGCACCCCCCAAAGCGGCTGGTTCTCCCTGCACCATGGCGAAATCGTGGTTGACGAACTCCTTCTCTTTGGGTTCCTTGGAAGGCAGCCGATGGCGTCGTGGCGATACGATTTCTAGGGGCGAAGGACTTCGGGGCCTCGCCCGACCGCGAGATGCACCCGTTTTGACGAGCCCTACCCCTTATAGACGCCGATTTTCCAACATGACATGCGTTTCAAGCAATGGAGGTTGTCTCTGACTTCGACGGCACGATTGTGAATATTGATGTCGTAGAGTATCTGCTGGCGCAGTATGCTAACGGAGACTGGCGCAGATACGACGAGCTATACGAAAGAGGGGAAATCTCGTTGGAAGAATGCCTCCGCTTGCAATACGGGATGATAAGAGAGCCCAAGCAAAAGCTGCTTGGTGCGGTTGATGACGTGGCCTACTTTAGGACAGGCCTTGACGATTTGCTCGCATTTTCCGAGAAGGAGGGGAACTCTTTCACCATCGTCAGCGCCGGGCTGGACTTCGTCATAGGACACATGCTCAATCGCAAGAATATCCAAAGACGAATCGCGGTCTTGGCGCCAAAGTCCAGGCCGACGTCACGGGGCATCCTCTTGGACTTCTCGCACCTCCCGCAGGGAGATTCATCGAACTTCAAGACCAACGTGGTCCGATCATTCAGAGCCAGGGGCAGGAGGGTCGCTTACATTGGGGATGGCCTCTCGGACTTCGAAGCTATCAAAGAGGCGAACGTCAAGTTCGTCATCAAGGGGTCGAGGCTTGCTGAGCGGTGCGTTAGGGAATACGTCCCATGTCAGGAAATCGTCAGCCTGGAAGAGGTATCGTCCCACTTGGCCGGTGCAAGGACGCGCGACCACTGGGGTGTCGAAGCCAAAAGTACCTGACCAGTCGAGCCAATCCGAACGACCCTCGGACCGGGCGGACAGCAGGAACTTGTGAAAACGAGAAGTTGACCGATTGCATCATTCTATCCGTTTAATCTGCTTCTGATACATGCTGACGACCTCCTCCACCGTAGTCGCTTCTTCCGGCCCCTTGTCGTCCCTAATCCTCCCTGTGAACTTTGGGAAGCGCAACGATATTCCAGCGCCAGGGCGGATGCGCCCCACCGCTGCGGTGTGTATCGGCGAAAGAGTAAGCTCTGCGGCTATCGTTTCTATGACCATGTGAGGTCTGAACCACATGTCGGGGGAGAGATTTGATTCGACGTTCGCGGGCTTGACGTGGCTCTCGTAGGGCTTGAGGAGCTTGGGAATCCGCTCGAGATCTGCATCGGAGAATCCCGTGCCTATCTTGGCCACGCTGGTGTACAACGCGCGTTTTTCGTCGTACGCCCCAAGCAGATAGGTCCCGTAGCTGCCGGCCCTCCGTCCGCGACCGTGGAAGGCCCCGATGATGACGAGGTCGATGGTGTCGGTCAGTTCGCTCCTGTACTCGCGCTTCAGCTTGATCCAGGCGAACTCCCTCGCGCCTGCCCTGTAGCCGGAAGCCAGGTCCTTGATTACGAGCCCTTCGCACCCGTTCTCAATGGCTTCCTCCATGAACGTCTCGATTCTCGCCGGGTCCGAGCTTCTGATCGCAGGGACGAGCCTCGTTCTGTAGGTCTGTTCGACGGTGTCTTCCAGTCTACCCCTCCTAAAGGAGTAGGGTCTCCCGGTGATGTCGGAGCCGGCGTAAAGAATGTCGAAGAAGTTCAGTGCGACGGGGTAATCCTGGATCGCCTGCTCCACCCCATGCTTGCGCCTCCTGTGCATCAGCTCCTGAAAGGGCAAGTATTCCCCAGTGTCCTCGTTTATGGCCACGACCTCCGCTTCTAGGATTGCCTTTCCGGCTCTCACGTGTTCCTTCACCAGACCGACGGCATCCGGATAATTACCTGTGATCGATTCAAGCCTTCGAGAAAATAGTCTCACCACTTTCCCGTCCTTGTGAATCTGAAGCCTTTCCCCGTCGAGCTTGTACTCTGCCGCTACCTCTTTGTTCCCCATTTTCTCGACGATGGCTGCGGCGGAGCTGAGCCTCTCCGCGAGCATCGGCCTGATCGGCACCCCCACCTCGACTCTGATCGCTCGAATCCCTTTGAGCCCCTTCGCCGCGGCTGCTGCGACCACGGACCCTAGGTCCGGGTGGACGTTGTATGCTCTCTCGATGGCTCCTCTCTCCCCTTTTCCCCCGAGGAACGCACTCGCCGCCGCGTCGAGCACGGTGTAATCTGCCACCCCGAGCCTTAGTTCCCCGGTCACCGTCCTCATGATGAACTTCGCTTCCCTGGGAGTCGCGTCGTTGAGAAGGGAACCGAGCTCTTTCAGCTTGAGCTCTATGGAACCCGACCCGCTCTGCCTAGCGATTCTAAGGAGGGTGTCGTAGACCCTCCTGAGAGTGAGCCTCTCGCTGAATAGGGTCCCCTGACCCTTGGTCTTGAGAAGCTCTTCTGCCGCCGTACCGATGTCGCCGTACTTGATATAGGTCGGGTAGACTTTTTCGGACGAGAGTCCCGCAGCCGAAGAGACCGCGCGGAGGGCGAGCTTCTCCGCCAGCCCCAGCTCAACACCTTCGTAGTCTGGCCGCAGCTTGCCCTGGGTAAGGTATACCAAGAGGGGGAGCTCGTCCCCCGGAGTCATCGTGAGCAGGCCCGCGAGGATCCGGGTTATCTCGTTGCGGCCGGAGATTCCCTCGAGCTCTTCGTACTTCTCGGCGACCTCGGAGTACTCCAAGCAATCGAACGCCTTTCGGCTGTTTAATCTCCTTTTCCTGCGAAGTCCGGTGAGGCATCAACCACACCCCAACCAGTTCAGCAGGGATCCCTAGGGCGATGGCAACCCGGCGCCGTGCCCTCTCCCTTCGCGCCTGACCGATTTGCAGTATTCGGAGGGCCCGAACAGGTCGGCCCTGGGCGGTCCAATTCGGGGGGCGGGTTCCACGGAGCCCTTTTATCAGATTGACAAGGGCACCGAACTTCGTGGCGAACGCCGGTATTCCACCGCACCCGACTTACTCCGTCTGCGTAACTACAAAGAACGATTTCCCTACCGTGAAAGCATCTCTAGACGCGATTATTGCGAACACGAACAGGGCCGACACGGAAATAGTGGTGGTCGACGCCGAAAGCACCGACGGCCAACTTCCCGTCCTGCGACAGTACGAGTCGTCGGGGCTCATCAAACTAATCGTAAAAAAGTGCAACAGGGGAATGGGAAGACAAATCGCTTTTGCCGAGTCCGCTGGGGACTACGTAATCGCCGGCATCGACACGGATGACGTGGTCGGTCCTGGACTACAGCAACTGATTACACTCTATCGCACGGAGTATGAAGGGATGGTCATGCAGGCGATAGGTGTCACCATAGCACCAAGAAAGGTGGTCGAGACGATTGGAGGATGGAAGTCACTTGCCAGGGCGGAGGATTTTGATTTCTGGAGGCGCGCCGAGGACCGTGGGCTCCTCCGTCGGGTCTCCTTCAGTCCCTACGTAGTAAGAGTCAGGAGACGCCATTCTGTCATGCACACCATCCGCCAACTGTGGATGTATGCTGATCAGGGGCGGACGCCCATCATCTCTTGGAAGTGGGAACCCGCCTGGGCGTTGATACGCTTCGCCCACTACCTCAGGAAGCTTGGGAGAGGTGGTCCAGGGCATGATAATCCAAGAAATCCTTAATTGCCGACCGCCAAGCGCCTTGTCGAAAACCATGGGCGGTGTCAAGAAGAAATCTCTGGCCTCAATGGAGAAGTCCCAGGAGTCTACTGAAGCAGGGGGGGAACAGGCCACCCCATCGAAGGGAAAGAAGGCGAAGGAGCAGAAGGCTGGGCCCACGCAGAAGCGACAGCTGGCTTTTCTCCCTCCGAAGATGAGCGACGCCGAGATGATAAAGAGCCTCGCCCCCCTGAAAGCCATCACAGTATACAGCGCGTCGAGGGCGCTGGGCGTAAATGCCTCCGTTGCCTCCACTCTACTGAAGGATCTTGAAGCAAGGTCAGTAATTACGAGGGCGGGGGGTTTCAGCGGCCATGGCGTTTGGAAAACTCGGTAACATTATCCTTTCTGCACCTTAGTGGACCCTACCAAGCCGAGGCGTGACCGCTGGGCCTTGAGGAACCTCAGGGTTGGGGTCATGGACATGAAGTGCCCGAAGGGCTAGATCGTGTTCGATGGCGCAGGGATCCTGTGCCCGACCCACTGGTACAACAGAATAGCCGGTATGCAGGGAATCGCGAGAATCGCCCACACCGCCAGGGGGTTCGTGATGAATGAGAGGACAATGCCTCCAGCCAGGGGTGAGAGACTGTTTCCGATGCCGTTGAAAAGACCGAAGACTCCGTTGTAGGAGCCTATTTCAGTCGCGGGTGCCACGTTGGACGGCAGAGTCATCGAAGGGATGGCACCCAGATTCTCCCCAATTGTGAGTAGAACGACGAAGGCGAACACCGCCACTATGGCCGCACCATGGTAGAGGCTTATGCCACCCAGCGCAAGGAATGAGATCCCCATCATTGCCACGGCGAGGATGGCCGAGAACGTGTGCTTTCGTCCCGCCATAAGCCTCGTCGTGGGGGTCTGGCCCAGGACGACTATCACCCCATTCAGGGCCAGAGCGACCCCCAGTATCCCATAGGGAATCAGGAGCACAGTGTTCGTGAAGAGAGGAAAGGTGGTTCCCCAATTCCCGTACACCAAACCTGAGAACAGTGATGCTACGCAGAGGACCAGGAACGTCCTGTCACCGGCCAAGACGCGAATGCTCTGGCCGAACGACCCTGGCCGGGCCGGTACCCAGGCCGACGTCGCCGGGTCGACCCCGCGAGACCGGGCCAGATCATAGGGGGAAGGGTCTAGAGTGGCGAGAAGGAAGAGGGTGGAGACTGTTAGAATCCCAACAGCGAGCAGGCCAGTGTTCGCGAACCCCAAGAAGCCTATGAGGACGCCCCCCAGCGCCACTCCAAACGTGAATCCCGCGTTGAACCCTATTCTGACCCACGTGTACGCCATTGACCTCTGGGCCACCTCGGGGGTCATGTCTACTACGTAGGCAGATAGGGCGGGCCCCGCCACGGACCCCGCTGCCCCAGCCAGTCCCCCGCCAAGGAGGACGCCGGGAACGGAGTTACGTGCCATGCTGATGGCTATGAGGAGGACAGAAGCCGCTTCACCTCCGAGGGAGAGCAGGAAGACTCTGCGCCTTCCGACCCTATCGGCGACCAGTCCCCCGAGAGGGCTGACGGCCAGAGGAACGACGCTCACGAGAAGAATCAAGACCCCTATTTCGGTGTAGCCAACGCCTGCGACGTTCTTCAGGTAGAGCGATAGGAATGGATAGACCATCGCCGCACCGAAAAGCCGCACCCCAGACCCGAATCCCAGGAGGCGGACGTTCTTGTTCAATTGAGGGATGGCCCTGGATGGATTGTTTATACTTCACTCACGTCAGGTGATTACCCGAAGAGACCCCGGACACAGTGTTCTCGCGAGCGCAGAACCAGAAACGAATCCCAGCGTAGCTGGCCCGAAGTTTCAGCTCGGCTGTGCCTCAACCAGGGCAAGGTGGACCACGTCCCCTCGCACTATTGAATCGAATACCTCCATCCCGGATTCCACTTTCCCGACGGGGTTCAGAGGTCTCTCGCTCTTCGCATTTCCCAGGAATACGCAGATCAGGCCTCCCGAGGGCAGGTAAGCGACGTCCCCCCTTGTGAACTGGTTCCTTGCCTTCTCCACTCCGACCCTGAGGTCAGTAAAGAGGCAGACCATCGAAGGCTGGAGGTTGATCCTGCTATCGCTCGGGAGGCTCCTCAGGATCGAGTTGACCGTCACGGGCGCGAGGTGCCGGTAGAGCGCCAGAGTCCCCTTTCCCTTCCCTCCAACGGTGGCCACGCACTCGACCTTTGACACCGAGCCCGCAGCAGGGGGTGGCTGAACTGACATCTGGCTGTCCTCGAGTCTGACCCTTAATCTGTTTTTGGTGGCTGGAGAAAAAGACTTATCTTACGACCCCGTCGGGCGAAACCAACCCCGAGGCTCCCTGATGTCCCCTGTAAAGGCTGTGAAGAAGGCTAGGCAACCATCTCTGGCCGAATTTGAGATAAAGATCGGCCCCCCGAAGCTTACGCGCTTCGAAAGGGCTCGCATCGTCGGCGCGAGGTCACTTCAGATTGCCATGGGTGCTCCCGCCTTCATCCCCATGGAAGGGCCATACAGAGGACCCATCGATACAGCGATGCTGGAGCTAGAAGCAGACGCCCTCCCCATATCGATCAGAAGGTCGCTCCCAAACGGCATAACGCAGGACATTCCTATTAGGGCGCTCGCGAAGTAGTTCTGGTCGCACGCATTGGGCACGCCGAAGATTTTTGTTTCCGACTCGCTACCCGATGAGGCCAGGCGTGTCCTTTCGCCCTTCGAGGTCCATGAAAGGGAGGCAGACGACAGTTATCTTGTCGAGTGCCAGGCCCTGATCTGCTGGCCCTCCCGCGCAAAACCGGAGCTCCTGCAAAGGATGAAGGAGCTGAAGATGGTTCAGACGTTGTCTGCAGGCGTGGACGCCCTCGATTTCAGTTCTCTACCTGCCGGGGTACAAGTCTTCTCGAACGCCGGAGCGTTCACTGACGTAGTAGCCGAGCACGCGTGGGGACTACTTCTCGGGATTGCGAAGGGTATCCACCAGCGAGGTGTGAAAGTCCCCCCCAGAGCACTCAGGGGGAAGATTCTCCTCGTTGTCGGAGCGGGAGCCATTGGTACCGAGGTGGCAAGACTTTCCAAGTCGATTGGGATGAAGACGATTGGCGTGTCTAGGTCGTTCAAGGCCGGTGATTTCTTCGACGAGGAGCACTCCGTATCCTTACTTGCCGAGGACGTGGGAGCTGCGGACGCAATTGTCATCACCCTTCCACTAAACAATGCCACAAGGGGAATGTTCAGCTACGAACTGCTCTCAAAGGCCAAAGAAAATGTCATCGTGGTCAACGTCGGCAGGGGAGAGACGGTCGACGAAAAGGGGCTTCTAAGATGGCTCGAGAATCGGCCCGAGAGCAGGTTTGCAACCGACGTATTCTGGAAGGATGGAGGCAGGGAAGTGTTCACGACCAAGGCCTGGGATCTGCCGAACTTCGCCGGGAGCCTGCACAACTCAGCGACCCCCATCGGCGAGGACCTGAAGGGTCCAAAGGTCGCGGCGGCGTTGAACGTCAGGCGGTTCCTAGAGTCTGGTGAAGCTCTGAACCGCGTGGAGATAGGCGAGTATCTATGAAACGGCTTCCCATAAGCGGTTAAATACGCGTCGGGGTGGCCGTGCCGAACAAGGTCAGACAAATGCCAAGAAAGAAATCCGACACAAACGAGTCAGAGGAACACAAGGCCGTGGAACAGGCCACAACACCAGCACAGCAGAGCGCGCCATCCCAGCGGTCAGCGCCATACAATCACATATTCGTAGGCCAGAAGCCTGTGATGAACTACGCGATGAGCGCACTCATCCAGCTTACTCAGGCCGGCGAGGTGGTCGTGAAGGCGAGGGGGATGGCTATCAGCAGAGCCGTCGACGTGGCAGAAATCGTCACAAAGAGGCTGGGCAATGGTCAGTTCAAGGTCAAGGACATCGGAATAAACACCGAGGTCGTTGGCGAGGGCCCAGAGACAAGGAACATCTCCTCGATCGAAATAGTCGTCGGGAAGTAGCATCGAAACTCTACCATCCCTTTAGCATATGATGGTCATTGTGGCTAGCGGGAGCTGTACCTCCAGAGGATCACCAGACCCCTCATACCCTCTTTCTCTTCCTTAGATGCACTGCCCAGATGTGAAAAGGTCCCGTTCTCTTTCAAAGGACCCTCCAGGTACACAGGATTATCGGCTGAAGGTGCATCTTTTCGTGTGAGAGGCCACGAGAGGGTTGAAGCCCGGTCTACGGCCTGGTTGAGCTCTTCGCCTATCCAGGATCGACTGGACGATTCGGACATTCACACACAGTGCTTCTGGCCGTTGTCCTTACAGCCGCCCCTGTCGCCTTACCAGGCTTAGGATCTGACGTGGGGCGCTGCCGAGACTTGCTGGGGTATCGCAGACAAGACCGCGAGTTGACTCGAGCTCAGTTCTCTCATGAGGTCAACACAGACACTGCAGAGCGGCACCGGCGGATAGCCGGTCACGAGCACGAGCGAAACGCCCCTCTTCGGCTTGCTGTTGATTTCCTTTCTCCGAGCCATGTCGAGTAGGTGGGCCTGTACGTCGTAGTACAGTGTGCCAACTGCAATCATGAACTCTAACCCGTCGAACAGCTTCAGTCCCTCAAACCCTCGCTTGTAACCGCTGGGGTCGGATCCTCTGCTCCCTTCGCTCCCGATGCGCCTGTGCCACTTCCCCTCGAACTGCTCCACCATCCCTTTCAGCTGGTCCCGGTCCGCCTTTTCGAAAGGCGAAAGGGCACCGAAGCCTGGTACTTCCCCGTCTCCCTTCCGGAGAACCACAGCCGCGTTTTCGAGCCAGTCAACAGTCAGTTTCTTCGCGTCGGAGATCTCTCCCAGCAGTTTGTTCGGGGCGGCGATTTCTCCCAGCAGACCATTCGCGATCCGAATGGACTTGAACTGGTCGGCGTTTGAAGTCACGAATTTGAAGTCAAACTCTTTGAGTTCCTTGGGGATGCCCTTCCTCCACGCATCGGCCGATGCGATGAAATCCGCTTTGAACCGAGTGACCTGGGACATCTGTTGAATTATCTCTTTTTCTCTGGGTGTCTCCATGTCCGCGAAAGTCGAGACCTCGACCTCGGACCTGTGGCAAACCCAGCAGCGTGACTGTTCTGACATGGTTTGAGGGTTCTCCCTACAATTGATTAAAGGATAATTTCCGTTTTGGTGGGGAAAAGCATCCCGGTTTCTTCCATATCGGCGATAGCTATTCGCACTCCAGCGAGCTCTTCAAACCAATTGTGGGCAACCAGGAATGAGACGCCATTATGAACCCGTTCGTTCACACAGTTCACCCTACGCTTCATTACCCCCCGGAACGCCTCGTCTCATCTGGGGTGCGCCTGCCCCAACCCAGGCGTCAGTCTGTTACAGCCTTTCCGATTTTCTCCGTGTCGAAATGCTCTTCAGACCACTGGTGCCCACAGTGCTTGCATCGGTAGGTGTAGCTGAAATCATCGACCTCAACCACCAGGGGCACGTCTGATTCGAGCACCATGGGGCCGGGAGAAGCGGGGGTATACTCCTCCGCATCCGATTCCACTTCTTCGCGGTCGATTAGCTTCTTCTTGACCAGTCTTATCTCGAATCTTCGCCCGCATGAGGGACAGTGTCGGAAGAATGTCCTAACTTCTGCTGCCAAGGCTGACGGCATACAATCCGCCGTGCATTATATAAGACGGCAGTGAACTAAGAATGGGGGCTGCCGGGCTTCTACCTCCTTTCTCGCTTCATATTCATTGCAGAGTAGCAGTTTCTCGTTCCTAGTAAGCCTCTTTATCTGAGCTTCTCGTACGAGGGCGCGCCCCTTGTCGGCCGCCCTTTCTGCATAGCCCAGGGTAACGGGCAGCCTGGAGCGGGTGTACTTCGACGCCCTCCCTGAAAGGTGGGCCTCTAGCCTGCGGGTTAGGTCGACAGTGCAACCGGTATAGAGCGACCCGTCGGAACACTTCAGTATGTAGACCCAGTATTCCCCCAACCACTTGCCTCCCGCTTTACAGGATAGAACTTTTTCGGAGGGTGTTAACAATGGTTTACTACGCCTTTCTCAATTAAGAGACCATGGTCTCAAAGGCCGACGGCGCCCTGTACGCGGTGACCTTTGCCTGGACGTTTGCGCCAATCTACGCCGCCGAGAAGCTCGCAGACTTCTACTTTCTGACGGATAACACACCGTCCTTCTACTTCATGTCTGGGTGGCGGCTCGTTCTGTTCATCGTCTTCGCCCTTGGGGGGTCGGCGGCCTCGGGTGCACTCACCAGGCGCGTATGGGGGTCAGCCGTCACCCAATGGGCAGCGGTGACTAGTTGTATGTTGCTTTTCTTCTACATCTGCGACCCAAGGGTCTGTTTCTCTGCCGGCCCCGACGGCCTTGAGCCCCTGCGACTAGGGGTGTTTCTGGGCTCCGTCTCGTTTTCAGGCGTGATGTTGGGTGTTTCGGCGCGGCACGGGCACGAATCCTCTTCCGCAGCGCTTGCAGGGGGGTTCTTCGGCATCGTTGCGATAGGGTTCTACCCCGTTGTGTTCACCTTCGCGGGGACCAAACTCCTCCCACCCTTCCACCCCTGGGCTGCGGGGGCGATCCTTGCAGTCGCCGCGTTCCCCGTCTCCGTGACGACTGCCATCACGTACGGAACTAAGAGAGGGATACTGCTCCCGGTCTTGTCGATGGGTTTCCTGCTCTTGATCTGCTTCGGAATCGCGGTGGCATATCTGCAGAACGTCCTGGCGGACATCGGAGCGCTCTTGGTTTGCGTCGTGGCCGCTGCCACGGCCGGAGCCGAGCTGGCAAGGGAAAGGAAGGGACTGGTCAGCGCGCACAGACCCATGTTCTCCGCTCTCCTCGCACTCGGGATCGTGTTCGTGCTCGTCCTGATGCTCTTGACAACTCCAGACGCCGTAAACGGTGTGACACCAAATCCCGGGTCGACCACGGCCTTCAGCCAGGGAATCCCCGTCTATTCGGGGGGATTCATGGAAGGGCCCCCGGGCCATTCAGAGGGGGTGGGGGTCACCGTTAGCTTCTCCGGAACGAACCCGTCATCCATTCAGCCTGACAATTACCTTTCCGCCGGGATCGGGGTACACGCGGCGGGGTGCTGCGTAGACGGAATCGACTACTCGTACAGATACGACCTGATGCTTTTCCACTCCGGGAACGAGTCTATGCTGGCAACAGCCTGGGAAGTGTGTGACGATAACGCCGCCTGCGGAGGCCACTCGTGGAAGGTCCTGATGTACTCGCGTGCGCTGAGCCTCGGAAAAGCGGACCTCGATGGTAACACGACCCTGAGGATGTCTTGGTTCCAAGATACGCACGAGTCGGGAGTCCGGTGGTCCTATTTGGAGCCAGGACAGGAGGCTCACAACTTCACCTCGTTTGCGTCTCCGTCCGCCGAGAATCGCAACTTCAACACGGGTGTTCTGGAGGGAGGAACGCTCAACTCCGGTCAGACGGCCAGTTATTTCTTCCAGTTCGGCGTGATGAGCAGCTACTCCCTGGGGCACGGCGGATGGAGGGTCCTTTTGACCTGCCCGTCGGTACAGAATGTCACCTGGTCTTGTGTAAGCCATGCCATGACGCTGGACGGTAGCCAGTCATTCTGGAAGATCTTCTGGAGGTGGGGAGAGAGCTACCAGGGGATGTCGGTTAGTAGCTCGCACCCAGGAGAAATGGAGTTCGGATACGCGAATGAATCCACGCCGAGCTTCCAACGACTCTGGTAGCGCAGGCGCAGGGTCGGGAGTCGAACCCTGGGATAATTCGGGGGGCAAATTCTGGTTTTGGTGGGGATATGTTTTTAAGATAAATTCAACGGACATGGCTTAACAAAAAGTTGGTCGACACTCGCACGCAGCCCGTGTCACGAACGGGCGTTGCGGCGCCGAGGTTTTCGGACAGAGAGTTGTACAGCCTAGCAGAAAAGTATGGCACGCCGTACTTTCTGATAGACGGGAATACACTGAGGAAGAAGGTCACCGACATGGAGCAGGCCTTCGCGGATTTCAAGGGTGTCTACCGGGTCGCCTATTCGGTCAAGGCGAACTTCAATCCCTCCGTGATCAAGACGTTTGCGACCGAAGGGATACTCTTCGACCTTACGGCTCCAGGCGAGCTCCTCTTCACCCTGAAGTCTGGAGGGACCGCAGAGAACGTGATGTACACGAGCATCACGGAGACCGCCGCCGAATACGAAGAGGTCCTCAGAATGGGAGTGAGGAAGATTGTGGTGGCCAGCTACAACGGCCTTCTCAACCTTGCCGAAGCAGCCACGAAGGTGAACGTTGGTGTAAAGACGATGATAAGGGTCAACCCCGAAGTTCACGTCCACGCAGAGCTCAGAGGGTCCATGGGGCACGGAAAGTTCGGGCTTCAGTTCGACGGACCGGGCCAGGACACGGCCCTCGCGGTGCTGAAGAAGGTCCTCGGTACCCCCATTCTCCAGTTTGAGGGATTCCACTTTCACCTTGGGAGCCAGATCGAAGACCCCTCCTGCTACGCGGAAGCCATAGAGAAGCTCGAAGCGTTCATTCTTGGTGCGAGAAGGCAAATCGGCGAATTCCATGTCAAGACCCTGGATATCGGAGGGGGTCTCCCTGCGCCCTATGGAAGGAAAGTCCAGACCCCGAAGGATTTGGCACTGAGGATCGTCGGGCAGCTGAACAGTTTAATCGAGAGCATAGGGGACAGGTTCACCCTGGTGTCAGAAAGCGGGAGGTACCTGACAGCAGAATCCACAGTCCTTGTCTCCAGGATCGTAAACACGAAGAGCTTTGGCGATGGCAGGTATGTCTACCTGGACGCGGGCTACCATGTGCTTCTCGACTCGGCTCTCCTCCGACACGAGTATCCTGTGGAAGTAATCCCCGGCGGCAAGCCCGCACTGGAGAAGGTCGTCCTGGTCGGAAGGCTCTGCGACCCGCTCGACGTCTTCCCCACGTCCGGCAGGTCCAAGCTGGGGGGCGCCGAGGCAGGGAAGCTGGTGATCTTTAGGGATGTAGGGGCCTACTCCATCGTGATGAACATGCCGTTCCACAGCCAGCCGAAGCCCTGCGTCCTGATTCGGAACGGCCAGGGCAGTTTTTCTGTCGCCCGCAAGGGACAGGACGTCAATCGCCTGTTCCTCGACGAGGGCGGAGACTGCCTGAGCGACTAGAAACCTCCAAGAGCTGTTCCCAGGATGGCGTCCACCTGATGGAGACTGCTAACATCGAATTCACGGCCAGGGACGGGAGGCGGATAGTCGTGAGGCCGCTCAGCAGGGGCGATGTCCGGGCGGCGTTGAGGTACGCCAACACCCTTGCCAGGGAGAAGAAGACAAACCCCAATCTGGGAATCCTTTCTCTGGACAAGAAGGTCACTGAGGAAGGCGAACGAAAGTTCGTGAATCGGATCATTGCCGGGAGGAGGACGAAGGACGAAATCAGCCTTGCGGCTTTCGACGGCGACAGGATGGTTGGTCACTGCCATGTGTCAAGACGAAGGCAGCGGGACGTCAGGCACACGGGGGTCTACGGGATCTCGGTGATAGATGGGTACAGGGGAGTCGGAATAGGGAGCAGGCTTACCGAAGAAGTCCTCGGGGAAGCTTCCCTGTCGGGGGTGTGGCTCGTCGAACTCGAGGTCATGAGGACAAACGAAGCTGCCATCGGCCTCTATGGGAAGGTGGGGTTCAGAAAGGCCGGTGTCATTCCAAACAAGATCCTTAGGAGAGGGAGGCACATCGACATAGTGGCCATGTATGCCGACCTCAGAGGAACCGATAAATTCCCCCCGCCAAGGCGCCGGGAAAGTTGACACTCGAAGTAATCATCGGACCCATGTTCTCAGGAAAGACATCCGAGCTCATCAGGCTCGTCGAAAGGGAGGTCTACGCAAAGAGGAAGGGCGCGATCTTCAAGATCGCTTTCGACAAACGATACAGCGCAAAGCAGGTGGTCACCCACAACGGACTGAAGTACGACGCCTACACGGTCGCCTCTTCGATCGAAGGGTTGCACAAGATTGAGGAGCTCGTAGTCTCGCAGGAGCTCGATGCCATTGGGGTCGACGAGGTGAACTTCTTCCCCGAGGCCCTTGTGGGGGTCCTCGACCGGCTCGCGGACACTCGCCGGGTGATAGCGTGCGGGCTCAACCTCAATTTCAGGGCAGAACCGTTCCCCACCACCATGCAGCTTGCGGCTAGGGCCGACAGGGTGAGGTACCTGAGTGCGGTGTGTGTTGTGTGCGGCCAGGAGGCGACGAGGACTCAGAGGCTGATAGCAGGGAAGCCGGCACCAAAGGATTCCCCCATCATCATTGTCGGGGGCAAGGAGATGTACGAGCCCCGTTGCAGGACGTGCTACGCTCCCCCAGTTTAATAGGCAAAAATCCTTCTTAACCACCATTAAGAGACTGCGCAGGGCGGCGTCCGAATAGTTGGCCGAAGAACCCAGAGATGACGGCGGGAGGCCGTATCACGTTAGGCTTGCGAGAAAGGACGTAGGCCGCGTCGCATTCCTTCCGGGAGATCCCGGGAGGGTGCCAAGAATCGCCGAGAGGTTCCATGACGCCAGGGACCTTGGCTCACACCGAGAGTTCCGCGCGTTCGCGGGGAGGGTGGGGAGCGAGAAGGTTGTCGCTGTGAGCACGGGGATAGGGGGACCGGCCGCAGCGATAGCCATCGAGGAGCTGGCGCGCCTTGGGGTGAAGGTAATGATCAGAGTCGGGACCTGCGGCGCCATAACTCCTGAAGTCAGGACGGGCTCGGTCATCATCGCAGACGCGGCGGTCCGGATGGATGGCACCAGCGCCCAATACGTGCCCCCCGGTTACCCCGCGGCGGCCACGCCCGGAGTGGTGATGGCCCTCGGCGAGGCGGCTGCGTCGAGGGGAGAAAGATACGCAGTGGGGATCACAGCATCCACGGACGCGTTCTACGTGGGCCAAGGGAGGGAGTCGTTCGGAGGATACTTCCCTTCAGGCAGCGCGAGGCTCCTGGACGACATGAGGGCAGCGAGGGTCCTGTGCTTCGAAATGGAGGCGGCCACGCTCTTCACCCTGGGGAGGGTGTTTGGGCTCAAGACCGGAGCCGTCTTTGGGGTCGTGGCGAACAGGGTCACCAACCACCTCAAGCTCGATGCTGGGGTGGACGATGCCATAGACACTGCCGTTGATGCAGTTAAGCTTCTGAGGAAGTACGCGATCTAAAGTCCCCTCTGACAACCTTCCCCATCACCTCACTCCCCATCATGTGGCCCAGGGAACCGAGCACTGCGTTCGCCTCGTTGAACCTCTTGCCGTCCCCGCCGCCTTTTCCACTTACGAGCAGGGGGACGGGATCTGCAGAGTGGCGCCTCAAGGTGCAAGGAGTGGCATGGTCGCACGAGACGGCTACGGTGGTGTCGTCGAGGTGTGAGGCCACCGCTGAGAAGAACTCGGCGTCAATCGACTCGATGTTCTTCTTCTTGCCCCCTGCGTCTCCGTCGTGGCCGAACTCGTCCGGCCCCTTGATGTGAACATATACGACGACGCCATCCTTCAGTTCAGACGAAAAGAGTCCAGCCTTCTCGGACATGTCCTTCCTGTCCTTTATCGGCACCATCTTCATCCCGAGGAGTTTCGCTATGCCCACCTCAGCCGGCATTTCGACCAGGGCAGTCCCAGCCATCCCATACTTCTTTTCGAAAGGCATCGGATTGGGCAGGTGGTCGCCGGCGTCTCTGAGCAAGACAAGATTCGCGGGGAGCTTCCCCTGGCGAGCCCTTTCCTTGTTCACTTCACTAGAATCGAGAACCTCTTGCGCCTTCAGAGTGAATTCGTTGACCAGCTTCGCCGCTCGCTTGGCGCCTTCCTCACTCGACTCAGGAACGCAGCGCATGATGTGATCCGTTCCCGATGGCTCCTTTGCAGCACCGAACCCTCCCACCCTGGCGTATGCAGGGTCAGTGTTGGAGATGGCGGCATTCAAGGGCTCCTCCCCTCTGATGACTAGCACCCCCCTGTACGAGATGGTAGCCCTAAACTGGAAGCTTGCACCCTCTAGCCTGATGCCGTTCAGGTCCCGGGCCAGCAGCTCCGCCTCCTCCTGAGTGAGGTTCCTTCCTGCCCGCCTATCGACGATCCTTCTCCCTCTCGCAGATGCGAGGTTGGCGCGAAGCGCGAGGTCCCCCTTCCTCACCTCAAGACCCGAGCCCACGGCCTCGATCACACCCCTCCCCGGGTACCCCTGTTTGAAGGAGTAACCCAGCATGTTGAACACCGCTATGTCCGACTCCGGTGCGATCCCTTTTCCTACGGTGGTGACGCTTCCAATCCTCGAACTGGCTGCAATCCTGTCAAGGCAAGGCGTGTAGGCGGCTTCGAGGGGAGTGGTGTAGTTTAGTTCAGGGGCGGGCCTATCCCCGCAGCCGTCGAGCAGCACGTACCCTATCTTCATTGTTTGGCGCAGGCGTTGGCACTCGTCTCCATTTGATTCTTTCGTGTACCCGATCCTACCTTGCAAACGCTTATGTGGCTATCGCGTCGCGTTGGCGCGTTCATGGTCGAGATCAGGAAGGACTACTTCTCGGAGAAGCTCTCGATCACACTCCCGGACCGGGGGCTCAAACCAGGGCAGGTCATCCCCCAGAAGGCGGAGAAGTGCAACTACTGTGCAGGCAACGAAGAGATGACTCCCCCCGCCGACCTGGTGCTTGTCAAGAGGGGGGACACCCTCCTCAAGCAGACGGATTCGGAAGGTGACGTGGTGAAGAACTGGGCGGTACGGATATTCCCCGCGAAGTATCCGGTTGTTACTCCCAACGCGCCCCCGTCCTACGGGGAGTCCCCACACTACAGCGAGCCAGCGGTGGGCTACCACTACGTGCTTGTCGCAACCCCGAAACATGACCAGCCTTTCGCGAAGATAGATGTGGAGCAGTGGACCAACATACTCGCCTCTCTCCAGGACAAGGTGAGATGGCTCTACTCGCAGAAGGGGGTGAGCTACGTCCTTGTCTACGCCAATAGCGAAAAAGAGGGGACCCCGACCGCTGTTCATCCAAGCATACAGATGGTCACCACTCCGAGGGTACCTCCGACCGTAGAGGAAGAGGCGGAGACCGTCCAGACGTCCCTGAACGAACTCGGTGTGTGCCCCATGTGCCAGGTGGTGGGAACGGAGACGGGCGGACCGCGGCAGATACTCGCCACAGACTTCTTCCTCGCCTTTGCCCCCTGGGTATCCACGCACCCCTTCGAGTTCTGGGTCTACCCCAAGAGGCACATGACGAGCCTACTGAAACTCTCGCAGAAGGAAATGATGGACCTCGCGCTGATGTTGAGGTCGACTCTGGGAGGGATGTCCAAGGCCCTCGACGCACCCAGCTTCACCATGGTCTTTCACAGCTCTTCGGAGAAGAAGACGACGAAGCAGATTCACTGGCACATCGAAGTCTACCCTAAGAGGGTTCAATGGACGGGATTGGAGCTTGGGGGAGGAATCTACGTGAGTGACGTGTCCCCCGAAGCCGCTTCCCAGGTCTTGGGGGCAAGCGCCAGAAAGGAGCTCGCCCAACTGGTCGGTATACGTTAGTCTGTAACGCATTCTTGAAGGAAAAAGAGGGGCCTACGCTAAACGCCCCTTCTTCACGCCAGCCCTCTTCCTCTCGTTGGCTGTGGAGGCGAATGCACGCCTGATGAGCCCTTCTTCGGCCCTCCCCAGCGACATCCCCCTCCTCTCCATCATCCTTCTCTGTGTCTCTAAGACTGATTCCAGGAGGAGTTCCACGTCCTTTTCGGAGTCTGAATCATGGAAAGTGAAGCTCGGCACGTCTCTTGCCGCAAGTCCCGACACGTGAGAACCCGTCCCTATAGCCTTGCCCGCGTAGACCATTGTGCCAATGGAAAGCTTGGCCATGTCCCCTACGACAGGCCCCAGCTTTATCATACCGCTGTCTACCCTCTCCCCGTGCAGGTCGAGCCTGACGTTCCCGTAGGTGTTCTTCAGGTTGCTGAACGTGCACCCTGCGCCGACATTGACCCAGGATCCAATGTAGGAGTCTCCCACGTAGCCGAGGTGTGCCTTGTTGGTGTAGGGAAGTATGATGGAGTTTTCAATCTGGCCGCCTATTCTACAGGACTCGAAGATCGAGGTCCCACCCCCTATTTGAGCGGACATGATTCTCGCCTTGGGGCCTAGGTAGCAGGGGCCCATGATCCGGCTGAAGCTCTCGACCGACACCCCCCTGTCGACTATGATGGGGCCGAGTCTAACGTCCAGTGTGACGTGCGCTTCGATTTCAGCACCAGAGTCCACCATCACGTTGGCTGTAGGGCCCCTTATCTCGACTCCCCTAGGGACTGGAAGCGTTTCTTCGAAGGGCTTCGCCTGCTCTGCGATGGCCAGGCCGTTGCTCTCGACCAGATCCCAGTACCCCTCGAAGAGTGCCTCCGCTGGTGTGGTCACTCTTTTCACCCGCTTCGTAAGTGAAGCGACGCCCCTCTTCGAAACGATACCGGGCTTAATGGGAACCGAGTCGAGCCGGGCGGCCACCAGGTTCCCCTTGGAAATGGCGACGAATGGTTCGGACCAGGATGCTTGCAGGAGGAGCCCTTCGCTCGGCTTCGCCCTGGCGTTGACTAGGACCGTTGAACCATAGAACTTCTCGTTGTACGTGTAGCCGGTCGCTTCCTTGGCAACCGGAGCGAGTTCGGGCCTCCCCCAGAGACTCACGTCTGTGGCATCAGGAATCTTCTCCACCAGGGCATCCAGGAGACTCTTCGTCCCCCAGCGCAGGAGGCTCGCGTGCTTCAGGAGGATGAGAGGTCCGAAACCTGCGAGCCCATCGTCCTCGAAGACGACGACCCTCATGGCGGGGCGAACCAGCTACAGGAGCCTGCCCATCTTCTTTGTGAACTCATCGTTCGCTTCCCTGTACGACTTTGTGTCTCCTATGTCAGTAAAGTGTCCACTCATCCGCAGGCCGTAGACCTTCCCGTGCTTCATTGCCTCCTCGAAGGCCTCCCTCATTCCGTACATTTGGTTCGGGGGGATAAATCTGAGAAACGCTTTCTCCATCACATAGCAGCCGATGTTGATGTACCCCGAGATGACCGGTTTTTCTCTCCATTCGGTGATAAGGCCGCCCCCGTCCGTCTCAAGAAAACCGTACTTCAGGTTGGTGCTGTACTTCATCAGGGCTACTGTTGCAAGGGCCGAGTGGGCCGAGTGGAACTGCACCAATTTCTTCAGATCCATCTCCAATATGGCGTCCCCGTAAACGCACACGAACCTCCCGCGGAGCTTGCTTTCAGCCGACTTCAGTTGACCCGCGATGCCTAGTGGATGAGGCGAGGCAGCGTACTTGATGTTCACTCCCCAGTCCTTGCCCGCTCCGAAGTACTCCTGAATCGTCTTTCCAAGGTACCCGGTTGTTACTATGTCCTCGTTTATTCCGTTCTTCTTCAACCATAGGATTATGTGTTCGAGGATGGGTCGGGGACCCACGGGGAGCATCGGCTTCGGGAGGAGAAGGGTGTATGGCCTCAGCCTCGTGCCGAGGCCCCCGGCGAGAATGACCGCCTGGATTCTACTGCTCTTCAGCAAGCCTTCCCCTTGGGCTTAGGCTCGCTATTTCCGCTTTATACGCTTGGTTCTGTTGACTTGATAGCTTCTGCTAATCCAGCCAACTTTAGGGTTTCTGCTATCGCTAGCACTGGGGCCATCAATAGGAAGCAGCTAGGATTGAGAATCGGCTGTCGAGGGTAATTCTTCCATCAGGCTGGGAGAGGGTCTCTTTGGTGCATATTGCGAGATTTCAGAGCCGTACGCTTCATCAGTCCCGGAAAGGACGCAGGGGTCGACCACAAGGCCCTTCACGCCGAGCGCCATGACGTTGTAAATGTCGCCTCTGGTGAGCTTCTTCTGGGTCCTCAGGAGAACTGGTTTCATTGACAGCTTCGCGATCACGCCGAGGGTCGCATAGTCCAGGACGCTAAACGGCGCTCCTCTTGACTGGTGAGGGACCGTGGCGACATCCACTGCCTCGACCCCCTCCATCTCCGAGAGCTGCTTGACCTGCTCGAGTATATACCCGGTGGAGATGGCCGTCACCTTCCTCACCCTCTGGTCGGAGAGGACGAAAGTTGGCATCTGGTGAGCGTACATCTCGATGAAACCGAAGGCGCTAGACATTATCCTCTCCCAGTACTCCTCGGTGAGCAGCCTCGCCCCTCCTATGAAGAGGCCGCATGGGACGGAAACCGTGGAGATAACGTCGTTGATGTAGGCGTCGTGGAGGTCGTAGCTCCCGAAGTGGCTTGGGGAAGAGCTTTCATCCCCGTCTATGTTGAGCATGACGGCATCGGCCCCCCCTTCGACCGCCTGGATTGCCAGGGATGTGCTGTTCTTTGGAAGGCTCGCGATTACAGTGTACTCCTTCGTTACCGCCAGTAGGTCGAGCGGCCTCCTCGTCTGGCCGATAGATTCCATTCTGCCTGGTGATAGGTCGCCGGGATTCCTTAGAAGAGAACTGCTCAAATGTGGACAACCCTTTGATATGCGCGTTTTCACCCCTTAACGGCCACTGGGGCCCAGTCCCCCATTCTCGAGCTCCACTCTGTATGGCAAGTCCATAATTGATTAAGAGCTGAAAAGTGCGCCCAGTCCCAAGTGCTCGACCGATGCCATTCGGTTCTCACCAAGAAGGAGCGGGCGGGGTATATACCCCGCCTCCGGTTCCCTCCCATAGGAACCGCACCCTCGCGGTGGTCATTATCGTTGTGATCGCAGTGGCTGCTGTGGCAGGAGTTTACTTCCTGGGGGGGTTCGATTCTTCTAAGAAACAACCCTGGCTATTCGACGGGGCGTACGGCACCTACTCAGGAGAGACGACGTACGCTACGGTCACCTTCAACTTCACCATCAGGGTTCAGGTCATCGACTTCAACAGCAGTGCCGTCGACACCCTGAGCTACTATACTCTCAAGTACGGAACTCATGACGACACAAACCAATCGACTCAATGGCACCAGCTCAATTCCAGCGGAGGAATTGATTTCACGCAGCCTTCAGGGTATACGCTGTCCCGAACCTACAGCACGACACGGTACGTCTCTGGCAACACGTATGATTGCACCGCCTACGAATACACCAAAGGAAGGACGACGCTCACGGCATACGTGAGCAATTCCGTCGACTTCCCAGTCGAGTTCGCCTACACATCGACTCCCGCCACGGGGACGACTCTTTCCCTCGACCTCCCCCTTGTCCAGACCAACATCAGCGGACTCTAGGAGGTTACGCCGATGGTCAGGCCAAGGACCAGGAATATGACGGCCAGATACGGGCTCGTCAGCTTGAAGAGAGTCCAGGCTGTTTTGTTGCTCTGAGTCAGGGCGAGCTTCGCACTATAGAGCAGCACGACCCCCCC